>Ga0129302_1002103_pt1 | contig 14416 bp, 13 predicted proteins | sample BlaSprsedimmetaG_FD_94476 | JGI IMG/M metagenome (GOLD analysis project Ga0129302, IMG submission 94476) | Hot spring sediment bacterial and archeal communities from California, USA to study Microbial Dark Matter (Phase II) - Blank Spring... | ecosystem: Environmental > Aquatic > Thermal springs... | reverse complement strand
GTTCTCCATGCAGTCTCTGACCATTCCCCGCAGGTCCTCACGCGTGCAGAGGATCGGGAAGATCTCTGAGAGCAGGACGCCGCCGAGCACATGGTTTTCATCGTCGACGACGACGGCGATGTCGGTATTTTTCTCCATGATCGCCTGTGATACGGCGATCAGCGATGCGCCGGGCGGCACGGTTGAGCCAGCTCTGACAAAGCCTTTGATGAGGATGTCGGACTTCGTATCAGTGACCCGCAGGGCATCGGTTATGTCGATGTACCCGACATACCGCCCCTTTGGATCGGTGACCGCGATTTCGCGAAATATGTCGTCCCGTAGCACCTGGCGTGCCCGGGTCATGTGTTCGTCTGTGGTGAGGACGGGGATCCTCACCATTACGTCTTCGGCCCTTTTCATCTCAAACGCTCCTCCTCCCGCATTCTTTACACAGCATGACCGCGTCCATAGGAGTAAGGTCATCGCTCATCTTTCCACACCGGTCGCAGATGCCCATGGCATAGTTTTCCTCCCGGTTGATGACGATGAGATCCGACATGATTTCGTTGAGTTCGTTTGCAACGCCGAGAAGATCTCTGACCGTGACCATGCCCAGGACTTTCCCGTTCTCAACCACCGGAAGTCTGCGCACCCGGTGTTTGATCATCATCTGTGCCGCCTCCCCCACGGTTTTGTCCAACTCGATGGTGATGAGGGGAGTGCTCATGATGTCTCTGACATAGACCGAACTCGGTTTGAGATCCCGTGCAACGACCTTGCAGTTCATATCCTGTTCGGAAACGATGCCAATGGGTATGTTCCCCGAAAGGACGATGCAGCTCCCGACTTCATCTCGGCACATGTGAGCCGCGGCTTTTGCGACCGTTGCTTCAGCCTCGATGGTGGTAGGGTTGACCCTCATCACTTCCTTCAGCGGAACCCTGGTTTCTACGTACATTGTTTCTCGTGTGCCGGACATGAGTTCACCCCAGAGGGTCGCTTTACTCCGGATTTAATCCAGATACCTCTACCTATGAGATTCCCCTATAAAAGAATACTGTAGGAAATTCATGGATCCATGCCCGTATGCGCCGGGGTTATATCCGGGACAATATGGGGGAGTATTTATACCGGGTGGGGCAATCTTCTACTGAGTAGCTGTATACTCTGGAATAGGGGATGAACGATGAATTTTCTGGTTCGGGCAAGACAACGGGTATCTACATTTCTCAATGCGTTTTTTAGAAGAAAGCGGTCAAGAATTGGTATTTATGGTCCTCCCAATGCAGGTAAGACCACACTTGCCAATAGGATCGTGAGGGACTGGACCGGCGACGCCGTCGGTCCGGTTTCCGAGATTCCGCATGAGACGCGGCGGGCCCGAAGGAAGGAGGACATCACGATCACGGGCACGAACGGCAGCTCGGTGATCATCGATATCGTCGATACACCCGGCGTGACGACGAAGATCGATTACAACGAGTTCCTCGAGTACGGCCTTGAGAAGGAGGAGGCGATCAAGCGGGCCAGGGAGGCGACGGAGGGTGTCGCCGAGGCGATGCACTGGCTCCGCGATGATATCGACGGCGTCATCTACATGCTCGACTCCACCCAGGATCCCTTCATGCAGGTCAATATTATGATGATCGGGATCATCGAGAGCCGGAAACTTCCGGTGATCATCGTTGCCAACAAGATTGACCTCCCTGACGCCACACCCCAGCGCATCAGGAGCGCCTTCCCGCAGCACCCCGTGATCCCTATATCTGGGATGGAGGGGAGCAATGTTGAGCAGCTCTACGAGAAGATGACCGAGATGTTTGGGTGAACAGGATGATCCAGGGAGTTCAGATCGATTTCCTCTCGGCAGAACGGCTTGATCGGCTGACCATGATGGAGAAGATCAGGCTGATCCTCGACGATGTGCGTTCAGGCACCATTGTCGTGCTTGAGAAGGGGCTGTTGCCCGAGGAGCAGAGCAAACTCATCGAGCTGACGATGATGGAGATCAAGCCTGACGGCTTTTCCGGGATCGAGCTGGAGACCTATCCTGCAAAGGGCGGAAACGAAGGGTTTGGCGGCTTTCTCTCACGTCTGATCGGGAAAAAGTCCGAGTCGCGGCTGACGGTGATCGGGCCTGCAAACCAGCTTAAGACCCTCAAGAAGGACCAGGATCTGATCAGTGCCTGGGTTTCGTCACGGTGAGAGGCAATGCCGCATAAGTGCACCAGATGTGGAAGAGAGTTCGAGGACGGTTCGACCGGGATCCTGAAGGGCTGCCCGAGCTGCGGGGGGAAGAAGTTCCTCTACATCAGGGAATCGACGCGGCACGAGGATGTGCTCGAGGAGAAGACGATCGAGGAGATCGCCGAGGAAACCGGTGAGGAGGAACTCGAGGTCAGGGAGGAGGAGGCCCCGAAGCGTGTCGAGTGCTATGACCGCGTCGAATCGATCCGTATCGTCGGGCCTGGTTCGTACGAACTGAACATCGAGAAACTCGCACAGAGCGAGGAGATGGTCGTCAGCCTGGGCAGAGAGGGGAAATATATGGTGGATATCCTCTCGATGCATAAAAAGGACACCAAAAAGTCTTCGAAGAAGCAGTGATCCCCTTTTCCTCTCGTCCTAATTTTTTTATGTTGTTACCGCTATAGTGTAACCTGTTACCCTCTTGCAGTGCCCTTCCTCGTACGGGGGCGCTGCTGGCATGCCCGGTCAATAGGTCTTACCCCCCCTTCTGGAATTTGAGAGACCCGGGTTTAAGAGGAGGTGAAAATAGGATGAAACTGCGATACCTGACAGGCGTCGACCAGATCGATGCATTGAGCCCTGAAGAGAAGATCATGCTGCAGAAGGTGGAGGAGAAATTCGCTTTCCGCTCGAACGATTATTATCTTTCCCTCATCGACTGGGACGATCCGGCCGACCCGATCCGGCGGATCGCCGTGCCTGACCCGATGGAGCTGGAGGAGTCGGGTGTCCTCGATCCCTCCAGGGAGTCGAACTATACGGTTGCTCCGGGTCTCCAGCACAAGTACCGGGAGACTGCCCTGCTTCTGGTTTCGGACATGTGCGGGACGTTCTGCCGTTTCTGCTTCAGAAAACGCCTGTTCATGGACCGAAGCGCTGAAGTGACGAGGGACGTCACCGAGGAGATCGAGTATATCAGGCATCACCCGGAGATCACGAACGTCCTCCTGACCGGCGGGGATCCCCTGATCATGGCGACCGCGAAGCTCGAACCGATCGTGGCGGCGATACGGGGGATCGAGCATGTGGGGATCATCAGGATCGGATCGAAGATGCCGGCCTTCAACCCGTACCGGGTCCTGGACGATCCGGCCCTGCCCGAGATGATCAGGAAATACTCGACGCCCGAGAAGAGGATCTACATCATGGCGCAGTTCAACCACCCGCGTGAGCTCACGCCGCAGGCGGTGGAGGCGCTCGGCCTCCTGCTCTCTGCGGGTGCGATCGTGGTGAACCAGACGCCCATCCTGCGCGGGGTGAACGACGATCCGGCGGTGCTCGCCGATCTGTTCAGGAAACTCTCGTTCATCGGGGTGCCGCCGTACTACGTCTTCCAGTGCCGCCCGACCCTCGGGAACCGGATGTTCCAGGTGCCGGTGGAGGAGAGTTATGCGATCATCGAGGCGGCGAAGGCGCAGGTCTCGGGCCTCGCGAAGAGGGCGCGGTTTGTGATCTCCCATGCGACCGGGAAGATCGAGGTCGCCGGTCTCACCGACGAGTATGTCTTCTTCAAGTACCATCAGGCGGCCGATCCTGAGAAGATCGGGACGTTCATGGCCTTCAGGCGGAACCCTGATGCCCTGTGGTTCGACGATTATACCGAATCGGTGGTCGATGTGCCGGTGCCGCCCGAGATCGGGGAGGCGTCGGGGTAAATATTACGTATTCTCACTTTTTTGCTAAAAATCAGATGAATGAATATTCTTCAGCTCCGCCATTGTAATAGACGTCATTTGATGATGGTTCATCAAGGACATCCAAGTTTAAGACCCCATCACTGTCGGGAACAAGGCCCGTTAGGGTGATGCCTGTTTTATCTTTTCCATAGAGGATTTGATCACCATCGATTTCGAAGCGAGTCCATGCATTTTTCTCAGGGACTGTAAGAGTAAGTGTTGAAACCATCCCGGAATAAGTATTGATCCAGATATCCCCATCTCCTATGCTTCCGGAACCTTTGGTAACGCTATTGATGGACACGGTTACATCATCGAATATGAAAGCGTTGATATTCTGTTCTGCAATGTGGATTTTCCCTGCCTGATCTTTGTTGAGAAGGATGCGAACGATATCTCCCTGATTCAGGTCATAGGATGTCTCTCCTACCTTGATTCTGGACCAGAGGCCACTCACGGCGAACTCCATGTACCCTCCATTTCCAAGATGTCCTCCTTTTGGATGCTCAGTGATCAGCAGGATGTCATATCCTGATGAAAGTGATGTAACGGTGATATAGCCTATCTTCGTCTCAGTTCCTGACCCGAAAAGGTTCGAGGCCGTGAGGCTGACCGTGTAGGTGCCGGGGTCTGAATAGGTATGGACCGGGCTCTGCAGGCTTGAGGTTGTGCCGTCGCTGAAGTCCCAGGTCCACGCCGTCGGGTGGCGGGTCGAGAGGTCGGTGAACCGGACGGTCAGGGGGGGAGTCCCGCTCATTACGTCCGCGCTGAACGCCACATTTGCCGGGCACCCTGCAGGGGTGAAAGCGGCATGGTGTGCACTGATCTCCTGCGGGCTGAGGGCGGTGCTGTAGATCGCGGCGTTTGCGATCGATCCGTTGAACCATTTCTGCGTATTTGCGTCAGAACCGATATACACCGGACTCGTGCTCGTCTTCAGGGTGCCGGTGAGCGATCTGGATGCCTTTTCCTCGCCGTCCACGTACAGGCGCAGTGTGCTGCCGTCATAGGTGAGGGCGATATGGTACCAGCGGTTCAGGGCCGGGCGTCCTTCTCCCCATTCTATGGTGGTCTTACCCGATGCCGTGGTGATGCCGCCCTGCCATCCGTTCCATAAGTCAAGGTCGATGCCGTGACCGTCCCAGTCTCGTTTCTGGATCACCTTTGCTGTGGCATAACTGGTCGGGTAGGCCCATGCCTCGAAGGTGACGGCATTTGTGGGGTTGAGCCCGGCGCTATTTGGGATGGAGACGGTGTCGCCGCTCCCGTCGAAGACAAGATAGCCGCGGTCTGCGCAGGAGATCCAGGCGGCGCCGGTGATCGAGCCGTGGTGCCCGTTCCCGCTCCTATCGTTGACGACAGAGCCAGTTCCCTCGTCCATCGGCCAGAAGCCCTCGGTGATGGTCGGTGTTTCTGCAGTGATCAGGTCGGTGCGTGTGGCCGTATCGCTGAAGGCAACATTCGCAGCGGTGAGGCTGACCGTGTAGGTGCCCGGGGCAGCGTAGGTATGGACCGGGTGCTGTTCGGTGGAGGTCGTGCCGTCCCCGAAGTCCCAGAGCCATGCGGTCGGTTCGCCTGTCGAGGTGTCGGTGAACTCCACCTGGAGGGGGGCGACGCCGCTCATGGGGGTCGCGGTGAAGGACGCGGCCACCGCTATGGGATCATGACAGAAATCCTCCACCGGCTTTCTCGCAAATGTCGGGGATGACCATTCGAGGTGGAAAACCGCCTGTCCGCTGTTTTCAAACATCTTCGCCCTGATCTGATGGGAACCGGCGGTGAGCAGGATATTCGCTGTTTTTGTCGTGCTGCTGTGGTACCCCCCGTTATCGATGAGCACAGAATCCATGTCGTCGATCCAGAGCCATGAGCCGTCGTCTGAGGTGAGATAGAAGGTATAGGTGGCGTCTTTGGGCACGATCAGGTAGCCCTCATAGATGACGCTGAACTGGTCATCTTTCCCGAGGGTGGCGATGGGCCAGTTGTACTCGTCGGTTTCAGATTTTCGCCACGATGTGTTTGCCGCATTGTCGGCGAACCAGATCCTGGGATCGATCCTGGTGACCCCTTCCCCGGTCCAGTCCCGGTTCGGGTAGTAGGTGCCAACAAGCCCCCCTCCCGCGCAGGACGAGGCCCTGATGGTTCTTGTGGCCGTGTCGGTTCCCGCGGCATTTGAGACGGTGAGGGTGACCGTGTAGGTCCCTGCTGCGGTGTAGGTGTGCGCCGGATGCTGTTCGGTGGAGGTTGTGCCGTCACCGAAGTCCCAGAGCCAGGAGGCGGGTGCGCCGGTGGAACGGTCGGTGAAGTGCACCTCCAGGGGGATGATGCCCGAGGTCTGGCTCGCCGAGAAGTTTGCGGTCGGCGGACCCACGACGGTGATCGTACGTGTGGTGGTGTCCTGGTTTATCGCGTTCCTTGCCGTGAGGCTGACCGTGTAGGTGCCCGGGGCAGTGTAGGTGTGCGTCGGGTGCAGCTCGGTGGACGTCGTACCGTCACCGAAGTTCCATGACCACTCATTCGGGCCCCCGGTCGATGTATCAGTGAACGCCACACTCAGGGGTGCTGGCCCGGAAACCGGGCTGGCAGTGAACGACGCCACCAGCGTGCCCGGCGCCGGCGTTGTCGTCGGCACCACCGTCACGATCGATCCCTCACCGACGAGGTGGAGTACCCACCCGGTCCCGCTGCCGCCGATCCCCTCTCCAGTTATCAACACGCCGTTAGGCTCTGGTTCGCTGCCCATATCGAGGGTTAGGGCCTGTCCGTTCTCCCAGACTGTCCAGTCCGCCGATCCATTTTCTCCGGTAAAGTCGTCGGTCAGATCTTCGCCGTTTACAAAGATCTGAAACGCTCCCTTCTGGAGCGGTGCTCCCCCATTGTGGAGGAGGACGAGACGATGGTCCGTGGTGCTGTTGTCGTAGGTCACGCTTGCAAGCATCGCCGGGGCCGCGTCTGCCGGTGGGTTCGAGAGCATGACGACGCCGACGATCCCCACCGCCACCGCAAAGATGGCGATGAGGATCACGACGGCGATCACTTCGCTGGCGGCTGTGTCATCCTTCATGCCTCTACCTCATCCATATTATTGAATTGTCGAAAGAACTGACTGGCTTGCAATAACTTTTGTTGCATTATACGCGATGACCGTAATGGAGACCGTGTCGCCGCGTTGTCCAATGGAACCGGTTATATGAAGAGTCCTGTTATAATAAAAGTCCATTGCAGCATTTTCTGTCATTTCATATGCCTGTGTGCTGTTTATTTTTCTTTCCTGCCCACTTCTGGCATCATCATAGTTGTAGATTATAAGATCGACTCTTTCTGTGTCGTTTCTCTCGATCCTGGCGGCAAAATCAAAGTTCTGCTGCCACTCTATGTCGGTCACCATTTCGGGAGATACGATAATCTCCTGTGGTGTCGGTGTAGGCACCGGCGTCACCGTCACCACCGGTGTCACAGATCCCGATCCCCCGGCATCCGCATACGCCCCTGACGCCGCCACCCCGAACCCATAGGGTTCGGCGATCACCGTCTCGCCGCCGCCGGTGTCGACGACCGAGACCACGACCCGTTCGGGCGTTCCTCCGCCCGTGTAGGTGAGGTTCTCCCCGATCGACCAGATATCGTCGCCAGCAAGGGCGAACTCATCGGTCCGGTCCACAAGCCCGCTTCCTTCATCCACGTAGATCCGGTAGTTCCCTCCGGCGAGGGCATCGCCGCCCTCGTGGAAGAGCACAAAAGTGGTGTTTTCGGCCGTCGTTCCCGCTACCACGCTCAGGTGCGGGACCTCTGAGGGTGGGGGCTGGGAGAAGAGTGCCACCGCCACGATCGCCACCCCGAGCACTGCCAGCGATACCAGGAGGACGGCCCCGATCACCTCGGAGACCCCTTCTTCTTCTATCGGTTTCATCGTCTTCACCTCACTCGATCAATGATGCTGCCGTTGCGATGCTCACCAGGTAGTCGGCCCGAACCGTCCTGAGGGTGACGTCCCCGTCCTTGCCGGTGATGTTTATATATGCCGTTTCGGAGGCCCTCCCGGTTTCATACCACGAGGGATCGATCCCCTCGCGCAGTGCTGCCTCCTTAAACGCCCGCTCCCATGCCCGGGCATACCCCCCGTCGCCCGCCTCGATCGAGATCTTCACCCAGGCGAAGGTGCCGGCGAGGTTTTCATACGGTGGCATGTCACGCAGCCGCGTCTCGATCCGCACCGGCCCTGACCCGGCAAGGAGGGCCGATCCGGTGATGTTCACCGGCGTGATCGAGACCGAGGCGTTGCCGCCGGTGTTGTAAACCGAGAGGGACGGTGACACCCGCACCGTCGTCCCGCCGCTCTGGGTGAGGAAGACCCCGCCCATCTGGTAGGTCCAGGTCTGGTCCACCCAGTAGTTGTTGCCCGAGACATACCTGAGGCTGCCGAGCGGGATCTGCGTCGCACCGTTCGGCGTCGTGATCGTCAGGATCGCCCCGCCTGAACTGACGCTCACCGCCCCGGACGATCCGGCCGGGCTGAGGATCGGGAGGGAAAGACCGCCGCCCTGCGTCGCCGCCGACCCGGTGCCGAGGTCGAAGGCGGTCGAGAGGGTGACGCCGGTCACGTTATTTTTGTTCACCCAGAGCGAATCGAGGGCGATCTTGTAGTCGACGAACCGGTCCTTCACCATGTTCATATGTTCGATCTCGTTCGCCCGTCCCTGCGCCGGCACGGCATAGATCTGGTAGACGGAGAGCGCCATGACGAGCACTCCAAGAAGGAGCACGAATCCGACGACCTCGGAGAGACCTTCTTCGTTCGGGGCGGCAGGCATTGTACCGGAGTTTTTTTCTCGGGCTCTATATATTCCTTTCAGAATGTACGCCCCTGCAGACGTGCATAATGTTAAGAAATCGCCGGTTCATAAATATAGGAAGATAAAATAGCGGGGAATTTTGACGTGTCCGAAATCACAGGCAGCACATCCCGTCTGGCGCGGGGCTGCGTCCTCTGTTATGAGGGCGCCAAGATGGTTCTTTTTGTGACCGGCAGGTGCGGGCGGGACTGCTGGTACTGCCCTATCTCCGAGAAGCGGCGGAACGGTGATCTGGTCTATGCCAACGACCGCGTGGTGACGTCGCCGGCCGACATCATCGACGAGGTGGAGATGATGAGCGCTCTCGGGAGCAGCATCACCGGGGGCGAACCCTTCCTGGTGCTCGACGTGGTCGTCAGCGCCTGCCGTCTCCTCAAGGAGCATTTCGGGCCCGACCACCACATCCACCTCTACACCGGGATCGCACCGACAGAAAAGCAGCTGCTCCCGCTCCGCGGGCTTGTCGACGAGATCCGTCTCCACCCGCCGCAGGAGGTCTGGGGTCGCATCCTGGATTCTCCCTATGCCCGCTCGGTCGAGATCGCCCGCCGCCTCGGGTTCTCGATCGGGTTCGAGGTGCCCTCCCTGCCCGGCATCGAGGCCCTTCGAGCGATCCTTCCAGACCTCGACTTCCTCAACATCAACGAACTCGAGTGGAGCGAGACAAACGCCGAAGCGATGCGTCTGCGTGGCCTCGACCTGGAGGACGGTCTTCACAACGCCGTTGGCGGCGCTGCGGCGCTGGCGGAACCCCTTCTCGACGACCCGAAGGTGCACTTCTGCTCGTCAGGCTTCAAAGATTCGGTCCAGCTGCGCGAGCGTCTTCGGCGCATCGCCGAGAACACCGCCCGACCCTTCGACGAGATCACCGAGGACGGCACCGTCGTCTACGGGTTCCTCGAACTGGAAGACGACACCCTGCCGCCGGTCCTCCGCGAACATATTTATGATATCGAGGTCTCTGGTAATCAGGTTGAGATGGCCTGGTGGGTGCTTGCCGAATTGAAAGATGAACTCCCCGGTAAAAAGTCCGTGATCGAGCGCTACCCCAATGGGGGGATCATCCTGGAGGTGACCCCGCTCTGAGGATCAGAGACCGGATCGATCCGCTCTACGAGCGCTACCTGCAGTGGCAGTGCAAACATATCCCCGGCCACATCGCCATCATCCAGGATGGCAACCGCAGGTATGCCCGTCTCCTCGGTGTCGGAACGATCGAGGGCCATCGTGCAGGCGCCGAAACGACCCAGCAGGTGCTGGAATGGGCGAAGGATCTCGGGATCAGGACGATCACGCTCTACTCCTTCTCCACCGAGAACTTCAACCGTGACGAGGGTGAGGTCAACTACCTCTTCGATATCTTCAAGGAAAAGTTCATCGGCGTCCTCAGCGACGAGCGGGTCCATGGAAATCAGATCAGGGTCCAGATGATCGGCGACCGATCGATGCTTCCTCCAGACCTTCTTGAGACGATCGAAGCCGCCGAAGAATCCACCCGCCACTACAGCCGCTTTTTCCTCAACATCGCCCTTGCCTACGGGGGCAGGAACGAGCTGGTTCATGCCGCCAGGCGCGTCGTCGCCGGCGTCCGCGAGGGTTCAATCGCCCCTGACGAGATCACGCCTCGTACGGTCGAGAACTACCTGTACGAGGACCTTCATCTCCCCCCGGTCGACCTGATCATCAGGACCGGGAACGAGCGGCGCACCTCCAACTTCCTGCCCTGGATGGCAAACGGAAACGAGTGCGCCGTCTATTTCTGTGCGCCGTACTGGCCGCTCTTCAGGAAGATCGATCTCCTGCGGGCGATCCGCCTCTATGACCAGCGGGTCCGTGCCGCAGAATAGGGGCCTTCAGGCCCCAAAACGTCTTTTTCTTGCCCCGAAGTCTCTCAGTGCCCTGAGAAAATCGATCTTTCTGAACAACGTCCAGTTCACGTCCAGGAAGAAAAACTCCGAGTAGACCGACTGCCAGATGAGAAAATCGGTGAGATAGTTGCCGCCGGTCTTGATCACCAGATCGGGGGCGCACCTGAAGGTGAGGTGCCGTTCGATCACCGCCTCGTCGATCTCGTCGGCACAGATCTCCTCTGCGGCGATATTTCTGATGCAAGCGGCGATCTCTTCCCTTCCGCTCTTGCCGACGGCGACGATGACGTTCATCCCCTCTCCCGTCGTCTCGATCCGGTCACCGATATGGAGGTTGAGCCTGCCGATGGAGGCGATCTTTCTGATCTCCGGCAGACAGGGTGCGATCCGGCCGGGGTCGTCGGTGGAGATATGAAAGGTTGCGGCCTCAAGCCCGGCGTCCCTGCACCACCCGGCCACCTCGACGATCTTCTGCGGGGCCTCGATCATATCCTCCTCGGTGATCATGAAACAGATCTCGCGAGGAAGGACGGTGAGGCTGCGTTGCAGCCTCCGTTCATAATACCAGCGGATCATCATCTCCGCCTCTCCAGGAGGGCGTCGGCGGTGCGGGTGTTGAGGACGTCAGCGGGCCCGCACCATCCCCGGCGGGCCAGGGCGACGCCATATCTCATATGGGCAAATTCGGGCTTCCGGTGTGCGTCGGTCCCGATCGCAAGTATCACGTCCCTTTCTTTTGCCTGCCTGATATAAATATCATCCAGATCCATCCGCGTCGGCGATGCGTTGATCTCAAGGGCCGTCCCGGTCGCGGCCGCCGCCTCGATGACCCTTCCTATGTCGAGCGCTGTCCCTGGGCGGTGGCCGATGAGGCGGGCGGTCGGGTGCCCGAGGATATCGACATGCTCGTTTTCGAGGGCGGCGATCACCCTCCGCGTCATGGTGTCCCCGTCATGCCTGAAGGCCGAGTGCACCGAGGCGACCACCAGATCGCAGGCTTCAAGCGCTGCATCAGGGAGAGAAAGCCTCCCGTCAGGGAGGATGTCGGCCTCGACCCCGGCGAGAAGGGTGCAGGACGCGGTCCTGTTCACCGCCCTGATCTCCTGCCGCTGTTTCTCCAGCCGTTGGGCGTCGAGGCCGTGGGTGATCCCGATCCCGGCCGCGTGATCGGTGATCAGGATGTAGTCGTAGCCCATCCGCTCTCCCTCTGCGGCGATCTCTTCCAGGGAGAGCACGCCGTCGCTCCACTCCGAGTGGACGTGGAGGTCCCCTTTGATCTCGGTCTCGTCCAGGAGAGGGGGAAGCGCCCCGCTCAGGGCGGCCTCCACCTCCCCGCGGTCCTCCCTGAGTTCTGGTGGGACCGGGCTCATCCCGAGGGCGGAAAATACGCCCTCCTCTGTCGGGAAGGTCAGAAGGTTTCCCGATCCCCGGTCGGTCAGGCCGTACTCGTTCAGGCGCATCTCCTTTCTCCCGGCGATCTCCCTGAGCCTGATGTTGAAGGCCTTCGAGCCGGTGAGGTACAGGAGCATGGCACCGATCGATCCGGGATCGGCAAACCTGATGTCGGCCCGCCGCCCGCCGATCGTCACCGATATCTTCCTCTCCCCCTCGTCGATGACGGCGTCTGCAATCCTCCTGAGGGCCAGACTCGTCTCCCGTGGCGGTGCCGTCGTGACGATGTCGATGTCCCCGATGGTGGAGCGGCCGCGCCGCAGGCTCCCGGCCACCCATGAATCCCCCGGGATTGCGGCGGTCAGCGCCGCGGCCAGTCGTTCGGCCTCGGCCCGGTTCATCCGCCCTGCCCCGTCTTTCGCCTCTGCGATCGCCTTCAAGATGTCGTCTTCCTTCTTTGCCCCGAATCCTTTCAGGGCCCTGATCCGTCGGCTTCGTGCGGCCGCCTCAAGGGCTTCTATCCCATCCACCCCGAGTTCGGTCCAGAGTTTCCTGACCGTCTTCGGGCCGACACCATTGAGCGCGAGGAGGGGGATGAGGCCCGGGGGAGTGGCGGCACGGAGCCTCTCCAGCTCGGCACAGGTGCCGGTCTTCAGGATCTCCTGTATTTTTCCGGCGATCGCCTTTCCTACGCCGGGTATCGCCTCGAGATCCTCTGCGCTCAGAGAGGAGAGCGGCTCTGCGAGATGATCGATCTGTTCGGCCGCCCTCGTATAGGCCCTGATTTTGAAGGGGTTCTCTCCCTGGATCTCCAGCAGCGCTCCGATCTCACCGAGGAGCCGTGCCGCCTCCCGGTTGCCCGTCGCCATGCATGGTGGTGGGCGTGTTCCTATATAGCGCTTGAGTGACCGCCCCCTCTTCTCTCTCCCTTTCTGCAGGGAAGCAAATCCATATGAGCAAAAAGCTCAAATGGAATGTATGAATTCCTCCGTCCGTGAAGACTGCCTAGAGGCAATTCTCACCCTGACGCAGGGGAACGGTGGCTCTGTGGCCGCAGACGGGATCCTGGCGGCGGTAGACGCGGACAGGGCCGAGGTTGAGGCGTGTCTCGCAGGACTTGTTGCCGATGGGGCGGTCCGGCAGGACGATAGGGGATATATCCTCTCCCCCGAGGGAAAGCGCGTTGCCGAAGCGGTCCTCAGAAAACATCGCGTCCTTGAGTGTTTCCTCTGCGAAATGCTCGGTATGGACACCGGGGCCGCTTCAAAAGAGGCCTGTGTCCTCGAGCACGAGATCTCTGACGAGGCCATCGACCGTCTCTCCAGGTACATCGAGCGGCCCGGCCACGGCCCGAGGCGGCACTGTGCCGGCCGTTGCCGCGAACGCAGTCTGCTGGAGTTTGCCGAGGGCGATCTCCTCGAGATCACCATGATCCGCTGCCTCAGCCGGAACCGCCGTCTGATCGACCTTGGCCTCATACCGGGCGAGCAGATCACGATCCAGCGCAAACTCTATAACGATGCCGTTGTGGTCAGGGTGAAGGGTGCGGATATCGCCCTCTCTCCTGAGATCGCATCGACCATCTTCGCGGAGCCAGTCAGATGAGGTGCGCGCTCATCGGCAACCCGAGCGTCGGCAAATCCCTGATCTTCAACCAGCTCACCGGCCTTGGCGTCGAGGTGAGCAACTACCCGGGGACGACGGTCGAACTGATGCAGGGAAAACTCTGTCACCAGGGCTCGACCCTGCAGATCGTCGATCTTCCCGGGATCTATTCGATGGACGGCGACTCGGCCGAGGAAGAACTCGTCCGGGCCTACCTTCTTTCAGAAACTCCCGATGCGGTGATCGCCGTCCTTGACGCCACCAGGATGGAGCGGAACCTCTACCTCCTCCTCCAGCTCGCTGAATACGGGATCCCGATGGTCGTCGTCATCAACATGATCGACGAGGCTGCGCAGCAGGGGATCATCATCGACAGCGGGCACCTCTCCTCGGTCCTGGGAGCGCCGGTGATCGAGACCGCCGCATCCCTGGGAAAAAACATCGGCGAGATCATCCCGACGGTCCTCTCTTCGGCGCGGCCGGCAGGGATCGCCGTCCCCTATACCCCGCAGATCGAGGCCGCTATCAGGAGCCTTGGCAAACTCTACGGCGCCACCCGCCTTCAGGCCCTTCACGCCCTTCAGGGTATCGGCAGTGCGAGCGAACTCGTCGAAGGGGCGCGAACTATCGCCGGGGAGATCGAGTCCCTCAACCACATGTCGGCCCACCAGATCATCGGCGCAAACCGGCACCTCTGTGCCCGCCGGATCGCCGCCGACGTCGTCGGGGCGCAGGAACCTGACCGGCGCTTCTCGGCCGACCGTCTGCTCACAAAGGCGTTCCCCGGCAT
>Ga0129302_1002102_pt1 | contig 14417 bp, 17 predicted proteins | sample BlaSprsedimmetaG_FD_94476 | JGI IMG/M metagenome (GOLD analysis project Ga0129302, IMG submission 94476) | Hot spring sediment bacterial and archeal communities from California, USA to study Microbial Dark Matter (Phase II) - Blank Spring... | ecosystem: Environmental > Aquatic > Thermal springs... | reverse complement strand
TTTTAGGTAGTTCCAGGATTTAAACTAGGCCACAGCAGAGGAAAGTTCCTGCGCTAGCGCCAAAGTCTGGTTGGTTTGTTTTCCTGGAACGGCCTTACCGCATCTTCAGGATGCGTTGTATGAACTGATAACATGGTGTACCCCGGAGATGATTCCGGGATCGGTGGGGATTTTCTCCGCCAGACGTTGGTAGGGGCGGATATCACGCCCTGACGGTAGATGCGTTGTAGTTTTGCCGTGGCTAGGATCCCAAGCGGGAAGGATACGACTTCCCAAAGCTCGTTTTGGGGAATATCGTTGGAGTCGGTAGGCTGAAGAGCACGGATGATTTTGCGTGCCAGCTTGGCTGTTGGCGGTGCTTGGAAGCATACCTGTCTCATATTCGCTTAGCTTATCAGGCGGCTATGGCGTGTCTGCCATAGCCGTTTTTTTTGTTTTATGGAAGGGCAAATGGCTGGAAGTATTACGGCGCTGGAACCGCAGAAGCGTTCCAGGGACCGGGTTAACGTTTATCTGGATGATGAGTTTGCCTTTGGGTTAGCTGCGGCAGTCGCGGCGCGCTTGCGCGTGGGGATGGCCCTCACGGATGACGAGATCGTGGCGTTGCGGCTGGCTGACGAAGTGGAACGCGCGCGTGAAAAAGCGTTGAACTACCTCTCCTACCGTCCACGCAGCGAGGCCGAACTGCAAAGTTACTTGTTGAAAAGTGATTTTGCCGAGGCGACGGTCGATGAAGTATTGAACCGTTTGCGGGAGGTCGGTCTGGTGGATGACGATGCTTTTGCGCGTTACTGGGTGGACAATCGCGCCCGTTTTCGTCCCCGAGGCAAGCGGATGTTGGTGCAGGAGTTGCGTCAGAAAGGTATTGCGTCGAGCGTGATCGAAACGGCGTTGACGGAATACGACGAGGTCGCTGCCGCGCAGCATGTTGCGGAGGAGCAGGCCCGTCGTTTGGCGCATTTGTCCCCTGATCTTTTTCGCCGCCGTCTCTGGGATCGTATGATGCGGCGCGGATTCTCACCGGACATCATCCATGAAGTTCTCGCTACACAGCCCTTCTTCCAACTTGATACCGAAGAAAGCGAGGAACACTGAACATGGACTGGGTAATTGTAATAGTTTTGCTACTCCTTGGGTTGGCTGTAGGCGGCTTTATCGGCTACAGGATGCGCCAGGTAAATTACCAGAAAGAAATGGGAAACCTGGAGGCGATGCGCGCCCGGCTTTTGGAAGAGGCCGAGAAGCAGGCGCGGGATACGGTGCTCAACGCAAAGGACGAGGCGCTCAAACTGCGCGTCGAACTTGAAGCGGAGATGGATCGTCGCGGTGAGAAGTTGCGCCGTGAAGAGGAACGGTTACAGTCCCGCCGCGATCAGTTGGATGCCCGGCAAGAGCGCATCGACAAACGCGAACAACTGCTCAACAAGCGCCAGAGCGCGTTGGATAAACGCTGGAACGATATGGAAAAGCTGGAGGAGGAGCGACGCGAGGCGTTGGAGCGCGTGGCGAATCTCTCCACAGACGAAGCGCGTGAAGTGCTTCTGGAACGGGTCGCTGAAGAAACGCGTCAGGATATGGCCCGCGTGATTCGTGAAGAGGAGTTGCGCGCGCACGAAGAGGCCGAGCGCCGTGCCCGCGAGATCGTAACGGTGGTGGTGCAGCGCATTGCCACGGAGCAGGTTGCCGAGTTGACGACCAAGACGTTGGAAATCCCCTCCGACGAACTCAAGGGGCGCATCATCGGGCGTGGTGGACGCAATATCCGCGTCTTCGAGCAAAAGGCCGGCGTCGATATTATCGTCGACGACAGCCCCGAAGTGATCACCATTTCATCCTTCAACCCCATCTTGCGTGAAGTGGCGGCCCGCGCGATGCACCGTCTGGTCGCTGATGGTCGCATCCACCCGGCGCGCATCGAGAAGTTGCTCGAAAAGGCTCACGAAGAGGTCGATCAGATTATGAAGGAGCAGGCCGAGCGCGCCGTCTACGAGGCCGAGGTGCCCACCTTGCATCCTGAGCTGATGAAGCTCTTGGGACGGTTGCACTTCCGCACCAGTTACGGGCAGAATCAGTTAGCGCACGCGGTGGAGACGGCGAAACTTGCCAGCCTGCTGGCGGCGGAGTTGGGTGCGAACACCGACGTTGCACGTTTGGGTGGTTTGTTGCACGACATCGGCAAGGCAGTGGATTTCGAAATAGAAGGCACGCACGCGGCCATCGGTGCGGACCTGGCAACCCGCTATGGGGTTCCGGCAGCCGTCGTCAACACAATTGAGGCGCACCATCACGAAGCCGAGCAGCAGAGCCTCGAAGCCATCATCGTCGAGACTGCCGACGCGATTTCAGGTGCGCGCCCCGGCGCGCGCCGCGAGAGCCTGGAACACTACATCAAACGCATCCGGGCATTGGAAGACATTGCACGCTCCTTCAACGGCATCGAAGAGGCCTACGCAATTCAGGCCGGGCGCGAGATGCGCATCGTCGTCCGGCCCGGCGACGTGGACGATCTGGCAGCCCTGCGCCTTTCCCGCGACGTGGCGCGTAAGATCGAGGACACGATGGAGTATCCGGGGCAGATCAAAGTCACCGTCATCCGCGAGACGCGGGCAGTGGAGTACGCGAAGTAGGGTCAACGGATTGAACGGAACGAACGGATTATGTTCAAACCTGACAGGTTTTCCGAAACCTGTCAGGTTTGTTTTATCCAGAGGTCGAGAGTGGTTTGGTAGTCGAGCTTGAACGCGGTTCGCAGTTCGGGCAGGCTGTCTTCGGGGAGTAGGAGATCGACGGCGCTATAGCTTTCCTGCGCGGCTAACACGCGTAGTGCAGCGACCACAGGCATCAGGGAGGCGGTGGGCGGCAGCCAGGCGTAGCCGTCGGCTTGTGTGGGGGTGCGGAATTGCTCACGCAGTCCTAGCACGACCGGGACTTGCCCTGAGCTTGTCGAAGGGTCGCTGTCGAGTTTCCCACACCACACGGTGCGGCGCAGTGCTGTCAGTTCAGGGATCGCCAGCGAAGGCCAGAGTGTCTCCCACCCCTGGACGCCGCATTGATACCGCCCGATGCGCAACGCGAGATGCTCTGGAGGCCCGCTGTTTTGGGATAGTTGCGTGAGGGGCGGAGACGTTCCTCCAATCGTAGTTTGCATCTCTTTGGCGCGTAGCCACGGCTGGAAATCTAATCGCCGGTAGAAGCCGGTCATCTCCGGCTCCGGCTGCGTGGTCAGCGCGTGGCAGCCAAGCGCGCGCGCGTGCTCCACGCCGGCTTCAACCAACGCCCGCCCGATCCCTTGTCCTTGCCAATCGCGGTGAGTATAAAGCACTGACAGGTGCAGGTGTGGTCCAAAGGGCGCGGGTTCGTGGTTGACGTAATACTCAGCCTCGCCGACGATGCTGCCACCATGCTCAGCTACAAGCGGCAGATGGCCGCGCAACAGCATGCCGTTAAGGTGAACGGCACACGTCTCGACGCTCATCCAGTCGCCGCCATTGTACCAGCGTCCGAAGAGATTTAGCGTCGTCTCGTCCGTTGGTTGGCGGGTGTACGGGTCGCGCCACTCGTCCACAGTGCTACAGTGGACGGCGCTGATCGCGGCGGCGTCAGTTAGGGTTGCAGGGCGGATGGTGATCATAGGGCGCATTGTAAGAGCGGATAGGGAAATGTCAATTCAAACTGTGGCACACGCCCGCCAACGGCTACAACAATCTGGAGAAGGTCAAAGGGATGGCGACGCGGATCGAACATGCGGGGATGGGCTTCTTGTTGAATTTCCATTACTCTGATACCTGGGCTGATCCCAAGAAGCAGTACAGACCCCTCGCATGGTGGGACTACGACTACAAGCAGATCGAGGCGGCGGTGTACGAGCACACGAAGGACGCCATCGTCGCTTTGCGCGAGCAGGGCACAGAACCCGACATCGTGCAGATCGGCAATGAAATCCCCGGCGGTATGCTCTGGGATCACGGCAAACTGGACGGTTCCGATGATCAGTTCGCGCGGCTGGCCAGTCTGCTCAAGGCCGGGATCGCGGGGGTGAAGGATGCCGGAAGCGAGGCGAAAATCATGCTGCATCTGGATAGAGGCGGGAACAACGACCTTTTCCGCTGGTGGTTCGACAATATCATCGCGGAGGGCGTCGAATTTGATGTCATTGGGTTATCGTTCTACGGCTATTGGCACGGCGATCTGAACGATCTCTCCGCCAACCTGGCGGATCTCGCGCAGCGATACAACAAGGAGTTGATCGTGGTGGAAACCGCGTATGCTTACACGTTGGCGAATCAGGACGGCTACGGCAACATCATCGGGCGTGCCGATCAACTCATCGACGGTTATCCGGCGACGGTCGAAGGCCAATCCGCCTGGCTCAGAGACATCATGCAGGTGGTGAAAAATGCACCCGACGGTCTGGCTACAGGGGTGTTCTATTGGGAACCGGCGTGGCTGGGCCTGAAGGGCTGTGGCTGGAATCCGGCGGATCCGCAATCCGGCAATGCCTGGGAGAACCAGGCGCTCTTCGATTTCGACGGTCACGTGCTGCCCTCGCTGGCCGTGTTCCGCGAGTTCGCTGAATAGGCTTTATCAACATACTTTAATTTACTCCATTGGTTCAAGGCTTGCCGACCACGAATGGGGCAACGAATAAACGAATCGAGTTCCCGCTTGACCAATAACTTGCGTTGTTCGGATGCTCATTCGTTTATTCGCTAAAGATTCGTGGTCGGCCCCCGTGACTATATGCCACGCTTTGACATATTCCCCCGCTACACTGAGAGCGTGTAGAATCTTTGTTCTATCCCATATATGTGGTATAATCGCTCGTTACTCGTTACTCGTTACCCATTACCCATTTCTAATTTCTCATTTCTAATCTCTCCTGGGGGGAACTATGGAGCCTGGTTTCATTGTCATTCGCGGCGCGCAGCAGCACAATCTGAAACATATCGACGTGACGATTCCGCGCAACAAGCTGGTGGTGCTCACCGGCGTTTCGGGCAGCGGCAAGTCGTCGCTGGCCTTCGACACGATCTACGCGGAGGGACAGCGCCGCTACGTGGAGAGCCTGTCGTCGTTCGCGCGGCAGTTCTTGGGGCAGATGGAGAAGCCGAAGGTGGACTTCATCGGCGGCCTCAGCCCTGCGATCGCCATCCAGCAGAAGGCGGTCAGCAAGAACCCGCGTTCGACCGTGGGCACCGTCACCGAGGTAATGGATTACCTGCGCGTGCTCTTCGCCCGCGTAGGCGAACCGCATTGCCCGCAGTGCGGGCGTACGGTGGCCTCGCAGAGCGCGCAGCAAATCGCCGACCAACTCGCCGGACTGCCGAGCGGGACGCGCTTCCAACTGCTCGCGCCCGTTGTCCGCTAGCGCAAGGGGACGCACGTGGATGTGTTGGCGCAGGCGAAACAGGAAGGCTACGAGCGCGCGCGCATCGACGGGGTGCCCACGGAGTTGAGCCGCGAGATCAAGTTGGCGAAGACGAAGAATCACACAATTGAGCTAATCGTGGACCGGCTGGCAATCCCGGCGCACGTGAACGGCTCCGGCGACGAGGCGTGGCGCGACTTTACCACGCGGCTGGTGGATTCGGTGGAGACGGCGCTGCGCGCGGGCGAGGGGATGGTCGTCGTGGATATTGTCGATGGCGAGGAACTGCTCCTCAGCGAGCAGCACGCCTGCGCGCATTGCGGTATCAGCTTCCCGGAACTCAGCCCGCAACTGTTCAGCTTCAACTCGCCGCTCGGCATGTGCCCGGAGTGCAACGGCCTGGGGACGAAGCTGGAAGTCGATCCGATCTTGATCATTCACGACCCCACACTCTCGATTATGGATGGCGCGTTGCGCTGGTATGGCAACGTCCGCAAGAAGAACAGCCGGTGGCAGATCCACCAGTTGGAATCCATCGCCCGGCATTACGGCGTGGATTTGGAGACGCCGTGGCAAGATTTGCCGCAGACGTTTCGGGACGTGTTGATCTATGGTACCGGCGACGAGAAAATCCATTTCGAGTATCACACGGAAAACGGCGACAGTTCGTGGACGGGCGAGAGCCACCGGCCTTCGAAGGGCATTATCTTTCACATCAATCGCCTTTTCCACCAGACCAAGTCCGACTACACGCGCCGCTGGTACGGCAGCTTTATGAGCGAACAGCCGTGTACGGCTTGTGGCGGTGCACGTTTGCGTGCCGAGGCGCGGGGGGTGCTGGTGGGCGGCACATCGATTATGGAGGTGGGTGCGATGCCCATCGACGCAGCGCACGCCTGGGTGGTAGCGCTCTATGAGCAGTTCGACGACGAGCAATTCGCCATCGGCGGCGAGGTGCTCAAGGAGATCCGCGACCGTTTGCAGTTTATGCTCAACGTGGGCTTGCACTACCTCACGCTCGACCGGCCCGCGCCGTCGCTCTCCGGCGGGGAATCGCAGCGCATCCGGCTGGCGAGCCAGATCGGGTGTGGCCTGGTGGGCGTGCTCTACATCCTCGATGAGCCGTCCATCGGCCTACACGCCCGCGACAACCGCGCGCTGCTCGACACGCTGTTGCAGTTGCGCGATATGGGCAATACGGTGTTGGTGGTAGAGCACGATCACGAAACGATGCTCGATGCCGATTGGATTCTCGATCTGGGGCCGGGCGCAGGCGTGTTGGGCGGGCGTGTGGTGGCGGAGGGGATGCCAGATGCCATCGCCGCGAATCCGAAATCGCTCACCGGACGCTACTTGAGCGGCGAGTTGGCGGTGGTTTCGCCGAACGGTGGACGGCGCGAGCCACAAAACGGTAGCCTAACGTTGCACGGCGCGACGCTGCACAATCTCAAGAGCGTGGACGCGCGCTTCCCGTTGGGTGTATTTACATGTGTCACCGGCGTGAGCGGCAGCGGCAAGAGCAGCCTCGTCGCCGAGACACTGTACCCGGTGCTGGCCCGCGATCTCAACCGCGCCGAGACGCGCCCCGGCCCCTACGAACGCCTGGAGGGGCTGGAGCATCTGGACAAAGTCATCGACATCACGCAAGACCCGATTGGGCGCACCCCGCGCTCGAATCCGGCAACCTACGTGGGCGTGTTCAACGAGATCCGGCAGGTGTTTGCGTCCATACCGGAAGCGAAGATGCGCGGCTACAAGGCCGGGCGCTTCAGCTTCAACGTGAAAGGTGGGCGCTGCGAAGCGTGCAAGGGGCACGGCCTGCGCCGCATCGAGATGCACTTCCTGCCCGACGTGTGAGTGACCTGCAAGGAATGCAAGGGCACGCGCTTCAACCGCGAGACGTTGCAGATCCGCTACAAGGGCAAGAACATCGCCGAGGTGCTGGATATGGATGTGCAGGAGGCGCTGACCTTTTTCGAGAACCATCCGAAGATTGCGCGACGCTTGCAGACGCTCCACGACGTGGGGCTGGACTACATCAAGCTGGGGCAAGCGGCGACGACGTTGAGCGGCGGCGAAGCGCAGCGCGTCAAGCTGGCGAAGGAACTGAGCCGGGTGGCCACCGGGCGCACGGTCTACATCCTCGACGAGCCGACGACGGGCCTGCACTTCGCCGACATCCAGAAGCTCCTGGACGTGCTGCACCGCCTCACCGACGCCGGCAACACCGTCATCGTCATCGAGCACAACCTGGACGTAGTCAAGACCGCCGATTGGCTCATCGACCTCGGCCCGGAGGGTGGGGACGCGGGCGGCTACATCATCGCCGAGGGGCCGCCGGAGGCCGTGGCGCAGGTGGAGGCGAGCTACACGGGGCAGTTTTTGCGGAAGGTGTTGGCGCCGGTGATGGTGTGAAATGAATCGACGGCAGTTCGTAAACTCAGTACGGACTGCTCAGAGTCTTGTCATTCTCGCTCCGAGGGGAACGCCAGTTCCCCGTTTCAGGCCACAAAACGCGGATCTAACGATCCGCTCGAAGCAAAATAAGGTATTAAGGCAAAAGCCGCACGACCATGCTCAGGCAGGAGTCGCCCCATTCTGAAATGCACCCGATTGCCAAAACAGATTGACAGTCCCTATCTCTGGACTTATAATAGGGGCTAGAAAAAGCCCTTAAATTTAGCCCCTCTTGGAGGTGAATGCTGTGTATCAGACCAAAGTAAGTCTCAACGAACCGTTAGCCGAGTTTGTCGGTAAATATAAAATTTATGGATTCAAGGACAAAAGCGATATGGTTCGAACCGCTTTGCAGTATCTCCGTCGAGAGTTGGAATCGCAACGCCTGAAAGAATCGGCTGCCTTGTACGCCGAACTGTATGAGGAAGATTCCGAGTTACAAGAACTGACCGAATCGGCAGTGGATGGGTGGCCCGAATGAGCGTGCTAAAACGGGGCATGGTGATTGATGTCAATCTGGAACCGACCCAGGGTTCCGAAACCGGCAAAGTGCGTCCGTGTGTGATTGTGACGAATGACATCTACAACGAGCGCGTTCCGGTCATCCAGGTTGTGCCAATCACAGAGTGGAACGAGAAAAAAGGCCGTATTGCGACGAACGTGACCCTGACCCCGACGCCGGGTAATGGCTTGACGAAGAAATCGGTAGCCGATTGCTTGCAAACGCGCCCGATCGATTACCGGTACCGGTTGGTGCAAGTCCGTGGGCGTTTACAGGCAGAGGATATGGATAGGATTGACGTTGCATTGAAACGCGTGCTGCAATTGGAGTGAAATGTGTGACAAGACTGATTTGCAATTAGTTGTATTTTCTCAACATTCACTATACTCTTGAGTATAGAGAGGTGGCGATGACAGAGCAGACAGACAACGTAGTTGCTGGGCAACACGATGAGATTGACCTGTATATTCAACAGGCGTACCAGATGTTGGATGTGGCCACGCATAATCTACACAATGACTTCTATGGATCGGCTATCAATCGGGCTTATTATGCGATCTTTTATGCGGCTAATGCCCTGTTAATCACTCGACAAATCAGCCGGGGCAAGCATACGGCTGTGATTGCGGCCTTTCGTCAATGCTTTGTGAAACCAGGGTTAATCGAAGCTGAGTACAGCGACATTTATGGGCGTGTGATGGAAAATCGCCATACCAGCGATTATGAAATTGACCTGACAATAGACGCCCAGGTAGCGATGGAGGATGTAAACGACGCGCGACGTTTTGTGGCGCGAATGGAGACTTATCTCCGGGAGGCGGGATGGCTATAGCTCGCTTGCCTCAACACTTGACAGCCCAGGAGCGTGAGGCTATTATGGCGTTTATCGCGCGGCTTCAGGAGAAATTCCCGGAGCGTATCATACAAACGATCATTTTTGGCTCCAAAGCGCGGGGAGATAGCCATAAATGGTCCGACATAGACATTCTGGTTCTGGTAAAAGACGAAGATTGGCCGTTACGGCAGGCCATTAATACCCTTGCAGCGCGCATTTCTCTGGATTATGACGTGCTCATTGGCCCGCGCGTTATCGGGCAGCAGCGTTGGACACGGATGGCAACGCGCAATTTTGGTTTGTACCACAACATCGCTGCCGAAGGTATCCTTTTATTCTCTGCCGGTTCTGGATGATGTGTGGTTTTTGTTTGGGAGAAGATAGCGTATCTGAAGGGGGCTGCGCTTATTCGAGCGCAGCCCCCTTTGTTAGACAGCAGTGATGAGATTACGCGCCCGCCAGCGCCTGAGCCTGCGGTGGCACGGTCTGGAGACCGGCCACAGCAGTTGAAGGGAATATCGCGGGATGATGCAGGCGCGTCTGGCAAAGGTCGCCGACATCAGCGTGCCGTATCTGTCGCAACTTGAGTTGGGCAAGCGGACCGGCAGTCCCGGCGTTTGGAGCGCGATTGCGCGCGGGCTTGATCTCGCATTGGATGATTTGGTTGATTGGAAAGCTAGTGCCCCATCAACCATTCCGGAACGGGTCGCGCAAGCGCCGGAGGAGGAGCCGATGTCCCTTGATGAAATCAACACGCTCGTTCACGAAGTACGGCGGCAGCGATAGTGCGCATCGTTATAGACACAAAATAGTTGCCGGGCTTTTCAATTGAGCGCGTGATCATTGCCTCTGGTACACCTGCACAAAACGCGCGATGGAGCGATCATAGGTGCGCTCTACCTCCGGCGGGAAGAGGCACCCCGGCATCTCTCCGTTCCGGCGGTGATACGCGATACACTCGCAACACAGGCCCTTGCGTGGGCACGGATCGTAGGTGCAGGTACAATTGGTTTTGTTCTTCGCTTGGTTACATTCCATGATGTCCTCCTTGAAAATGGCGAATGGCGACGGTCAAAGTACCAACGCCGCCCAATACCCTTCCTCTGTTGGCGTCACCAGATGCAACAGACCTTGCTCATCTGCCGAAACCGTCTTCGTGCCGGACCAGCCGCTTTGGCGGATATCGAGCCAGCGCAGGGTAAGCGATCTGCCGCCCGCCGCGCCGACGTCCAGTTGCACGTTGCCGCCATCGGGGAAGAAGACGCCATACGCGACGCCGGGATTGGCGGTGCAGTAGGCTTCGTTCCAACTGCGGTCGCTTAACAGATCGTTGTGTGGTTCGCAGGTGAAGATGTCCAGCGCATCGGTGAACATGCGCATCGAGCGAATGTGCGCCTGCGCGATGACGTTCAGTCCCAGGCCCGATGCCGGCCGGTGGAAGCGCGAGGAGGCCAGCCCGCCGAAGATGTTGCGCCAGAAGCGTTCCTGTGCGTCGCGGGTGGAGCCGTAGCGCCCGGAGTTCGCGCCGTAGATTTTCACGCTGTTCATCGGGCGGATGTGACCGGAAGCGATGAGGCGGCGGCGGATCTCCTGCGGATTACTCCAGTGCTTGTCTGCCGGGCTGTGGTTGTTCTGCGAGATGTCCACGAAGCTGTACAGCTCCGGGTGGTCGAAGGTGGCGGCGTGCTCCCCGTCGAGCAGGTTGTGCGCGTCCCACATCTCCGTGCACTGCACGAGCGCGCCGGCCGCGGTGGCTTTGGCCTGGATGAACAGCGCCCAATACTTGCCCCATTCGGCACTTTCGTTGGTCTCGTTGTCTATGCAGTAGAGGGTGTTGCCGTAGTCCAGCGAAATCGAGAGCATCTTTTCGACCTGCTGAATCTGGTACGGCAGTATCACCTGATTGTTCTCCAACGCGGGCACGGTGCGGAAGAAGGCGCTCTCGCGTTGGCCGGGGTGGGTCGTGATGACTTCTTTGAGTCCCGATGCCTCGGCGGTGTAGTTGACGTTGTTCTTGGGATTGTAGGGGTTGTCCTGCCACGGCTCGCGGGCGAAGTCGAAGCGGTCCCACATCTCGAACTGCGCGATGATGTCCCGCTCGGCGGCGAGTTCGAGGAAACGGGTGAAGCGCCGCCAGTACGCCTCGCCCGGGCGGGTGAGATCGTACAGGCCGGTCGCCGGGTCGCGCTCGAAGGGCCACACGTCGCCAGGATCGCGGCTCGACATCGTGCAGCGGACGTAGTTCCCGCCGCAGGACTTGAGCAAATCCAGGTGCGCCTCCAGGTCGGGAATCTGGAAAAGGTTGTCCTCCACACTGCCGCCGATCAGCAGCACCGGCTTGCCCTTATACTGCCAATAAAACGGGTTCTGTGCATACGGTTGAATACGATCTTCGTTTTGCATAATGCCTCCTCGGAAAATAAACCGCTAATCTATGCGAATCTTGTATCATCTCAATCAAGAGGGGGAAAGTGGGGGTTTGGGGGCGTGGCGTAGCCCGCCCCCAAACCCCCACCTCCAGATTTTGAGAAGATACCTTTTTTGATTCGTGAAGATTCGTGGTTAGAATTCTACGCCAGGCTGGGTGCTTGCCAGCTTTCGGCAGTGTAGTGGTGGAGTTCGATGCGGTTGCCGTCGGGGTCGGTGATCCACGCCTGGTAGCTGTGATCTTTCCCCATCTTGATAGGGCTGACCTCGATGCCGCGCGCCTGCAACGTCTCTACGGTGGCTTCGATGTCGGCCACTTCCAGGCAGATGTGCTTGTACGACTGCTTCTCTGCCGGCGCGTCGATCTGCCCCTCGAAAAGCTCGATGAAGTTTCGCCCGCCGAGGTAGAGGTAGACGCCGAAGCGCCGCCCCTCATCATCCCGGAAATCGAAGGCCTCTTTCAGCCCTAGCCCATCGCGGTAGAAATGCAGCGATTGCTCCAAATCCGACACGGTAAAACATGCGTGCGCCAATCCTGTAATCATTGTGAACTCCTTCGAGAAAAGTCTTGTTGTCTTTAGTCTGGTAGTCGCATAGTCATTTTAGTTTTATCAGCAGATTGAGCAGATGAAGCAGATTTTCTGTTTGCCAGCCGGAAAGAATCTGCTTGACCAGCGCAACCTGCCCGCAGGTTAATCTGCTAATGAAAATCTGCCTGGTCTTCCTTGGACTCGCGTGGCGTGTCAAGCGCTTCCACGGCGGCAATCCACTCGCGCCAGTCTTTGGTCGTCCAGGTCTGCCGGTACGTTTGCAGAAGGCCGACGATCTCTTTTTGCGTCAGTTCGCTGTCAGTAAAATTGATTTTGGAGGTGTATTGCGTCATTTCCTCGAGATGGCGCAAGCAGCGTTTCTGGATGCGTTTTGCGAGCCGTGTGAATTGTGCTTCGCTCGCGCCTTTGCGCCGTAATGCCGCAGTCCGGCGTCGAAAGGGTTTCAGCCAGACGTCGGGGACTCTGCCTTCGACGATTTCCTGGAGCGCGTGCAGGCGATCCTGGATTGCGCATGTAAGCAATTTCGAGGCCAGCACGCTAAACCCGTACATCCCCCCGGTTAGCACGACGACAAACACGATAAGGACGATCAGAAATCCCATTATGCCTCCTTGCTGAAAAGGTATCGGGCGCAGATCCACGCAGGTTTTCGCGGATTATGCCGCTTCGCTTACATTTGTCTGCGTGAATCTGCGAAAATCTACGTCCTAATTCCGGTAAGCATTATCACAGTGAATGTACTCCGAAAGTGTGCATTTGGCAAATGAGGTAGGCGCGTCTACGCGCCCGTTGACTTTTTTATCGCGCGTCATACAATTCTCTGACTTTACCTGGATATTCCGGCTTTTTAATCCGTTTCATCCGTTAAATCCGTTGATAGTTTCGAGGAGGTTTTGATGAAGATTACGAAAGTAGAGACGTTTTTAGTCAAGCCGCGCTGGCTGTTTTTGCAGATGCACACCGATGAAGGATTGGTGGGATTGGGCGAGCCGATCCTCGAAGGGCGCGCGTTGACGTGCGCGCGCGCCGTGGACGAACTTGCGCCCTACCTGATCGGCAAGGACCCCACGCGCGTCGTCCATCACTGGCAGGCGATGTACCGCCACGCCTTCTATCGCGGTGGGCCGTTGCTCACCAGTGCGCTGAGCGGGGTGGAACAGGCGCTCTGGGACCTTGCCGGGAAGGCGCTCGGCGTGCCGGTGTACAAGCTCTTCGGCGGCCCGACCCGCGATCGCATCCGCATGTACAAGCACGCCAATGACCCGGAGGCGATCAAATCGTGGATGGCGCAGGGCTTCACGGCGTTCAAGACGGGCGTGCATGGTGGGCGTCCGGCGCGCATTATCGAGAGCATGGCGTTCGTTGAGGAGGCGGAGGCGCACTTCGCCGTGTTACGCGAGGCCGGCGGACCGCACGCCGATATCGCCATCGACTTCCACGGCGCGATCAGCCCGCAGACGGCCAAGCTTTTGATCAAGGCGCTGGAGCCGTACCAGCCGATGTTCATCGAGGAACCGTGCCAGGCGCAGAACCTCGACGTGATGGCGGAGATCGCGCGCGGGACGCACCTGCCCATCGCCACCGGCGAGCGCGTCTTCACCAAATGGGGCTTCCGCGAAGTGTTGGAAAAGCACGCGGCCTCGGTGTTGCAGCCTGATTTGTGTCACGCGGGTGGCCTCAACGAGGTGCGCATCATCGCCGGGATGGGCGAGGCGTACTACGCCGGGATCGCGCCCCACAACCCGCTTGGGCCGATTTCGCTGGCGGCATGCATCCAGTTGGATGCCTCGATCCCCAACTTCGTCGCGCAGGAGCACACCACGCTCGGCGAGGGTTATCTCAAGAACCCGTTTGTGGCAAAAGACGGTTTCGTCGAGCTGCCCACCGGGCCGGGCCTGGGCATTGATCTGGATATGGACGCGCTGGAAGATAAGATCGACCACGACTGGCGCAATCCGGAGCGGTATGATCCCGACGATGGGGCGGTGTTGGATTGGTAACAAAAAGGGGGACGCTCGACAGCGTCCCCCTTTTTTGATGTGTGTAAACGTGAGTTAGTTGTCGTGGGTGAACGGGCCGGCTGTGCTGCTGTTGCCGGCAGCATCAACGGAAGTGATGTAGAAGGTGTAGGTCGTGCGCCTGGCCCCTGAGATCGTGAGGCTGTGGCTGGTGACGAGAGTGCTGTCGGTAAACGTGCCTAACCCTTCGATGTAGACCTGGCTGGTTGCAGGCTCATCGGTGGTCCACGTGATTCTGAATTTGCCGCTGCCACCGATT
>Ga0129302_1002095_pt1 | contig 14453 bp, 12 predicted proteins | sample BlaSprsedimmetaG_FD_94476 | JGI IMG/M metagenome (GOLD analysis project Ga0129302, IMG submission 94476) | Hot spring sediment bacterial and archeal communities from California, USA to study Microbial Dark Matter (Phase II) - Blank Spring... | ecosystem: Environmental > Aquatic > Thermal springs... | reverse complement strand
GGCGATTGCCGAGAAGAAGAACTTCTTTGAAAACCCGAAGAGATCTGGGCTGTTTTCCCAGGATGTGTCCGATGAACCGGGTCAGTATCTCTTCGCTTTCCCGAAGTGCCTGTCCGGAAAAGACGAGCCTCCGGAGTTTGTCGGGAGGAAGGTGTCTCCCCGTGACAAGTGTTCTCATCGTACCCGCCGAAACACGGATGCCCGCGACGCCGTCTCTTCGGCATCGGCTGCACGATATTCCCCCGTCTTCGGCGCAAAATATCATTTTTTCTCCGGTATCGAGAGGGTCGCCGCACCGGGCGCAGTGTTCAAGCGCGGGTTCGTAGCCGCACAGGGTTAAAAGACGCAGTTCGAAAAGACGCACCAGTGACGGTGCAAAGGGTCCGTCTTCCAGCAGATCGAGAAATATTTTGAGATGATCGAAAAGATGTGCCGCCGGTTTTTCTTCCAGCGAAAACAGGTCAATGAGTTCGATGAAATACGACGCCGCCAGCGTTTTTTCCAGGTCTTCCCTGATGTGGGAATAATGATTGACCACGTGGCAATCTTCGATGAGATAAAGTGTGCCCGCCCGTCGGCGCGAAAAAATAATTTGTGACAGGCTGAACAACTCAATGGCGTTTGAAAAACGTTTCGCGCTTTTGCGTGCGGACTTGGCGATACCTTTCAGTTTGCCTCTCTCGACGGTGAAAAAGGTGACGATCCGGTCCGCTTCACCGTAATCCCGGCAGGCCAGGACATAGCCGAGAGCCCGCTCTTTCCGTTGTTCCTCCGTCATGTCAGGATCGAGAGAAAAAGGGTCGCCAGCCCCAGAAAGACCAGAAACCCGAAGGCGTCCGTAAAGGCCGTCAGAAAAATATGCGAACCCAGTGCCGGATCGAGGCGGAAACGCTTGAGGCCGAGAGGGATCAGGACGCCCACCAGTGTTCCAGCGAAGATACTGATGATCATTGCGAGGCCGAGAATTACTCCCAGCAGCGGTATGTCCTTCCAGAGCCAGGCGACAAGCCCGATGACGACGCCCACGGCAACGCCGTTGGCGACTCCCACGGCCACCTGGCGCAGGAGGGCCCGCTTCGCATTCTGAAAGGTGATTTCCCCGAGGGCCATTCCCCGCACGATGAGAGTCAGTGTCTGACTTCCGGCGTTGCCGCCGAGGGCGGCGACAACGGGCATGAAAACGGCCAGAGCTACCATCATCTGAATGGTTTCTTCGAAAAAACCGATAACCAGGACTGAAACGAGGGCCGTCACGAGGTTCAGATACAGCCAGGGAAGACGTTTTCTCACGGAATCGGCGGTTTTATTAAAAACGGTATCGTCTTCGTCGAGACCGGCGAACCGGTAGATGTCTTCGGATGTTTCTTCCTTCATGACGTCGACAATGTCATCCACGGTGATACGGCCCAGCAGGCGGCCGGTTTCGTCGACGACGGGCAGGGAAACCAGGTCGTATTTTTCGAAGAGGCGGGCCACTTCTTCCTGGTCCATGTCCGGCGGTACGCTGGGGATGGATTTGTCGATTATGTCAACAACGGGGGTGAAGCGCTTTGCCGTGATAAGCCGCTGCAGGGGCACGGCCCCCACGAGCTTGTTATGTTCATCGACGACGAGAATATTGTAGATGTTCTGAATCTCGTCCGAGGCGTCGACAACAGCCTGAAAAGCATTATTGATCGATGCGTTCTTCGGTACCGAGACCAGTTCCGACTGCATGATGCCGCCGGCCGTATCCTCGTCGTACTTGAGCAGTTCCTTGACTTCGCCCGAGTATTCAGGCTTTATGGATGCAAGAATGGTCCTGGCCCGGTCGTCGGAAAGCTCGGCGATGAGGTCCGCCGCGTCGTCGGAATCCATCTCGTCGATGATCTTTGTCAGTTGCTGGCTCGAGAGGTCTTCGATGATCTGTTCCCGCGAGGCGCCGGATAACTCGAGGATGACGTCGGAGGCCTTGTCCACGTTGAGAAGCGAGAAAAGTTTGAACTTGTCGTTTTCATCAAGCTGGTCTATCTGGTCGGCGATATCAGCAGGATGCATCTCGGAAAAAAGATCGATGATATCGAATTCCCGGTTTCGGCGGATCAGGTCTTCGAGATGGGCCAGGAGGGTCTCTTCTTTGGGATTTGTCCGTGCCATCGGCGGTGCCTTCAAAAAAAATTAAAGATAAATCTATCACGGGCCGCGGGATTACACAACAAAGGAGACACTCACGCCCCGGGGAAAAACCGGGCCGGGAAGGAAGCTCTACGTTTCTTTCCTTTACAGAGGTTTGGCGTCTTCCCTGTACTTGATAATGCCCCCGACAATCGTCATCAGGGCTTTCCCCGTCAGACGCCGTCCATGAAAGGGACAATTCCTGCTCAGGGACCGGAAAGCGTTTTTGTCCACGGTCCATGCCCTGGTTGTATCGATGACGGTGACATCGGCCGCGGTTCCCGTTCGAAGCGTGCCGCCGGGGACGCCGAGAATGCGTGCGGGGTTTACACTCATGGCTTCAACGAGCCGGCCGATGGAAATAACACCCTGTTCGACCATGGCAAGAGAAAGGGCGAGGGATGTCTCGAGCCCGATAAGACCAGTCGCGGCATAGGCGAATTCCACGTCTTTTTCGATCGACGAGTGGGGCGCGTGATCGCTGGCGATGACATCGATGGTTCCGTCCCGGAGTCCACCAATGACGGCATCCCGGTCTTCCGAACCACGTATTGGCGGGTACACCTTGAGGTCGGTCGAGTAGGAACGGAGAGCTTCATCAGTCAGCGTGAAATAATGAGGAGCCGTTTCCGCCGTCACTGCGATTCCCCTGCGCTTTGCGTCACGCACGAGTTCCACGGTTGCGGCTGTGCTGACATGGGCGATGTGGACACGGGTTCCCGTGTATTCGGCAATAGCGATGTCACGCGCCGCCATGATGTCCTCGGCGATGGCGGGAATGCCGGGAAGTCCGAGCTCCGTGGAAACGAATCCTTCGTTCATGGCTCCGCCCTCTGTGAGACTTCGGTCTTCGCAGTGTGATATGACGGGGAGCGAAAGTGAATAAGCGTATTCAAGAGCCCTGCGCATGAGGCCGGCGGTCGCCACGGGGTTGCCGTCATCTGACAGGGCAACGGCGCCCGCATCCTTGAGATCGCTGAATTCCGTCAGGATTTCTCCTTCGAGGTTCCTGCTGACCGCGGCGACGGGATACACCCGCGCCAGATCGGCGCGAGCCGCTTTTCTGAGAATAAAATCTGTTACCGAGCTGTTGTCGTTCACGGGGCTGGTATTCGCCATGCAGGCCACAGCCGTGAATCCGCCGGCCAGGGCGGCCGCGGTCCCTGACAGGATGGTCTCCTTGTATTCGTGACCCGGTTCACGCAAGTGCGTGTGCATATCGAGCAGGCCCGGAACAATGGTTTTGCCTTCCAGATCAACCACCGCGGTGCCGCTGTCCCGGCCGACTTCGGGGGTCGGCAGGTTCGGAGCGATTCGGGCGATAAGCCCGTCTTCGATCAGCAGATCCAGTGTTTCATCAATATCCTGGGAAGGATCGACGATTCTTCCTCCCTTCAACAGCAGTTTCATTGACGGCCTCCTGCGAGAAGATATAGAAGGGCCATGCGAACGGCAACGCCGTTCGTCACCTGGTCGAGTATCACCGAGCGGAATCCGTCGGCCACCTCGGGTGCTATTTCGATGCCCCTGTTGATGGGCCCCGGGTGCATTACGATGGCGTCTTCCTTTGCTTCCTTGAGCATCGGAACAGTAAGGCAGAAGAGTCGGGCATATTCCCGCACCGACGGAAAGACAGCGCCCTGCTGCCGTTCGAACTGCATCCGCAGCATCATGACTACATCGGCATCCTGAAGAGCTTTTTGCATGTTCGTTTCAACGGTTACCCCCATGCCCTCGACGCCCCGTGGAATGAGCATTGCCGGACCGCAGACGGTCACCCGAGCTCCCATCCGCGTCAGGCCGTACATGTTTGAGCGCGCAACGCGACTGTTCATAATATCGCCCACGAGCACGACCTTGAGACCTTCAATGGTTCCTTTTTTCTGCCGTATGGTCAGCATGTCGAGCAGTGCCTGGGTGGGGTGTTCGTGTGAACCGTCGCCGGCATTGATGATGGACTGGCCAAGCAGACGGGCCAGGATGTGCGGAGCGCCTGCGCAGGCGTGGCGGATCACTATAATGTCGGGGCTCATTGCTTCCAGAGTTTTCGCCGTGTCCGCCAGGGTTTCCCCTTTGGTGACACTGCTTGTCGACGTCGAAATATTGATCGCGTCGGCGCTGAGACGTTTCGCGGCGATTTCAAAAGATGTGTGGGTCCTGGTGCTGGCTTCGTAGAAGAGATTAATTACCGTTATGCCCCGCAAAGTCGGAACCTTTTTAATCGTCCGAGTCGATATTTCTCTGAAAGATTCGGCCGTATCGAGGACGAGGTTGATCTCGTCCACGGAGAAATCACTCAGTCCCAGAATGTCTTTTCTCGTCAGTTCCATGCATGTCACCGGTTTCGATTCTATAGAATGACCACTTCATCGTCGCCGCCCGACTCCGACAGGATGACGTTGACGTTTTCCCAGAGAGATGACGGAAGCTTTTCCCCCACATAATCGGGCCGGATGGGAATCTCCCTGTGGCCTCGGTCAACGAGCACGGCGAGACGGATGACCCTCGGTCTTCCGAAATCTATCAATGCGTCCATGGCCGCTCTGATAGTCCGTCCTGTAAAAATGACGTCGTCTACGAGAATGATTTTCTTGTCATTCAGACAAAACGGTATATCCGTTTCTCCCATTTTCGGCTTCTTGTCGGTCATGATCACATCGTCGCGATAGAGGGTTATATCGAGAATGCCCATGGGAATCACAACGCCTTCGATGTCGGCGATTTTTTTTCTGATCCTTCGGGACAGCATAATGCCGCCAGACCTGACGGCGATGATAACCAGGTCGTCGGCGCCCTTATTGTCTTCAAGGATCTCGTACGCAATTCTCGCGATGGATCGGTCGATTCTCTCGGCGTCCATGACGATTCGTTTCGAGTTTTCCGTGACCATGATTTTCCTCCCGCCGGTAGGTCTTGCCCCGGAAAAGGGTCAAAAAAAAGCCTTCCCGTCAAGAACCGGGAAGGCCCGTTGCTTTCTGTATTTTCCTGTCGAAAATGAGTGCCATGTTTACGCTTCTTCTCCGTGGAGGACGTTCTAAAATTTAGATGTTTTATAGCAACGGTCGGAATTTCTGTCAAGAGTTACTTATTTTTAAAAAACAGCATCAGTGGTGGATGCGGGGAGGGTACTTCTCATTCCAGAACGGTGCCGATTCTGTTCCACCGGACATCGTGTTTTTCACGATCCCATGACCAGTAGATAAGAAACGCCTTGCCCAGCACGTCATCCAGATCCACGAATCCCCAGTATCGGCTGTCATAACTGTGATCCCGGTTGTCTCCCATGGTGAATACATGTTCTTCGGGAACGACAACGGGGCCGAAGTTGTCACGCGGTTGAACGGATCGCGGATAGGTGATGTCGTCCTGGTAGATGCCGTAACCGTCGGTGTGCAGAACACCGTTGACGAAAATTTTTTTATTCCTGATTTCCACACGGTCGCCGGCCACGGCGATGACTCGCTTGATAAAATCTTTACTCCGGTCCTCCGGATAAATAAATACGACGACATCACCTCTCTCCGGTTCGCTGACGGGAATAATTGTTTTTCTGACAACCGGGAGCTTCACGCCGTAAATAAATTTGTTAACGAGAATATGATCGCCGACCAGCAGGGTTTCACGCATCGATCCGGACGGTATCTTGAAGGCCTGCACGATAAAGGTTCGAACGAACAGTGCTATCAGGACGGCAATGGCGAAAGTCAGGAGGTATTCTCTGAAAACGCTTCTTTTTTTATTTTCCATTTTTTTCTTCCGTCACGAATATACGTGCGATAGCAGAAAGACCGTCATGCCCACGGCGGCGGTTCCTTTAATGAAGATGCTCACGTTTCTGGTCAAGGAAGCCTTTCCTGTTTCCCGGAAAGAGGGCTTCAACTTCCGGCGCTCGATCAGTTCCACCAGGAGCTTCCCCGCGAACCCCCCCAGGAAAAGCCCGGTGATCGTTCCCAGTCCGTAAAACAGGGGTGTAAGCAAAGCGGCCCCGATAATGCCGCCGACGAGAGATAGAACGACCGCATACCGTGAAAGGCGCGGACGTGCCGCGTTGGATATGCCCACTATCGCATCGGTTGTTTCGACGATGACCGAAAGAATTGCGAGCAGAACCAGGTGTTTCGGCTCGAAATTCTGAAATTCTGTAAGGACGCCGAATACAACGGCAGCCACAAGAATGACGACAGTACCCTGAAGCCCCAGAGCGACAAGATAAATACCGAGAAACAGCGTTATTATAAATATTGCCGCCGCCGACGTCGACACCTCAGCTGATCCTCTTTTTCCCTCGGGAGGAGGCGGGCCACAATTGTTCCCAGGCAAGTACCGTCGGAGTCGCGATGAATATGGATGAATAGGTTCCCACGACAACGCCCACCATGAGGGCGAAGGCGAAATCATGAATAACGGCGCCGCCAAGGAAGAAGAGCGCTCCAACCACCAGAAGCGTGGTAAGCGACGTAAGCAGAGTTCTGCTCAGGATCTGGTTGATACTCGCGTTCATGATGTCGCGGAGCGGTTTTTTTCGACCCGCCCTGACGTTTTCTCGAATACGATCGAAAACAACAATCGTGTCGTTGAGGGAATATCCGATGATAGCGAGCAGGGCGGCTATGACGGGCAACGTGAATTCCTTGTCGAGCAGCGAAAAAATACCCACGGTAATAATGATATCGTGAAAAAGAGCGATAATGGCACCCAGGGCGTATCGAAGTTCGAAACGCCAGGTTACGTAGACCAGAATGCCGATCATGGCATACAAAATCGAAAGGATGCCTTTCTGTCGCAAATCCTTTCCGACTGCGGCGCCCACCATTTCCACCCTCCTGATTTCGAAATGGTCGTGGTCGTAATGCTCGGTGAGCGCTTTTTCAACAAGTCCGGAGAGATTTTGCAGTTCCGCCTCCGACAGATCCGTCCTGATGAGAAATTCGTTTTCCTGGGCGGCGCCGAACCGCTGAATAATACTTCCACCCATGTCGATTTGTTTCAGTGCTTTCCTGATTTCACCCGCTGTTGTTTCCTTGTCGAACTTGACCTGAATCAGGGTGCCGCCGGCGAAATCTATACCCAGTTTCGGTCCCCCGTGAAACAGAAGTGAAATAACGCCCACCGCGATTACAACAAGTGAAATGGTCACGGCTGTTCTGGCGAACCGCAGAAAATCGAACCGGGTGTCGGGCTTAATAAATTCCATCACGTGCTCCTCTAGATGCTGACCCGCTTGATTCGTTTATACCAGATAAAATAATCGTAAATAATCCTCGTCACGAAAATGGCGGTGAACATGCTGCAGATGATTCCCAGGCTGAGGGTCACGGCGAACCCGCGGACGGGGCCCGTCCCGAACTGGAAGAGAACCAGTGCGGCGATCAGCGTGGTCACATTGGCGTCGACGATCGTGGACAGCGCCTTGTCGTAGCCTGCCTTGACGGCCGCTCGCGGCGACTTTTCGAGCCGCAGTTCTTCCCGTATTCTCTCAAAGATAAGAACGTTGGCGTCGACGGCCATGCCGATGATAAGAACAATGCCGGCGATGCCCGGAAGCGTGAGTGTCGCCCTGAACGCCGCCAGTGCGCCGAAGATCAATATAAAATTAAGCAGCAGGGCTGTGACGGCTATGATGCCCGAGTAGTTGTAATAGACGATCATGAAAGCGAGAACCAGCAGCGTTCCCACGATTATGGACATTACACCCCTGTCGATTGAATCCTGTCCCAGGGACGGTCCGACTCTGCGCTGTTCGAGAATGGTAACCGGCGCCGGGAGCGCGCCCGCCCTGAGGACAATGGCCAGGTCGCGGGCCTCGTCCATGGAAAATGTTCCCGTGATCTGTGCCTGTCCACCGCCGATTCGTTCCTGAATGACCGGCGCCGAGTGCACCACGCCGTCGAGAACGATGGCAAGGCGTTTCCCCACGTTCTGGGATGTAATCCGCTCGAAATCACGGGCGCCCTGGGGATCGAACTTGATCGAAACATAGGGTTCCCCGAAGCGGTTGTCGATGGAAACCCGGGCGTCCTCGAGTGATTCGCCCGTCATCAGGGCCCGGGAATGCAGCAGGTAGGGAACCTGATTCCGTTCACCCGTCAGGCGATCGACCCTGCCGCCGTAGAGAATTTCCCGTCCGCGGGGAACGTTGCCTCGAAGCGCGTCATCGACGCTGTGCTCGTCGTCGACGAGCTTGAATTCGAGCAGCGCGGTTTTTCCGATCAGGTTGATGGCCCGTTGAGGATCATCGATACCGGGAAGCTGTATGAGAATTCTGTCGCGTTCCTGTGGAATGATGTGCGGTTCCGTGACGCCAAACTGGTCGACCCTGTTCCGTATCGTTTCAAGACTTTGTTCGAGAGCGAATTCCCTGATGGTTTCAACCTGTTCCGCGTCGACGCGAAGGGTGACCCGCTCCACGCCTTCAGTAATCCGCGATGAAGTGATTTTTAACGTGGGATACCGGTTTTTCAGAAGATCCCTGAACCGGTCGGCGGATTCGCTGTCGGGAAATTCCATAACGAGGGAGCTCTTGTCTTCCACGGCGACCTCTCGGAAACGGACACGATCTTCCATGAGCGCTTCCTTCAAGTTATTGCCGAGACGCTCGAGTGAGCTCTCCACGGCACGGTCCGCCTGCACCTCGAGTATCAGGTGCATGCCGCCCTGAAGGTCGAGTCCCAGGTTAATCGTGTCGCTGGGAAGATGGTTTTTCCAGAAGGCGGGAAGACGATCCGTTAAGGTCGGCATGATAAAGAAAAGCGCCACCAATGTCACCGCCACCGCTATGGCTATTCTCAGCCTGATATTCTTGTCAAACATTACAAAAGTCCTTCCCGGCAAGACCGTCGGGCGCTAGGAGGTTTTTGGCGCCGTGCCCGCGCCCTGCACCAGACCCGCGATTGCGCTGCGGGAAACCTTTACTCTCGTTTTTTCCGCGATCTCCAGCGTGACCACCTGGTCCGTCAGGGCTGTCACCTTGCCGTGAAGGCCGCCGGTGGTTACGATCATGTCACCGTGCTGCAGGTTGGCGATCATTTCTCTCAGTTCCTTCTGCTTTTTCTGCTGGGGTCGTATCAGGAGAAAATAAAAAATGGCGAAGATGGCAACCATGAGGATTATAAAGTGAAAATCCGCTCCGCCCTGAGCCCCTGCGCCTCCCTGGCCGGGAGCACCCATCGCGTACGCTATGCCGCTTATCATTCTGCGTCCTCCTCGTTGTTCGCTCTGTAGGATTCAAGAAAGGTTTTTCGAAAAGAATCGAAATATCCCCCCCGAACGGCTTCCCTGATTCCATTCATGAGATTCATGTAAAACGTAATATTGTGTATCGTATTCAAAACAATCGCCAGGATTTCCCTGGCGATAAACAGATGTCTCAGATAGGCCCTGCTGTAATTTCGGCAGGTGTAGCATCCGCACTGATCATCCAAGGGATTGCCGTCATCCCGGTATCGGGCGTTCTTTATAACAAGCTTTCCCCTGTTTGTAAACAACATTCCGTTGCGTGCGTTTCGCGTGGGCATGACGCAGTCGAACATGTCGATGCCCTGCGCCACGCATTCCAGGATATCCTCGGGCGTCCCGACGCCCATGAGGTAGCGGGGCTTATCCGGGGGAAGGAGAGGCGCCGCGTGCGAAACCGTATCGTACAGAAGTTCCTTCGGTTCTCCCACACTGAGGCCGCCCAGCGCGTAACCGTCAAAACCGATTTCGCCGAGAGCCTCGATACCCCGTTTCCTCAGGTCGGGGTAGACACCACCCTGGGAAATGCCGAAGAGAGCCCGGTCGTGCGACCGGTGGACGGAGGCGCAAAGCCGGGCCCAGCGTAACGTCAGGTCAAGCGATGATTCGATGGTTGACCGATCCCCAGGGTATGACGTGCATTCGTCGAGGCACATCATGATGTCGGATCCCAGCGCTTCCTGGACGTTTATGCAGCGTTCGGGGGTCATGACGTGAGACGATCCGTCGATATGAGATTGAAAGGCATACCCTTCTTCGGTGAGTTTTCTGAGTTTTCCAAGGCTATAAATCTGGAAACCACCGCTGTCCGTGAGAATCGGTCCGGGCCAGTTCATGAACCTGTGCAGACCCCCTAGGCGGCCTATCAGCTCATGTCCGGGCCTCAGGTACAGGTGATAGGTGTTGCCGAGAATAATTCTGGCGCCCGTATCGCGGACCATCTCGGGGGTGACTCCCTTGACGGTTCCCCGGGTTCCCACGGGCATGAAGACCGGCGTTTCGACGGGTCCGTGAGGAGTCTGAATCAGACCAAGCCGCGCCTTTGTGGCATGATCGGTGGCGAGGACGTGAAAATGGAAAGGTTCCCGGCCGTCGACGGCGCTTTGAACTGTATCAGGATCGGATCGTTGTGACGTTGTCATAACGTGTGGTTATTCTCCGTTCTCTTCGACCGGTTGTTCAGAGGATAAGCATGCAGTCTCCGTAACTGTAGAAACGGAATCCCTCGTCGATTGCTTTCCGGTACGCCTTTTTCATAAGATCCGTCCCCGCGAAGGCGCAGACGAGAAGAAACAGGGACGATGCGGGCAAGTGAAGATTCGTCAGCAGTGCTCCCGTAACCTTGAATTCAAATCCCGGATAGATGAACAGGTTGGTGTCTCCCGCTCCGTTTTGCACTGATCCGTTGCTCCGCGCCGCCGATTCCATGGTCCTGACAGACGTGGTTCCCACGGCGACGACTCGTCCGGCTTCGTTGATCGTGCGGGCCGACTCGGAAGAGATAACGTACCGCTCTTTTTCCATACGGTGTTCTTCAATGTTTTTCGTTTCGATGGGTATAAAGGTGCCGAGACCCACATGCAGCGTGACGGGTACAACCGGGACACCCCGCTCACGCAGTTTTTTCAGGATATTTTCTGAAAAGTGCAGGCCCGCCGTGGGCGCCGCGATAGAGCCGGGTACTGCGGCGTAAACCGTCTGGTACCGCTCCATGTCTCGATCCGTTCTGTCATCGCCGGGTCGTCTCTTAATATACGGCGGTAAGGGGGCTGTGCCGCGTGCGGCGAGGAACGATTCGAACGTGTCATTCAGAGTGAATTCGAGAATCCACTTTTTCTCGTTCTCCCGCGCCATCACATCCGCATAGCCGCCGGCGCCGAAAAAAATACGGGTTCCCCGTTTTACGCGTTTCGCGGGACGGAGCAGGACGAGCCAACGGTTCGGCTGTTCAAGGCGTTCCAGAAGCAGTATGTCGATCCGGCCTCCCGTTGCTTTTTCTCCTTTCAGCCGGGCGGGAATCACCCGCGAGTCGTTCACCACCATAACGTCGCCGTCGTGGAGAAACCCGGGAAGCTCGGAAAACCGCAGGCATTCCATCGATCCAGTCCGCCTGTCGACTACCATCATGCGAGACTGGTCCCTTAACGCGGCAGGTTCCTGGGCGATGCGATCTTCGGGTAAATCGTAAGTGAAGTCTTTTGTTTCCATAGCGTAAAAAATTTCATAAAGATAATCAGATGGCCGAAGGAATGTCAACTGATAATGAAGGCATGTTAATGGATGGCGGGAAACGGGTAATTCGGTATCTTTTCCTTAATTTTCTTGACGGTGTCACGCAGATAACATACATTTTTCCATGTAGATTACTGGATGAGAATGGGACGCGTAAAAAATGCCCGGGAAAGTTATTTCCATGGGCGAGATTGGTCGCGCCACGTTTATCGGGGGTTCATGTCATGATACCGGCCGTTAAAAAAATATTGTATGCCACCGACCTGTCGCGCAATTCAGCTCACGCCCTTCGTTACGCTCTGTATCTCTCGAAACAGAACCGGGCGGATATTCACCTGCTGCACGTTGTCGAAGAGGTGCCTCCCCACGCGCTTGCCTTTTTCGGAGGATACGTCGACGACGTCTACATCGAAGAGAACGTGTCCAGTGCGAAAAATGAAATAAAACGGCGCCTTGAAAAATTTTTCGACACTGAACTTGAAGACGAGTCCGAACTGGCCGACCGCGTGACATCGGTTGAAGTCAGCAAGGGTTATCCCGCTGACGAAATTCTCAAACGGGCCGAATCGACAGGGTTCGATATGATTGTAATGGGCACCCACGGCAGGGGCCTGAGCCGGGCTTTCCTGGGAAGCGTGGCCGAGAAAGTCCTTCGAAAATCAGCTGTTCCCGTCTGCATTATTCCCCTTCCGAAAGACGAAACGGGCGCGACATGAGAGGCGCCAGGCAACGTCCGGTTCTTCCGTGGCGGGTTCGGTGATGCCGCACCGCTTTTTCAGGATGCGGCATTCCGTACAAGGTTTTTCCGGGCGTTGTTTCTGAAGGTCACGGAAGCGGCCAGTGCTGCGAGATACGCCAACGCGGCGCACCATCCCACCATTGTAAAACCGACGTGCATGGCGAGTATGGCGGCGAGAGGCGCCGCGAGGACGGAGAAGAATCCGTTGATTCCCCATGCCCAGGGGGTAAGTGTGGGAAAATCATGGTCCAACCGCCGCAATGCCAGGGGAAAGGGCATGCCTAGGAAAAGAGCGGGAAGGGCAAGTGAGACGAGGCCGACAAGAGACTTTACCGGGCCGGAAAATGCCAGCGTCGCGTCGAACAAGACGGGAAAGAACGCCAGGGACACGGTAACGACGGCGCAAACCGCGGCAAGGACGGCGGGGAGTATAATGGATGTGTCGCGCATACGCTGTGCCGTCAGACTGCCGATTCCCATTCCGCACAGAAGGGCCGAAATGACCCCGGCGGCGCTGTAGATGGGATGTCCCCAGTACAACGTGAGGCGCTGTATAAACATGATTTCCAGAAACATGAATCCGGTTCCGAAGGCGGCGAACAGAATGAAAACCATCACGCCATATCGCCCGGGTGCCCGATTCATCTTGAAAAGAGGCAATAGTATAAGGATAAACGCCGCGGAAGCGAGCAACAGGGCCGTTATTCCGACGAGCAGTGATCCGAGTTCCACGAAGGCGACGGCGCCCTCGCCCATCAGCCGTTTGGCGTCCGTTACATGGTCCCAGCGCAGGAACTGGTGAAAATAGGGACGGTCGTCCGATGGAGGCCTGATGCTGAAGGGATAGGACTCGATGAATGATTCTCCCCTTCCTTCAAGTATAAGGCGCATGCCTGTTCGAAGAAGATCTCCTTCCATGACGTGATTATGGTCCGTTTCCGCCGGACCGATACCGGGAATCCAGGTTCGGTCAAACCCGCCTCTTCGGGCGGCCCGGGCAAGCGCCTGACGAACCGGCTCGCCCAGGGGGCTCGGTGATGCGGCCAGTGTCAGCATGTCCCAGTTCCTGAGCGCGGCGACGTGGCGAGAGGGAAATTCGATGCCCGCTTCTTTCATGGTTTCCACAAGCAACGCCAGCAGCTTGAGGCCTCGACGGGGCGGACGGTCGATGTAAACACTGAACGACAGTATCCCGTCTTCGTCGAGTGATCTCCAGAGTTCCCGGAACGATTCCCGGGTCAGCAGGTAATTTTCCCGAAGCGCCTGTAACCCCACATCTCCACCGAAGTTTCCCTGCACGGGAAACAGAATGAGGTCGTAGGTGCTGTCCCCGTGCCGCACATAAAACCGGCTGTCCGTTGTGGCCAGGCTGAGCCTGCCGTCGGAAAGCGACGCGCCGTACCGGGTCGCGAGCTGATCCACGACGAGGGGGTGCGGTTCCACACCGTTCACGTGTGGAATAGTATGTGACAACAGATGTCCCAGGGATGCCCCAGCGCCGGCGTTGAGGACCAGGGCCCGTTTGAATTCGCCGATCAGAAGCGGAAGAGCCGTCACGCTGGAATCAAGAATATGGGGCCGCTTTTCTGTCGGTGGAACGCAGGCTCCGTATTCCTCTCCGTTCAGGTACAACCGCGGCGCCGCTGGTATTTCGCCGTCGTAGAAAAGGCTAAGACCGGGTCCGTATCGAAGCGACGGAGCCTGCACAACCTGGATCCTTCCCATGGGGTGGGGATGGTCTGTTACGACCCGGGATTCAGGCAGTCGCAAGGCGGCGCTCAGATCTTTATAGGGAGACAGGGGAAGAGGAGGAGCGGCTATATGAACCGCCACTCCTGTGAACAAAAGAATCAATGAAGCGGCGTACCACCGGAAACTGACGGTTCTGTCTCCTCTGGAAAAGATAAGAACAAGGACGCCAACCGCAAGGATGGAAGAAAACAGCGGAATAATTTTTTCGGGACCCCACCAGAGCAGGAACAACAGGCCAAGCCCTCCGCCTCCGGCGGAGCCGAGCAGGTTGGCAGCGTAACGACGGCCGATGATGTCGGCATCCCTCACGAAGACAAGGCCCAGTGCGAGCGCTTCAAAGAAG
>Ga0129302_1002092_pt1 | contig 14479 bp, 15 predicted proteins | sample BlaSprsedimmetaG_FD_94476 | JGI IMG/M metagenome (GOLD analysis project Ga0129302, IMG submission 94476) | Hot spring sediment bacterial and archeal communities from California, USA to study Microbial Dark Matter (Phase II) - Blank Spring... | ecosystem: Environmental > Aquatic > Thermal springs... | reverse complement strand
TTGCTCGCTTGTTAATGTTGGAAAGCCTCGTGGCATAAATTTTTACTCCTTTCACTTCCAGGATACCATGAGACTACTTGTCTAGTATATGGGGGACAGGCCAAAAATTAAAAAAATTTTACCGGTTATCAATAAATTTAAGAATAAGAAAATCAAAAATATTAATTTGGAACATTATAAAAAAGAAATTATAAAAATTTTTAATATTTTATATAAAATAAAAGGCATAAAATCTACAGGCACTCCAAAATTATTGCATATTTTCGCGCCCAATTTTTTTGTTATGTGGGACAGTTATATAAGAAAATATTATAAGTTTAAAAAAGGCGATGCCGAGGATTATTTTAATTTTTTAAAGATGATGCAGCAAAATTTTAAACATTTGAAAATAAATAAAAAAAGGATGACCTTGGCTAAAGCTATAGACGAGTATAATTATATTAAAATTACATTGCCCGGTTTGGCTAAAAAGAAAAAATAATTAAAATTAAAAGTCCGCTCTTAAAAGGGCGGGTTTTTTAGTTGGTTGGTTTTAAATAAAAAATGTGATATTGGGTTCCTGACCCCGGAAGGTAGGGGGGCGTATTTTAGAGGGGTGATTGCAGGCTGTGGATAAATAGGGTTGACATTCGGATTTTGTTCGGGTATGCTGGTAATATAACATGTTTGGTTTTTGTTCGTATTTAATGGATTTCGGATGGCAGATTACAGATTTCAGTGTTAATTCTTAATTTTTTTAATTATGAAGAGGATTGAAAAAATTGAAGATTTAAGGGTATGGAAAAAGGCGCATGAATTTACAATTTTTACCTATAAAATAACAGCTAATTTCCCTGATAATGAAAAATATGGATTAATTTCTCAAATGCGCAGATGTGCTGTTTCCATTCCATCAAATATTGCCGAAGCTTTTAGGAGAAGAGGTAAAGATAAATTTGTTTTTTATTCTTACGCTGACGCTTCTTTGGAAGAGTTAAGATATCAATTTTTATTAAGTTATGAATTAGAATATATTAACAAAGATGAATATAATTCCGCTAAACAATTAGCTGATGAAATTGGTGGAATGCTTAATAGATGGGTAAAATCTCTTAAAAAATAATCAGCAATCAGCAATCAGCAATCCGTAATCTGTAATCCGTAATCTGTAATCCGTAATCTGTAATCAAATTTAAAACATTAAAATAATTTCTAAAACTCTAAAGCACTAAAACTCTAAAATTCTATGTTAACAAAGAGACAAAAACAAATCATTGATTTTATTCAGCAGTTCACAGATGACAATGGCTACGCTCCAAGTTACCGGGAAATTGGCCAGCATTTTGGCTTGTCTTCAACAGCCACAGTAGCTGAACATATCCAGACTTTGCAGCAAAAAGGCTATTTAAAGACAGATCCTAATGAAGCCAGATCAATTGAAATTATTGAGGAGACAAAGGCAGAAGCGATTTTTTTGAGCTTGGCAGGCCTGATTACTGCTGGCCAGCCCATTGAAGCTGTTGAGGAAAAAGAAAAAATTGCTGTGCCAGCTGATTTGGTCAAAGATGAAGCCAAATCTTATGTTTTGAAAGTTAAGGGCGATTCCATGATTGAGGAGGGGATTTATGACGGAGATTATGTGATTGTAGAGCAAAATGAAAGCCCGAGAAACGGCCAGGTAGTGGTGGCTTTGCTGGATAATGCTTTTGCCACTTTAAAAAAGTTTTATAAAGAAGCAAACCACATCAGGCTACAGCCAGCCAATTCCAGCATGGAACCGATTTTTGCCAAAAATGTGATTGTCCAAGGCGTGGTTCGGGCAGTAATCCGTAAATTTAGCGCTGTTTAATAATTTATAACAAAACTCGCCCGAGATTTGAGGCAAGGACGAGTTTTGAGCAAGAGAAAAGTTTATTTTAAAAACTCCTCTTTTATTATTTTAACAGATCGTATTTTAATTATCAATTTAATAATTTAATAATTAACAAATTAAAATTATGAGCCGAAAACAAAAATCAATTTATCGTAAATTAATCTGCCGTTTTTTTGACTTTATTGTTGCCTTGGATCCAAGTTTAAAAATTAAATATTAAATACTCGCCTTTGCCTCTCAGAACGAGGCTTTGGCTAGAGAAGGAAACCTGTTTTTAAAAAATAGGCAATTAAACCCAAAGTTTTAAATTCAGCTGGGCTGGCAACTCCGGAAAGTTATGGGCTTCCGGGGTGGACCCTGGCCGCCTGATCTTAGTTGGGCTGTTAACCAAATAATAAAAAGCAACTAAATTAAGGCGGGCCAGGGTATTCCCCCGTACGATGCAGAGTATGGGGCGTTTGCCAGCCCAGCTGAACTAAATTTTTTATGACTATAAAATTCCAGGACAAGTTTGAATCAATTTTGTATGCGGTCTTGTATAATAATCTGACTGGCTATTTTCTGCATCCCAAGAACAAGCCAGACAATTTGTTTGCGGGAGAAACTTTTATTGATATTGATAAATTAAATTGGCAGGAAATTTTAGAATGCCATAATGACAAATATGGTAAAATAAATTGGCTGGATTATAATGAGCCTGATTTTTTGCTTTTCAAAAACAGGATTAAAAATTTGCTTAAACTTAAAAATAAAAACAAATATCAGTTATCAATTAATTTAATCAGACTGGCTTTGAAATTTGGGCCGGCTTATGTTTTGCGGCAGGGAACAAAAATAGAGGTTGAAAATTGACATAGCTTTTTGCGAAAAATTGGGTTGACAAAAAAGCGGTTTAATAGTAAGTTGAGATAATAATAAAGAAAATTTAGGGCTCCGAACCACGTAGGGTTCGGGGCTTTTCATAAACCATACATGGTTTATGAAAAGGAGGTGATTTGAATGCATAAAGTGACGGTAATTGGCGGCGGCACTGGTTCTTACACAATTTTAACTGGCCTAAAAAATTATCCTGATCTTGATTTGGCTGCCATTGTGGCCATGGCAGATGACGGGGGTTCAACCGGCATTTTGCGCGATGAGCAGGGCGCTTTGCCGCCCGGCGATGTCAGGCAATGTCTGGTTGCTTTGTCTCATTCAGAGGAAATCTGGCGCCAGTTGTTTAATCATCGCTTTATAGAAGGCAGTTTGGCTGGTCAGAATTTCGGCAATTTGTTCATTGCTGCTTTGCAGCAGATAACCAGTGATTTTGAAGCAGCTTTGCAAAGAGCAGGTGAAATTTTGCAGGTTAAGGGTGAGGTTATGCCAGTCACTTTGGATGATGTCCGTCTAGTTGCCAAAACGCCGGATGGGCAGGTAATTATTGGAGAGCACGAAATTGATTTGAAAAGGCAGCCGATTAAGGATATCTGTTTCCAGCCCAATCCTTCGGCTAATCCGCACGCCATTGAACGAATTTTGGCCAGCGACCTAGTGGTTATTTGCCCGGGCGATATTTATACCAGTATTTTGCCCAATCTGCTGGTGGAAAACATTGCTCAAGCTTTTAAAGATTCCCGGGCCATTAAAGCTTATGTCTGCAATCTGATGACCCAGAAAAACCATACTCATGGCTTTCGGGTTATTGATTTTGTCAGACTGCTGGAAAAGTGTCTTGGGCAAAAAAATGTTTTTGATTATGTGATTTACAATAATCAAAAACCCACGGCCAAGTTTCTGGCTTCATATGCCCAGGAAGGAGAATATCCAGTAAAATTTACGGCTAATGATTTTCGCGGTCGTAAAACCAAGTTTTTAGGCCAAAATTTTTTAAGCCAAAAAATTCCGCAAAAAGTTAAAGGCGATAATTTAAGTCGGGCACTGATTCGGCATAATCCATTTACGCTTGCCTCGGTTTTGTATAATTTACTCAAAAAGAGAGGTTAAAACCCTCTCTTTTTTCTTTTTAATTTTTATTTCAAATTTTTGGTTGATAAAGACGTTATGGCTATAATTTTTATTTTTGAAATTTGTTTTTCGCGCAAATTTGCTGGGCGAGTTTTTGATTATTTGGCAAGGGAAAAATATGCATGAATTTTTTCAATCTTCAGGATAATCAATTTTAAATATTGAATGGTCGCCTAATTCGTAATTTTTCCAAGAGCAATATTTATATTTTGAGATATTATCAGTTAAACCATGTTTGATAGGATTATAATGGATATAATTTAATTTTTCATAAAATTTTTTGGTGGTATAAATATTGAAGTCGTAGAACCCAGGTTGCCAGAGTCGATATTTTAAGCCGAGTTTGTGATTTTTGTTTACCCTGTGGGTAGCATGGAGCTCCTGCTCCATGCTGAGGTTTGAAATTGCAGCCAAGAGCAGGGGCTCTTGGCTACCCGCTTTGCGGGCCGCAGTTGATTTGTAATAATCGATAATTTGCCTGGCAACCGACGATTTAAAATCCTGTATTATTTTTGATATTGTTAATTGAGGATATTTTACCATGTCAAATCGCATCATTTGATGGATATGTTCTAATAATATCGCGTAACCATAAATTTTTAAATCATAACGCTGACGATAAAATTCTAGATTTTTTAAAAATATTATGCAACAATTTTCATCCTTAAAGAAAGGATAGCTTTTATAAGTTCTGAACGTGGAGAAATGCACATCTCCCGGCTGGTTATATTTTTTCATATTTTTATTTTTGTTTTATTTGTTTTCCCCGCAAATTTGCTGGGCTAAATTTTTTGTATTTTCTAAAGAAAAGATATTCATATTTTTGATTACTATGTAAGTTTTAGCTGCTGTTTAACGGGCGGATTAGAAAAATAGACGCGAACATTGGCGCCTGGCTCCATCAACTCGATCATTTCAAAGTTATTTCGAGGAATTATTTTAAATCCAGGTTTATTTAGATTCATTTTTTTGAAAGTATCATAGTCGGTTAGGTTAAAATCAGCATCTCCTCGTTCTTTCCTTGTGGGGTCGGGAAGGCGAATTTTTAATACTCGCAATTGCCCTGCAATTGTAGGAAGCGGCGGAATTTCGAAAACCGGACCCGTGGGTGTTGATTTTACAATTTTTTCCATTTTTTCTGCGGCAGTACTAAGTTCTTCGTATTCGGAATCGTTCTGTGCGAACACGCAGACGTAACCAACTGTGATGTTTTTTTGACCAGTATATTTGTCTTTTAAAATCGTTGCATCTTTGACTATTTTCTGGATTAAAGATTTTAATTTATTATCATTCATATTATTTTTCAAACTCCTTTGCTTTTTGCATTAAATCAATGACTTCTTGATCTTCTGTCTGATCAAAATTTTCATAAAAAGCGCCGACCGCGCCAAAAAATAAAGGCGCGTCTAAGCAAATTACTTTATCAGCTTCTTTTTCTATTGTTTTAAGCGAATCTCTGGCTGTCACAGGCACGGCCACAATAATTTTTTTGGCTTTTTTTTCTTTGGCTGATTTGATGGCCGCCCGCATAGTTAAGCCAGTGGCAATGCCGTCATCAACAATAATTACAGTTTTATTTTTAAGGTTAAGAGGCGGCTGGTTTTGTCTGTAAGTTTTTAAACGGCGTTGGGCTTCTTTTTTTTCTGTAGCAACCTCTTTGTCTAAATAATCTTTCGTTACATTTAAACTGGCAATAGCTTCTTGGTCAAAAATGCCTTCGCCGCTTTCTGTGATGGCGCCAATAGCATATTCTTCATTAAAAGGCGCGCCGATTTTGCGCGGCACAACCAAATCTAAGGGCAGGTTGAGTTCTTTAGCAATTTCAAAAGCCACCACCACGCCGCCGCGGGGTAGGGCTAAAAGCAAGGCGTTTTTCTGTCCTTTAAATTCTTTTAATTTTTGGGCCAGCTTTTGGCCGGCATCTTGCCGGTTTTTAAAATTCATAATCATTGTATAATTACTGGAGTGTCCACAGAGGAAAAAATATAAAGCCTTTCCATGTCTTCATATTTGACATTAACGCAGCCGCCAGATAAATTTTCTTCCCCAAATTTATCATGCCAATAAGCGCCGTGAATATAGTAATTTAAGCCATTTAAACTGGCAAACTGCAGATTCCATTTTGCATTGGGATAATAATTATAATGTTTTAGCGGATATTTTGCCGTAATAATAAATTCGCCGGTCGGTGTTGGCGTGTTTTTTTTGCCCGCGGATATGGGAAAAGTATCCATTAATATATTGTCAATATAAAAATCAAGTTTAAATTCTGCAAGATTTATTTCTATTTTTTTGCTTATTTTTACTGGTTGCGGATCTGTCGGCGAATAACCATGGTAAACCTCTGTGCCGTCCAGATATCCGTCGCCATCAGTATCCCGGACCATTAAATTAGCGCCTAGTAATATCTCCCATTTGTCGTTCAAACCGTCATTGTCAGTATCTGCCTCGTGCATTTTTAGTTTTGGATGTTTAGGCGAATAGCCATTGGCAACTTCAACCCCGTCGTCATAGCCGTCTTTATCAGTGTCTTTGTCATACCAGTAAGTCTGATAAATAGCTTTTTCTTCGTAATCAGTCAGTCCGTCGCCGTCAGTATCTTGATATTTATCCGGATTGTAGGCCAGAGAAAATGAAGCAATAAAAGCTGTTATTATAATAACAAAAATAAAAATAATAATAGGATATTTATAATCTTCTTCAATTCTTCTCATAAAATTATAGTTTAATTTTCAGTCCGTCATAAGCCAAAAAAACTTTTGTTTTAATTTTATGGGCTTTGACAAATTTGGCAATTTCCTTTCTGGCAATTTTATAAGGAGGATAAGAATGGCCGATTTGAGTTAAATATAGATTTTTCACTTTTTGTTTTTCAGCCAATTCAATGGCTTGCCGCGTATTTAAATGAGAAATAAATTGCCGATTAAAATACATGGCTGCGTCTAAAATTAAATAAGGGTAATTTTTAAAATGCTTTAGAGATTTGGCTGGGATTTTGATCACATCTGAGCAATAAATAAGATTTTTGAATTTGTAAGCTAAGGTAGGGAAGTTTTTTTCATCCAAAACATAATGTTTGACTGGCAGGGCGGTAATTGCCATGTTTTTTATTTTAAATTTTTGATAAGGCTTAATGGCGCGGAATTCAAGCTTGTTTAGACCCCCGTAGCGGCTGGTTATTTTTTTAATGGTTTGTTTTTGGCAGCAAACAATAATTTTATTTTTTGTCCAAAGATTTAATTTTTTAATGCCCCCGCTGGCATCGCGGTGCGCATGGGTAATTATTACATAATTAATTTTTTTTATTCTTTCTTGCTTGACTTGCTGTAAAAAATCAGGCGAGCAGTCAATTAGCAAATTAAAATTATTAGCTTTTAATAAAGCTGAAGATCTGGTCCTTTTTGATTTGCTGTTTTTTTTTCTAGCTTCTTGACAAGTTAAATCCCGGCATTCTTTTTTGGGAATACCTGTTGAGGGACCTGTGCCTAAGAAAGTAAGATTCATAAGTACATTGACATTTTTTAGCTGTTTTGTTAAATTATTCACAGAACCTTGGTTGCATTCAGGGCAAGTTTGGCGGCCTTCGACGGGGGATAAAGGCTTTGCCAGAAGAAAAAAGGTGTTAGCCCCAAAATCTGATTCCAAGTAGAGCGGAGGCGCCTACATGCGCTGTTGAACCTCGAAAGGGTGATCAATCAGGTTTTTGACACTACCATATGGTTGGGGAAAGGTTCGTCTGCGCCCGGGCGGACTCATTGCGTGGCCAAGGTTCGTTTAAATGCTTTTTAGCTCCTCAATTTTGGGGAGCTTTTTCTTTATTATAACAATTTTAGATGGTATACTAAAGGCATGAAATTAACTTTGCGCCATTTTTTTAATTTTGCTTTTTTATTGGAGGTTTTTTTATTCGCTTTTGCCCAGCTGACAGCTATTGGCATTGCTTTAAAATTGGCTGAAAAAGCAATGGCTGAAAGCGAAACCAGCTCATTGGCAGTCGGGTTTGGGCCTTTGCAGTTTATTATAATGTTTCTGCTGGCCACTGCTGTTTTGCTTCTGATTTTGCGGTATTTTAAAAAACCGTGGCTGATTAAAGGCTTGTTTTATTTGGCGATTTTCCAGGGGCTTTTAATTTTTACCCAGGCATATTTTGGCTGGCCTGATTTTTTGTATGTCTTGGGTTTTTTGCTTTTTGTCTGGTTTATTTTTCGCAATGTTATAGCCCATAATTTGGTCATTGTCCTGGCAGTCGCAGCTATTGCTGTGATTTTTGGCTTAAATTTAACGCCGTTTGCGGCTATAATAATTCTGCTTTTTTTGGCTGTTTATGATTATTGGGCAGTTTATAAAACCAAGCATATGGTTAAGATGTTTAGCGGCATGGCCAAAGCCAATGTCCATTTTTCCTTGATAATTCCTTTTACTTTTAAAGGCTTGCTTCAAAAGACAAAAAATGTTAGCCCTTTGACAGAATTTATGTTTTTAGGCACAGGAGATGTGGTTTTACCCGCTATTTTGGTTATTGCCAGTTTAAAAATCAATATTTTTACTAGTTTGATGGTTGCTTTGGGAGCTATTTTAGGCTTGATTGTCCTGCATGTTATTTTTATACTGCAAAAAGAAAGGGCGCCCATGCCAGGCCTGCCGCCTATTGTTTTGGGTTCTTTACTTGGTTTTATGGCGGCCCTGTTATTAATTTAGGCTTGGATCATGTGATTTTATTGTTTTGACAAAAATTTTTTGATTGTTGGGCAACAATGCTCTTTTGGCAATATCTTAAATTTGCATATTTTTCCCGCCTGCCTTAGCCAAGTTTTCGGCCATAGGCGGCATTAGATATTAGTAATTTATAGGACTATGAAGCAATATGAAAATCTTGAACATACGGCTGATTTAAAAATTAGGTCTTTTGGGAATACCAAGGAAGAAGCCTTTGCCAATATGGCAAAAGGCATGTTTGCCAATATAGTTGATGAAGAGAATTTGCTCCATGACCAGCCGGTTGAGCTGGAAATTAAAATTGAATCGCCTGATTTTATGAGTTTGCTGGTTGATTATTTAAGCCAGCTTTTGTATTTGAGCGATACCAATAATGAAGTTTATTTTTATTTTGATTTGGCGATTTGGCAAAAGCCCTCTGATCTTGTTGACCGGCCAGGCAAATGGCTTTTGGAAGGAGTGGCCAAAGGCTTTAAAGTTTCTGGCCTTAAAACAGAAATCAAAGCCGTGACTTATAATGATTTAAAAATTGAAGAAGCCAAAGAAGGCGGCTGGCTGGCTGAAGTGGTTTTTGATATTTAATACTAATTTACTAATTTTTTTTTACGAATATAAAAATAGTAAAGAGATTATTATTTTAATATGATTACCAAGCAAAACCTTAAAAAAATCACTGATTATATTTATGAAATTCCCAAAGAATTTCGGGCGGATATGCGCGTGCCAGCCAGGGTTTATGCTGACGAAAAAATGCTGGACGTAATTTTAAATGATCGTTCCCTTGAACAGGCGGTTAATGTCGCGACTTTGCCTGGAATTTTAAAATACTCTTTGGCCATGCCAGATATTCATCAGGGCTATGGTTTCCCGATTGGCGGTGTGGCTGCTATAAAATGGGAAGGCGGCGTTATTTCGCCAGGCGGGGTCGGTTATGATATTAATTGCGGGGTGCGGCTTTTAATTTCGCAGATTACCAAACCAGAATTGGATAAAAAATTTGAACAATTGATTGACGCGCTTTTTGGCGCAGTGCCAAGCGGGCTAGGCAAAAGCGGCAAATTAAAAGTCAGCCAAGAAGAATTAGACAAGGTTTTGGCTAATGGTTTGGATTGGGCAGTTGACAAAGGTTTTGCCACCAAGGAGGATAAAGAATGTTGTGAAGAAAAAGGCAGGATTTTGGCTGCTGATCCTGGCAAGGTTTCTATTCAGGCAAAAAAAAGAGGCCATGACCAGATAGGCACTTTGGGTTCGGGCAACCATTTTTTGGAAGTCCAGTATGTAGCTAAAATTTTTGAGCCGGAAATCGCCAAGGTTTTTGGTTTATTTAAAAATCAAATTGTAATAATGATCCATACTGGTTCACGCGGTTTGGGGCATCAGGTTTGCACTGATCATATTAGAGTTTTAAACCGCAAATTGTATGATTGGAAATTAAAATTGCCTGATAGGGAGCTGATTTACGCGCCTTTGGATTCGGCAGAAGGCAAAGATTATTTTGCAGCCATGAGCGCGGCAGCTAATTTTGCCTGGGTAAACCGCCAGTACTTGACTTATTTAACGCGTGAAGTTTTTAAAGAGGAATTGGCTAAAGATTTTGGCGATAAAGCGGAATTAAAACTGGTTTATGATTTGGCTCATAATATTGCTAAAAAAGAAACTTATGAAATAGACAGCCAAAAAGTGGAAGTTTGCATGCATCGCAAAGGCGCAACCCGGGCTTTTGGACCAGATAATTTTCATATACCTGAAATTTATAAAAAGGTTGGTCAGCCTGTTTTAATTCCCGGCACCATGGGTTCGTCGTCTTTTATTCTGGCTGGTATGGAAAAAGCTGAATCTGAAACTTTTGGTTCAGTCTGCCATGGGGCTGGCAGACGTCTTTCGCGCTCGGCTGCCAAAAGGCAGGTTTCTGGTCGTCAAATTAAGGATGAATTGGAAAAAAGAGGAATTTTGATCCGGTGCGCCTCGTTTTCTGACATTGCCGAAGAAGCGCCTTTGGCTTATAAAGACGTTGATAGTGTAGTTAATATCGTGGTGCGGGCTGGTTTAGCCAAGAAAGTCGCCCAGATGTATCCTTTGGGTGTTGTGAAGGGTTAAGATTTGAGATATAATTTTAATATGCCAGCAAACCTACAAATCTGTTATAAATTTACAAATTTTTATTTTGTAAATTTGTATTAAATTTGTAATTTTGTAGGGTTTATGAAATTTGTCCCTCTTCATGTCCATAGCCATTATAGTTTGCTTGACGGCATGGCTAAAATTGATGATTTAGTAGCTAAAGCTGTGGCTGATGGCATGCCAGCAATGGCTTTAACTGACCATGGTTCAATGTATGGTATTATTGAGTTTTACCAAAAAGCCAGGAAAGCCGGCATAAAGCCTATTTTAGGCGTGGAAACTTACGTGGCGCCATATGGGCTTTTAAATAAAAGGACTAAAATTGATGAGGATAATTACCATTTGATTTTACTGGCCAAAAACAAGCAAGGCTATCAAAATCTTTTGAAATTGGTTTCCAAAGCTTATTTAGATGGTTTTTATTATAAGCCTAGAGTTGATTATGAAGCTTTGGAACGTTACAAAGAAGGCTTGATTGCAATTTCAGCCTGTTTAAAAGGAGAGATTCCCAGTGCTGTTTTAACTTATAAAGAACAGGAAAAAGTTGAAAAAGTTTTAGAGAAATATTTGGCCATTTTTGGTCGGGAAAATTTTTATTTGGAATTACAACATCATCTTGGCATTCCAGAACAGGCTGTTGTGAATAAAAAATTGGCCGAATTGGCCCAAAAATATAATTTAGGCCTTGTAGCCACAAATGATACCCATTATCTTAATACAGAAGATGCGACTACCCAGGATATATTATTATGCATTCAGACCAATAAAAAAGTGGGAGAAACAAATCGTATTTCTATGCTTCATGATGATTTTTCCTTACGTCCAACCAAGCAAATGGTTAAAGATTTTGTTGATTATCCTGAAGCGATTGCCAATACAGTTAAAATAGCCGAGCGTTGTAATGTTGAACTGGAATTTGATAAAAATGTCCTGCCTAATTATGAACTGCCTGCAGGGGTTAATGATGACGATTTTTTAAAGCAGATTTGTTTTAAAGGGCTGGTTGAGCGTTATGGCGGAGAATTAAAATCTAATGATGAGTGGCAAATAGATGAAAATATCGCTTTGGTTAAATCTACCAATAAGAAATTTAAGAAAAAAGATATATTGGAACGCCTGGATTATGAATTATCAATTATTGCCAAAACAGGTTATTCTTCTTATTTTTTGATTGTGGCTGATTTTATTAATTGGGCAAAAAGCAATGGTATTGTAGTAGGGCCGGGCAGGGGTTCGGCTGCCGGCAGTTTAGTCGCTTACCTGACCCAAATTACTAATATTGATCCTTTGGCTTATGATTTGATTTTTGAAAGGTTTTTAAATCCTGATAGGGTTTCTATGCCTGATATTGATACTGATTTCGCAGATGCTAGAAGAGACGAGGTTTTGCGTTATGTTGAAGAAAAATACGGCAAACGCCATGTTGCCCAGATAATTACTTTTGGCACTATGGCAGCCAGGGCTGCTGTCAGGGATGTGGGACGCGCTTTGGGCTTGCCTTATGCTTATTGCGACAAAATAGCAAAAATGATTCCCATGAATTTGAAATTAAAAGACGCTTTGGAAAAAATTTCTGATCTTAAAGAAGAATATAGGGGAAATAAGGATTGCCAAGACCTGATAAATAATGCCATGAAACTTGAAGGCGTTTGTCGCCACGCTTCTACCCATGCTTGCGGTGTTTTGATTACGCCTGAACCATTGACTAATTTTGTGCCGTTACAATATTCGTCAAGCGGTGACAACGCTATTGTCTCCCAATATTCCTTGCATCCTATAGAAGATTTAGGGCTTTTAAAAATGGATTTTTTAGGGTTGCGCAATTTGACTATTATTGAAAATACTTTGGAAACAATTGAAAAAATTCATGGTATCAAGACAGATATTGACAATTTGAAATTAGACAATAAAAAAACGTTTGCTTTGCTGCAAAAAGGAGAGACAACAGGCGTTTTTCAGCTGGAATCAGGAGGCATGAAAAGATATTTGAAATTATTGAAGCCCAATGAATTTGAAGATATTATTGCTATGGTGGCATTGTATCGGCCAGGTCCCATGGAATTGATATCTCAATATATCAGCAATAAGCATGGCAAAACCAAACCGGCTTATCTCCATGGAAAGCTGGAGCCGATTTTATCAAAAACCAATGGCGTGGCGATTTATCAGGAACAATTAATGGAGATCGCCCGCGAATTAGCAGGTTTTACCCTGGCTGAAGCTGATGTTTTACGAAAAGCAGTCGGTAAAAAAATTAAAAAATTACTGGCTGAACAGAAAATGAAATTTGTGGCTGGCTGTTTGAAAAATGGCATTGACAAAAAGACTGCCCAGCAAATTTTCGCCTTTATTGAACCTTTTGCCGGTTATGGCTTTAACCGTTCTCATGCCGCCTGTTATGCTTTAATTGCCTATCAAACAGCCTATTTAAAAGCAAATTATCCAGTTGAATTTATGGCTTCTTTATTAACCTCTGATTTGGATGATATAGATAGAATTGCGCTAGAGGTTAATGAGTGCCGGAATATGGGCATTGAGGTTTTGGCACCTGATATCAATGAAAGCTTTACTCGTTTTACAGTAGTAGCAGAGAGCTTGAAAGAAGGCAAACCGCGTATCAGATTCGGGCTTTCAGCCATTAAAAATGTAGGCTTTAGCCTAACCAAAGCCATTATCCATGAGAGAAAATCCAATGGGCATTTTCAGTCATTAGAAGATTTTTTAAGCCGGATTAAAGATAAGGATTTGAATAAAAAATCACTGGAGAGTTTGATTAAAAGCGGAGCTTTGGACCAGTTTGGCGACCGCAATGAAATGCTGATGAATATGGATAAGCTTTTGAATTTTTTAAGGGAAATCAATAGCGAGGAGCAGAATTGCCAGGACAGCCTGTTTGATTTGGCTGAAGTTGAAATAAAACGCAATTTGCAATTGGAAAAATACGCGCCAGTCAAGAAAAAAGACGCCTTAGCTTGGGAAAAGGATTTGCTCGGCCTTTATATTTCTGACCACCCGTTCAGCGATTTTCAAAAAGAATTGCAAGATTATATTCATACTACAATTAATCTTAAAAAGGGTATTGGCACAGGCACTATTAGGGTGGCTGGGGTGATTAATAAAATAAAAAAGATAATAACCCAAAAAGGAGAAATAATGCTTTTTGTCAGGATTGAAGATACTTATGACAGTATTGAGGCGATTGTTTTTCCTGCTGTTTACAATAGCACTAGAGAAACATGGGAAGAAGATAATGTGGTTATTATTACCGGCACTTTATCCAATAAGGATGGCGATTTTAAAGTTATTTGCAATGAAGCTAAAACTTTAAGTTTTGAAATTTTAGGCGAGTTAAAATCAAAATTAAAGAAGATTAATTTAAAAGCGCAGGGACAGGTTAAAAATTTATTCATTTTTTTTAAAAAAGTAGTTAATGCGGAAACAATTGCCAACTTAAATAAGATTTTAAATTCAACAGACGGCAAAAATAAAGTTTTTTTGGCTGTACCCATAGACCAAAATAGGTTTAAGAAAATAGAAACTAATTTTTATGCTGATTTTAATGATGAGAATTTGCAAAAGCAATTGGCAAATTTATCCGAGGTCCGTTTTGTCAAATTGATGTAACCCAAACTGGCGGTAATTTTTTAAAAATGCTATACTTAGACCAGGTCAATTTAAATAATTTAAATATAAAAATTAAATTTTAAAAAATAAAAATTATGTCTAGACAAAGATCAATCAACCCGCCCTTAAATTTATACAAAAAAATAGCTTTAAGCTTTATTG
>Ga0129302_1002087_pt1 | contig 14500 bp, 13 predicted proteins | sample BlaSprsedimmetaG_FD_94476 | JGI IMG/M metagenome (GOLD analysis project Ga0129302, IMG submission 94476) | Hot spring sediment bacterial and archeal communities from California, USA to study Microbial Dark Matter (Phase II) - Blank Spring... | ecosystem: Environmental > Aquatic > Thermal springs... | reverse complement strand
GTCATCTCCACGTGCCCGCGCTGCCCGCGCACCACCTGGAGATTCGAAGGTTCGGCGATCACGACCCAATCCGGGCGCAACCCCCCTTCCTCGAAAAGGATCCGCGTGCACGTGCCCTCAGCAGGTTCTTCCAGACCGACGCACGCTACATAGACCGGTCCCTCGAGCGAGATGCCGCGTTTTTTCAGCAGCGCGGCGGCATACACAGTCGCCGCCAGGCCGCTCTTCATGTCACACGCCCCTAGTCCATAGAGACGGCCCTCGTGGATCTCCGCACCGAACGGATCGACGCGCCAGGCCGCCGGGTCGGCCACTTCGACCGTGTCCATGTGACTATCGAACATCAGTGCGGGGCCTTCTTGCGGCCCAACACGGCCCACAACGTTTCCCGCGTCGTCCATCCACACAGCGTCGAACCCAAGACGGCGCATTTCGTCCATGATCAGCGCCGCCACTGCCCCCTCGTCACCAGGGAAACTGGGGGTACGCACCAGCGCGCGGACAAAATCGCGTAAAGCCTGCCGCTCTTCAGCGGCGAGTTCCCATAAATGCATGTTTTCTTTACCTCTTTAATGGCAATTTAGGCGCGGTTTCTATACCGCGAGCTTAACGAAAACGCGCTATGGAAAGCGCGATGATACGGTTAATACGCGCCGTCGCCCAGAAGTGCTTTGGGGACGGTGCGCAACATGATGGCGAGATCGAGCCACGGCGACCAGTGTTCGATGTAGTACAGATCGAGCAACACCATTTCGTCGAAGGTCAACTCACTCCGGCCGCTGACCTGCCACAGGCCGGTCAGACCGGGTGGCACGGTCAGACGTTTGAGATGCCAGGGCTGGTACTGCTCCACCTCGGCAGGAATCGGTGGGCGTGGCCCGACGAGGCTCATGTCACCCTTGAGGACGTTGATGAACTGCGGCAGCTCATCCAGACTAAAGCGGCGTAAGAAGCGTCCCATTCGCGTCATGCGCGGATCATCGCGCATCTTGAACGTGATGTCGTCACACTCAACAACTTCTTTCAAACACGCCAACTCTTCTTCAGCGCCCACACGCATCGAGCGGAATTTGTAGATCGTGAAGCGTTTATGGTTTTTGCCCACGCGCTCCTGGGTGAAAAACACCGGTCCGGGCGAGTCACGTTTGATCACCAGAGCAATGAGCGCGAAGAGTGGCCAGCCGACCAACAGCGCCAGACTGGCCCCCACGATGTCTATCGTGCGTTTGATGATCAATGCCGTCTGGCTAAAAGCGATTTCCTGCACTTCGATGAGTGGCACACCGCCCAGGTCGCTCACCTCGACGTGACTGAGGCTCATCTGGAACAAATCGGGCACCAGCCGCGCGACGACTTGGCGCCGTTCGCACTCGCGCAGGATGCTCAAGATACGGCGTTGATACGTCCAGGGCAAAGTGATAATGACTTCATCCACATTTTCAGCGTCGATAATCTTAGGGAGTTTGTCGAGGTCTCCCAGTCCCTTGATGCGTCCTAGCCCGCCCTCGCCTTTGTCCGGGTTATCGTCCACGTAACCGACGATATGATAACCCAAATCGGGGCGCGCCACCAGGGTGCGCATCACCCGCCGGCCTACTTCACCGGCTCCAACGATAACGATGCGCTGGACCCCAATCCCCTTACGGCGCCGGTACGCTTGCACCACCAACGCCAAGGCTCGCCCCAGAGAGATGAGGATGACCATAAAAAACCCGGCTTCCAGAAGCAACAGCCGGGAATAAACCAGGGGCCGGACCGCAAACGCGAATGCCAGAGCCAATACGAGCGTCGTGGCTACGGCCATCACAATCGGGAAGACCTGATCGATCCAGATTCGTCCGCGCCAGTGGGTATAGGCTTTCTCGAACCACAACACCAGAGGGATAACGACGGTAAACAAAGCGCAGAAAGGTAAATAGGCGAAAAATGGCGCGTCGAAAACGACGTCTACGAACCACTGCAACCGGTAGCGAAAGAGATAGGCCAATCCCATCGCCATATTGATCATGACGATGTCCACCGCCACAACCCACAGCGGTGCCGCGTTACGCCGCTTCCCGTTCATGACTGCCCCTTTCTCGCCTCCAAGACATGGCGATAGAGCGCCTCGGTCTGGCGCGCCGTCTCTGCCCACGAAAAACGCGCTGCGTGGGCTAATCCACGCTGGCGCAGTTCCACACGCAATGGTGCGTCCGTCAAAAGATGGTGCAGGGCTTCCGCAATTGCTGTTTCGGCCATAGCCACCTCATCGTCGGGATCGACCAGCAAAACACCATCACCGCCGGCTTCGGGCAACGAAGTCGTCGCCGCCGTCAACGTGGGGGTGCCGCAGGCTAACGCTTCCGCCACCGGGAAGCCAAAGCCCTCGTAGTGCGAAATGTAGGCAAACGCCTCAGCCGCATTATACCATAGCGCCTGCGTCTCGGCGGGCACGAAGCCCGGAAAGTGGACGCGCGCGCCCAGGCCAAGGCGCTCGACCTCGGCGAAAATCTCCTCATACAGCCACCCCCGTCCCCCGGCCAACACCAGATGCACGTCTGGATCGCGCAGCCGGGCGAACGCGCGCACGAGCTGTGTAAGGTTCTTACGCGGCTCCAACGTGCCCATATAGAGCACAAACCGGTCGGGTAACTGCATTTCGCGACGGAAGACGTCCACTTCTGCCAGCGGCAGTGGACGAAAGCGCAGATCGATGCCGTGGTAGATCGTGTGAACGCGCGCCGCCGGAACGCGCAGGAGCTGCTGCACCTCCCGCGCCGTGAACTGCGACACCGCAATCACCGCAGCAGCACGGCGGCAGGCAATGCCGGTCAACGTCCGCAGATATAATCGATTCCCCCGGCGGAAGAACTCCGGGTAGCGCAGAAAGCTCAGGTCGTGGACGGTGATGACCTGAGGGCAAGACGATAACAACGGGCCAACGAAAGCCGGCGCGTGGAGCAAATCTGCGCCCAGACGGCGCAACAACCAGGGTAGAGCACACTGCTCCCACATGATACGCGTCGCCGGACGCGCCGTCGAAACGCGCGAAAAGTGCACCGGCAGATCAAACTCAGCAGGTGAAAGATGCTTATCTCCCAAAAGCACCCGGTAGCGCAAGTCGCTCCCCGTAGCGCCTAAACCGCGCAACAGATTCGCCACATAGACAGCGATACCGGCGCTGCGATACGAGTCTCCAGCAGCAAGCAAATGCGCATTGAAAGCAATCAAAGGTTGGTGGGCTGCGTTCATAAGCCATTTCATTATAATCTGGTTTGAAAGAATGACAAAACGAACCATTTGCCAGACAGGATGAGTGCGCTAGAATAGGGGATGTAGGAGGACAACTATGACGGACGTCAATCATTCCAAATCAGCAGTTCACGTCATTGTGCATGGACATGTACAAGGCGTGGGCTTTCGCAGTTTCGTCCAAATGCAGGCGCTGCCCCTAAACATTGCGGGATGGGTGCGCAACTGTGCCGATGGAACCGTCGAGATTTGGGCCGAGGGGCCACGCGACAAACTGGAACGCCTGACGCAACAGGTGGAAAGAGGGCCGCGTTACGGGCTGGTTGAGCGTTTGGACATCGATTGGCAACAGCCCAAAAACTTTCTTAGCGGTTTTCATATCCGCTGGTGAAAATCCCACTTATGAATAAGTTCAAGAGATTTGAAACTGTCGCCTGGATCATTCTCCTCGCTGCCTTTTTTGTCTGCCTGATTATCGCCATCGGCACGCCGTGGAGTGCACGCTGGTTGGTGATGAATACCACGCGGCCTTTAAAAGTCATCATCCAACCGCGCGCCGGCATCATCACACAGCAAGAATTGGGCAGCTCGACCTCTACCCTGCTCAGCGACAACACCGAAATCAACGGCAAGAAAACGTTCCGGCTCAAGGAAAACGCCGAGGCATGGCTGCTTTTTTACCACCCGGAGAGCTACAACCCGGACGCCGAGACACCCGTGCCCCCGATCATCACGGTACAGATCTACGGCGAAACCGACATCACCATTATGAACGCGCAGACGCCACGCTTCTCGGTGAGCCGTTTGCCCAATCAAGTCACGCTCGACATCCGGCGTGGGGCCAACACGCAGATCGCCGTAGAAGATAACGGCCGGCCGACCGAATTGCGCGTCCAAACACCGCACGGCGTCGCCGAAATGGACAGAGGCGCGTATACGGTGATGGTCGAAGACAATCAAACCGAATTCGCCGTGAGCAGCGGGAGAGCGCGTATCCCCAATCCGGACACCGGGGAACGTTTTATCCTGGGTGAATTGCAGCGGGCCGAAATCACCACCGCAGGACTGACGGAAATCTACACCGGCGAGCGCGACATCCTGCGCAACCGCAACGGCAATTTCGAGCTGCCGCTGGAAGGGACGTGGGAGGTCTTCAGTCGCACGGCCTTCGACGATCAGAGTACCGGGACAGTACTGCTTACAGCTCTGGCCGACAATCGCCACATCGTCCTATTCACCCGTTCCGGCTTGGGTTTCTCCGAAACCGGCATCACCCAAGAGATCAACCAGGACATTCGCGGCGTCCAATCATTGCGCGTGCGCGCCCGCGTGCGCGTGGATACCCATACCCTTCCCGCATGCGGTTCCTTGGGAACCGAGTGTCCAGTTATGATCCGTATCAAATATACCGATCAAACCGGCGCGGTACGCGAATGGTTGCAAGGCTTCTACGTCAAAGAAGGCGACGGCAACCAGCCCTTCTGTCAAAGCTGCGAATGGCAGGCAATGCATATCAAGGTAGCCCAACCCAACGTCTGGCACAACTACGAATCCCCGGATTTGCTCCCGTTGCTGGATGCGCACGGCATCGAACCGGTCGTCATTCGCCAGGTGGATGTCTACGCTTCCGGCCATTCTTACGGCGCAGCCATCGACGAAATCGCCATCCTGGTGGCTGAATAATCCCCTCTTCTAGAAACATTGGCGAAGGTTAATGGCAAAAAACCGTAAACGACAAGATAACCATACTAAGCACAACGGCTCCGCGCAGTCTTCACAGGGAGGGATGAAGCGCCCAACGCCCTACCCCGTTGGCAAATTACCGCAACCCGATTTGGTCGCTTTGTTGAACCGCACCCTCGGCAAACCCGATCCTCGCGTGATCTTCGGCCCCGGTCTGGGACGCGACGCGGCAGTCATTGATTTTGGGGATCGCTATCTCGTTGCCAAGACCGATCCGATCACCTTTGCCACCGACGAAATCGGCTGGTACGTGGTCAACGTCAACGCCAACGACGTGGCCTGCCTGGGCGCGCAGCCCCGCTGGATGATCGCCACGTTGCTGCTGCCGGAAGGCACGACCGATCACGCGCTCGTGGACCGCATCTTCGAGCAACTCCACAGCGCCAGCTATGCCATCGGCGTGACGGTCGTGGGCGGCCACACCGAAATCACTCACGGCCTGGAACGGCCCATCGTCGTCGGCGCGATGTTCGGCGAGGTCGCGCCGGAGCGATTGGTGCGTTCCGATGGCGCGCGTCCCGGCGACGCGCTCATCCTCACCAAGGGCATCTGCGTGGAGGGGACGGCGATCCTGGCGCGCGAAGCCGCCGACCAGTTACACGGCAAAGTCGATGCACCATTGTTGGAACGCGCCGCACAATTCCTGCACGATCCGGGCATCAGCGTGGTACGCGACGCCACGATTGTTGCCGCGTACGGCGCCGCCTCTGGCGTCGTTCACGCGATGCACGATCCCACCGAAGGCGGCATCGCCACCGGCATCCACGAGATGACCCAGGCGGCGGGTATAGGCGCAATAGTGGAAAGTGAACGCCTGCCGGTTTACCCGGAGACGCGCGCGCTCTGCAAGGCACTGGACCTGGATCCGCTCGGCCTCATCGCTTCGGGCGCGCTGCTGGCTGCTGTCGCCGCCGACAGCGCACCGGGCATCGTTCAGGCACTCGAACGCGAGGGTATCGTGGCCACGGTGATCGGCAGACTACGCGAAACACCGGGCGTGATACTGCGCAACGCGCACGGGGAACACCCTCTGCCCACCTTCACCCGCGACGAAATCGCGCGATTCTTCGACACACGATGACGCCGAACACGCCGCCCACCATTCCACCCGACCGCGTGGACGGAGGCAGTTCCTTCGTCCACTTCACGCTGATCGTCACGGGCACGCTAGGCCGGATCGCACCGCTGAAGCTGCTCCCGGCATGGGCGGCGCTGGCGGCGATTGCCGGTTGGCCGTGGCAAGCGCTGCGCCTCCCGGCAATCGGAATCAGCGCAGTTTTTGTCATCGTCGATTGGGCGATGCTCGGCCTGCTGCCGGTCAAACGCCGCTCGTGGGGACCGGTCACACCGCCGTTGCTCGGCTTGACGTTGGTGCGTGTCGTGCTAATGTGGGCCGGGGCGTGGATCGCGCCAACCGGCATTGGGCTGGCGCTCGTCGTCATCCTGCACATACTCCTGAGCACCACCGCGATTTACGCCACCTGGATCGAACCTTTCCGCCTGGGCGTCACGCAGCAGACGTACTACCTATCACACTGGGGGTACCGCACCACACCCCTGCGCGTGTTGCACATCTCGGATCTGCACTTCGAGGGGCAATCGCCGCGTGAGGATGCACTCCTGGCACAGGTTGCCGCGCTGGCACCCGATTTCATCGTGCTGACCGGCGATTATCTCAACCTCTCTTCCGTGTACGATCCGGCGGCGCAGGCCGGCGCGCGGGACCTGTTAGCACAACTGGATGCGCCGCTCGGCGTCTACGCCATCACCGGCAGCCCGGTGGTAGATATTGCCGGCATCGTCCCGGAGATTTTCGCCGGATTGGACGTCCACTGGCTTGACGATGAGGCACACACCATCCAGCACGACGAATGTCGCCTACACCTGCTCGGCGTCCGCACCACCTACGACGAGGCCCGCGACGCCGCCGCGTTGCAACGCCTGATGCAGGCTGCGCCAGGCAACGCTTTCAGCCTGCTGCTCTACCACACGCCCGACCTGATGCCTGTGGCCGCGCAGCTCGGCGTGCAGCTCTACCTATGCGGGCACACGCACGGCGGGCAACTACGCCTGCCCTTCTACGGCGCGCTGGCGACCAGTTCCCGGTGGGGGAAGAAATACGAAATGGGGCTATATCGCGAGGGGGATACCACGCTCTACGTCAGCCGGGGGTTGGGCATGGAGGGGCTGGGCGCACCGCGCGCGCGCTTCCTCGCGCCGCCGGAGATCATCCACTGGACATTGACGAGAGACCAAAATGTAGTATCCTTGAAACAAGAGCTTGCGTTGGTCAGGTAGTCGCGCGCGGCGTACAGTATACGCCAGCACGAGGAAAGTCCGGACTCCACAGGGCACAGCGCCGGGTAACACCCGGGCGGGGCAACCCGCGGACAGGGCCACAGAAACAGACCGCCGAAGGTTGTGAGACCAGGTAAGGGTGAAAAGGTGGTGTAAGAGACCACCGGCGCGCCGGGCAACCGGCGCGGCCAGGCAACCCCCGTTGGGAGCAAGGCCAAGCAGGAAGGAGGGCCGCAAGGCCGGGGAGTGACCCGCTTCCTCCCCCACAGAGGGGTAACTTCCGGGTAGGCCGCTAGAGACCGGTGGCGACGCCGGTCCCAGATAGATGACTACCGATGACAGAATCCGGCTTATAGACCGGCACAAGCTTATCCAAAAAGAGGCCTTGATCAGGGCCTCTTTTTGGTATTTGCCAAACCGTTGTTTTGTGGTAAGATTGCCAAGTGTCTGGAGACGGACTTTCTGCTCCTGGCGAGAGACCAGGAGTAATCCCATAGAAAGGAGGTCAATCCGTCTTGGCTATTAAACAAAAGAAACATCATTACGAGTTGTTATTCGTCATCGACCCTACGCTCGATGAGGAGGGCAAAGAAACCCTTCTCAACCGGGTGAAAGGATACCTCGAACAAGCGGACGGTGAAGTTTTCAGCTTCAAAAGCTGGGGACTGAGACGGCTCGCTTACATCATCAAAAACCAAAGAGAGGGCGAGTACTATCTAGTACAGTGCGCTATGACGCCGGAGAAGGTGTCCGAGTTCAGGCGCAGCCTCACCCTCGCCGAGGGGATTTTGCGCGAGATCGTTATCCGCGTTGAAGAGGAATTTCAACCGGAGGAACCTGAGCGCAGCCCCAAACCAGAAGTCGTTCCTACGCCTGAACCTGAAGAAGATGAAGGCGCCGGCGACGATGACAATTCCGACGACGAAGACGAAGACTGAAGGCACGCCACAAAGGTAAGCTGATGGCACGCGGACTCAACAAAGTTATGATTATCGGGTACCTGGGGCGTGATCCGGAGATGCGGTTCACCGCCAGCGGTCGCCCGGTTGCGTCTTTTAGCGTTGCCACCACCCGGGGATGGACCAACAGCGCAGGAGAACGGCAGGAAGAAACCGAGTGGTTTCAGGTCGTGACGTGGGGAGGGCTGGCGGAGTTGTGCAAGAAACGCCTCCACAAAGGCTCTCAGGTCTACGTCGAAGGCCGCTTGCAAACCCGTTGTTGGGAAGGCCCGGATGGAGAGCGCCATTATCGTACGGAATTGGTCGCCCAGGAACTCATCTTCCTGGACGGATACGAGAGCACATCAGAAGAGGATGTCGACCTCTTCGATGATGATGATATGAATAATCCAAACGATTTTGATCAAGGAGATAGACTGTGAGCGATTATAGACAGCGTCGTGGACGCCGTTTTGCACCACGCCGAAAGGTTTGTTACTTTTGCACTGAGAAATCGGGCGAGATCGATTATAAGGATGTTAATCTGCTGCGCCGGTTTGTGAGCGATCGCGGCAAAATCCGCCCGCGCCGCCAGACGGGTGTATGTGCCAAGCACCAACGGCAGTTGACGGTAGCGATTAAACGCGCGCGGCACATGGCCTTGTTGCCCTTCGTAGCCGAAATCCAAAGATGAGACGACAACTTTAACAGGCCGGGCATAGGCTCTATCCTATGCCCGGCGTTTGTTGGAGAATAAAGAATGGCTAAACACGAAAGCACTCCCAAAACACCGACGCGCCGGCAAGTCGCCCGGCGCGTAAAAGAGCAAAAGCTCAACCGGATTTTAACGTGGGCGGCGATTGGCGTTGTGGCCCTCATCGTGCTGATTATCGGGTACGGGCTGGTCTCGGAACTGGTCATCAAAGCGCGCAAGCCGGTCGCCCGCGTCGACGACGTCGCTATTACCACGCAACAATATCAACGGCGTTTGCACTACGAGCGCCTGTTGATGCGACAGCAGCTCAACTTCTATCAGAGTTATCTGTTCCAGCTCGACCCAAACGACGAAGCGATGCAGAGCTTTTACCAGGAGTTACAATTTATGGTGAGCAATCTGGAGAACCAGCTTTCCGTCAATATGGCCTCCGTGCTCGGCAAACAAGTCCTGGATAATATGATGGAAGAAGAACTGGTGCGCAAAGAAGCGCAGAATCTTAATCTGAGCGTCAGCCAGGACGACGTGGCCCTGGCAATTGAAGAGATGCTCGGTTACGACCGCGTCGCTGCCGCAACGGTGACAGATACCACCACGATTGAGAGTTTTGATGCGTTGTACAAGGATTTCAACGACAATATCCTCAAACCCAGCCGTTTTTCTGAGCAAGATTTTCGCGCGATGGTTGAAGCTAACCTGTTGCGCGAACAACTTCAGGCTATCATCGGTGCGGACATTGCGCAAACTTCGGTTCAGCTTGAGTCTATCTTATTCACAGTGGATAGCGAAGAGATGGGACTGGCGCTCCGCGAACTGATCGACCGTGGCGAAGATCCAGAGATACTCGCTGAGGAATTCAACAATGATGGTCACGCTGGAACGGCCGGCTACCCGTTGCCCTGGATGCCATTCGACTACCTGGGCGCACAATTAGGCGCAGAAATAGAGCAGGCTGCCTTCAATACACCTGTAGGTAAAGCCTCGGCGCCAACGTTGGGCAGCGATGGACAGTATTACGTGATCTACGTAAGTGGGCATGAAGAACGTCCACTAGATGCAGCCGTGATGCAACAAATGCGTCAAGAAAAATACGCCGATTGGCTAAATACACAGAAGCTATGGCAGTGGGAATATCTCGATTGGGAAGCGGCGGTGTTAACCACACCATAGACGCCTCAGGCAATACGCGCCAGAAAGCCCCCTTCTGTCATCCAAGGGGGCTTTTCCTATGATAACGACTATCTCATACCATACGCCGGGCATCAAGCACGTTGCGAATTTGCTCGATCTTCCCCAACACGCGCGTCAACGTCGATAAGTCCGGCACTTCCAGGGTGATATACACCGGCAGAATGCTATACCGGCTACGTTTGCCGGTGCTCAACGAGGCCATATTGATGTCACTGTCACTGATCACCTCGGTGATATCACGCAGCAGACCAGAGCGATCGTAAGCGGTCACAACCACTTGTATCGGGAACGTGTGTTTATCCGGTCCCCAATCCACCTCGATCAAACGCTCTAAATCCTGCGGCCCCATGCGAGTAATATTAGGGCAATCTTGGCGGTGTACCGTCACGCCGCGCCCACGGGTGATGTAGCCCACCACATCGTCTCCAGGAATTGGATTGCAGCACTTCCCCAGATGGGTCAATATTCCGCCGGTGCCGCGGATGTTGATCGCGCCCGTCACCACATCCGGCAAATCCGCTGGCGTGCCGGTATACAAATCTCCTTCGTCCTCGTCGTCATCAGGCGGCTTTTCGTCAAACTGGCTGATGTAGCCTTCCAAACGTCTGGCAATCGCCGCGCTGGTGATATCACCGATGCCGACTGCCGCCAGGAAATCTTCTGTATTGAGATAGCGCTTGCGAAAAAGTTCGGCCACTTCATCCATAGAAAGGACCAACTCGAGGCGGCGCAGCAGTTTATCAACAGTCAGACGGCCTTGCGCGATATTCTGCTCCCTTCCCTGGCGCCGGAACCATTGTTTGATCTTCTGCCGGGCGCGGGTCGTCTTAGTGTAGCCCAATTCATCGTTAAGCCAGTCACGGCTAGGGCCATCCTTGCGCCCCCGGATGATCTCCACCTGCTCACCGGTTTTGAGTTGGTAGTGCAGGGGTGTCCACCGGCCATCAACCTTAGCGCCGCGACAGGTGTGACCAATTTCGGTATGCACGGCATAGGCGAAGTCCAGCGGCGTCGCGCCGAGTGGGAGATCAATCAGACGACCATGCGGCGTGAAGACGTAGACGCGATCTTGAAAAACGTCCGTGCGCACTGAGGCCACAAAGGCCCGCACGTCATCCACTTCGTCTGTATATTCTTGAACGCTCTGACGCACGCTGGAAATCTGCTCCAGCGCCTCCTGGCTAAACAGAACTTCGTTCTCCTTATAGCGCCAGTGGGCCGCAACGCCTAATTCCGCGACTTCATCCATGTAATACGTCCGAATCTGAATCTCTAGCGGCAAACCGCTGTTCCCGATCACAGCCGTATGCAGACTCTGGTAATCATTGGGCTTGGGATGCGCGATGTAATCGTCGAACTCCCCCGGTACCGGCGTCCATAACTGATGCACAATTCCCAAGACCTGATAACACTGCGTGTTATTCTCAACAAGCACGCGCAAGCCGGCGGTGTCATAGATGCGTGCAAAGGGAAGGTTTTTTCGTCGCATTTTGTTGTAAATGCTGTAGATGTGTTTGGGACGGCCCTTAATTTTGGCGTGAATCTCCTCCTGAGCCAGTGCGGCTTGCAGTGTAGCGATGTGCTCCGCCAGCCGGGCATCGCGCGCCTCCTGGTGTGTGGTCAACAGCCGTTCTAGCTCCTCAAACATCGGGGGGTTGAGATAGCAAAAGGCGAGGTCTTCTAATTCCGCTTTCCAGACCCAGATGCCGAGCCGGTTGGCGACCGGCGCGAAGATTTCCAGCGTTTCGCGCGCTGCGCGCAACTGACTTTCCCGGGGTAAGGAGCCGAGCGTCCGCATGTTGTGCAAGCGGTCGGCCAGTTTGATGAAGATAACGCGCACGTCATCTTGCACCATCGCCAGGAGCAATTTGCGCAAACTCTCTAGCTCCTGAAGGTCGCGGAAGCGCATCATGCTATCTTCTTTGACGCGCTCTTCGACTTGATCCAGTTTGGTCACACCCTCGACCAGCAAGAGCACTTCCTGACCAAACTGCGCCTCTAACTCCGGGCGCGGCACATCGCAGTCTTCAAGCACATCATGCAACAATCCAGCGGCAATAACCGCTGGATCGAAGTGCATTTTGGCTAAGAGATAAGCCACGTTGAGGGGATGGATGATAAAGGGTTCACCAGACTTGCGCGTCTGGCCGTCGTGGGCAGCAAAGGCGAAGGCATAGGCGCGACGGATGAGATCGCGGGCGGGATCTGCGGCGTCGCCTTCGGGAAGAAAGGTGAGGATATCCTCAATGGTAACGTCGCGTAGTTGTGGCAATACAACCTTCACATATCAAGGCTTACGCACTGGAGCACGCACCAATAACAACCCGACATGCGGTTGGTCACGACAGGTTTCACCACAAGGGAGCTGCTCCACCGTATAGGGCGAGGGACGGGTCTCATCCACCATCACACCAATAATACTATACGCGACTAGCGGTTCGCCCGTAGTAATGGAAAAGCGATTGTCTTGACCTACAGTCCCGCGGCCAATTTCCGCTATCCGCGAGACATCCATAATAATAATAGGGACGCCAGCCACGCCTGTACCCGAAACCTGCATCTCCCCAGCCATCAATGGACCATCCAATTGAAATTCAACCAGCGCCGGGTCTATAGCAGGAAGTGGTGTCATCACCGGACTATCACTGACCGGCAGCGGAGAAACAAGAGGGCTGGTTTGTGGCGTCGGTGACGGCGACGATACAGGAGTACGACATCCAGTCAAACTCAGCAATACCAGCATACTCAACCATAACATTTTCCAAATCTTCAACAGTCACCTCCAGAATCAACGTCAGTCAATTATAACACAAAAATACGGGAAGTTACCAGTGGTAACTTCCCGTAATAAACGTACAAACGAGATTACGGTGTCAGGTTGAACCCTTCGTAGTTCTTGATGTCCTGTGAGTCGCCGATAATGGATTCCTGCGCCACTGCCACAATGGGCTGGCCAGCGGTCACGATCACGGCACAGTTATTTCCTGCGGGAACCTTAACCTCACCCCAGCGGGCCACATCGCTCAAGAGGAAGAAGTTCACGGCCTGGCCGGGATTAATTGCGGCCGGAGCGGCTACAGTGTACTCCTCGCCAGCACAGTTATATACAGCGGTGGGCGTAGTAGCAACATCACCCACATTCTGCACGTTCAGCGATGTGCGCTGATTGAAGAACGCTTCCTTAACCGCCGGAGCAGCCAGCTTGGTGGTCGCGCCATCGGCACCGAACGCTGAGTAGAGGATACGGTTCGGGCCATTGTTCTCGTTGACCGTGGCGACCAAGGGCTGTGTAGAAACAGCCACACCGGAGAAGAACAAGCCTTCGGTAATGGTCTTGGTCCCACCAACCTCAACGGCTTTGTAGTAGTTTGCGCCAGCCGCCAGACCGGTGGAGAACAGATAGCTGCCATTAGCTGGAATGGTGATTTCTATCTCGAATTGATCTCCAACAGCAATGTCTGCCACAGCAGCCTTAGAACCAGCCTGAACCCCAGCAATCGTGAAGGTGACATCCACTGTAGCTTCGGTATCCGTGGTGTTGAGCAACTGCCAGCCGGTTGTTGCGCCAAAGTAGATCGTCTTATTGGTCGGCGCAACGACTTTGACATCGGCATCGGTGGGGGCGAAAGCCTTGGTGGACATCGCGAACGTACCAACAGCAACGTTATGCTGCGTTTCCATAATCACACCAGCGATTTGTCCCGCGGTCGCTTCAACGACGAGAGAACCCAGGACATTGCCAGGAACATCGGCGGCCAGCGGGTCAAGCATATAGGTCCTACCGGCAGGAATATTAATGCCCGTCATAGACTGCGAACCACCCGGATAGGTGAACGTGGCATTGATTGTGGCAGCCTCGCCCGCGGCCTGGATATAGAACGTGGTGGTCTGGCCAAAGTAGTTGTGCTTCATCACCGGGAAGCTTAGAAGATCACCCGGTTCCTGCACACTCTGATAATACGCAGAAGCGCGGCCACCTTCCACACCCATAGCGCCGGACTGGAAGTTGTTGACCGTCACAACTGCGCGAATGGGCTGGTCTGCCGAAACAACCACACCACCCGCGAACCCAGAGGGTAAGTGCTTATCAGTAGTATCAAAGCCGATACGCGAACCAGTAGGGTAGTTTGGCACCAAAGCCGGGTTATAGGTAACCGACTCGCCGGCCGGAACAGCGATCGCGCCATCCTGAGAATAGGTGTCCCCAGTCCCTAGACCTACCTGCCAGTAAGCCGTATAGGCCAGACTAGCCTCACCGTCGCCAACATTCTGAATCTGGAATGGACTCCACCAGCCGCCACCCGGAAGAGCGCCGGGGGCCGCAGCCGCTGATAACGCTACGGCAAATACTAGAACTGCTGCAAGTAACACTGAAATCTTTTTC
>Ga0129302_1002083_pt1 | contig 14513 bp, 14 predicted proteins | sample BlaSprsedimmetaG_FD_94476 | JGI IMG/M metagenome (GOLD analysis project Ga0129302, IMG submission 94476) | Hot spring sediment bacterial and archeal communities from California, USA to study Microbial Dark Matter (Phase II) - Blank Spring... | ecosystem: Environmental > Aquatic > Thermal springs... | reverse complement strand
ATTCTGTAGATGTGTAGAACAAATCTTATATAGGCATATATGTACAACACATATACAAGTGTGATTAAAATGCAGAAGAAACTACCCGTCAGATATCTATGGCGTTAGATAACTTTGCCATTCCGGCAGAAGCATTCCGTGGATTAAGAATTCTAGGTGTTTCTTATTGTATTTGATTTTTTCTAGCTTACTGGAAGCCTCTTTAGCTATTTTGTTCATACAATTTTCCATATGAACAAATCCTCCAGCTTTATCGACAAACCTTGAAAGTTTTTCAGCGTCCTTTGGTGTTTTTGTTTTCTTCAGAAGAGACCTGAGAAGAGGATTCATTTTGGGATTCTGCAAAGCATAAAGTATTACCAGAGACAGATGTTCTCTCTTTATTCGATGAATTGTTTCTTCGAGGTCAAGCATATCTATAATGTCAGCTCTCAATATCGCTAGCATTCCCAGCAACCTGCCGTATTCTCCAAGAGCCTCAATTTCTTCTTCTGAGCCATCACCAAGTATTGCACTGATTCGGGTATATGCCTCAATATCCGCTGCTTTCTTTCTCACAATACAAAGGTAATCTTCAGGCGTGACATCAGTTCGCCCTCGAAACTTAAGTGCAAGCGCTTCGGCGTCTCCAAGCTCAAAAAAAGATTTCTTAAGTATGTCGCTTATAGCAACGATTTTTTCAGTCGTAACTCCTTTCTCAACAGCTTTGTATAGCAGGGTAAAGCCTTTGAATAATAAAGCATCTCCAACGAGCAACGCCACGTCTTGACCAAATTTTCCTAGAACTGTGGATCGAGCCCCTTTGGTTTTGGATTGGTCTATGATGTCATCGTGTATTCCGGTAGCTCCACTTATCAAAGTTATTGGAATTGCAATTGGCGTAGTTAGGTTGGGGTCGCCGCCTACTGCTTCGCAGACCAGAGAAAGCAATGCGGGTCTAGTGACGTCGTGCCAGAATTCGTTCATGAAGTATTGTAGTGCTTCTTGGACTTTTTTGGATTCTATTTTTTCTTCCAAAACCGTCTTTCTGGCCAGTTCTAGGGCTTTTTTTCCTCTTTCTTCAAGAAATTTCAGTAATTGTTCGCTAACTTCTTCTTGTTTAGTTGTTTCATTCATGGTTGGTCCTCTTTTATGTCTAGTCCTTCCAGTTGTTCTTTCAGGAATTGGTGGTAGGCTTTAACGAGTTGTTTCCCCTTTGGGGTGATCGTGTAGACTTTTCGTATGCGTCCGCTTTTGGTTATTTTTTCGCTTCTTATGTATCCTTCTGCCTCCAGGTTGTTGAGGAGGGGATAGAGGGCGCCGTGCCTGATTTTCACTCCAAAGAGTCTCCGGGTTTTCTTTATTATCTTATAGCCCCACATTGGCTCTGCTTGGATGAGCCTCAAAACTAGGATGTCGAGAAAATTTCTGGCTATGCGTTGAACAAATCGTTTCTTTTGGTCTTCGGTCAACCTTCCCCGTTTCCTGTCTCCTTATTTCATAGTTGGATGCTTTTGTTTATTTAAGTTGTCCATGTTTTTGCATGGTTTTGGTATGCTATGGTATGCTTCTTTATGTTGTGTGGTCGCAAGAACCTTTATATCCTCTTTAGTATACTATAAACTATGTAATATGTCTGGAAAAGGACATATTGTATATGAGTAAAACGGAAGAACTGTAAAACAAGAATACAAGAAGGAAAATAAAATGAGACAAAAACTAAGAGAAGTCCAAATCAAACTTATGAGAGGCCTCCTAGACCTCGTCATACTCCAATTCTTAAGCGTGAATCCCATGCACGGATACAAAATAATAACCAGCATCCGAAAAAACTTCGGAGTATATTTTGGCCCAAGCACAATATATCCCTTGCTTGGCATCATGGAAGAGAAAGGCTACATCAAGAGCGAATGGAGCCTAAACAGCGACCGCCCCAGAAAAGTCTACTCCTTAACCCCTGAGGGAAGCAACTTGCTGAACGGCACCGAAGAATCCCTCAACCACATCTGCCACAGACTCACCAGCATAGGGCTAAACCGGATACCCCTCAACGACAACAACCACGCTCTGAGACAGCCACAACAGTTAACCTAGCCACCACACAAAATGGGACACAACAAAACAACTGCCATCACCAGCCTCAGCCTCCTCCATAACCATTTTGTTCCCTTTTTTAGCATATTCCCAATTCTGATACATGCGCCCCAACTACCGTCTTCATCCAGTTTTATGGAAGTAAATTCTGAGAGCGGACAGCATAACCCAGCTGACGATTGCCAGCGACGATATGGTCTCAGGCACCGCAATCCCCGCACTGTATATTTCCAGTCCATATAGTATCCATGAAATAGAGCCAATAACCAAAGCCGCAAGCGCCAGAACTGACTTTTTCTCAATAGCATAGCTGAGGGAGGCAAAGCCCAGCGCCGCAAAGAACAGCACCGAAACCAGAAAATGAAGGCCCTCGTACACCTCATCAAAGGCGGCAACCAACTGGAGCATTAACCCCGCTATTACAAGAACGTAGCTGGTGTATTTGGCGTGTTTCCTGAAGCTTGTAAACGAATAGAGAATAATGAGGAAACCACATAGCAACAAGCCGAAGTTGAACAGCGGCGCCACACCACTTTTAACGGAATGCCCTAGGTCGCTCAAAGCGTTGCTTCCCCAGCTGAACCACGGCGACAAACCTATGGACATAGATATGAAAATAAATGCTGTTAAAGGTGCGACTAGACCGAGCAGAGCACAGTTCCGTTCATTCAATGCGCCCATGACCCCCACTATTTATTACCTCTCCCTTAATTAAATGATGGATGGAGGAACAGTATGTCAGGAGCTGAAACACTTATCCCCTTTCTCAAAGACAAAGGAAAAGAGGACCAACCCACCATCATAATAGACAGCCGCGAAGCGACAACAGCACCAAAAATAGTCAAGGGACTAAAAGAACTGGGCGCAGAAATCAGCATAAGGCACCTCGAGAAGGGAGACTACATTATCTCCAGTCTGTGCGCATTTGAAAGAAAAACTGTCAGCGACTTTGTATACACCCTAACCCGAAGATACCTCTTCGATCAGCTGTTCAGCCTAAAAGAGTGCTACGAGAAACCCTTCATTCTGATAGAAGGCTACCTGCCCATCATCTACAAATTCAGCAAAATCCAGCCCGCCTCAGTCTGGGGAGCCATGTTCGCCCTCGCCAAACAGGGAATCAACCTGATCCACACAAACAGCTACAAAGAAACCATAGATTTCCTTTACACCGCCGCAAAACAGGAACAAATCGCCGAGAAAAGAGCCCCAGTTGTGCACCCCGTGAAAAAGCACGAAACCCTGGCTGATGCCCAGATATTCTTTATGGCTAGCCTCCCCAACATCGGCAGAGAAAAAGCCATAGCTCTACTGAATGCTTACCAGTGCCCACTAAATGCCCTCGTAAATGTGGACCAGTGGTCAAAGGACGTTCACGGTTTAGGACCAAAAATCACCAAAAAAGTGAAAAACGTAATCCACAAACCCTACGAAGAAACAGAAAAACCTGAAAACTAGCAGAACATGCCTTTGTTTCTTCAGCTAAAGCATCGATTATGATTTAAGTTTGGCTGACAAATAAGTCATAGAGGAAAAAGTTTTGACCGCTTCCGAAAAACCCGATTTTGACCACATCTTCAGAGCCTATGATATAAGAGGAATCTTCGGAGAAGACCTGACAGAAGAGGTTGCAGCCCAGATAGGCGCAGCATTCGCCAAATTCGTGGAAGACAAAACAGTCGCAGTCGGCAGAGATGTCCGAATCAGCGGAGAAAAACTTCGAGACGCCCTCATTTCTGGGCTTGTCACACGCTGCAACGTAACCGACGTAGGCGTGGTCCCGACCCCCTTACTCTATTTTGCATTAAACCGTCTCAGCAAGGACGCTGGAATCATGGTCACTGCATCCCACAACCCGCCCCAATGGAACGGATTCAAGGCATTCAAAGGAAATGGGGGAAGCATCTACGGCAAGGACATGGAAACAGTTAGAGAGTATGCGAAGGCTGTTGACCCGAAAAAGCTGGGCGAAAAACAGGGAAAAGCAACCAGTTACGATGGCATAATCGGGGAATATCAGGATTTTGTTCACAGCAAGATACGGCTTGAAAGAAAGCTGTCGGTTGTAGCCGACACCGCAAACGGCACCTGCGGACTTGTAGCTCCAGCACTATTCGAAAGATTGGGCTGCGACATCTTAACCTTGAACAAGGAGCCGGACGGCACGTTCCCTGCGCATCTGCCCGTGCCAAAAGAAGAGACCTTGGGGGAACTGATGAAGGAAGTGGTTAGGCGCAAGGCGGATTTTGGAGTAGGATATGACGGGGACGGCGACAGGGCAGTGTTCATCGATGAGAAGGGCAACCTGATTCCCGGAGACCTGACGTTGCTAATCTTCGCCAAAGATATTCTGCAGAAAAACCGCGGCGGGAAAGTGATTTACGAGCTGAGCTGCTCCATGGCTGTCGAAGAATACGTGAAGAAGCTGGGCGGAATCCCGCTTGTTGAGCGGGTTGGACACACCTACATTATGGATAGGATGATTGGCGAGAAGGCGCTGCTGGGCGGAGAAAAGAGCAGCCACTTCTATTTCGCTGATGTATACGGCATGGACGACGGCGTATATGCGAGCATGAAGATGGCTGAGATACTGTCAAAAAGCGATGAGAAACTCTCAGAGATGGTGGATTCCCTGCCTCAGTATCCGTCGGTGTACGAGAAGAACTTCGAGTGTCCCGACAAACAAAAGTTCAGGGTCATAGAAAATGTTCGGCGCCAATTCAAACGGTATGGACTGAAAACCCTTGACATTGACGGAGTGAAGCTGGTAGAGGAGGACGGCTGGGTTATCCTGAGAGCATCCAACACTGAGCCGGTTATAAGAATCTCTGCGGAGGCAAAAACAAAAGAGAAACTAAAGAAACTCTACTATTTTGCAGTAACAGAACTAAACAAAGCAATGAAGGGGTGATTAAATGCAGACAATAATCCTTGCGGGAGGAGAAGGAAAACGGGTTTTTCCCCTTGCCGTGAACAGACCCAAACCCATGTTCAAAATTTTAGGCAAACCCCTGATTCACCATGTTATAGACACGCTAAAGGAAGCGGGCTTGAAAGACTACGTTGTTGTGGTGGGTCATCAGGGAGAACATATCAAAAATTATCTGAAGGACGGCAGCAAACTCGGAGTCAACATCGACTACACAGTCCAGAAGGAACCTTTGGGAATGGCGGATGCCCTCGAAACCGCGAAAGGTTTGGCGGAGGACCACTTTTTTGTTGTGAACGGCGACGATATTTTCGAATCTTTTCTGATAAAGCAGATGATCAACCGATTTAAGGACGAAAACGCGGAGATAGTTCTCTCCTGCAAACCCGTACAGGAAACATGGAAGTTTGGGATAATCCGCGTTGAGGACGAGAAGGTAACCGATTTTGTTGAAAAGCCGCCTAAGGGCAGGGAACCAAGCAATTTGGCTGTAGTCGGCGTATATATTTTGCCCAAACGAATTTTTGATCACTACAAGAGGATTCCAGTTTCAGATCACCAATATGAGGATGCTATGCTGCACTTCATCAAAGACGGGAACGTTGCCAAAGCAGTGAACTATGACGGGTTTTTTGCAGGCTACAAGTATCCGTGGGACCTCTTCACCATAAACAAGCATCTCATGGACGGGCAACTGACCGAGCAGACGGTTGAAGAGGGTGCAGAGGTTTCTGAGCGAGCCACGGTTGAGGGCAGAGTCTGGTTGGGAAGGGGGGCAAAGGTGTTGGAGGGCGCCTGCATAAGGGGACCATGCTACATAGGCGAGAACAGCGTTGTTGGGGGCAACAGTTTGGTCCGAGATTACTCTTCCTTGGGCAGAAACTGTGTTGTGGGGTTCTCAACAGAAATCAAGAATTCTCTTATCGGAGACGACTGCTGGTTTCACATGAACTACATCGGCGACTCCATAATCTCAGACAACTGCCTGTTTGGTGCAGGGACAGTAACCGCCAATTTTCGCTTTGATGAAGAGAACGTGCAAGTTAGAATTGGAGACAAAAAGGTTGATTCTGGCACAAACAAGCTGGGCGCCATAATCGGAGACAACTGCAAAACAGGAATCAACTCCTGTCTGGAGCCGGGCGTAAAGGTTGGCCCCCAGAGCATGGTTGGACCCAACGTGGACCTCCAAGACGATCTGGAGCCGAGAAAAATAATTTTTGTGGATAAGAACAGCTACGTAACGAAAGAGAACAAGATAGCAGTCTCATCTGAAAGCAAAAAGCAGCTGATGAAGAAACTAAAGAATACTGGACAATAACGGCGGAAAGATTGCGACTCTGGAAACGATGACTAGACCTCTATGTTTTCATTATTTTTGATTGCATAGGTCAAAAAAGCCGTCTTTTTCTTGTTTTGCGCAGAAATAAATAAGTTCTTCTCTTTCTATTTAGTGGCTAGGTGTTATGATGTCAGTAGCTAAAAGAAAGTTCTTAGGAGAGATAGGCGCGCTTGTTGACAAAGCAGTCATGGTCACCACGGTTAATGACAAAAAATATAGCGGAATCCTGTCCGGCATAGACCCGGAGACCCTGAGCCTCTCATTGTCAGAGGCTAAGGACGAAAAAGGCGCACTACTACACAGAGTGTTTCTGAACGGCAGCGTTATCGCCCAAATCTTCACCATCGAGAAACCCTTCAATTTGAAGGGGCTATCTGAACGGCTGGAAAAGGTCTTTCCAACAATGGTTAAACTCTACGAGGACAAAGGCTTCATCTGGGTAATGGAAAAGGTCAAAGTAACCGAAAAAGGCGTTGTTGAGGGTTCAGGTCCGATAGCCGAGCGGGTGCAGAGAGTCTACGATTTGTTCACCAAAGAAGCAGCAGCTAAATAAACCAGCGGAAATCCGCTTCCCGATCCTTTTTTTCTATCGACGAAGGAGAAACAATACCGAAAGACTTGAGTATTTTACCCGTTTCTTCCACGGCATTGCTTAAATTCTTCAGACTTATTTTCAGATGCAACATCCTACTAAGAGCCTTTAGCACCTCCCGCGTAGCCGCCGCGTCTGGATACAAACCAGACGTCTCAGCTAAGAGACAGAGCCCCCGCATATTCCTTAATCTGCACAATCCAACAAGGAGTCCCGCCACCCCAAAAATGTGCCCTTTCATGACCTTGACGCCGAGGTCTAAAGCTTCCTGCAAAGTTTCTCGGTCTGAAGCTGTGCAGTAGAGCTCCGGTTTTTCGACTTTTTCCTCCTTTTTTAATCCCCCCACCGTCAAAATGTAGTTGCATCCAAGTTCTTCGCTTATGTCCAAGATTTTTCCGCAGAGCTCATACTGTCCAACCGTTGTCAGGGCCTGTGTGTTACCGTAGAGAATAATTAGGTCTCTTTCGCCGTCTTTTCCTTTGTGGTAATAGAGCTGATTTGCTGGAAAGTATGTTCCTCCATTGCTTGTGGATATGGCGAGGTCTTGAAAGGCGGAGGATTGAATTTCCGCGAACAGTTTTGCTTTCAACTCTTTGATGAGATGTAGAGCTGTGATGTTGGCGACAAATCCGATGCCTGGTAATCCCTCAATCAACACAGGATCATTCAAGACAGGCTTTTCGTAAACTTGAACTTTGCATACCATACACGTTAACCTTCAGCGCAACAAGCACAATAAGAGACACACTTTTTAATATAAATACAGTTGGTTAAGGACACTAGATGGTTAAGCGCTAACAGTTCCAAAGAGAGTTACGCTATGAAGCAAGAATCTGAATTAACCCAAGAAACTAACACCCGCCAAAAATTTGTTCGGGCACTCTTTTTTGCTGCTGGAACCGTTTCTCTTACTCTTGGAGCAATAGGAATAGTTTTACCACTTTTGCCAACTACGCCTCTCTTATTGCTGGCTTTGGCATGCTACTGCAGAAGCTCTAAACGGATGACCAAATGGGTTCTGACCAACAAGTATTTCGGAAGCTACATCCGAAGATACAAGGAAGGAAAAGGCGTCCCAATCAAAACAAAGATTGTTGCGTTAGCTACTTTGTGGATAACAATAAGTTTCTCAGCATTTTTCATTGTGAACCGCTGGTGGATAGTTCAACTGATTCTGTTCATCATAGCAGTCGCAGTAAGTGCACATATAATCAGATTGCCAACCTATAGGAAAAACAAATGTTTAACCGCAGCATAAAACGCCATGCATATTCACTAAATTCAGTTTCGGTTTTTGCCATAAAATCATATAAATAAGTCGCCAAACAGACAAGTTTCAATACAACTGTGTCTTGGCGGTTCCCAGATGTCCTTTGAGATAGCAGACAGAGATTTGATGGCTCGAATAGGCAGACTCAAAACCAAAAGCGGAGTCATAGAGACCCCTCTGCTGCTGCCAGTGATAAACCCTAACGTTAAAACTGTTCTCCCAGAAACTTTAGATGAAAAGTTTGGTTGCAGAGCCCTCATAACCAACGCCTACATAATACACAAGAACTTCAAAGAAACCGCAACCGAAAAGGGATTACATGAATTCTTGAACTTCAATGGATCAATCATGACCGACTCCGGCGCCTACCAACTTCTCATCTACAAGGACATAGAAACCAGCCCAGAAGAAATCGTACACTTCCAAGAGAGTATAGACACAGACATCGCCACCATACTGGATATTCCCACAGGATGGGCAGTTTCCAAAAAGTATGCACAATACACCGTAAACGAAACCATCAAACGGGCAAAAGCATTAGAGAAGATGAAGACCCGAGACGACATAGCATGGGTTGGTCCAGTTCAGGGCGGACAATTCCTTGACCTCGTCGCCAAATCATCAAAGGAAATGGCGAAATTACCCTTCCAGATTCACGCTTTAGGCAGCCCAACCCCGGTGATGGAGCAGTACAAGTTTGATACCCTCGTTGACATGATAGTCACTGCAAAAATGAATCTGCCGTCAGATCGTCCCCTTCACCTTTTCGGCGCCGGTCACCCCTTCATGTTTTCTTTGGCAGTAGCCCTAGGATGCGACATGTTCGATTCCGCCGCATATGCTCTATTCGCTCGGCAAGACCGTTACATGACAGAGTCGGGCACCACAAGACTAGACAAACTGGAATATTTTCCATGCTCATGCCAAGTATGCAGCAAAACAGACCCCAAAACGGTGAAAGCTCTACCAAAAGAGGATAGACAAAAGCTGCTTGCAGAGCACAACCTTCACGCCAGTTTCTGCGAGTTGAGGCGAATAAAACAGGCTATAACTGAGGGGCGCCTCTGGGAACACATGGAGATGAGGGCACACGCTCACCCGGCGCTTCTTCAAGCAGCAAAAAAGTTGGGAAAATACAGGGAATACTTGGAGAAGCAGAGTCCCGTGACGAAGAGGAACGGCATCTTTTTCTTCAGTTCATTGGGGCTAGCTCGCCCCGAGGTGATTCGCTACAGAAAAAGGCTTGTTGACAGATATGCTCCGCCACCAAAAGCCAAGATTCTTCTTTTGTTACCGCAAACTGGAACCAAGCCTTTTCGCAATTCAAAGGAGCATGAAATGGTCAGGAAGGAGATGCAGCAGAGTTTAGGCGACACAACTGATTTGGTTCATGTTTGCACTTATGCGGCTCCCTTTGGCGTAGTACCAGCTGAACTCGATGATGTTTATCCTCTGTCACAAAACGAAATTGCCTCTCCCCTTGACGCCGAAACAGTGATGTACGTGACAAAACAGGCGGCAAACTACATCGAGAACACCGACTATGGCCATGTTATCCTTCTTCGAGACCCAAAAGTTTGGAGGGGAAAAATCGCGGCAGTCTGCAGGCAGGCTTGCAAAAAGAAGCATGTTCCCTTCACAACGTTGCGGGAAAGAGACCCCTGGGCAAAAAACACTATAGACCACCTCTTGTCTATAATAAAAAAGGCAGTAATGTCAGTCTAAGGAATTTTTCAACATTCTTTCAGAGAGGTATGGTGGCAATAGAATTGTACAAAAAGGTTACTGTTTAAATGCCAGCTTATCCCTAAACCAGTTAATATTCCAATTACACTATAATAATGGAGATGAAAATAGTCCCGATGAAAATCAGATTTCTCGGAAGTGCAAGAGAAGTTGGACGAGCAGCGATTACGGTTAAATCTGAAAAAAATCAGCTGCTCCTTGACTACGGCGTTATGCTAGACGCTGAACCCGGCTTTCCCATGCATGTTCCACCCAAAGAGGTAGACGCCATCGTTCTAACTCACAGCCACCTAGACCATTCAGGTGGTATCCCCCTATTTCACATTCACGAAAAGAAACCCGTGTACGGAACCCAGCTAACATTTGACCTAGCTAAGCCATTGATTTCTGACTTCGTACGCCTGTCAGGTTACTATCTCTCTTTTGAGTACCTAGAGCTTCAAACCATGATGAGAAGCAGTGTCCACCTTGACTTCAGAAAAGAAGAAACCGTCGGAGACATGAAATTTCAGCTTCTGAATTCTGGACACTTGCCTGGAGGCGCTCAGGTTTTGGTGGAAGCGGATGGAAAAAGAATGGTTTATACAGGCGATTATAACTCTTCGGACACCCAGCTTCTCTCCGGCGCAGACAGAGACTACGGAGAACTTGACGCCATAATAATAGAGAGCACCTACTTCAATGAGGTTCATCCCGACAGAAAGGAGCTGGAAAAAGAATTCATGGAAGACGTAAATGGAATCGTGGAAGACGGAGGAACCGTCCTGATTCCCGCATTCAGTGTAGGACGCTCACAAGAAATCGCCTGTGTCTTAGCCGCCAACCATTTCGAGTATCCCGTAACCATGGATGGAATGGCACGTGAAGCTAACCGCATAATGATGAATCATTCATCCTATATGCGCGACCCTGACCTTTTCATGAAAGCTCTTCACGCCGCAGATTGGGTGGAGAGTTGGAAGGACCGCAGAAAAATAGCCAAGAAGCCGGGTGCAATAATCTCTCCGGCAGGTATGCTGAAGGGTGGACCTGCCGCATTTTATATCCAGAAGGTTGGAAAAAAGAGCAAGAACGGTGTTTTCCTTGTGGGTTACCAGATTCCCGGAACCCCTGGACGGGAGTTGCTTGATGAGGGAAAATGTGTCATTGACGGGAAAGTGCAGAAAGTGAAGGCTCAGGTGAAGCGTTTCGATTTTTCGTCTCACAGCGGAGCCAACGAGCTTAAGGATGCAGTTAGAGATCTGAAGGGAAACCCGACCGTTTATGTGGTGCATGGAGAAGAAGAAAACTGTGAAATGTTTGCGGAGTGGATAAAAACCGACGTTGGACTTAAAGCTGTGGTGCCAAAGGCGGGAGAAGCCTTCGCAGTATAGAGAATAGTTAGGAAAAATTGTGGATATTATCATTGTTGTGCTGTTTTTGGGGTGAAATAAAGGTGAAAAGGGTTTTATTGTAGAATGTTTATCGTGTTGTGGTCATAGCGTTGAATCTTACTGAAAGAGTGCAAAATCTCGAGTACGCCATTCGCGATGTGATAGCGCACGCTAAGCAGTTGGAAAAGAAAGGAAAAGACGTGATATACCTTAACATTGGAGATCCGCTGCTGTTTGACTTCGAGACGCCTAAGCACATCAAAGAAGCCATGATTCAAGCAGTGAAAGAAAGTTTCACTGGCTATTCTCCTTCCGAGGGAATTCTGGAGCTGAGAGAGGCTATCTGCGAGAAGGAGAAAAGAGTTGGTGGCATAGACCTTTTGCCCGAGAATGTGATTGTCTCTAACGGTGTTTCCGAGGGGATTCAGATGGTTCTGGGTGCCTTAGTTGATACTGGTTCAGAGATTTTGGTGCCGGGTCCAACTTATCCTCCCTACATTTCGTATACAGGGTTCTTTGGGGGTAAAGCTGTTCAGTACAGAACTTCTGAAGAGAACGGGTGGCAGCCTGACTTGGATGATATCCGATCCAAAGTAAATGATTCAACAGGGGCGATAGTGATTATAAATCCTAACAATCCATGTGGGGCGCTTTACGACAGGAAGGTTGTTAAGGCAATGACCGATTTGGCAGGAGAATATAACATCCCTGTGATTTCAGATGAGATTTATGACCAGCTCGCCTACGAGGAGCTTGTGAGCACAGCTAATGTAGCAAAGGATGTGTCTGTTATCGGGCTTAATGGGTTCTCAAAAGTCTATTTCATGACAGGATGGAGGCTGGGTTACATGTACTTTATTGGACAGGATGAAAAACTGTTGGATGAACTGCGGGAGCACGTTACAAAAGAGGCGAGAATACGGCTTTGCGCTAACACCCCTGTTCAGAAAGCAGCTGTTGAAGCGTTGCGGGGACCACAAGATCACATATCTCGCTTGGTGGAGAAGCTGCGGGAAAGGAGAGATTACTCGTATAAGCGTCTCAACGAGATTGTTGGTATCAGCTGCGCTGAACCTAAGGGCGCCTTCTATTTCTTCCCTAAAGTTGACGGAATTGGCTCAAGATGGGCGAACGACATGGCTTTCGTTCGTGATCTGCTGGACCATACGGGGCTCGTCTTTGTTCACGGCTCAGGATTCGGGTCAACCTACGGTTCAGGACACTTCAGAGGAGTATTCTTGCCGCCCATAGAAATCCTAGAAAAAACCTTCGACAGACTGGGCAATTTCATGACATCTACCTGACAGTAACGTGTGAAACATTTTAGATTGCACGGAATTTGCCATTGGATGGAAAAGTCAGTGCCTTCCCCACTTTTGGGAAATTGGGTTCTTTAGATTTAGTGTGGAGATTTCATTTGATGTTTCAGTAGCCTCTCCAAGAGGTAGGATTTTGATATCTCACTTCCGGGTTGCCATTATCAAATAAAGCGCGCAAAAATGTTTGGAAATCTTCTTTTGAAAGCCTTTGTGCTGCCATTGTAATCCCTATCCTTTCATGTTTTAGATAATAATATAGTGTTTACTTCGGGCAAAGAAATATTCAAAAATCCGATACATGCATACACCACAACTTTTTAAAGCATTTGAAGGGCACTACAAAGGTGAGTGTATAATGCGAAGGAAATTCGTATTAGGACTTCTCGTTCCAGTTCTAGTGCTTTCGATGATTTTGTGTGGATTCTCCAATTTCAATGGAGCCAATCAAGATCACCATGAAGAACTAACGTATGGTTTAGACCCAACACTACCTAAGTCTGAACCAGCCAACGCCGAAACAGCTGGGCTTGAACCGACATTAGAACAGAAGCCAACTGAACACGAGCAAACAGGGTCTGAACTAGCCGAATCTGAACCAACTGGATTTGAATCAATACAATCTGAACCTAAGCCTGAGCCAATGGACCCTGAAACAACACAGCCAACCCCTCTCACCCAAACAAATTATTCAATCCCAGTAGCAAATGCAATCAAATTCTTTGGTCAATCACAAGAGGCAGAGGCTATGCTGTGGCTTGATGTGATGCATCGGCGCTTCGGAATAGAGGAGTTCGTTAATTCCTTGCAGCGATTTGACCAACTGGTGTATTTGCATCCAGATCGGTCGTCAGTGCGTCTGTTTCGTCGCATCGCCGATTACGACAATCCAGTATATGCAGAGGATTTGAAGAGGGTGAAATCCGCTCTAGACCGTATTACCCTTCCTGCACTCTATTGCGATCGACTGGATTTTCCCTCTGATTATTTGTTGGTTCTCGAAGAGGGGGTAAGACAGGGAGGTTACCATCTGACACATGTGCTCTTAGCGTGGATTTGGATTCAGGAAAACGGCTGTGAGGTGGATCTTGCAGACGGTTTCATAGAAGAGATGTACCATGCCAATGCCGCGCTGATCAACACTGACCCTATCGTAACCGACTTGGAGCTAGAAGCCGCGGCGTTTCTCTGTTTAGCGGGACAGAGCGAGTTAATTGACGATGCCTTTCTCGATCGAGTTATATCAAGCCAAGGCATCGATGGTGGGTGGGAGTCTAGTGAGCGTTGGCACACCACAGTTTTGGGACTTTTGTTTTTGATGCATGTAGAATTTCCCTCTGACGCATATCCGCCGGTATTGTCTCCTTGTCCAGCCTGAGAGAAAAATGTGTGCACATCCAAAAACTGCTATCTTAAAATAGGATAATCGATAACTATTAATCAATAATGTGATACCGTAGATGGAGTTAAAGAAACGGCGCGTAAACCTAACTAATTTCTTTAATTCAGAAAGGGATTTGTCTGATTGAATTGGAGTTAAAATATGTCTCTTAATGGCGAAAATATTTCAAAGATTTTGCTTATCTTATCCCACAACATAAGAAGAGATATTTTGTTTATTCTTTTGGAGAAAAAAGAGCTATCTTTCTCGGAACTTATGAACATTCTCGAAATTGACACCGGAAAGATGAGTTTTCATCTTCGCAATTTGAAGCTATTCTTAGAACAAACGCCCACAGGAAAATATAAACTGAATAAATTTGGTCAAAAGGCATTAAGAATCCTCAAAGACATCGAAGCCCTTTCAACAGATGTTGATTTCTTAGAAAGCAAAAGTAGCCGTTATGTCGCGAAATTCTCTAAGAGAGCACT
>Ga0129302_1002081_pt1 | contig 14515 bp, 13 predicted proteins | sample BlaSprsedimmetaG_FD_94476 | JGI IMG/M metagenome (GOLD analysis project Ga0129302, IMG submission 94476) | Hot spring sediment bacterial and archeal communities from California, USA to study Microbial Dark Matter (Phase II) - Blank Spring... | ecosystem: Environmental > Aquatic > Thermal springs... | reverse complement strand
CGGACCATTTAAGCCTTTTCGGACCCACTCTTACATGAACATTCGGTCGGTGAGGTCGTCCTTCTGGTCCAGTTCTTTCAGGCGTTTTTCCACTTTCCTGGCATCCTTTTCCAGGTCCTGGGTGTCTATCTCAAGGCCATACACCCCCGCTATCAATTTGATGGCCTCGGAAGCGGCCTCCGGGTCGGGCACATTAGACATGGCCCCCGGTAAAACGCAGACCACGGGCAGGCCCAATCTTTCGCCATGAATGAGGGTGCTGGCCATGGGGCCGAAAACTGTAATTTCCTTATCAAGTGGGGCCAGTTTCAGTTTCTCCATCATCTCCCGCCCGGCGGTGTTGCAGACCCCTTGAATCTCCTGTTTGTGGCGGGAAGCCAGGCCCCCCACCACCAGCACCTGTTTAACCCCCACTTTTTTGAACTCGGTCAGGGTTTCCTCCACGACCCTGTCAAGCACCTCCTTTTCAGCCATGACGCTGAGCTTCATGAAACCCAGTTTGTCTTTTCTGTAAAATTCCACCGGCATTTCCAGTTTGTCCTTGCCGGCGAATACCACTGGCGGTAGCTTTCTGTTAAAATACCTCTCAACTCTCTCCGCTTCAAGCTTCCTCACCATAAAGTCAACGGCAATAAAGCCCACGAAACCGATACCGTGAAAACCGGTTACAACCGTGCATCCCTTCAGTTTGCCCAAGTCCATCCTTTCCCCTTTTTTAGGGCTTTATAATTCTGTTCCCGACCGACTATCTCTGCCAAGGTTTAAGGTTTTCCAGAAATTCACATACGAATTGTTTTTCTTTTTCATAGTAACCCTGGTATGCTTTCTGTATCCGGCTAGTCATGAAAATTTCGGGAATTCCTATTTTATCATCAACTCCCCTCACCAGTTCGCCAAAATCCCTGAACCGAGGTTTCACAAAAACCCACTTTCTGTCTGCGACTTCAAAAGCATCCGGATGACGTTCTTCAAAACTTTTGTAGTGGTCGTATTCACTTTTTGGGGGTCCGATTTCAACATTGACCTCTTTCTTTACTTCCTCAAGTTCAAAAATAACGATCACCTGGCGCTCAACAAAAACTGCATGACGCTTCACTATGTAACCTTCACGTTTTGCTATTCTGGAAATTTTTTTGGCATACCTTTTGGACATGCCCCACACCGCATCATCAACCAGGCCCTTGGGCTTTTTGAACTGGACCAGTGTCCATCTTTTCATAAGGCCCAGCCTGTCCCGGATTTTCACTTTTTTCGGGAAGAAGAACCACTTGGTGGGGTGCTCCAGATAGTCCCTTGAAGCCTCCCGGAGTCTCAGGAAAGAGTCCAGACCCACCGAGGCCAACACATTCCTCTTGGAATCAACCGGGTCCTTTTCCCGGACAGGCCATTTTCTTGTTACCATCCCCTCCAGAAAACCCACAAAACCCCCGTATTTGGCCACTAAAACCTCAATGGCGTAGCCACTGAAACCCTCCACCTCCAGCTCAGCCCCATAAACCCCCACCCCCTTGCAGAACTGCTTGGCAATCATTATTTCATCTTTCATGGCCCGGTCAAGCTGACTCACCCACTGGACATGCCAGATGCTCCGGTCAGTCGCCGATAACACTTCCCCTTTCCGGGTTTTGTAGGCCGCCACGAATTCCAGGTCAATCCCCTTCCATTTCACTTTAACATAAGGATGCTGGGCGTAATCAACTTCAACTCTTCCGAACTTACCCGCCGCCTTCTTCAGAATCTCCAATGCCCCTTCAAGGTTGCCGTCCGGAAAGTCTTTTCTGTCAAACATGAAAAAGAAGTCAATATCCCTCAGGTCGTTCAGGTAAGTTTCTTTGGCCACACTTCCCCCACAAATAACCTCCGGATGAATTTTTTTGGTTACTTCAGTCACTTCTTTCACTATTTCCCCTACCAGCTTTTTCTTCACCTTATCCGGTCTGATTTTTTCCAAAGCCCTGAAAGCATAGTAATGTTTCAAAACATGGTTTTTGTGAATGCTACCAATCCGTATGAACCTTTCAGTGTCCGGGTTGAAAATCGTGGATACCGGCAGTCTGGGACATTTGGTCGCCCCAGTGCCTTTTACAACGGGCAGGTCAAACTGGGACTGCACCTCCTGGTGAGTATACCCATGTGGTTTGCCCGAAAGGTTGGCCGAAGTGGCAATCAGGGGCTTCCCCACAGCCCGTACCAGTTCCCTCGCCGTCCTGTCAGAACTTATGCGAAAGGAGCCGACCCAGGGATAGCGGGTGCTGACTGTTATGTTCAGGGGCCCCGGGTGCAGTTTGTCGCTCAGATAACGAATGACCTCCGGCACCTCCATTATGGTGGACAACTGTTCCAGATTTTCCACCAGTATGGGCATCTTCTTGTTATGCAGTCTTTTTTTTGTGTGGTAAACCTGCTCCACCGCGCGGGAATTGGTGGCGTCCGCTCCCAAAGCGAAGGCGGTTTCTGTGGGGAAAGCAACAACCCTTCCCAGTTTTAGAAGTCTGGTCGCCTCTCTGATGTCCACCAGCATGTCAGACCCACTCTCCAGTCTATATAAAGTTAAAACCTTCAGCTACCGCCCGACCCGACCACCCACCATCTATATCCTAACCGCAATAGGTCTTCGGCCCTCTTACAAACCCACTCTCAATTCTATAGCAGGATTTATTTGGACCCTATGATGACGGCCCAGTCCCGCGGACTGATGAAGCCTTCAATGGCGCCCCGAGTGTCGGTCACTACAATACCTGTGGGCTTCAACTGAGCCACCTTCTGCTTGACCAGTTCAATCTCCTCATGGTCGGTGACCTTGAGGATATTTTTGTCCATCACATCTTTAATTTTGGTCTTGGTAGAGTCCTTGTTACCCACCACACAATGGCGGACAATAGTGTCCAGATAAACTATGCCCGTGGGTTCACCGGCCTTGGCCACTATGGCGGCGATGATGGCGGGGAAGCCATCCAGGATTTTACTGGCGACTCTCTTAACCTTGTCAGCAGGGTCTACGACCACATATTCGTCCCTGTATTCCACATCAGCGACTTTCATATCATGAAAAGCATACACTCTTATTTAGGGCTTTCCATACCCTTCTCATGGGTGAGTTACCCCTTTCAGCAGTGGATAATCTCCGGCGCGGTGGCCGGCTGGTGGCCTCCATCCGGAGCCGTCTGGTCCCCTTGGTCAGACCCGGCCTGCCCCTTTACGGCGTGGTTGAATTCATTGAGGCCGAACTCAAACAAGCCGGGGCCTCCCCCGCCTTTCCCGTCAATGTCAGCATCAACGAGGTGGCCGCCCATTACGGTCCCGTTTCCTCCCCGGAACCTGTTTTCCATGAGGGCGACCTGGTGAAAGTGGATTTTGGAGCCCATTTTGAGGGATGGCCCGTGGATAACGCGGTCACTTTCGACCTGGGTGCCTCCCGAGGCCCTGAACTCCTTCAGGCCTCGCAGTTCGCCCTTTCAACCGCCCTGGAAATCATCAGAGCCCGCGGGCCCGAAGCCACTCTGAGTGAAATTGGCACCGCTATCCAGCAGACCATCACCCAACAAGGCTTCCACCCCATCACCAACCTAACCGGCCACAGCATGGAGCAGTGGGACCTCCACAGCGGTATCAGCATATACAACTACGACTGCAAATCCGACAAGCCCATTGGCATGGGCCTTTTCGCCGTGGAGCCTTTCGCCACAGACGGGGCGGGCCAGGTCCGGGACGGAGCCCCCTCTTCAATTTTCAAGCTCATGACTCCTAAGCCCCAGAGACTGCCTCAACTCCGCCAGCTCATGAAAGAACTTTCCGCCTTCCGCACCCTGCCCTTCTCCTCGGCCTGGGTGAGCCAGCCCCAATATCTGCCCCTGCTGGTGCGTCAGGGTGTCCTTCACAACTACCCCCAACTGGTTGAAGTCCGCGGGGGCCTGGTGAGTCAGGCTGAACACACTGTCCTCATCACCGGCGACAGGGTTGAAGTGGTGACCCTTTAATTTTTCTGGGCTTTCAGGTAAGCTTTGATTTCTTTGATGGCGGCCTTTTTCCCTTTCTTGTCGTCTCTCTGTTGATACAGATTTTCAACCAGTTTGCCGGGCACAGGGGTCACATGCGAGGAGCCCCAGAAGTGAATGACCTGGTAGGGTATGCTGTGGGTGGAAGTCCCCAGCATGCCCTTTTGCGAGTAGATTAAAGGTGCGTTGTCAAGCTGGGTTGAGACATGGGGCAGTTTTTTGTTTTTGTCTGTTTCCCAATTCACACCCCGGATAACCTTGGAGAGTTTTTTCCGGGTGTCCGAATCCTCATAAATGGCCCGGACGACATCATGTCCGTAAATCTGGACATCATTCAAATTACCTGGCGTTGCACCCATTAAATCCACTTTAGTCGGTGTAGTGTTCTTTTGCTCTTCCAAAATGCCGTGATAACCGGTTACCATACCCCTTACAAGGTCTTCTTCAAGACGCTTCATCCCCGTGTCATCCAGATCCCCCAAAACCTCAAGGATAATCTGCTTTTTCCCTTTAACCTTCTCAGGTTTGGAGAAATACAACCCGACCTTTTTTCCTTCCACCTCAACGGCGTAAGGTTCCGTCAGTCCGGTTTCCAATGCGTCCGATATTTTGCCGATAAGCTTGCCGGCACCCCAGGCTGCAATTTTCAGTACCATACTTATCTTCCACACCTGCGTTAAATATTTTTCTTCAACACCCACACGCGTCATAATCATGCTCAAATTCTCTATATCCCGTCAGCTCCAGCCCCTTCTTGCTCCACTCCAGCAACTCCCTGACAACTTTTCGGCTTTCATCCCCGCTGATACCCTGTTTGGTGTATTCATTCACTTTTCCAATCTGCGGGGCAAAACCATCCCTCCGGTTACCCAGGTGGCAGAGTAATTGCTGATACCCGTGCCTTTCCCCAAGTATCTTTTTAGATCCCTCCACAAAATCCACCAGGTTCATGTAAGTTTCTCCAAACAACCCGTTGGTTTCCGGCCAATCCCCTCTTTCCTCAAGCTGGCGGCATGCCCGTTCCGCCCACCCGCGAAACTCCAGATACATGTTTTTTGCCACGCTGAAAACAGCGTTTTCAATTTGGTCCAGATAAAGTCCGTTTTTGGTTGGTTCGTTTTTTGTTTTGGGTTCTTGCATTGAAACCCACCTTAAACACGTCACTTGAGTTTTAAAATCTTGACCCGCCTGCAGGGCCGGGAGTGAAGCTTTTAAGACCTGCTTCCCATTCTTGTATGCCGAATCTGCTTGGGTTTGCCTGTGGGCCAGACCTGACCGGATATTTTTCACTCCCTTCCATATCAGAATCCGACGCCCACATCCTAACCCGCTTCGTGGAGCTTTTCGGCAAATCCGGAGAGACCGACCTCATAGACCGCCTCCTGAAAGCCGCGGAAGCCAAACAACTGGGCCACTCCGAGACCGTCATCCGTTTCTGGGCTCCTCATCTGGTCGGGGGAAAACTCGGCCCCCTTGAACCTTTACTGGCCGACCCTTCCATTGAGGAAATCATGGTCAACGGCATTGACCAGCCCGTATTTGTCTACAGTCGCCAGCACGGTATGCTCCCCACCCCTCTTTCATTCACAGACCCGTCTTTCTTCCTTGAAATCTCCAACCGCATCCTCTCCGGTCTCGGCCGGCGGGTGGATGCCTCCCACCCCCGGGCCAATGGCATGCTGGAGTCCGGGGACCGGGTGGCTGTTATCATACCTCCCTACTCCCGCGACTATCTCATGGACATCCGGCGGTTCACTGCCGAACCTCTCACCATCCTGGACCTGGTCAGCTCGGCCATGCTTGATTCCCGGACGGCGGCATTCCTCTGGCTGGTGATGGAGGCCGGTAACCTGAATGTGGGTGTGGTGGGCAACACCGGCTCCGGCAAGACCACCCTGCTTAACACCCTCACCCGCTTCATACCCGAACACGAAAGGCTGGTGCTGGTGGAGGAGGTGCCGGAGATTGTCCCCCTTCATTCCCAAGTGGTTCATCTGGTTTCCGCCGATTCACTCGGCATAACCCTGCGCGATGCCATTATTGATTCCCTCCGCCTCCGTCCCGGCCGTGTTATTGTCGGCGAGGTCAGGTCTGACGAAGAGGTTCAGGCCCTGCGCGAGTCCTGTCTGGCCGGCCAGGCCCTTGGAACCTACTTCACTTATCACGGTCAGAGTGCAGGCCTGGCCCGTCGCCGGCTGGAGGCTCAGGGTTTCGCCCCTCATGACCTTGACGCCATAGACCTGCTGGTGGTCTGTCGCCGTCTGGAGCAGAAAGGCCGGGCCATCCGTCGGGTGGTTGAACTCAGCTATCACGGCACCTCACTTTCCGCCCCGCCCAAATCATGGCCGGAAATCCCCGAACTGACCCGGGTTTTTGGGGACTGGCAGACCCTGCTTGAACGCAGGGCCAGATTGCTGGCCTCGGGAAAACTCTCCGGAAAGGACTCCCTGATTTTCAAGGAAATCCAGAAGGCGATGGCATGATATATGGCGACCTGACCCGGCAGATGGAGAGGGCGGATTTTCAGCCCCGACACCTGAAATGGTTTTACCCCACCCTTATCCTGCCCCTTCTCATTATCCCCTTAAACCTACTGGTTGCTCTGACCTTTCTCCTGGCCCTTCTCCGCCTTCCCCACTTCGTCTTCTGGCTGATGCTGAAAACCCGCCGTCGTCAGCTTCAGGCTGACCTCCCTCTATTCCTTTACTCCTTCAGCTGGGTGGCCCCCCTTTACAGTGTGCCGGAGGCCATACGGCTGGCGGCGTATGGTTCCCTCAAACCCCTGTGCGACCGCGTCTGGTCGGAATATCAGGCCGGCCGGAGCTTTGAGGCCTCCCTGGCCGGTTTTGACCTCTCAGAGGAAATTGAGGAGGTGCGCGGGGTGCTCCTGCAGGCCTACAAGTCAGGAGTCCGGCCCCCCATTTTCCAGAAACTGGCTGACCGGCTGGCTTCCCGCAATCTCAGCGACTCCCGCTCCCGTAGCTCACGCCTTCAGCTTTTCACAACCTCCTACACCCTGGCATCAACTGTTCTGCCGGCAGTCCAGACCTCGGTGGCTCTGGCAACAGGGGGTTCCGGGCGTGCCCTTCTGACCGCCCTATTAATGTCTCTAGGATTGGTGATACTATGGAAAACAGCCGAATAATTGCCTTAACGGCATTGGTCATGGCCCTCTTGCTTCCCAAGCTCCAGCTCCCCCTGCTGGCGGCTGCCGTTCTTCTCAGTATATATCCTCTTTTTAGGGTCAACCTGCTTCACCGCAGATTTGACAGGAACGCCACCCGGGCCATGCTGGCGTTGGGTGCTCTGCCTCATCTGGATGAAGCCCTGACAGCCTCCACCCTGGCCGGATTTGAAGGCTACTCCAGCGTGGAACGACTCTTCAGAAGGACAGGAACCTTGCAACTTCCTGACTACGGCTGGCGCAGTCGCATGCTGGCCAACGCCCTGAAACTCACCCTGAAAACGGGCCAGGTCCGCATTCTCTCCCTGGCTCTGGAGCAGATGATTGCCCACGAGGCCTTTGAAAATGAAAGGCAGGGCCTGCTGGCCGGCGAAAAATATACTCTGATTGCCTCCTCGGTGGTGGCCGCCGCCGTGCTGGCCGTGGTGAACACATGGGCCCCCTCAGAGTTCATGCTACCCTACGTGCTGGCCCAGAGTCTGCTGGCCTCCCTCTGGCTTTATCTGATGTCAGGTGAATGGCTGGAGGGACTTTCCATTCTGCCTCCCACGGCCCTTTTGGTTTTTCTGGCGGTTTCACGTTTCCTATAACTTTTTAAGTTTCACAACATCTACCTCTATGCGAATGCGTGGCCTGACCACCATAGAGTGGCTGGTGATTGCCGTCATAGTTCTGGTAGCCGCTTCCCAGGTCATCCGATACTGGGACAGTATCTGGCAGCCCCTTAAAGCCAAAACATCTGAGAAAGCAGATGAGTTCGGTGATGCTATTGCAGACCTAAAAACTTTTGTCCCGGACTCATTCACTCATAGTCTTTCACTTTTACCAGGTCCCCCAGCGTCATACCGGGAAGTGAATTGGTCTTAGTTTCAGGTGAGGTTATGCTCCCGACCAGTCTTATGCTGAACGTTTTTTCAATTTTTTTTGCCAGTGACAGACTCGGCAATCTTTTTCCCGCTTCAATGTTTTCAATAACCCCTACCTTTTCATTCAGTTTTTCAGCAAATTCCTTGCGGGTCAGACCGGCCGCGTTCCGGGCATCTCGGACTTTTTGTGGGAAATCCGGTAGAATGTCCTCCTCCCTTTCATCAGGAATATGATTTCTCCTGCCGGACTTGACTTCCCTTTTTTCTATCCGGTTTCCAAACTTGCTGCAACCTTCGCAGACTTTCATCTTTACTCCATCAACGTTGGCTTCAGCCACAGCGACCTTTTCACCACAGATTTCACACATTCTCACTGAATCACCGGTTTAGCCTCTTTAGCTATCCTCTCTGAAAACATCAGCCGCGAATTTAAAAATTATAGTGCCGGGGTCCCTCCAACAGCCTTCCTGCAGGCCGGCTTTGAGGCATCCGTACGCCAAAAACTCCCCCAAATTCCACCCCTCCTCAACCGGCACCTGGGGCAATAGAAGACCGGAACGACCGCCCTTCTGCACTATTATTCCATCCCTGCCAATAACCACCTCTTTTTCAGGTTCCGCCACCCTGACAGGGGGAGTCAGCACACTGACTTCAACATCCACCTCTTTTAGTTCATCCAGTTCCAGAGGGGGAAACCTCGGGTCGTGAATTACCCCGATTGCAGCCCTCTTCAGACCTTCTTTCAGTTTTACCCCACCGACCGTTCCGATGCATCCACGAAGTTCCCCTTTTTTGTGGAGGGTGACAAAAACCCCTCCACATTTTCGGTCCAGGATTTCCGTATTATCACTAATTCCTCCCCTCTCCAAATAGCTCCGGATTATTTTTCTGGCTTCATTCACTAAAACGGAACCTTCCAGATTATCAAGCCTCCCAGAAGAAGGGTTAAGAAAGCACCAACGAGGGTAAGACCGGAGGCCTTCCCAACGAAGTCCGATTCTGCGGATTCAATTTTCAGTGAAAGCACCTTTTCATAACTTATTTGTGGATTGGTGGTGCTCACCGCCATGAGCTTCACTGTTGAACTGTCAGTCTTTCTCCCTCCATAAACCTGCAGGGTGAGTTTCTGGATACCGTTGGGTTCAAGTGAAAACTCAGGGTTTTTGTTCTCAGTGAATACGGCAAACATGGAACCTGTCCCGCTCACTGAGATAGCATACTGGTCGTTCTTAAGCTGAGGGTCAATGGCAACCACACTCACTGTCCTGACTTGGCCCACTTTCAGCTCTATGTTACTCGGAATGGCGGTCACAAAGGAATTGAGGACGCACCTGTTGTTAATGCAACTGAAGTCCCCGGAACCGCAGTCCTCTGATGATTTGCAGAAGGCCCCGATAGCCTTAGGGATGCACCTGTCATCTGTGCAAATAGACCCATCCACACAGTCTGGGGTGCTTTCGCAACAGTCAGGGTCCCCCGAAGCCGGGCCTGCGACATAACAGACCGGGCTGGGGCAGTAGTAGTCAAGACTCCTGGAACAGGGGGTACATTTGTGAGTGGTGGCTTCACAATAATGAGTTACCCCTGATAACGAATTGGCGGTTGCACAGTCACTGTCTGTGTTGCAACAGTCTGCATCCTGACCCACACAGTTACCACTGGCACAGTAGCCGTTAAAGTATGCACTGCTCTTGCTGGTGGGGCATTTGACGCACCTCTTGCTGTTGTCTGCACACCAATAACCCGAAGTACAGTCGGTGTCAGACCCGCAACACCCGCTTGAGTCGCAAAGGTTTTCATATGAAGTGCCTTCAAACTGTGAATAGCATTCACCATTCACATCATCTGCAACCTCGGTCGTGTCACAACAGAAGGAATTGCATTCACCACTTGAACACATCCTGTCCTTATTACACTCTACGCCGTTGTTCAGCAGACTGAGGCAGACGAAGGTTGCCCCGTATTCTGAATATCCGCTGGAATTACTGCACCAGCTATACTGGTCGCAATATGCATCATCTTTACAGCAGGTTCTCCCAAAATCACAACATGCCCCATTCTGGAAGTGGTCCCCGCTTTCACAACAAACTCCGAATGAACAGGTGAAAGCCTCTGCCGTACCGTTGGCCCAACAGTTATCAGCCGGTGACCCGCAACAATCAGCACAATCTGCCGTGTTCATACACTGGAAATTGTTTTGGGTTTTGGTCAGGTAACCGTAGAGCTCACCATCCACTATCAGGCTTAAATTCACATTCAGGGGGGTTGCGTTTGAACCTGTGTCCAGAGTGGATTGGTATAGACTGCAGGACACATCACTGAACATATGGTTCTTCTGTTTCTGGGTTCCAGAAGCCAGATAAACCCCCGTTTCATAAACTTCCAGAGTGACTCCCCCCTCAACTTCACCGGATATGGTGAGATTGCCCAGATTTATGTTTCCCTGGTTATTGACTGTAATATTAACCCAAGCAGGATGATTGCAGTAGAACGTCTCTGAGATTAGGGTGGTGGAAATAGAGTAATCTACCGGAGTCAGCTCAACTTCACAATACCTGGGAGTCCCTGAATGCAGACTGTTCCCGCAGGTTGCATTCACAATCACCCGGTTTTCACCCGGCCTGAAACCAACTGCCCCAAAGTGAATGGTGCTCTCTCCTTCACTCACAGTGGTTTCCAAAGAAGACACTATATCTTCACCATTCAAAATAGTCACATTAATGGTTATATTTGAGCTACACATACACTCTGACTTCTGTTTTATGGTGAAGTCTGAAGTGTTCCCCCCCCACGTTATTTGGGAGAAAATGTCCGGACATCCGCCACCTCCCTTGATGCATACGCCATCCGGATTAACATACTCCCTTGTAATCAGACTATTATCTACATCACAAGGAGTACCACATGCAAAAGTGGTGTTGACTGACATGCACAGTCCGTTTCCGGTTGAGTAGTAGCCCGGGGTTTTTCCATAGAAACCACACGCTCCTTTGAGGGTGAGGGTTCCAGCACATCCGCAGGTTCCTGCTGAAGTGCAACTGTAAGTTTTACATTCTGACCATACTCCATCCAGACAGTAATCTACATCCCCGTCACCGTCAGCATCAACCGAGGCAGTATCATTCATGGCACAGGAATCTATCACCCCGTCCCCGTTTCCGTCATAGGCACACCCGCCGGCGTCACAGCAGATGCCCGTGAATCCGTCAGGGTTGCTGACGGAGCTGAAAACCGCCTCCTCTCCCGCTACCACTGTAAAAGGCACACATGCCCCGTCCCAGCAGGCTACGTTGTTGGTGCAGTTTACCCCCCTGAACTTCTTGCAGTTGCATTCATCACCATTACAACTGTCTGAAACGCAGTCGGCGTCAAGCTGGAAGGTGCAGGAGTACAAACCATCATCGTCCACCACTCCTGAACTGTCACAAAATTCGTTACAGTCGGTTGCTTCCCCGTCTTCACACTTGACAACAGTCGGGTATGACCCCGCACACCAGGTTTCCTCTTCCTGCATCGGGTTGCAACAGTTTTTAGTGTCATTAATCAGGCTAACCCCTGTCCACATACCACCTGTTTGTTCGCAGGCATTTCTGCAGAAATCCATGGCGGCGATGGGAGTATTCCAGGCCCCCGTAACATTGTAACAGTATTTGTCGTATATTCCATCATTATCCGTATCCGCATTCAGGCAGTAGGCTGAAGGCGTGGCTTCACAAAACAACCACGCTCCGGCTTCGCATAAATAACCGTTACATTCCGTGCCTTCTGATATGCAACTGTAAAACCCATTGTGGAACCAGCCACATTGGCCACCCGTGCAACAGGCCTTGTTTCCTGTGGTCGCGCATGTGGCTGAGTTCCGAACATCACTTACGACCTCAGAATAATCATCACCACAGCATTGGGTGGTCGCAGAATCCAGTAGCCAATATGAATCCCATTCACCCGAAACGGAGTCACAGGCATCCTCGCACAAATCCCCCGCCAGGACTACATCCGTCCACCCTGAAGAAACGCACCAGGTATCGTTATAGACCCCGCCGGAAAGGTTAAGGCCGAAACAGCTTTGAGAGGTGCAATGGTGAGAAATACCGTTCCAGCAACCCCACCTGCCGTCCTGGTAATTATCCGTCCCTTCAATCCCGAGAACCCCCTCGTCGTCTCCGTCAGTGTCTGCCATGTTGCCACAGCATTCGTTTCCTGTCCATACGAAGCCCAGGGCCTCGCAAGGGGCTTGGCCGCCGTCTGCAACCGTGCTCGCCAACACCCACTGACTGTCGACGCATGAGTAATAGGAGCCCCCTACCAAATAAGTGGTGTAGGTGCTACCACTGCAGGTGTGTTGAACCCCCTGAACACAGATGAGGTCGTCCTCTGCACCCGTCCCCAAAAAGTTGTCCTCGCTACCATCATCACCACAACAATATGAAACTGAGCTGAACCAGTCTTTTGAACAGCCTGAACAGTATTCCGGCCCATCATCGGGGTCTTTGCTACTACTTACGGCGCAGGCCCCGTTTGAACAAGCATAAGTATCATAGGTGCAGGTTCCCGATTCACAACTTCCGTAACATCCGGAATATTCTGTGCAGTCCTTGACGACACTACCATAACTGGTTCCGCTCGCATAATATTCCTTCAGGTTGTTCCCTGAACAAATATCCGTGTATATGTTGTAGGAACATCCTCCTGAAGAACACGTAGTGTAATCTTTCACAATCCCTAACAAAAAGTAGTCTTTACCGTTATCACTTTCTTCCGAAGGCAGGCCATTACAGTCAATAACCTGCTTCCATTTCCCCCCATAACATTCAATAACCACATTTGAGTTGCATATCTTTGTTCCGTCATCCTTACATTCCCCATTCCAAACACAATCACTTATTTTATCACAACAGGCATCATCAGAGGGATCGCTGGTGCATCCTGAAATGCAATCTCTTGCAAGATAATATTCTCCTGCATCATCTCCGCAACATCCAGTTGGGGAAACCTCACCTCCCACCGCCCAAGCAATGCCTTTGTCCCCTCCTGTGGCATCGCATCCGGTTCCGGAGCAATAAGCTGAGCCTTCATCAGGTTCATACCAGGTTCCACTGCTACACCTGACTTTGGACCCGCTGTAACTTGAGCAGGACCCCGACGCTACACAACTGCCACTTAGAACACAAGAACCCGGGGAACAGCATGCCTTGTCGGATGAATCAGAGGAGCACGCGGCCGCTGCCGTGCAGGTTCGGGTGGTAACCAACTTGGTGAAGGTATTGAACACATTACAGGTCATGTCACACTTGGTGCCGGCGCCGTAACTGTTCAGACTATCCGTGCAGATGTCGTTACCTTCATAGTAACCATCTCCGTCCCCATCCACCACGAAAGTTTTCAGACAACGGCAGGTTCCGGTTTTTGTGGATTTGCACTCAGCATCACATGTACAATCCAAAGAGCCTATGGTTAAAAATCCGGTACCACAGCTTGCCAATATTGGGTCTGAGCAAAATTCAAAACAAATGGGGAAAGCACATGCTCCTTCGGGTTCCTGGTCATCCGCACATCCTATCCAGGTACCCCCGTTACAGAATTCATTTTCACTGTCACCATCCACATCCACTGAGGCACCATCCCAATAACAGACTCCATCGTAAACACAACTACTTGATGCATAACAACAGGCAGTGTCTTCACTGTTGCTTGAACAGACTCCACTGCAAACCCGGGTTTTTACGTATTCGTGATCTTCATCCCCACAACAATATTCATTTATGTCCCCGGACCAACTCGAAGCATCCCAACTTCCAGATGCAGCTTCGCAGGCGTCTTGTGATTCTTCAGGGTATAATGCCTGACAACTTGAACTGCAATAGATCTCCCCCGCTGTGCTGGAAGGTGCGACCTCATCACAAAGTGCATCCGCCCCACAGGCTTTCTCGCACAATCCACTTCCTGAATAACAGGATGTACTGCTTCCCGGCCCCGCCATACCCCACCAGTTTGCATTGAGACATCCACTGTAGTCCGTACCGCATTGGGCACTCCAATATACATCATTCACCAATTGGTTGGCGGTTATGCAAATCTCAGTTTCAACCCCATTACTACAGGCAACCCAGGTCTTGTCACCATGATTCCAGTAAAGCGTCTTGGACTTGCAACCGTAGTATGTGGTGTCCACATACAGAACCATGGAAGTCCCATCATAAAAGGCGGACGCATCCTTATGAAAGGCCTTGAAGCGTTTGTTGTTGCCTGCGGCAGACGACGAGGTCACCCAGGTGTTGCTTGGCGACCCAAAGTAAGAGCAGGCATACCTGCCCGCGTGTGTGCTATAATCCCCGCAAGTGTAGCCTTCACCACAATAACCTGCGAAAGCACTGGTCATGGCGACCAGTATGGCCATAATTACCAGAAAATATTTGGCTTGAGACATCCCTAATCTAAATTTCCGCCGTATTTAACGCTTTTCGGCACCT
>Ga0129302_1002080_pt1 | contig 14516 bp, 14 predicted proteins | sample BlaSprsedimmetaG_FD_94476 | JGI IMG/M metagenome (GOLD analysis project Ga0129302, IMG submission 94476) | Hot spring sediment bacterial and archeal communities from California, USA to study Microbial Dark Matter (Phase II) - Blank Spring... | ecosystem: Environmental > Aquatic > Thermal springs... | reverse complement strand
GTGCGAAAGACGTACTTGAGCGCCAACATCGCCGCTTGCAGCAGCACCTCGCCCTTCAAGTCCTCGTCCGTGTACGCCGTCAGGTCGCACAGCAGATAGCCGTAATCCGGCATGTACGCCTTCAGGGGCGCTGGCGCGTCGATCAGTTCCCCCAAGGTCGGCTCGACCCACCACTGATCCCTTCCGTGGTAGACCACCAGCGGCACAATGGGCCATAGTTCCCCCCGCTCTCGCAGGTTCCGTTCCCAGATGCGCACCATATAGCGCAACAATTGGAACACCACCCAGCGATCCGGTATGCTCTTGTGCTCGAACAGCACGTAGGCATAAGCCTCGCGCCCGTCTCGCAGTCGTACCTGGTACAACAGATCCGCCCGATGGGACCGCAGTTCTGCATCCACGAAGGAATCCTGGATCACCTCCGGTTCGCTCAGGTCCAAGGCTGCCCTCACCTCGGCCGGCAGGTATTGTTGCAGGAAGGCCCGCGCCGCCCCGGGTCGGGCCAGCGTCTCGCGGAAGAAATGGTCGTGGGGGGTGGTGACTTTGGTCATCATACCAGGAACAACTTCAATATGAACCTGCTGACGCGCAGCGATCCGCGTGGGGCATTGTAACACAACCCGGTGGATAGGCAAGAAAAAAGGCGTGCGGGTTTCCCCGCGTGCCCGTCGCGGCGCTTACGGCGCGCTACAGCGCCGCCACAGCGCTCCGGCCCGGAGCCCGGATTCCCGTTCCAGGATCGGCTGGAGCACGTGCTGGGTCGTGCCGGGGGCCACGGTCGATTCGATGATCACCAGCGCGCCCGGTTGTAAGCGACGACCGGCCTCCGCGCAGGCGGCGTAATCGTCGGTCACGCGGAAGGTCCGCTTCTCCACCGCCACCCGGTGGATCAATTCGGCCAATCCCGGCTCGTCGCCCTCGAAAGGGGACTTGCCGCTGTTGGCGAATAGCGAATGTTGAATGACGAATCCTGGTCATCGGGCAGGAGTGCCGCGCAGGGGATGCCCCTGAGCGCGAACCGAAGGTTCGTTGTCGAAGGGAAACCACCGGCCCTGTGGAATAAGAGGACTTGACGCTACTTGAGCTATTGAAGGAGATATTCCACGGGGCCAGCGCCGCAGACTCGTGCTTTCTTCATATTGAATAGCGAATGATGAATGGCGAATGGCACATAGCACTGCTCAGGAGAAAAGGGCCGGGTCGACGTTCTCGGCGTAACTGTAGACCTCGATGCCCAGTTTTCGCGCCACCTGTCGCGCCCGTTCCTCCACCATCGGCGAGATCACCAACGCTCGGTCGGCCGTGCGTTTGTGTCTCTTTTCGTAGAACCGCACCTTCCGTTCAAAGATGTACACATCCGACTTACTCATTGAGGACTTAATCTCACACAGGATCAGCGTCCTATCCTGAATAATCACGTCCAACTCCACCTGATCCGGTCGCCCGAAAACCTCCCCCTCGTCGTCGAATTCCGTCACGTTGATCACTTCGACGCCGAACGAATCCTCCAAAATACCCTTGAGCGCGTTGCGGAAGGACTGCTCTGTGTACAATCCCCACCGCGCGCCCAGTGCGCCGATAGTGCTGTCGTGTTTGCGCGACAGATCACGGATCTCCTCTAGCATCGCGTTAATGGTGGCCTGGTTAGCTTCCCACTTGCAGTTCTGCTCCTCCCACTTGCGGTTCTGCTCCTCCCGCATCGTGCGGAGCTCTTGTTGGTTCTCCTCCCACTTACGGGTGTTCTCCTCACGATCCCGCCGCAATTCATCCAGCACCCGGTCGAAGCGGCTTTCCGTCTCTTCCTTGTCGGCGAAATACTGTCGCGACAGTTGCAGGATAAAGCGCTGCACCTCCGGATCCTGCTGCATAATAGTGGGTAGCTCCCGCATCACGATCTGCTTGATCTGTTGATTTTCCATCGGCCTCATCTCCCTACTTTCACCACTCAATAACCTCGTGTTCACACCACCCAGCCATGCTCTGCACCTGACCCCCCTCACGCTTTAGCTTCTTCACCAGACCTGTCCTGAGCCTGCCGAAGGATGCCCGCCGATGCCTGTCCTGGGCGCGAACCGAAGGTTCGTTGTCGAAGGGAACCCACCGGCCCTGTGGAATAAGAAAGCTGGGCGCTTCCTGAGCTATTGAAGGAGATATTCCACGGGGCCGGCGCCGCAGACCAATGCTTTCTTCATACGTCTCGCTCTCCTTTGCCAATACGGACTCTTCTTATTCCTTGCTTTCAAGCCGCGTCATCCGTGGGAAGGGAAAACGCTCGTCGGGAGGTAAGCGTTCAGGTGATTGAACGATGGGACACGGATCGACACAGATTGCACAGATTTTTTCCATCGAATGCCAAGTAAAGCCTGCTTGATGGCCTCAATCTGTGTGAATCCGTGGAAATCTGTGTCCAATGTTCCCTGGCCTGAACGGTTGCGTCGAGAACCGCCCAACGTTCACGGGATGAATCATTTCGACGCGGGCATTGTAACACAACCCGCCGATTAAGCAAGAAAAAAGGGCGCGCGGGCCATTGGCAAGGTGATCAGAAGCCAATACACTGCCTGCCCGCGGCCGGATTGTGATCCGGCGGGCACAAGGTGAGCAGCAGTTACCAGCATGCAACGTATGACATGCCATATTTGTGGCTGTGACGACTATTTCTCTCATTCCCATCGTGCCCTCTCACTAGGAAGATATGACAGAACTACAATCGAACGGTGTCCAAATTTCGCTTAGAACTGGACAACCCTGCGTAATGCGCCCTACCACTTGGCGTAATCACTGCTCATCTTGCGGTATTCGATGAAGCGTTCATCGAGCAGCTTGGCCGCCAAGATGATCTGGCTGCATTCCTCCAGCGCACTGGTCCACTGGAAGGCCTCGTCCAGCGTCTGCCCTGCGGCGAAACTGCCGTGACCACGCAACATAACGACCTTGTATTCCTTCAGGGCCTCGGAGATGGTCGCTGCCATCTCTGGGCTGCCGGAGGCCATCTCAACCGAGACGACGGGCACCTTCTTCAGCAGATACGAACCTTCGTTGTCGATGGGCACGATCTCCTCACGGCTCAGCGAAAGGGCGACAGCGGTGCGCGGGTGGGCGTGGGCGACGGCCAACGCCGGGGTGGCCTGGTAGATGGCCCGGTGGACAATCAACTCGGACGAGGCCAGGGCCACGCCGCTGTCGTTTTTCAGCAAGCCGGTCTCGACCAGGTCATCAGGCTTGAGCCGGCCCAGCATCGCGCCCCGCCGCTTGATGATGATCCGGTCGCCGAAGCGCATGCTCAAATTCCCGCCGTGGGAACTGACCAGCCGATCCACGTACATATCCCGTCCAATCTCACGGAATTGCTCGTAAATTCGCTCATCAATCATGGACTGCTCCTGGGGGTTGCGCGATTTGTCATTCGTCACGTCATTCGCTCTTATCCATTTTGGGGCGACAAGGCAAGCGGCTTGAAACAAGATGGGATCGTATAGCGCACCTTTGGTCTGTTCGTGCAATGCGCGCGGTATTCGTGGGAACCGTGACTGATGATAGCAGAAATCGGGACGAATGTCAACGATCTTTACAGGTTGTTTTGCAGCCCGTCAAATCCCCGCCGCCCGGTTTATTGGATGATGTACTGTAACCAATTTGTAACTTTATGGGGGAGCAAGTTGTTGTACAGTTATATCGGTTGATAGAAGATGACGTCCGTTCTCAACCGGACGCACTTGAAAATCTCGCCAAACGCGCTACAATTCTCCATAGAAATGCGGATGGCTGACCCCCTCTTTGTGCACTCAATTCGGGAGGCCCGATGAACTATTACGCTTTGCTTCCACTGGCGGGTTTCTTCTTGAACAGCATGCTCATCACCTACGTACTGGCGAGACGTCAACAGACTGCCCAGGTTCGGGATTTCGTCGCATTCGCCGGCGCGGCCGCCCTCTGGTCGCTGATGAGTTACTTTATCTGGTCTCCTATGGCCCCGCATTGGACGGTGCCCTTGCTAAAGTTGAATGCCCCTATCTGGTTTCCTATCGGCTTTCTTTTTCTTAACTTCGTCTACAGCCTCCTGGAGCGTAAAAAGGATGCGCCGTACGTCCTGACGCTGATCGCCGTGTTGATCGCCGACGGCCTGGCATTAACGACAGACCTGGTCATCAGCAGCGATCCCTACATTCAATATGATTGGGGACGTGCAGCCCAGGCTGGCCCATTGCTCGCGCCATTTGCCCTCACTGTCGTCGCCCTTCCGCTGCTTTACGCATTGATCCTGCTCAGTCGCCGGATGCGCCAGACCGACGATGCCCCGTTGAAAAACCAATTGAGACTTCTGATCATCGGCAGCGGCATCGTGCTCGTCACCGCCCTGACGACCGATATTTTCATTCCGATCGTGCTCCAGATCGAAGATTTCATCGAGTTGGCCTCGTCGGCGACCTCAATTCAAGCCATCTTCATTGCCTGCGCCATCACCAAATATCAGTTTCTGTCGGTCAACGTGGAGACGGCGGCCCGCGATTTGTTTGACAGCATGCACGATGGGGTCATCATCGTCGATCAAGAGGGCCGCGTCACCCAGGTCAATCGCACCGCCCGGGAATTGTTCAAGTTGACGGAAAAGGACACCGATCTGCGCGCCACCCGCGTTTCGGATCTCATAGATGATTACACGGTGGCTGCGCCTGGCGGCGGCGGTGAACTCAAAGTCCACATCGATGGGCAAACCCGTTTTCTTTCCCTCTCGCGTTCCGACGTCATCCAGGATGGGAAAAGCCTGGGCGAGATCGTGCTCTTGCGAGACGTCACCGAGATCAAAAGAGCGCAGGAGATGTTACAACGCCACGTGGGCGACCAGGTGCGCGGGAGCGCCGACCAACTGAGCGATGCCTCCAACCGGCTGACGCTCGTCTCGCAACAGGTCGAGGAGACCTCAACACACATCGTCAGCACGATGAAGTTGATGGTGGAAGAGGTCAAGAGACAGGCGGAGGCCGCCGGTGACGTGAGCGACGTCACAGAGCGTACTGCCGCCATCATCCAACACGTGGCCGACCAGGCCCAATCGGGAGCCCGTGGGGCCAGCGGCGCGGCCGACGTCGCCCGTACCGGCGCCCAGACGATCGAGGAGATGATCGCTGGGATCAGCACAATCAAGGACAAGGTCCAGGTCTCGGCCCAGAAGGTAGCCGAGATGCAAGAAAGCTCGATCCAGATCGAGAAGATGGTCGGTGTGATTCAAGACATATCAGCCCAGACTAACCTCCTGGCGCTGAACGCCGCGATCGAGGCGGCACGCGCCGGGGAGCAGGGTAAGGGATTCGGCGTGGTTGCCGGTGAGATACGACGCCTGGCCCAATTGACGGGCGAAGCGACCGACGAGATCACCAGGGCGACGCATGGTATCCGCCGCTCAGTGATTGAGGTCGTCGATGCGATGGACGACGGCATCAACGAGGTGGAAACGGGCGTCCACCGGGCCCAGGAGTCAGGCGCCGCGCTGGCGCGCATCTTGCAGACGGTAGAGGCGGTCAACCACCAGATGAAGCGCATCTCACAGTTGGCTATCGAAGAAATGGCGACTGGTTCAGAGAATGTCATCCGCGCCATCGGCGAGATTGTCCAGGGCAGCGACCGAAACCAGGACTCGGCCAAACAGGTCCTGGTCGCCGCCCAGGCGATGCAGGCCCAGGTGATCCAGATGGACGACTCGACCCGCTCGCTGGCTGTGATGGCGCGGGAGTTGAATGAACTGGTCCAAGCTTTTGCCGCCGAGACGGAAGGAACGAAACCACCCGTTTAACGACATATCAAGTGGGCCATGGCCAGCAGCCTGGCGTCTTATCCTCGCAATAGACTCACACGTACATCTCTTGCTCGGTTATCCCCCATCCCCAGGCCCTCCCAGGCAGCGAGCGGAGCGGGGAGCACCGCCTCGACCAGCGTGGCCTCCAATGCCGTGGGATCAAGTTGCATCGTGGCGCCCTGCTCAAGAGTTGACGGAACGGATAACTTGAGTACACTATAACCACCAGTCCATCGAAGAACAAGGAGACGTCTATGTCATCACCCCGTTTTACCGTTCGCCGACTGCTGGCTCGTGTGCTGCCCGAGACGTGGCTGCCCTACGTGTTGCACCTGCGCCCTCGCGCCTGGTTCATCGTGACAGCCCACATGTCGGTCGGGTTCCTGCTGGCTAATGGGCTTGAATGCTCGACCGAGCGCCTGGCGCGCTGGGGGTTGGCCGCGCTGGCCTGGGGCATACTGGGCAATGGCGGTACGCTGGCGATCAACAGCGCCTTCGACCAGGACGAGGGGGACATCGGTTACCTGGAAGCGCCACCTCCTGCCCCTCGTCACCTGGCGTTATTCGCCTTCACCCTGATGGTCCTCGGTTTTTTCATTGCCCTGGCACTGGGCTGGCGGTTTTCCGTCGTCTACGGCGCCTGTTTCGTGATGTCGCTACTTTACTCGACGCCGCCATTTCGCCTCAAGGCTCGGGCCGGATGGGACGTACTCATCAACGCGAGCGGATTCGGCGCCTTGACGCTCTACGCCGGGTGGGCTGCCGCGGTCCGTCCCCTGGAAGCGCCCATCGCTAACGTGATTGCGGCCTTCTTCTTTTTCTTCGTCGGATTTTATCCGCTGACACAGATCTACCAGATGGACGAGGACGCCAAACGAGGCGATTATACCCTGGCCCTGGCGCTGGGCAAGAAATACGCCCTGGCTGTGGGGATACTTGGTGTAGGGATAGGTTTTGGCTTTCTGGCTCTGGAGGTGGGATTGCGCTATTGGGGCAGGCGATCGGCAGGGTTGATCCTGGCGCTGGCGGCCTGGGGCGCGGTGTTGATCCCCTGGTACCGCCATCGTCAGCGGGTGGATACGGCTTATGAGCAGCGTGGTTTCTACCTGGCGCTGTACGCCTGGGCGTTCACCGACATCGCCGTCGTCCTGGCGATGATGCCCCTGGCTGTTTAACCGACGAATTGAGAGGGAGACCCTTCAGATGGAGAGGATAGATCGCAATCGGTGCTTCTGGGGTGCCATACTGGGTTTGGTTGCCGTATGTCTCACGTGGCGCGTATTGACCGCGCGGGCCGCGCTGGTGGAGGCCCCGCAGCCGCCGGCAAAGGTCGCGCCTCACGTCTGGGAAACGGCGATGGAGGATGGAGAGGCGCCGTTCCTGATCGTGCTCACCGAGCAGGCCGATTTGTCTGCGGCGCCCGACCAGCCAAGCCGGGAAGCTCGTCTGCGTTACATCTACGAGGCCCTCCGCGAGGTGGCGTTGCGCACCCAGCCCCCTCTGCACGCCGAACTGAATCGAGCCGGCGTGGATTATCGTCCGTTCTACGTGGTCAATATGATAGCGGCCAAAGGCGACCGGGCGCTCATTTCCAGCCTGGCCCAACGGCCCGAGGTCGCCCACATCGCCGCCAACCCCCGCGTGCGCCAGGCGTTGCCGCAATCAGCGCCGCAACCGGCGCCGCAACCAGCGCTGGATCTTCCACCCGATCAAGCGCGCTCGTTGTCTCCCCAGGCCATCGAATGGGGCGTCAGGCGGGTCAACGCCGACGACGTGTGGGCCCTGGGCTTCACCGGCCAGGGCGTCGTCGTCGCCGGGCAGGACACGGGCTATGAGTGGGATCACCCGGCGCTGAAAAACCAGTACCGGGGCTTCAACGGCGTCACCGTCACCCACGACTACAATTGGCACGACGCCATTCACGCCGAAGGGGGAGACTGTAGCGCGAATTCCCTTGTGCCATGTGACGATAACGGTCACGGTACCCACACGATGGGCACCATCGTGGGAGACGATGGCGGGAGCAACCAGATCGGCGTAGCCCCCGGCGCCCGCTGGATCGGCTGCCGGAACATGCACCAGGGATGGGGCACGCCAGCCTCTTACGCCGAGTGTTTCGAGTTCTTCCTGGCCCCCTATCCCGTGGGCGGCGATCCGTTCGTCGATGGGAACCCGGCCCGGGCGCCCCACGTGATCAACAATTCCTGGACGTGTCCCCCTTCAGAGGGCTGCACCGATCCCGATATACTGGCGGCCGTGGTCGAGAACGTGCGGGCGGCGGGTATCCTGGTCGTGGCCTCGGCCGGCAATTATGGCCCTTCTTGTAACACCGTCAGGGAACCGGCGGCGATCTACGACGCGGTCTTCTCGGTAGGGGCGATTGCCAGCGATGATGGCATTGCCAGTTTCAGCAGTCGCGGCCCAGTGACGGTGGATGGTTCCGGGCGGATGAAACCGGACGTCGTGGCGCCGGGGGTGAGCGTTTATTCCAGTTACCGCGGCGGGGGTTATAAAGAACTCCCTGGCACTTCAATGGCCGGGCCGCACGTCGTAGGGACGGCGGCGTTGTTGTGGTCGGCGGCCCCCGTGCTCATCGGAGACGTGGCTGCCACGGAACACGTCATCACCCGGACGGCTCGCCACCGCACGCCGGATGAAGCCTGCAGCGACGACGCGGCCGGTGACGTGCCCAACAACGTCTACGGCTGGGGCATCGTGGACGCCCTGGCGGCGGTGCAGGAAGACATCCCAGGTTTGGCGGTGACGAAGCAGGTTGCTACTGATACGGTCGCGCCAGGCGCGCTGTTGACCTATACATTGCAAATTACCAACACTGGCACCGTGACCCTCTCGGCCGTCGTGACCGACCATTTGCCGCTGCACATCGAACCAGGCGAGACGGAGGGCGGGACGGCGCTGACGCCCGGCGGCGTGCTCACCTGGACGCCCACCATCACCGCGCCCGGCGGCGTGTGGCGCGAGACGGTGCTAGTCACGGTGGCCAACGATTACACCGGACCGCTGACCAACGTGGTGCACGTCGACACCCTTGAAGGCGCGCGGGGCACGGCGACGGCGACGGTCTCTGTGGTGGCCCTGCCCGTGCTGGACGTGGACAAGCAGGCCAGTTCCGCCGTCGTCTTCGCCGGCGCGCCGCTCACTTACACGCTCATCGTGACCAACGTCAGCGGGATCACACGCGCCGTCCTCGTGACCGATCATTTGCCGCTGCACATCGAGCCGGGCGAGACGGGCGAGGGAACGGCGCTGACGCCCGGCGGCGTGCTCACCTGGACGCCCACCATCACCGTGCCCGGCGGCGTGTGGCGCGAGACGCTCGTGGTGACGGTGGCTTTGGGCTACTCCGGGCCGTTGACCAACGAGATTTACGTCACCATAGACGAGGCGTTGATAGATCATCACGCGGTGCGCGTGATCGTCGTGACCCCCCGCCTGTTCATACCGGTAGTGTTGCGGCAATAGCGCCTTGGCATAAAGGGAAAAGTGGAAAGGAAAGATAGTGACCAGTATTGAAAGTCTACGATTGAAAGTGCGCTCGATGCTCCATTTTTCGGCGCCGTCGGATGCGTTGTTTGTCTACTACGCTTTTTACCACGACGTCGACCGGACCGATCTTTACGTCCACGAGGACGAGCAGGGTCGCGCCGATGGTTTCGTCACCGTCTGCCAGACCGGGCAGCGGCTTTTCACACCCACGGTGCTCTTGCGCACCGCCAAAACCGACGTAGCCGCCGGTCTCTTGGAGCAGGCGTTGGTATCGGGCCGTCCCTATTACTTGATCACCACCCCCGACTTGCGAGATGTGGCGACGCGCGTGATGGAGATCGAACAACCGAGCTTCAATCACATCTATCATCTCGATCTGCTGCGTCTGGCGTCAGAGATCAACGTAATGGTCACGCCCGAACGGGGAGCCAGTGGGTTGCCACGTTTTGTCATCCGGGCACAGGAGGACATCGTCGCCGAGTCGGGGGTCAGTTGGTACTCTCCCCACTTCGCCGAGGTCTTCGTGCGCGTCGAAGCAGCGGCGCGGGAGCGCGGGTGGGGGCGGGCGGTGCTGACGGCGTGCACGCGATGGGTGATTCGTGCATCCCGGCGGCCGGTCTACATCGTGAATGAAGGAAACGAGGCCAGTTTGGCCCTAGCTAAATCGGTCGGTTACGTCGATACCGGCGCGCGGGAATTTGCCGGTGAGGGAATCTGTCGATAATAAGTAGTGGAAGGAGATGATCTATGAACGTCGAGTTGATTGCGATGACGCGATATTTGGCGGAAGATGGCGGGCCGGAAGCCCTCCTGGAGCGAGCCGGGCGGGTATGTTATCGCAGCGAGAGCCGGGGCAATCCGGGCCGTTTCTTGCGGGCGCGGATTCGCGAAGGGCACGAGAGCCTGATCGAACATGCCAGCGCGACGTTTGAGATCAGCGGCATCTCGCGGGCGTGTTCCCACCAACTGGTCCGGCACCGGCTTGCCAGCTATAGCCAGGAGAGCCAAAGATACGTGAAAATGTCTGACCCCGAATGGGTCGTACCGGCAGACATCGAGACAAATCCCGAGGCCAACGCCCTGTGGGAGACCTTCGCCGATGAAGTAAAACGGACGTACCAGGCGCTAATTGACCTGGGCATACGTAAAGAGGACGCCCGCTTCGCGCTTCCTAACGCGACGGCGACGCGCATCATCGTCACGATGAATTTCCGGGAGCTTCTACATATCTTTAGACTGCGCATCTCCCGTCACGCCCAATGGGAGATTCGCGACGTCTCCATTCGGATGCTTGAGCTCATCTATCCCCACGCGCCGCACGTCTTCGGCGACGTGCGAGACGATTTGATAGCACAGTATCCCGACTTCTTCGAGTAAAGACGTAAAAGTCTACACTTTGTTGTCAACCTTTATAAAGTAGAGTGAAATTCTTCTTGATGTGTCGGAAGACGTTCAGTCTCTCATTAAGAATTGTTGTACAAGAATCGTAACGACTCAGCTTGCTGCCCGTTTGCAACGCACGCGCGGGGGTTTGGGGTGTGTGGCACTGGGAGAAAGCGGTCCTTCATTGCCAACAGGCGCGCGATCTGACAGAGGAAGCGTCTCCGCTCGGCCTGGAAGCGCGTATGAAACTGACGCAGGTCGTGGCCGGCCGGGATGAAAAGACGTGGCAGGCGGTGATCGACGGCAAGATGTCCCAGGTCATCGACCATAAGCAGCCTGGCTGTGTAACGCCATTTACCATCTTGTCGATCACGTTGATATCCATTGGCTATACCGTTTATTGCTTTGCGGCCAATAGCGTTGGATTTTGAACTGCTCACCCTGCGCCCGCCGGATCATGATCTGCTCACTTGCCGGCGACGTGTTGGCTTCTGTCACCACCCAGGCGGCGGGTGTGGTAGATGGGGTAAATCTAATCTCAGGAGTAAGATGTGATGGTTGATCAGGTTGCAAATTTGTTGCAATATGGGATCGCCGCCGCCAGGGCGGGACGGGCGGAGGAAGCCCGCCAGGCGCTCATCAAGGTGATCGAAATGGACGAACACAACGAGTCAGCCTGGTTGTGGCTGAGCGGTGTCGTCGACACGGTGGAGAATCGGTATATCTGCCTGGAGAACGTGCTATCCATCAACCCCCGGAATGGGCATGCCCAGGCCGGTTTGCAGTGGCTCGAAGCACAACATCCCGATCTCCCTGCCCGACTGGCTCAGGAGCCCCCTGCTACAGAGGAGCGATGTCCCCGTTGTGAAGCGCCAGTGCCCTACAGTGGCGCATCATGTCCCAATTGTGGTCAGGCGCTCGTCGTCGTCTGTCCGGCCTGCCGGGATTACATCGAGGTGCGGAAGACGGTATGCCCAACCTGTGGTCAACAACTGGGCAATTTCCACGATGGCGTGTCATATTACCTCACCCTGACGCGGGCTTACCTGGCCAACCACCGGGGCGAGTTGGCCGAGACGACTTTGAGCTACGTCGAGGCCGAGGCGGCTAAATCAGCCGACGCCGGTCGTTATCTCGGCGAGATGGCTATCCTGTACGAGCAGATGAGTAAAACCGACCAGGCGATCGCGATCTATAAACGGGCTATCGAGCACACCCCCGACCAAGCGTCGCTTTACGCGCGATTAGGCACCATTTATCGGCGGCGTTCCATGCCAGACGAAGCGCGCTCGATGTATCAACAGGCTATCAAACGGGCCCAGGGCTCTCCTGAGATACTCTTCGAGTTAGCCCGGCTGGATTTCGAGGAGAACGGCGCGACGAAGACGGTTCTCGAAATTCTGCAAGAAGTAATTCGTCGGAGGCCCGATCACGTCGTGGCTCACGTTATCCTGGGCGATCTATACGTCGAATGGAAGCAGAAGGGGCAGGCGGTCGATTATTACGAAAAGGCTTGCGAGCTTTCATCCGAAAAGACGTTGATCGGGCAAGAGGCCCGCCGTAAGCTGGAGCGATTGCGGCCTTCTTTGCCAGAGGAGCGGACCCAAGGGTGGGGAGAGACGTTTCGGCGACTGCTGGGTCTGATGCTGTTGCCGGGATTAGCTGCCCTGATCAACGCTGGCGTTTCGCCCTGGCGAATCAGCCTGGTGGCGTGCCTGGCTCTGTTTGTTGCTGGCGTGGGTGGGTATCTATGGGTGTGCGCCGTCGATATCCCGCGCAACCCGGCGATGCGCGCGCTTTTTGGCCCCCAGGGCGTGAAAAGCACCGGGCAGAAGGCGTTGGTGGGATTGCCGGGGGCGATATTATGGGCGTTGGCATTCGGTTTAATTTTGTGGCGAGTTTAAGGGGGATGGGACATTGATCAATTTCGTGTGGTTCCTGGACATACTTCTCTCATCTATTCTTTTGCTGCCGGTCAAGGACGAACGGGGACGCTATCGCAGTTTTCCGGTCGCTACGACCGGTCTGATTCTAACCAACGTCGCCATTTTCCTGCTGCTCAACTTGGGATTACAGCGCTTGATCGACGACGTGGACGAGTTCCGATCGATCATACTGCCGATGCTGCTCCTGCCGGCTGCCATCGTCCAGGGGCAAGGATTGGGGGCCTTGAGCGTCATCACGGCGAGCTTCATGCATGGCGGGTGGTTCCACCTGATCGGCAATATGTTCTACCTGTTCTTCTTCGGCCGGAAGTTGGAGGACGTATTGGGGCTGGCCAGGTTCATTGTTTTCTACCTGGTCTGTGCTTTCGTCTCGTCTGTGGTGAGCGTGATCAGTTGGACGGCGTTACCGCTGACGCAAGGACAGATTCCCAGCTTGGGAGCCAGTGGAGCGATCATGGGCGTGGTCGGCGCCTATCTGTTTCTCTATTCCGAACAACAGATAAAGACGTTGGTGATGATCGGGGGGATCATTCCTATCCCGTACATGACGTCGATGCCGGCCTGGGTCTTCATTCTTTATACCATCGTCAGCGATTTGGCCAATGGATGGTTGCAGCAGGTGGCTGAATCAGTCGGCTTCATCTACAGCCTGATCAATTCTTTTGCCCATCTGGGAGGCGTCCTCGCCGGACTGACGTGCCTGTATTTTTTCTTGCCCCGTGAGTTGCTCCACTACCGCTACCGGGTCGAAACCTAGCGCTTGATCCACGTGATCTTGACAGGCAGAAAATGGCCCCGATAAGCGACTGTGACGGGCCAACATTGTCCATTTGATCAGGTGCTGCCTGCTAGCCATCATCGCTTTCGAGATAGCGCAGGCTGCTCTCCAAGTACTCTATTTCGTCCATCTCTAGCACCCAAATAGGCGTCGTGGGAAGCTCACGAAGAAGCGGTATGACGTCCTTCTTGTAGTCGATCACGCCACCTGGGACGTCGAGAGGTAAATGCTCGTCGTAAAATCCTCTATGGTTGTTCATGTGGCAATAGACCAGCCAATCGCTGATCTGCTCGATCCAGCGTTGCAGAGGCAAATAATCGGAGAATAGGTAAAAATGTCCCACGTCCAGACATGCACAGAGATTTGGAGATTGGACCTGTTTCAACACGTCCCCAATGATGTGAGGGTCGGGATCCCACATATTCTCCAGCACGATGATGATGTCTCGCTTGATTGCTTCCTCTGCCATCGGCCCCCAGAAGTCGATTTGTCCCCGGATCCAGGTAGTGCGATAGTCCGGGCCACCTATGACCGGGCGGTACGCCTGGGGAAGAAATTGCGTATGGAAGACGACGTGGCGCGCGCCCAGATCGGCGGCAATATCGAGGTTGAGCAAGAAACGTTCGCGACTCACGTCCACAATACGTTGATCGGGGCTGGCAGGCGACATATCTATGAAAGCCCCGTGCATGCCAATTTCCCCCTCGAAATTCTTTAGAATCGCTTTATGCTGCTTCATCACCGTTCGCCATTCCCCATCGAGCAGGTCCGTGTCATAGCCATAGACCTGGAGTTCGAGCCCCGCGTTGTGCTTTTGCGCCAGTTCGTAATGTTGGGTGATGTCCCTTTGAAACGTGGCCAATAGGATTGTTTGCATAAAGGATTCCTTTCTGCCCTCTTTTCATTTTACACCATCATAGCCCAGTGAGCAAACTGGAAATCCCTATTTAGAATAGTACATTTGTACTCCAGCAACCGATGCTGCTTTCCAGAAGCTCGTCCCTGACGCGTGACGCTCCCGGCGATTGCGAGCGTATCACGGAGGGGACAAGAATAAGGGGGGAATAGGGCTGTAGGGTTCGTCAAAAGCGGAAAAAAGAGGGTGACG
>Ga0129302_1002077_pt1 | contig 14519 bp, 9 predicted proteins | sample BlaSprsedimmetaG_FD_94476 | JGI IMG/M metagenome (GOLD analysis project Ga0129302, IMG submission 94476) | Hot spring sediment bacterial and archeal communities from California, USA to study Microbial Dark Matter (Phase II) - Blank Spring... | ecosystem: Environmental > Aquatic > Thermal springs... | reverse complement strand
GTTTATATTTATAAAAATAATAAGGAGAGTTTTTGAAAGCCCTCACGAAACCGCTACATAAAGTTTATGACTATTTCACATTAGTCGCGCAGGCCTTTGCCGGAATTTTCAAAAGGCCGTTCTACTTCGCCGAAGTGCTCCGCCAGATGGAGAACATCGGTGTCCAGTCCCTGCCAATCGTGCTTTTGACCAGCACGTTTGTCGGGATGATACTCGCGTATCAGTCCGGCTTTGCGATGGCTGTGTTCGGGGCGAAGATGTATATCGGCACGCTGGTCAGTCTTTCGCTCGTGCGAGAGCTTGGGCCGGTGCTGGCATCGGTGGTGGTGGCCGGAAGAATCGGCGCGGGGACGGCCGCCGAGCTTGGAAGCATGCTCGTCACCGAGCAGATAGACGCGATGCGCGCGATGGCCACCGACCCCATCAAGAAGCTCGTCTCGACGCGCCTTCTGGCGGGCATGATAATGATCCCCGCACTCGTCATGGTCGCCAATCTGATGGGCATCCTTGGCGGAGGGTTCATCGCATACTCTGCGTTCGGCCTCGCGCCGACATTCTACCAGAAGACAGTCATCGAGGCGCTCGTGGTCGAGGATTTGGTTATGACGCTCGTCAAGGGATTATTCTTCGGGACTCTCATTATCACGCTCGGGTGCTACTCCGGCCTCAACGTCGAGGGCGGAACCACCGGCGTAGGGCACGCTACGACGCGAGCCGTCGTGTTGAGTATCGTCTTCATTCTCATCACGGACTATTTCCTGACGGTTCTGCTTCTCAAACTGCTTCCGGGTTTGGCGTTCTGAGGCCGCCGATGATTTCACTTAAGAACATATCGAAATCTTTCGACGGTGTCAAAGTCCTCGACGACATGAACCTCGACATCGAATATGGCGACACTTTCGTGGTGATGGGCAAGTCCGGTTGCGGCAAGTCCGTCACGCTGAAGATTATTCTCCGGCTGATTTTCCCCGACGAGGGAAGTATCATAATTGATGGCATCGATACAACATATTTCGACGAGGTCGCGATGATGCCGGTGCGCCAGAACATCGGCATGCTCTTTCAAGGCGCGGCACTGTTCGACTCGATGACGGTCTGGCAGAACCTCGCCTATCCCCTGCTCGAGCACAGCAATCTCGATGATAGCGAGATTGACGCGAAGATTGCGGAGATGCTCTCGTTCGTCGGCCTCGATGGCTCTCAAAGCAAAATGCCATCGGAGCTTTCCGGCGGAATGAAAAAGCGCGTTGCTCTCGCCCGCGCGATGATCGATAACCCCTCGTATGTATTCTTCGATGAACCTACGACCGGCCTCGATCCCGTGACATCGGGCATGATAAACGAGCTTATTATTCGAACGAGGGAGCGCTTCGGCGTGACGTCTATCGTAGTCACGCACGATTTGGCCAGCGCGATGCGAATCGGCACACGGTTTGCATTTATCGACAAAGGAAAAATCGCGTTCGTGGGCGAAAAGAGAGAGATGTTCGAATCGGATAACCCCGGATTACGCGAATTTTTAAAGGATGCAGAATGGCAAGACCGGTCTTAAAAACAACCCCGGCACAGAAAGCCTCAATTGGCGGCCTCATCGTCGTCGCGCTACTTATTTTAGGCGTGGCGATACTCATTCTCGGCGGCGAACAGGGCTTCCTGTCGAACAGATACCAGCTCATGGCGCGGTTCGAGAGAATCAGCGGCCTCCAGTCTGGCGCGCCGGTGTGGCTCGCGGGGCAGAGAGTGGGCTATGTATCGCAAATTGAGTTCGTTCGAGGTGTGGAGGAGAGGGTGTTCATCGATGTGACGATGCAGATTAACAGCCAGTTTAAGGACCTCATCCGCGATGACTCCGAGGCGCGAATTGGCACATTAGGCCTCCTCGGCGACAAGTTCGTGGGCATATCGCTCGGATCGCCCGGCGCTACCGAACTCTCCGACGGCGACTATGTCCAAACCGATAACCCTATCGATTTCGAGGAGCTTATCCAGAAGGGCGTCGAGACATTCGACGACCTCGCCGAGGGCGGGAAGTCTCTCAAGTCCATTGCCGCGAAAATCGACGATGGCGAGGGCACAATCGGCAAGCTGATTAACGACCCCTCCTTGTATATGGATATCGCCCGCCTTACAAAGCTCACCGAGAAGATAGTCGGGAAAATCGACCGCAACGAGGGCACGGTCGGCAGGCTCTTCAACGATGATGAGCTTTACGACGAGATGATAGCCACAGTCGGCGATGTCCGCGAGCTGGTTGACAGCCTCTCCGACGGCATGGGCACTATCGGCAAACTTATGAAAGACCCGGCGATGTATGACCACGTGACGGCCTCGCTCGGGCGAATCGACACGCTCATCGCGCGCATCGAGCGCGGCGAGGGGACTTCCGGCAAGTTCATCTCCAGCGACGATTTATATCAACAACTCTCCGGCGCGACCAATTCGCTTGACTCGCTACTTATTGACATTCGCGAGAACCCCGGCAGATACTTCAAAGTCCGGGTGACGCTATTTTGACGGCAGTTTCGTTGGAAGAAGGGATTTTCATCTCCTTCGAGGGAATCGACGGCTCGGGCAAATCTACGCAAATGGAACGCACCGCCGAGTTCATCCGCTCGCGGGGATATAGTGTGCTCGCCACGCGCGAGCCCGGTGGCACAGAACTTGCTGAAAGAATTAGAAAAGTCCTGCTGGACGCGAAGATGGAGGGAAAGGTTACCTCCAAGGCGGAGCTTTTGCTCTATCTTGCGTCAAGGCATCAACATAGCAAGGAGATCATTGAGCCGTTTCTCGATGGGGGCGGCGTTGTCCTCACCGATAGATATGCCGACAGCTCGACGGCATATCAGGGCGTGGGCAGAGGTCTCGGAGTCGAACTCGTCGAGGGGCTTAACGAACTGGTCATCCCGCGATGGCCGGATTTGACAGTATTGATCGATATTCCCGCCGAGATTGCCATTCTCCGCACAGGCGGACGCGACCTCGATCGCCTCGAAAGCGAGGGCGTCGAGTTCCAAGAGAGAATCCGCCGGGGGTATATCGAGTTGGCGAAGCGCCATCCCGAGAGGATTTGCGTCGTCGAAAGCCGTGAAGACAAAGACGAGACAACTGCCGAAGTTTTGCGGGTAATCGGCACTTTTTTTGACAAAATTGAACGCTTGTATAATGGGTGAATTTGCAGGCGAGATGCAATTAGCCCACCGAATATTAATTGTGTTAAGACGCTTTCGGAGGAATAATGAAAAAAAGAAATGTTTTTGCGATTTTACTCTCGATGATGCTGATTTTCTCTGCCGTCGTTCTCGCGACGCAGGGCGGAAGCAATATTATCAAAGATGTGCGCCTCATCGGCAAGGTCATCACGCAGACATACGAAAACTATGTTGACCCGATAGACACGCATAAGTTTATACTGAGCGGCATCAAAGGCCTCATGAGCGGGCTGGATTTTCACACCGTGTATTTCGAGCCTAAGGACTATGAGGATCTCAAGACCAGCACGCGCGGCGAGTTCGGCGGGCTGGGGATTATCATCGGGATGCGCGACAACATTCTCACCATCATCTCCCCGATGGAGGGCACGCCGGCATACCGCATGGGACTCACCGCCGGCGACAAGATTGTCATGATTGACGGAGAGCCTACGAAGGGCATGAACACCGAGGACGCCGTCGATGTGCTTCGCGGAGAGCCGGGCACCGAGGTGACAATCACAATTGTCCGCGTCGGCGCACCCGATCCGATGGATTATACCATCGTCCGCGACATCATACATATTGACGCAGTGCCGTTCGCCGGCATGATTGACGACGAAATAGGCTACATCCGCCTCGCGAGATTTTCCGAGGAAGCCGGCGCCGAGGTGCGCGCCGCCGTCGATTCGCTGAAGTCGCTTGGAATGAGAGACCTCGTCTTCGACCTCCGCTCGAATTCGGGCGGCCTCCTCTCGCAAGCAGTCGAGGTGGCCAGCGTTTTCCTCGAACCCAGCGAACTGGTCGTCTATACCCAAGGCAGAGAGGAACGCTCCCGCAGGAATTTCTTCTCCAGATGGGGCAACGCATTCGACGAGGGCAAGCTCATCGTCCTGCAAAACGGCGGGTCGGCATCGGCCAGCGAGATTGTCGCCGGTGCGATTCAAGATCACGATAGGGGAATCATTTACGGCACGCTTTCATTTGGCAAAGGTTTGGTGCAAAGCGTTATCCCCCTTTCGGAGGATGGCGACGCGCTCAAAATCACTACGGCGAAGTATTACATCCCGTCCGGAAGATGCATTCAGAAAGAGGATTACCTCGATAGGCCGGAGTCGGTAGTTCTTCGCCCGGAGCTTTCCGAGGAGGAAAAAGCCGAGAAGAAAGAGGCTGTCGGAGACAGATGGTGGGAGCATGATGTTATCACCGAAGACGACTTGGCATCGGACAGCATCCCGAAGGACGCGCCTATATATTACACCGATAAGGGGCGGAAGGTTTACGGCGGCGGCGGAATTTCGCCCGATGTGTTCTTCGAGCCGGAGAGGCTATCGCGCTTTGAAATCGAGCTTGAGAGACGGAACATGTTTTTCGCGTTCACCGTGGATTATCTGGCCGAAAACGACGAGTTTCCGCCGGATTTCAAAGTTGATGACAACCTATATAGACAATTCGTCGATTATGTCCTCGCAAGAGATTTCGAATATAAGACTCTTCTCGAGGTCAGGCTCGAAGAGGCTCAAGAGGCCGCCGAGGAGATGGGATACAATTCCGAAATTTACGAGCACTTCGACATCATCCATGTGATGATTGAACAGGAGAAGGTGAAGGATTTCGAGCGCAAGCGCGACTATATCGAGCGCGGGCTTCGGAGGGAGTTCGTCACGCAAGTTTGGGGCGAGAAGGCGAATTACCAATATGTCATTTTCGATACCGACCCGGCAATCGCGCGAGCGGTCGAGCTAATTCGCAACGAGCGTGAATATTTCGCGCTCCTCTCGCCCTCTGACGATTAGTGGGCGAGGCGTTCTTTCTTATTCCCGCCGGCCTTCTGGCAGGACTCTTGGCGGGCTATCTTGGAATCGGGGGCGGCCCGATATTTCTGCCGATTCTGTTCTTTGTTCTCAGAGACTCGATATCGCCCGAACATCTTCCGAGGGTAGTCGTAGGGACGAGTGTGGGCGCAGTTCTTTTCACATCGATTTCCGGCGCGACGAGGCATTTCATCGCTGGGAATGTTATTCATGGTAAATGGCTAATCTTTTCGGCGGGCGCAATTATTGGCGCGCTTTCGGGAGGGCTTGTTGTAAGCCACATGCCGGCGGATTTGCTTAGAGTATTAATTGCCGTCATCATAGCATTATCCGCTGTCAGGCTTCTCGTTCCGGGAGCAGAGATTTCCACGGACGGAAAGTCGAACGCGCCGCATGATATATGGCTATTTCCCGTTGGAGTCGCGGTTGGAGCGATAGCATCGTCCGTGGGAATTGGCGGCGGAATTCTCAGCGCGCCGATACTCTTAGGCTTTTGGGGGCTCGGCACGCGCAAAGCCGCCGGAACATCTTCGGCGATAACGATGTTCCTCGCGACTGGCGGCCTCGCGGGGCATCTATTCTGGGGCGCCGGCGCCGAGGCATCGGCAGATTTCACGGGCTGGGTGTCCGCAAGATATGCCCTCATGCTGGGCATTCCCGGCGCGGTCGGCGCGTTCATTGGCGCGGGATTGCACAAATGGCTCAAGCCGAGGTTTTTCAAAGCGGCTTTCGCGACTCTGCTCATCGCAGTCGCAATTAGGATTTTGTTTTTTTAATCGAATGTAAATCAACTCACACAGGAGGGATTATGAGGAAAATCCTCGTCTCGATTCTTATTCTTTCGGCATGCGTTTTCGCACAAGCCGACCCCACAGCCGTCGTCGCGACCATCAACGACGACATCGTCGTCACGCTCGGCGAGGTTATGGCCGAGATAAACACGCTCCCCGAAGACCAGCTTCAAATTGCCACAACCAAGGAAGGTGTCGATCAAATCCTCGACATGATTGTGCGTCGCAAGCTGTTGGCCAACAAGGCCCGCATGCTTCAGGCCGACACAGTCTCCATCGTCAAGCAGGCGGTGAAGCGCTCCGAGGAAATGATCCTTGCGGATTTCATCATCATGAACATTCAGAGGAACACGCAATCCGAGCCGGTGACCGAGGGCTTTGCGCAGGAGGTCTATGCCGATAACGAGCAATTATTTTTCTCTTCGGCGCAAGTTGAGCTTAAGCAAATCGTCGCGTTGAGCGAGGAGGAAGCCAACACGGTCAAGGCCGCGCTCGAGGGCGGCGGAAGTTTCGACGACCTCATGACAAAACACCCCGGCAACCCACAGGGGGCGCGTTCGGGCGTTCTTGGGTTCATGATGCTTAATCAGCTTTCGCCAGCAGTAGTGAACGTTGTCGAGGGCTTACAGCCCGGCCAATGGGGCGGCCCGGTTCGCACCGACAGCGGATATCACTTCCTGCTCCTCATCTCTCGCAGAGCACCGCAGAAGCTGGCTTTCGAGGACATCAAAGAAGAACTGATTCAGACGATTACCAACCAGCGCGCCCAGAATGCCATTGACGAATATGTCAAATCGCTCATCGACGAGTCGAAGATTTCTATCGACAATTCGGTCTTGCGAAACGCGATAATCCAACAGCAACAGCCGATGGGCTTCTAAGCTCTCGCGCAGTCTTTTTCGTAAGGACAGCTCTCGCAGTTTGCGGGGGCTGTTTTATTTTTGTGGGAAAGAATCTCCTCTGCGCCCGCGATGACGGCGGCGAGGTCGATTTCGGGGATGGGGAGAATCTCCGGCGAGTCGTGCGTGAAGAGGACGGAGGTCTCAATCTCGCTTTCTGGGATTTTGAGTGCCGCAGATGCCGCGCTTCGGTAAATCGCCAGTTGCGGCGCATGGTGCATAAGCCGCTCCGCCCGGCGCGAACCGACAACGGCGTCGCTCTTGTAATCGAGAATGTGCCAGCCCGCCGAGTCTTTCCAAATGCGGTCGATGACGCCCGCGATAATCAACTTGCCTTGGCGAAAGACGACACGCTCTTCGCGCAAGTCTATCTCCGGCGTCTTGGCGAAAAGCGCTATCAACTGGGGAGTCTTGGCAATCTTGATAAGCCGGCTGGCGCCGTCAGGGAAGTCCGTGCCTTCGCAAACTTCGCGGGCGATGCGCTCGACTTCGTTGCCTGCCGGAATCGGGCAGGGCATCCGCTCGAGAAACTCATGAACGATAGTTCCCCAGCCTTTGCCGCGCGAGCCTCCGCCAAACCCCTCGTCGGAGAGCGCTTTCAAAACCTCTCGCTTGGGGCATCTCCCCAGAAACGGCAAGTCCGTCGCGCGGATTGAATAGACGCCCTCGGCTGTGATTGGCTCTATGTCTGACGGCATCTCATCGGAGATGTATTGCGCGGGGAAGCTCGCGTAGATAGGGCCTTCGGCTTGCACAACTCGTTCGATAGGCGGCACATTCACGCCCTCAAGTCCCTTCCGCGCGGTGATTTCTCCGCCATCGAATTTGAGCGTAGTGACGCCGCGCTCGAGCGTTGGCTTTTCGAGAAATTCGTTGACATATTTCATCAGGCCACAGTTCATTTTCGTCGAACACAAAATAAGGTGGTCGCGCGCCCTTGTCGCGCAGACATAGAGAAGGCGGCGTTTCTCGGCGTCTTTGCGCTCGGATTCGAGCTTGTTCATCATTTTGTGCGCCACGCCATATTCCTTACTGCGCTCAGGCCTACTTGGCAGAACAAGCGCCCCAAAATCGGGATCCCAGCGGAAAGGAGGAAAATCCCCCTTGCCACTCTTTTGTAGCCCAAACGCGCACACTATCGGGAATTCCAGCCCCTTCGCATGGTGGATAGTCATGAGTTTCACGGCGTCTGCGCCCTCATGCTCGATTGGCGCTTCGGCTTCATCTTCGTCTTTGTAGTGGCGAAGAAAATCTGCAAACGCCGGAAGGCCTTGGCTGTCATATCCTGCACAACTTTCGGCGAATTTTTCGATATTTGCGATTCGTTGCGCTCCGTTGGACAGTGCCGCGAAAATCGCCCACGCGCCGGTCAACTCGAACGCCCTCGCGAAAATCTCCGAAGGTGCGGCGGTTTTCGCCATGCTCTCCAGCTCGTCGAGAATTGTCGCGGCTTTGAGCAACTGCGCGGAATCCTCGCCATCGGCGAGCGGGACATCGCCGGTCATAGCAAGGCGAATCCCCTCGCGAATGCCCCCGCCGGCGAAATGCGCCGCCAAAATCGCCGAGTCGGAGAGCGCGAAGAGCGGCCCTCGAAGCAGGCCAAGCAAAGAGAGCGTGTCCCTTCGGTCGGCGAGATATTGGAACATGAACTTGGTAGCGACAATTTCTTCGGCAACGAAGAAGCCCTTGCCGGCCAGCTCGATATGCGGAATGTCGCGCTCCAGAAGCGTGGCTTTCAGCTTGCCGATGCCTGTCCGCGTTGGGTATAGAATCGCGATATCGCTCCATCTCGCGGGGCGGACGATCTTGCCATCCATGATGTTCAGGCGTCCTTCGCCGTTGGCGTCTCCGCGGACAATCGCGGAGATTCTTCCGGCAACAAGCCTTGCTGTGGGGACATTGTCTGTCTCGTCCTCGACAATTAACTCGATTTTCCCCTCGATTGCGGTCGCCTCCTCGCGCCCGAAAGAGAGCGATTGCGGTTTCGCGCGGAAATCGAAGTCGATGGGCGATTCGCCCCCGAAAAGATGTTCGCCGAGCGAATTTATGAAGCTCAGCACCTCCCGCGTCGTGCGGAAATTCTTCGAGAGTTGCTCAATCGAGCCGTCTTTCCGCTCGATATATTTTCCGCCGCGGACGACATTCGCCACATCCGCGCCGCGGAAACGGTAAATCGACTGCTTGGGATCGCCCACCCAGAACATATTTCCGGCCACGAAAGCGCCCAGCCGCTCGGCGATTTCCCACTGGATGCGGTCGGTGTCCTGAAACTCGTCGATGAGAAGCGCCTCGATTCCCGTGCCGACATCCCGCGCGAGCGCATCGCCTTGAATTACATGCTTTGCCGCCATAAGAAGGTCGTCGAAGTCGAGCGTCCCAAAAAGCGCAAGCTCTCTATCTGCGAATGGCTCGAATTCACGGTAAAGCTTGGCGAAAAGCACTGTGGCGCGGGCGTTCTCCTCGTCCAATTCGTTGAGATCCTCATCTGAAATATACTTTACTATTTCATCAAACTTATCGGATAATTGATTACATCTCTCTCTAATCGATGAAAGACCAACTTCTGTCCAATTACCATTTGAGCCGCTATTGCCAAATTTCTTTTGTGAGCCGCCGGGAGTTCTAAATGCATTGAACAGTGGAATGAAACTTGAAGGGTCTCTTGGGTCAGGGAGTTTATTCTCGAATTCCAAAAAAATCGATGCTAAAGCATCTCCATGTTTGGCTGTTTTTGCTGAAGAAACTAATTCTTCAATCTGCTGGGCAACCTTCTGTGCATAATCGAAGTCCCACTTCTCCGCGATGGCTTCGAATGCTGTGCACCATCTTTTCTTCACAATCGATTCGCTCGAAAACGACTTCAAGTCTTGGCTTGCGAGCATTCTCTTGCGGTATGCTCCAGCCAAAACATTATCAGCCCTCTTATTTCCAAGAAGCGCCCTCAATGCGCGGTATGTCCCTTCGAACTCCGTGCCCTCTAAGCTCGCGATGAAATCCCCGGCAATCTCTTCGATAATTCCCGAGGGCGTTCGGCCCTCCTCGGAGAAGATGTTCATGCGCGACATGAACGGGTATCTTCGGACGATTTTCCCGCAGAAACTGTGAATTGTGCCTATACTCGCCTCGGACATGCGGATTGCCAGCTCGTGCCAGAATGGGTCATCGCGCTTTTGGGCAAGCTCTTCGCACTTCTTGGCGATTCTGCCGGCCATTTCGCCGGCGGCCTTGCGCGTGTATGTCATCGCGACAATCGAACCAAGCGCGCGCTCGGGCGTGTATCCCTTCTTGCGGGCGCGCTCGAGGTGCCGGACGAAGCGCTCGGTCAACACAAAAGTCTTGCCGCTACCGGCGCCGGCCACCATGCCCATCGCCCTGTCAATGTCGAGGCCTCGGCGTTGTTCCTCGGTGAGCTTGAACTTCTCACTCATTTTGCGCCTCGCCTTCGAGTTGGTCGGGGTCGAATCCGCAGATGTGCCCGAACGGGCAATAGGAGGGGCATGTTCCGCTAACAGGCTCTATGCGGAATTCTCCGCGCGCCAGCTCGCCCAAAATGCACATAACATGCTCTTTGAAATCTCCCAACGCGCCATGCCACTCCTCGACAGGGACGCCATCTTTGCGCTCGAACACGCCGCCGATTGCGGGGAATTTCTTGGCGAAATCTATCCAATACTGCGCGCCGAAGATCTCGCCAAACTTTTCGGCCACAATACAATACAGCGGAAGCTGAAGGGCTTTTTTTGCCAATACATCGTTGGAATTCGGTGCGCCGTTTCGTTTGTAGTCGATAACACGCAGTCGCCCTCTCTCGTCGGCATCGAGCCTGTCGATGCGCGCTTTTATGGTCGTCTCGTCGATTTCGCGGTTTATGGTCATCTCGGTGGTGATTGGCACGAAACCGTCGTCGATTTCGGAGACGGCGCGGATATAATTTTCGAGCGAGCTATGTATCTTAACCGCCAGAACTACTTTCTCCAGAGCGTTTTCAGGCAGGTCGATTTTTTCCATAGCGGCCGAGATGCACTCGGGGATTTGCTTCATCGCAGAATCGATGTTGCTTTCGTGCACGGCGATTCTGTCTTGCGCATTCGCGAAATCTGTCTTCACCATCTCGATGCGCTGTTCTATGGGTGTTTTGCCGAAGAACTCCTCGATGCGCTTGCCCCAGAAAACCTCGAGCGCTTTGTGAAACGCTATGCCCTCGGCCATCGCATCGATTGAGTCAGTCGGCTTGGGCAATTCCTCCACGCCGAGAATTTTTTCGAGAAAGAACGCGAACCGGCACTTGTTCAGGCTGTCGAGACTCGATACGCTGATGTGCTTCGATATTTTTTCGAGCGGCTCGGCGAACGCGCCCCCAACAAAGCCGCTGAACTTCGAGCTTTCGCGCAATTTCTGGTTGCGGAACACATCGACGATTCTCGCAGTTTCGGCGATATCGCCCGCGCCCACGAACTTGCTTATGTGTTGTGCGAACTCGCTTGCCGGTTTGGTAAGCGCTGTTCCGGCGGAAACTTGGATTCGCCTGCGTGTGAATGGCCGCGCCGTAAGCCCCTTCGTGATTTCCGCCATGCGGTCGCGATAATCGTTCGCGCCATCGCCCAGCGCGCGGAAGAGCGAGACAAAGAGCGGCGATGGCGGAAGCTCGCGGTCGCCCTCGGCCAGCGGGCGCGAGAGGACTGTCAGCTCGGCCTTGGAAATCAGCGATAATATATCGCAGAACACCGCAAACAGGGCATCCGGCGGGGCAAGTTCGAGCGCGGAAGCCTCGCCCGGCGAAAGGAACAAAAGCTCGCCATCGGCGCGCGGGACTTTGCCTTGCACGCAGTTCGGCACGATGGCGACTTTGGCCGTGCAACGGTAGGCATCCGCGAGCGGAAGAACGCGCACGCCTAACTCGGCGCGCTCCTCGGGCGCGGAATCCGAGAGAAGCTCGAACAGAAGGTCGCAATGCTCCGAGAAGCCGTCCGGTGGGGAGTCCGCGAACAGCTCGAGCGTTTCGAGCAAGTTGTCGAGCGAATTTTTGAGAGCGGACGCCGATTCGATATCCGGTTGTTCGAGTATCCAACGAATTGCGTTGGTCTTAATGCCAAACTCATCGAAAAATACTTTAACTATTTTGACATAGTCTTTGCCGGATAATACCTTATTGCCTAACGCCAAGTCGAGCGTTCGGAGAATTCGACTGCAAATATCGTCGAGTCGCTCGGCGGCTGGGCGCATCTCCGCCACAATCAGGCCGAAGCGCTCGGCGGAGACATCCAATGCACTGCGACAGCCCAGTTCGCAAAAAACTGTGTCCAGCTCCGAGACATCGCTCCTGCCCATAAATGGATGCGACAGAAGCGCGAAAAGCTCTCTGCGCGTGAATTTCCGGCCAATCGCCGAGCGAACGAGCGCGAGAAGTTGCGCCGGAAGTTCGCTCGCAAGCGAGGCATCCGAGCCGCCGGAAAACGGCAAGCCGTGCTCTTGCAACGCGCGCCTAACATCAGTGGGCGAATCGCTGTAAATTGCTATCTCGTTTGGACATAGGCCATAATCCATGCACAGGGACTTCGCCGCCGATGCAAGCATATCGGCCTCATCGAGCGCACTGCGCGCCTCGAAGGCCGAGACTCGCGGCCAATCCGCGACATCCGATGCGGGCATGTCCACGATTCGCCCGTCTCTCGACGCAATCGCGCGAATAATGTCATTTGCGGGGCAATCGACGGTCTCGCGCGGGGAATCCTCGCGAACATCAGCGCCCAACTCGCGCGCGAACCTCGCCACAAGTGCGCCCGATGCGAGCAGGGCGTTTCGCATCTTCTCGTCGGGGAAGGGCGATACATCGGCAGGCTCGTAGAAATTGACATCGATGAACTTCGAGAGCACGGCGATAATTCGCGCATCGGTTCTGCGGATATGGCGAAACCATACGGCGTGGGCTTTGGCGGGCATCTCGGAGATTTGCGGAAGCCCGCCCTCGCGGATGGCCTCTATCGTGAAGTTCTCCCTGCCGGGGCGGTCTGTGAGTCCCGCAGTGCCGAGCCTTTGCGTGTATTCATCGAGAATTCTCGCGAGTAGCTCATGCCGCGCAACAATCCTCGCGCCGGAGGAATCGAGCGACGAGAGAAGCCCCTCGCCGCTGGAAATCCCCGCGCGCCGGAGAGCGAGAAGGAGATCCTTAACCCGCGTCACTCCACGTGCAGTCATTGCAAGGGCCGCGAAGTCATCGTCTCCAAGCAAAATCTCTTTGACGAGGAATAGCAACTTGGCGGGAGAAATCTCTTCCGGAAGATCGAGCTGTCTCTCGAAATCGGAAAGAAGCGTTCTCGGCGTGAAAGTCCAGCGCCCAAGCCGGCCTTCCCCCGGCGGAAGCATCTTTAACAGTGCCTCGCGAATCGCTCCGCCGTCGGGAAGAAGAATAATCTCGCCCGGGTTAGTCCCGAATTCAAAGTCGAAACTATCCCGAGAAATATTCAGCATCAGCCAATCGCCATCGACTTGAGGAATTCATCGTTAGTTTTGGTGGACAGAATCTTGTTCTTCAGGAACTCCATCGCCTCGACGGGATTCATGTCGGCGAGGATTTTCCTCAAAAGCCAAATCCGCTGGAGCGAGGAGTCATCCAGAAGAAGCTCCTCTTTACGCGTGCCGGAACGGTTGACGTCCATCGCGGGGAAGACTCTTCTGTCGGCGAGCCTGCGGTCGAAAACAATCTCCATATTGCCCGTGCCCTTGAACTCCTCGAAGATGACCTCGTCCATCTTGCTTCCGGTCTCGATGAGCGCAGTGCCCAAAACCGTGAGGCTTCCGCCCTCCTCGATGTTCCTCGCCGCGCCGAAGAAGCGCTTGGGCTTCTGGAGTGCCGAGGCATCGACGCCGCCGGTGAGGATTCTTCCGGAGTGCGGCGCGACGGAGTTATATGCCCGTGCGAGGCGAGTGATGGAGTCGAGGAGAATCACGACGTCGCGCTTGTGCTCGACCAGCCGCTTCGCCCGCTCGATGACCATGTCCGCCACCTGCACGTGCCGTTGCGGCGCCTCGTCGAACGTGCTCGACACGACCTCGGCCTTGACGGAGCGCACCATGTCCGTCACCTCTTCGGGGCGCTCGTCGATAAGGAGGACGATGAGCTTGGACTCCGGGTGATTAGTCGTTATCGAATTGGCAATTTTCTGCAAAAGCACGGTCTTTCCGGCCTTGGGAGGGCTTGTGATGAGGCCGCGTTGCCCTTTGCCGATGGGCGTCAGGAGATCCATTATTCGCATCGATGCGTCGGTCGGTTGACACTCGAGAAAGAGACGCTCCTCGGGATACAGCGGGGTAAGGTTATCGAAAAGAATCTTGTGCCGGAGTGCCTCGGGGCCTTCCTCGTTGACAGTCTCGACCCTTAATAGCGCGAAGAAACGCTCGGAGTCTTTCGGCGGGCGGATGTGCCCGGCCACCTCATCGCCGGTGCGCAGAGCGAAGCGTTTTATTTGGCTCGGCGAGACATAGATGTCGTCCGGGCCGGGTAGGTAGTTGTAATCGGGGCTACGCAGGAAACCATATCCATCGGGGAGCACCTCGAGGACGCCGCTACCGTGAATGTTTCCGTTGTAAGAGACGACCTTCTCGAGATACTGGAAGATAATCTCCTGTTTTCTGAGCGAGCTTGGCGTTTCTACGCCGACATGCTCGGCCATCTCCACAAGCTCGTCGATGGGCTTTTTCTTGAGAATCTCGAGGTCGGCGGCTTGATAATCGCCGTTCTCCGAGATGACTTTGATTTCAGGCTCTTCGCCGTTTTCGGGTTGTTTCGCCTTGGCGTCAGTGGACGCAACCGGCGTCTCTTCAGCTTCG
>Ga0129302_1002073_pt1 | contig 14540 bp, 13 predicted proteins | sample BlaSprsedimmetaG_FD_94476 | JGI IMG/M metagenome (GOLD analysis project Ga0129302, IMG submission 94476) | Hot spring sediment bacterial and archeal communities from California, USA to study Microbial Dark Matter (Phase II) - Blank Spring... | ecosystem: Environmental > Aquatic > Thermal springs... | reverse complement strand
GTGTCAGTCCGTGTCAGTCCGTGACAAACTCACTGCAAACCATACCAGAAAAATGAACAGCGTATAAATCAGCATGTTTTCCCACAGGGGAAAGGAATAGCGCGTGTTCATCGCTTCCGACCACGAACTGCCTATGGGCACGCCCGCCGCCTGCGCCGCTGCTTTGCGTTCGGCGTAGACGAATTCCCATTTAATCAGAAAATACGACGCCACGGTTAACACGGTAATCCAGAACAGATAGGGCGCGATCATGCCCCGCTGGGCCAGTTGTCGCTCGCCGCCGAAAAGCGCCTTGCCAAGCCAGTCCTTCAGCAACAACACGCCATGCCAGCTGATGCCGAGAATAAATCCTGCTGCGGCAAATATGGCGACCTTTTCATGAACATCCGTAACGCGCAACGTTTCGGTCAACTGCGTTTTCGCGTCCGGAAAAACACCCACCAAGGCGATGTTCAGGCAGCCAATAATAAGAAGCCCCGCGCCCGCCCATGCGCCCCGGCGGGACACCGCGCTGAAACGGCGGCGGTAGTAGAGCGACAACGGAATGCCCGCGCCGCCCCAGAACAGCATGGCAAGCGAAAACAACCACCACCACTGCGGGCTGTGTTTCGTCTCATAGCTGCCCAGAAAGCTGAACGTGTGCGTCATGATGGAATATTTGTTTTCCGCCGGATAACCGAGCCACGCCAGAAAAATGAGTCCCCAAAAAGTCGCGCTGACGAAGGCAACATATCGTCGTGCCTCGCGACCATTGAGATCACCCGATAAAATACGCTTCAACAACTTCATGAGAATCTCCGTTACACGATGAAACGCCAATTTTATCATATCCCTTTATGGAATCAAGAACAGCGCTGATAAGGAATCTTGTTATAAAGAATCCGCTCAAATGACAAGTTGATTTTGACATGTTGATTTTTCACGAAAGTCTTTGGTATACTCAGCTCACTGACACGCGGTAAGGTGATACGCTTGCCGCGTGTTCCTGTCGTATGACCATGCGTCCCCATCGTCTAGCCTGGCCTAGGACACCGCCCTTTCACGGCGGCGACAGGGGTTCAAATCCCCTTGGGGACGCCATGTGTATATCGAGTTAAGTACTGGTGTAATACCGTCCATACGTAGCTTTTCTTTTTGCTCCAACACTGCTAACACTCCTTCATTCTTCAACTGTATTATCACCTGCTCGCCATCTAAGACAATACTTTCAATCAACGCAACTATCTAGCAGGTCGCGCAATACGCCCTAACAACAGCGTGTGTCCGTCATTCCCGTTTCCTTTCCGTCATTCCCGCGAAAGCGGGAATCCAGAGCTATACTCACAGCGTATCAGCCGCTTTCTGGATTCCCGCTTTCGCGGGAATGACGGCTGCGTTTTGGGGCAAACAACAGTTTCAACTTATTATGCTTGCTAGACAGTTACTCACAACCTTTCAAAGAAGTATCATGTAAAGCGCGTCTTCCTTTTTGGTTCCAATCGTGCGGGCGATACCGAAACAACTCGCCCCCGCTTTTTGGGAGTGTAGTGAAATAAACGGCAGTTTAAGGAGGCAAAAGGCCGATTATTCGCCGGCAGCCTGCAAAACCTCTTCCAAAAGTTCCAAGTCATAATAAATGCCGACAGCCAACGCCTTTTCCACATACGGGCGCATGGCGGGAATAATGTGGCGCGCTTTCGCCAACCCAATCAAACCCAGTGTTCCGATTACATTCAGACCCGCGCTGCACGCAGCCCTTCTTCCCTTCCATTCATCAATACAGACACGGGAAATATTCTGTTCCAAAGCCAGTTGGATAACCGCCGCTTCGCCTGCGTCCAACAAAGATACCGCCACTGCGGAAAGAGGCGCGCCAACAACGCACTCCCGCAACCATCCCGGTATTGCGGGAAGATGACCCTGTTGTTCTCCCGCTCTCAACTCAGCGCATACTTCAGCAGGAGCGACGAATCCAAAGGGCAACGAACCGATAATTTCCAGTGCGTCAATGCGGGCCAAGGCAATAAGCGGTCCTGTATTCATGACTATCCGCTCATCCATTGCGGAACGCCTCAATATCGAGTTTCACATCCTCGCTGCGTATATTGCTGATAGGAATGCCGACGCGCGGCAGTGAAGTAAGAAAGGCAACGCGGCTCATGCCGCACAGCCGGGAAGACTGTCCTGACGAAAGGCGCCCCATCTCGTACAATTTCGCGGCGAGCAGAAAACGCGCTTCGGCGTTAAATTCCTGTTCCGGGAGCCCCGTGCTCAACAGCACAGCGTCGTCATATTCTATGGATAACGTATGCGTCATCGTACTGGGATTCCTTGTTCTGTAATTTGCGATCATAAAACAAATAATTCAAGAACGCAGCCCGTTAGAGTAAAACATCAAATCAATTTATAGTATAGCATACCCAGGAAACCATATGTCCCCGGCTCCTTTGATTGCAGGCTCTGCGGGTTCAGATACGAAATGCAACCCGCGCCGTGATTCGCGCGAACAACTTTGCCATGGTATGCTTTTTATGAAATATGGTAGTTGACGATGCCTGACGAAAGTGATATAAAAATCATTCGCGACCTTTCAAAGAACTATCATGTAAAGCGCGTCTTCCTTTTTGGTTCCAATCTTGCGCGCGATACTGAAGCGCGCGACATTGACCTTGCCGTGGAGGGCGTGGCGCCGGAAACTTTTTTTGATTACTATGGCGACCTGATGATGCAGCTGTCAAAGCCGGTTGATTTAGTGGACATTTCCGCCGCGACAAAATTCAACAAACTTATTCTGCGCGAAGGCGCGCCTGTGTATAAATGCTTCAAAAAACAGTGTGCATCATATATGGCGACATAATATTCGATAACCTCGTACTATAGTGGTGTGCGTCGCCGCTATCGTTTCTTTCCGGCGAGAAAATAGAGGCCGTCTTCAAGACTCATATAAACACCTGTGCCATCGTCCAACACCGCTATATCCTTTACCTTCGCCGCAGGCAGGTTGTGGCGGATGATCGCCCTGCCCGTTGCCGTTTCCCACAGCGTCGCAACGGCGAATCCGTCGCTGTTGTATGCGAAGGCATACGCGCCGTTGGGACTTAACACCAGATGGTTGTTGATTTGGCCCCGCGCATCCCGTTGCTCCGGCAACCGTGTGCGGATGGTGCGGAGCAGTTTGCCGGAACAGATGTCCCATACGCGCAGAATCTGTCCCTCCGCCAGGGTTATCAGCTGCGTTCCGTCTGCGGCGAAGCCGCAGGTAAGCATAGGCGTGGCGGGCGCAACGGTTACGACGCGCCCCAGCAGATTGCGCCCGAAGTTCTCCGCCCTTTCCAGAATGTTCCGGGGCGGCCTGCTGTGCCGCGCCGCCACCTTCTCCTGTTCTTCAAAGGTATGCACCGCTTCGCCCGTGGAGGACTCATAGACGGTCGCTCTACCATATCCCCATTGGGTCACGTAATAATTGCCGTCGGGCGAAAAGATAAGATGTGCCCGTCTCTTGACGGTGCGCCGGACGCGTTCGTTATCCAGGGAAAGAAACGTTGTTTCTTCCGAAGCAAGCACTGCGACAAAACGGCTGTCCGGCGAAAACACCACCGTCGCTGACCCCATCTTTTCATGGTCAATAACCGCAAGCGTTTTGCCGCTGTCCACATTCACAAGATACACAGGCCCCTCGGTTCTTGGATGTTGCGTCGCGCAAAAGCGACCGTCCGGCGACAGACCTTGAGACACTCCGGGAACCGTAATGAGAGGCGTCGGATTGTGCGCTTCGAATACTTGTGTTTTCCAAACGCTTTCCCCGGTTTCCGCGTCATCTTCATAAAACCATGCCAGAATGCGGTTCATGTCGGCGCAGGTTACTGCCGTAAAAACTCTCCGAGGCTCCCCTTCAGCGCGCCAGGACTTGACCCGTTCCAGGTTGTCTATCAGAAACGCCTCCATTTTGTTGGGTCCTGTCTGGCACAGCATATAGGGCGGTTTGACAGCCTCGATTGGCCCCGGAAGATAGTTGCCCGGCGGTGGTTCCCAGATCATGCGCGGGCTTGCGTCCTCTTCAAACGACCAAAGCCAATAGCGGTACGTATCGTCGCGGGAGAACATCCAATTTTTACCCCGCGCCAAGACAGTCGTGTGTATTATGAAGAGGTGTCCCGGGCCGCCTATGGTCGCAACAGTCTCCCCCGTTTCCAGACTGACCAATGATGCTTTGTCCAGTTCCACGCTCAAAGTTAATACATGGCCGTCTTCCGTGAAACCAGACCAGGGCTTCGGCATTTCACCGGCTCGCCGGATGGTTCCTGTATATACATCAATTTCCTTAAAGGCGCTGTGCCCGCGATGTCCGCCGCTGTTTATTTCGATCAGATAAGCCTTTTCTGAATCAGGCAAATAGTATAACAGGAGAGAACCATCCGCTTTGAGGACATATCCCTTTGTGATGTTATCGGTTTCAGTATCCCAGAAATAGGTAGTGAGCGTATTTCTGGTGTCCTCGGTTGTCCCGCGTTGGGTCAGCAGCAGCGTCTTGCCGTCCGGCAGCCAGCCAGAAACGCTTACCTCCTCCAGCCTTTTCCCAGCGAAAAGCATCGGTACCGCCTTGCCCGCGCCGGTATACACAACCGTCCCCCTTTCAAAACGCGCTTGTACCCAGGCGCCATTGCCAATAAAAGACGCGAAGTATAATCTGCCGAGTTCCTCATTCCTTCTTGTCCAGCGGTTTCTTCCGGTGAACTTGTCCATCACCTGAATTCCGTTGCCAATCGTGATAAGCAAATGGGTGTTGCCGCATTGCAGATTCCAGGAATCTCTTGCCTCAGACGGCCAGGGATGCGACCAGAGACGTTTCCCCGTGTCCATATCCTGCGCGTAAAAACCAGCCTCCGAAACGATGATGAGCAGGTACTTTTCGACATCCACATGCGTAACCCGCGGCGGATAGGAATACAGTCTTGTTGTCCCGAATGCGGGGCATACCCAGCAGACAAGCAGTGCAATAACTCCTTGGAACAGTCTTCGGGGCGGCAGATGCCATGTATGTTTCTTATCCATGACAATTCTCTCTTGTATTGCCGTCATGCATCGTATCTTAATTCGTTACGACTATTATATCTTGCCGTAACAAGAAATTGTATCTAATGCCTGACGCATAGCATAATGGCTTGTTGTTCGGCGAAGAAACACGAAAAAAGGAGATAGGTCATGCAAAAAAGCGCTTTTCTGTTTTGCCTGCTGTTTGCGTTACAAACGTTTGCGGTTGAGTCTGTGGAACACGGGGTTGTCTTTTTCGAAGAAGGTCGCTTCGCGGGCTGGCCGGCAAATACGGGCATGTGGTCCTGGGGCGATGAAATCGTGTGCGGTTTCAAACTCGGCTATTACAAGAAACACCCGCTGGGCGGTCATGACATAGACGGCGATAGACCCAGCGTTAACCGACAGGCGCGCAGTTTGGATGGCGGGCATACTTGGAGTGTCGAAATTCCCGACTATATTGACGATAACGACAAGGAACGGGCCGTCGCTGATTTGACCGCGCCGGTGGATTTCAGCAATCCTGATCTTGCGGTCAAACTTCGCGGGGACCGGGTATACTACTCCACGGATCGCGCGAAAACCTGGAGCGGGCCGCATCCGCTTCCCCACTTTGGAAGACCCGGTTTGCTCGCGCGCACCGACTGCATTGTCGAGGGCAAGCATCGGCTTACGGCGTTTGTTGCGGCAGAAAAAGAAAAAGGCGGCGAAGGCCAGCCCCTGTGCATCCGCACCGAGGACGGCGGCGTGACGTGGAGTCTTGTGGGATGGATTGGACCACAACCGCCTGAAGGGTACGGTTACGCCATTATGCCCGCAACGGTTGCCCTGCCCGGCGACGCCTACTTGAGCATCATCCGCCGGGGCGGCGTTTTCGATGGAAAGCGTCGTTGGTGGCTCGAAGCGTTTTTGTCTCCGGACAATGGCGCAAGCTGGTATCTGCTTGATGAGCCGCGCGTTGACAACGGGGGTAATCCGGCGACGCTTACCCGTCTTGACAACGGCGCTATTGCCATGACCTACGGATGGCGTGCCAGTCCTTATGGCATCCGCGCGCGCGTATCAAGCGACAACGGCCAAACGTGGAGCGAGGAATATATTCTGCGGGCCGACGGCGCCAGTTGGGATATCGGGTATCCACGCACGGTACAACGATCCGACGGGCTGTGCGTTACGACGTATTATTACCATACCGCAGAATACGAAGGACGCGCTATTGCGTATACTATCTGGAATCCCGCCGGGGAATGATTCTTCTCATAATGGCATTTTTTCCTCTATGAAAAAGAAATCTGTAAGCACATCGGAAAGGAGAAGCATCGTGCCGAGTTTTCACGCGCTGGGGATCGTATTCCTCACCATGTTAATGTTGTCCGCCGGGGCGGAATTTTTCGTGTCGCCTCATGGGGCTGAAGGCAACCCCGGAACAAAGGAGCAACCCTTCCTGACATTGGAACAGGCGCGTGACGCGATACGCGCCGTAAAACAGCAGGGGACGTTGCCCGAAGGCGGTATTGTGGTTAATGTGCTTCCCGGACTTTATCCGGCGCGCGATACATTCCGCCTGACCGAAGAAGATTCGGGGACCGCCGCGTCGCCGATAACGTATCGCGGGGCCGGCGCGGAACGGCCGCGCTTCACTGGCGGCGTTCGTATTCACCGGTTTGCACTGCCGGAGGACGAAGCCGTCCTGGCGCGGCTGCCGGAATCGGCGCGGGGAAAGGTCTGGCAAGCGGACCTGGCCGAAGCGGGCGTCGCCGCGCTCATTCCTTTTGAACGCGGCGGTTTTGCCGGTGGTCGGGGATTCCTCACACACCCGGAAATGGAATTGTTTGTGGACGGCGCGCCGATGACCGTGGCGCGTTGGCCTAATGACGGGTTCGTGCAGACGGGGGAAGTGCCCGGCCCGTTGACGCTGGTATCATGGGATAAGCGTCCCGGCGCGGAACATGGCCGGTTCCGTTTTGAAAGTGAGCGGCTGGCGCGTTGGGCGGAAGAACCCAACGGATGGCTCTATGGATACTGGTTCTGGGAATGGGCGGATTCCTACGAGCAAATCGCGGGAATAGACCTGGAGAAACAGGAAATATCCCTCGCTGAGCCCTGGCATCGGTACGGGTACCGTAAGGAGCAACGGTTTCACGCCGTTAACATGCTGTGCGAGCTGGATGCGCCCGGCGAATGGTATCTGGATCATGAACGACAACGCGCCTATCTCTACCCTAAAACCGACCTGAACAACGCCGTCGTCGAGATTTCAATGCTTGCCGCGCCGCTCATGCAGATCGAGGGCGCGTCCCATCTGCGGTTTCAGGGACTGCTTTGGGAATGCGGTGCGGCGGACGGCGCGCAACTGCGCGGCGGCGAAGACTGCCGCTTCGAGGGATGCGTCATTCGCAAGATGGCGGGCAACGGCTTGGAAATCCACGGCGGCAACGGTCATGTTGTCCAGTCGTGCGATATTCACACCCTGGGCCGCGGCGGGATTGTCCTGAACGGGGGCGACCGCAAGACGCTTATCCCCGGAGGACACTTGGTGGAAAACTGCCATATCCACAACCTGTCGCGCATAGACCGCACCTACACGCCCGCCGTGTTGCTCGGCGGCGTCGGCAACCGCATCCGCCACAACCTTGTCCATGACGTGTCAAGCAGCGCGTTTCGGGTAGGCGGCAATGATCACCTGATCGAGCTCAACGAAGTGCATCGCGTCGTCTTGGAGTCGGACGATCAGGGCGCGGTGGACATGTGGGGCAACGCCACCTTCCGGGGGATTGTGTTTCGTCACAACTATTGGCGGCATTTGGGCAATTGGGAAGCCACCGGCGAGGCAGGTTCCAAACAACGCGCGGGCATACGCCTTGACGACGCCATCAGCGGCGTCTTGATTCAGGGCAATGTGTTCCAGCGCGTATGCGCGACCCCGACGCATTTCGGCGGCGTGCAGATTCACGGCGGCAAGGACAACATTGTGGAAGGCAATCTGTTTGTGGATTGCGGCGCGGCAGTGAGTTTTTCGGCATGGAGCGACGAGCGGTGGCGCAAGTTTGTGGCTGACGCCCTTGACGACCCCGCCATAGACAGGGAACTCTACCTGCAGCGTTATCCGAAGCTGGCGCAACTGGAAGAAAATCACAATGCCGCGTTGGTGCGCGGCAATGCGGTCGTGCGCTGTGACACGCTGTTCCTGCGCGAACACGATGCCGTGGAATCGCTGGACAACCGTGAATATCCGGAAAGCGACGCTTTCAAGACGGAAGGCACGGAACGCCTGAACTGGTCGGCGGAAGAAGCGGCCCGTTATGGTGTCGCGCATATCCCCTTCGACCAGATTGGGCTGTACGAAGACGCATGGCGCAAAATGAGATGACGCGCCGAGACACGCTTTAGCAACGCTTAGACCAGAAACTATGATCAAAAACAAGAAGGTTCGCGGAACAACTTAATGGCACATGAATATCTCATACGTCCCATAAGTCCCATACCCGAACACCAGGCCGTATTTCCATTGCCCGGGAATTGTTTCTCCCAACCAATGCGTAGCATAATGACAGCAATCTATCATCAGGAGATGCGCGTATGCCGGAATTGTTGTCCCACGAAGAAATACGCATGATGCTGCCGCCCCGTCCGCAAGACGGACACAAGGGCGCGTTCGGCCACCTGTTTGTGCTGGCGGGATCGCGCGGGTTCACCGGCGCGGCAAAACTGACATGCGACGCGGCGATGCGTTCTGGCGTCGGGCTGGTCACAGCGGGCGTGCCCGCGCCGCTGGCGGACGCGCTTGCCGCGGCGCTGGTCGAGCCGATGCTCCTGCCGCTGCCGGCAACAGACACCGCCACGACGGCCTTCGAGGCGTTGGACGCCATCCAGGCGTTTATTCAAGACAAGTCGGCCATGGTCATCGGGCCGGGACTGTCCAGGCACCCTTCAACCATGCGGCTGGCGCGGCGGCTGGTGCAGGCGCGGTCGCTGCCGCTGCTGGCGGACGCGGACGCCTTGAACGCCTTTGCGGCGCATCGGCAAAGACTGACGCCGCGAGACGCCGCGGCAAATGAAAACGCGGTGTTCACGCCGCATCCCGGCGAAATGGCGCGGCTGACCGGATTGACCACAAAGGAAATACAGCAGGACCGAGCGGGCGTCGCGGCGAAGTATGCGGCGCTGTGGCGGGTGGTCGTGGCGCTGAAGGGCGCGGGAACGGTCATCGCCGCGCCGGACGGACGCATCCGGCAATGTCCCACGGGCAATTCAGGCATGGCCACAGGCGGGTCGGGCGACGTGTTGTCGGGCGTCATCGGCGCGCTGCTGGCGCAGGGGCTTGACGCTTTTAACGCGGCATGCGCAGGCGTGTACGCGCACGGTCTGGCGGGCGACATTGCGGCGCGCGACAAGACGGAACGCGCTCTGATAGCCCGCGATATTATTGACGCGCTGCCGCAGGCGTGGCGCGATATCGAAGCGACGGCGCCATGAGCGGCATCGGCGCATTGGGCGAGTTCGGCCTGATCAAAGCGCTGACGGCGGGGTTGCCGGGCGCGTCCGGGCTGCTGTGCGGTCCCGGCGACGACTGCGCCATCGTGCAGATGGGCAATACGCGGGTGTTGTTGTCCTGCGACGCCATGATCGAAGAAGTGCATTTCCGGCGCGACTGGATGACGCCCGAAGCCATCGGCCGGAAAGCGGCGGCGGTGGCGCTCAGCGACATCGCCGCCATGGGCGGCGCGGCGCGATGCCTGCTGATTACTTTGGGGTGTCCCGCTAATACGGAGACGGAATATCTCTCACGATTATATGCGGGCGTCAGCGACCTGACACGACAGTTTGACGTCCCTGTTGCGGGCGGCGACACGGTGCGTACGCTGAACGGCATCATGTTGGATATTGCAGTGGTTGGCGAAATGGCGCCGGACGTTGAGCCCCGCTATCGCAGCGGCGCAAAGCCGGGCGACATCATCGCTGTTTCCGGTTATCCGGGGAGCGCCGCCCTCGGCATGACGGCGCTTGAACGGGGCGACGCCGAACAGACCGCGCTGATCGAGGCTCATACGCGCCCCCGTCCGCGCCTCAAGGAAGGCGCGTGGCTGGCGCGTCAGACCGGCGTTCATGCCATGATAGATGTGAGCGACGGATTGGCGCAGGACTTGGGACACATTGCCGAGCGTAGCGGCGTGCGCGTAGTCATTGAAAAAGACAAACTGCCCGTCTCGCAGGAGATGCGCAGTTATGCCCCGACAACAGGCCGCGCGCCGGAAGAGTACGCGCTGTCGGGCGGCGAGGATTACGAATTGGCCTTCACCATTGCGCCGGACGCGGAGGCGGATGTGTGCGCGCATTTCACGGCGGCGTTCGACCTGCCTTTAACCTGTATCGGAACAGTGCAGGAGGGCGAACCCGCAGTGTTGCTGAACGGACATCCCATTACCCAGCGCGGTTTTGATCACTTCGCGGCGGGAAAGTAATCCGGCTCGTTTCCGACTTTCCATTTGATGTTGCAGCCGATGCTTGGCTTCTGCGGTTCGGGAATGGGTTTGCCCGCCAGCACGGCGTCAAGCGCCGCCCGCAAGTCCGCGCCCGTTACCGGCTTGTCGTTGCCCGGTCGCGCATCATCCAACTGGCCGCGATAGACCAGCCGCTTGTCGCCGTCGAACAGAAAGAAATCCGGCGTGCATGCCGCGCGGTACGCCTTCCCCACCGACTGGGTTTCATCATACAGATACGGGAACGTATAGCCCGCCAGCCGTACTTCCTCGGCCATCTTCTCCGGGCTGTCGTCAGGGAAGTTGGCGACATCATTGGACATGATCGCCGCCACGCCCACGCCCTTTTCCTGATAGGCCGCGCCCAGATCGGCGAGTTGGTCGCGCACGTGTTTCACAAAGGGGCAATGGTTGCAGATAAACATGACCAGAAACGCCTTCGCCCCGTCGAAGTCCGAAAGAGAAACCATATTGCCGGAAGTGTCCGGCAGCGAAAAATCAGGCGCTTTTGCGCCCAGTGACATCATTGTCGAGGCTGTTTGTACCATGATGTTCAACTCCTGTACGGATGTAGTTGCTTCCAAACTATTGCACATACAACGGCGTCATCGCCAACAACACCTGGCCGCTGTAGTACAAGGGCAAACCAATATACGCATTTATATTGCCCGGCCTGACAAAACGGTCACGCGCAACGAAAATATCCGAGCAGAAAAACAGTATCGCGCCCAGAGGGATGAGCAGACCGCCATGGGCCGCCGCAGCGCTGACGGACAACGCCGCCATAAGGGTGATCACGCACATATACGCATAGACAGCGATGCGCATTTTGCCCAGATGCGGATGAAGCCAGCGCACAATGAAAGCGCAGGGAACAATCAGCGCAGCCAGCGCGATAAGGGCGCTGGACAAGTCAGTCCCATAGACAATAAAAGCGGCGATGTAGCAAATATGGGCAAGGAAGAAAGAAACGAGTCCCAGCATGAAAATGCCCGCGCCGCGGGAAATCAGGAATAAATCCCCCCACCATGACAACACCAGCCCGACTAAAATAATCAAGCCATAGGCGCTATGAATCCCCCCGGACGATATGCATAAGAAAATAAACCCCGTCGAGGCGAGCATCTTGAAAAAGCCGTAAAGATAATGTTCATGGGAGAGAAACCAGAGCAGCAACCCCACCGCCGCCACCGTCATACCCAAGGCTACATAAATAACGCCCATATTTGTATGCTCCTTTCGTTTAAGGTCATTTTACCCGGGCGATCATTATTACACAGGCCAAGCGTCGTTTTGAAAAAAAAATCATGTGGTCGTCTCGAAAAACCACAAATTTTATTTGTTTCGCCCGCAGCATTTTTTATACTTGCGGCCGCTGCCGCAGGGACAGGGACGGTTCGGGTCGGGTTTGGCCGATTCAGGCGCGCCGCTTTCCTGTTGGCGCACCCATCCCATGACGTTTGCCGGGGGGCGACGATGACGCAGCTCATTGGCCATAAATTGCATATAAGGGTCTATATGCCTGAAGAAGTAGCGGTAACCTTCACAAAGGTAATTCAAGCCCGGATCACCGTCCTGGGTAACCGTAAAACGGTGCTTGGGACATTCGCCGCGACAGGCGAAATGGAATTGGCAAGAATTGCAATAAGTGGGCAGTCTGTCCCGCTTTGCGTCGCCGAAGGCACGTTGCTCTTCTGAACGCGCCATCGTGGACAATGGCTGTTCATGCAAGTTGCCCAAGCGGTGTTCGGGATACACAAAGTGGTCGCAGGAATAGAGGTCGCCGTTGGATTCAAGAATCATGGCGTCGCCGCACGTCTCGCGAAAGAAGCACAGGCTCGGCTCGTAGCCCATCCACGCCTCCAGCGCCGTGTCAAACAACTGCACGAACACCGTGCCCACATCGTGACGCACCCACAGGTCAAACACGCCCGCAAGAAACTTGCCGTACTGCAACGGCATAACGCTCCACGGGGTCACGGTCGCTTCAATGTCACCGTCCGGTTTTACCAGTGTCAATGCATTGGGATCGTCCGCCGCGATGCTGCGTTCCACAATGGGGATGAATTGAATGAACCCGGAGCCGTGCGCGCGCAGAAAGCGATATACCTCCTCCGGCGCTTCCGCCGTTTGACGGTTTACGCAGGCAAGGATGTTAAATTCCACATTATGCCGTTTCATGGTTTCAAGGGCGGCCATTACCCGTTTGAAACTGCCCCTGCCCGCGGCGTCAAGTCGAAACGCGTCATGAAACCGCTCCGGACCGTCCAGCGACAGCCCGATCAGAAAATTGTGTTCCGCAAGAAACGCCGACCACGCGTCGTCTATGAGTATGCCGTTGGTCTGAAGCGCGTTGTGAATCACCCTGCCGCCGCCGTATTGCTGTTGCAGCGCCACCGCCTTGCGGAAAAAATCCAGTCCCGCCAGCGTGGGCTCGCCGCCTTGCCACGCAAAGTGTATCTCCGGAAGATGGGACAAGCCCTCAATGTACTGCCGGATATACGCCTCAAGAGTTGCCTCCGACATGATCGGCTCTTTCCGGTCCGGATACAACTTGTATTTTTCCAGATAGAAGCAATAAGCGCAACGCAGGTTGCACGACGGCCCCGCCGGCTTCGCCATCACGTGGTACCCGGTAAACAAATCTTGTGGTAACAACGACATCAGTACAAAGCCTCGTCCACAGCCTTGCGGATGGCGCGGATGTGCTCGGGGCCCGTGCCGCAGCAGCCGCCGATGATGGACGCGCCCGCGTCAATCAACGCGCGCACATTGCCCGCCATGCAGGCGGGCGTTTCCGGGTAGAGAATGCTGCCGTCATCCTGTTGAACGGGTCTCCCGGCGTTGGGATGAACGATCAGCGGTGTGTCCGGTGCGACGGCATGCAATGCGGCGATCACGGCAATCATTTCTTCCGAACCGAGACTGCAATTCGCGCCCAAGATGTTCGCGCCCGCCGCCAGCATCGCTTCCGCCATCTGCTCGGGCGACACGCCCATCATGGTGCGATAGCCCGACGACGTCTTCGTATCAAAGGTGAAACTGGCAGCCACAGGCAGCGACGTGTTTTCCTTTACCGCGCGCACCGCCACTGACGCCTCGTCCAGCGCGCTCATGGTCTCCACGGTAAACGCATCCGCGCCGCCCGCCGCCAGCGCCTGCGCCTGCTCCGTGAACGCGTCGTAGAGTTCCTCTTCACCGACCTCGCCCGTCATCAATATCTTTCCCGTGGGACCCATGGACGCCAACACGAACCTGTCCGCGGGTATACTCTCACGAGACAAGCGGGCCGCCGCCGTATTGATTTCAGCTGCCTTGTCCGCCAGCCCGTAATGCTCCAGTTTATAGCGTGTGCCGCCAAAACTGTTGGTGAGCACCACGTCCGCGCCCGCCTCGGCATACATCCGCGCAATATCACGCACCGCGTCAGGATTGCCGAGGTTCCACGATTCCGGACTTTCGCCCGCTTGCAAGCCCTTCGCCACGAGGAACGAACCCCACCCGCCGTCAGATACGAGTACGCCTTTGCTCTTGATTGCATCCAGTATGGTCGCCATGAATATAACCTCCGTGTCGGTTTCGGATTCAAGGACAAAAAAGCCGGTCATGAGCCGACAACGGTAAAGTCCGTTCGTGTCGTTGCAACCCCGGCGTCAAGGCTGCGGTATCCTTTTTCGGGAGTATTGTCGAAGTTGGGGCGTGTTGAAGAGCAACAGGCGGTGGTGACAAACAACACGCCGTCCTGTTCTTCCACCTGATTGCCATGCCAGTGTCCGGCCGCCGCAATCTTCAGCGCATGTTTGGCGAACAGGGCGAGGACGGCGTCGGCATTCAAAATCCGGTACGCCTTGGTGTTCGGATTCAAGGGATGGTGGCAGAACAGGGCAATCGGTTGTTCAGGAACGATGGCGTCCGCCTGCGCCTTCAGCCATGCCAGCTCCTCTGCGCTCACTGTGACTTCGCTCTTCGATTCTTCGCAGGAATTGAACCCGATGAACGACCAGCCGTTGCATTCAAAACGCCAGTGAACAGGCCCGAAAACATCCGCAT
>Ga0129302_1002071_pt1 | contig 14548 bp, 8 predicted proteins | sample BlaSprsedimmetaG_FD_94476 | JGI IMG/M metagenome (GOLD analysis project Ga0129302, IMG submission 94476) | Hot spring sediment bacterial and archeal communities from California, USA to study Microbial Dark Matter (Phase II) - Blank Spring... | ecosystem: Environmental > Aquatic > Thermal springs... | reverse complement strand
TCGTATCGAAAATCGCCGCTGGTGTTGTTGATGGTGGTATCGTCATACGCGACGTCCGGCCCGCCGATGTCATATTCCTCGGCCAAAATGCGGCCGGGGATCGGATGCGGTTGGCCGTTCCAGGGGCCGGGTTTGGAAAACTGAATCCAGTTGACCTCCAGCCCGCCGACCGGAAACTCCAGACGCAGCAATTGGTGGTCGCCGGCCGTTAGTGGGATATCCTGGACTGAAAAAGTCCAAAATGTGTTTAACGAGCCGGTATCGTGAACCATCACCGTGGCGATGATTTGATCATTGAGTTTGACGGTGACGGGGATGTTGTCGGCGGTCGCCGAGGCGCGAAGAGTCATCAGGTAATCTGCGGTTTCGGTGATGTTGACCGTGTAGTTGAGCCATTCGCCGGCGTCGATCTGGAAGACGGCGTATCCACTGCCGCCGTCGTTAATCGACCGGATATCGACATCGGCGTCCAGCCGATACTGGCCGCCGCTGTTGCCGCTGGTCGTGTCAAAATAGCTGACGCCCTGGCCGCCGATGTCAAACCGCTCGGCCTCGATCCGTCCGGGGATGGCCATCGGTTCGCCGCCGAAGGGTCGCGTGGTGTTGGCAAGATAAATGTCCATCACCTCATTGGCCGAAAGGGCGTAATCAAAGACTCGCACGTCATCCAAAGCGCCTTGGTAATAGGCGTCCGCCGACCAGTTGCTGCGCCCGATGTAATTGGCGCTGCGCAGGACGCTTTGCGGGATGGCGGTCGTTCCCGTTTGGATGAGCTGACCGTTTTTATAGATTCGGACGTTGTTGCTTGATCGGTTGCTGATGGTCACTGCAAAAAACTGCCAGGTGTTCAGCGCAATCGCATTGGACGCACGGACAAGACCGCCGGCCGAACCGCCGTCATAGACCCGTACCGCCAGATGGTTGGTGGTGCTTTCACGGGTTACGATGATGTTGTGGTTATTGGGGCCGTTGCCCAGATCAATAAAGCGTGCCCAGTTTTTTACCGCCGTCGGGTGCGCCCAGAAGGCCGCCGAAAAGCCGTTGTCAAACTCGTCAAATCCGGCGGGCAATTCGATGTAGTCATTCACACCGTCGAACCGGAGCGCATTGCCGATAATGCCGGGGACGGAATCGGCGTCAAACGACAGGCCGTTTTTCAGTACGCCGTGATTTTGTCTGCCCGATAAATCTCCGGCGACTGTGCCTTCGCTCTCATCCAGACGCCAATACCCGATACATTCATGATTGGTGTCGAGGGATACGGCCATCGGACTAAGATTATCTCGATACACAATGCCTGCCGGGGTCAGATTGCCGCCGCTGATCAGCTCCCGATTGGTGCACCATTGATAAATCGCGTAGCGCTCGACGAACGGCGCGCTGTCCATCATTGTGATTAATTCACTGATTTTGGCGGCGTTTTGTTCATAGCTCGGATGCGGCGTTGTCCAGTTGCACCCGTTGTTCCATTCGGTGATCCAGATCGGTCGTCCGGTGCGTAAATGAATGTTACGCAGCCAATTGTACATCTGGCCGGCCGACCAATTGTTTTTATAGAAATGCACGGCGACAAAATCCACGCGGTAGTTTCGGGCGTCGGCCTCATCAATAAATGCATAGAGCCAGTCCAGCCCGGACGCCGCATCGCTGGGCGCCGGCGAGCCAAGCCGCAGCCCCGACGCCAGCAGATTGGGCCATTGGTCAATGGCCTGCTGAACGGTCATATTGGCCTGATCGCTTTTGTCCGGTTCATTGAAGCCGAGGGCGTGGGTGACGTTGTGCTTGTTGTTGATATTGGAATAACTGTTCCAGTTGGCGTTGTGCCGCATCGGAACATATTCAATGTCCAGCGAAGATTGGGTGGCATTGTCCCAGTCATAGTGCCAGGCGCTATTGACCATTCCCGCCTCCCAAGCGCCGCCGGCCCACCCCTTTTTGCTCGTCCATCGCCACGGGAAGACTCGTACAAAGGACACTGCATTGTCCAGTTCGGGCGGCATGACGCCGATTTCAAGATCTTTTCGGTCGGCGATAAAGACTTTGCTGATGCCGGCGCCGTTGCTTTCCTGTGCGAAAGTGGCCATATAGCCGCGCTTCAGACGGAATGAACTGATAGCGTTGTTCATCGCGCCAAGTTGAGCAGCCCGATAGTAGGTGTACAGTCCGAGGTTCATTGCCGAACCGCTGAAATGGATGCCGTTGTAAACCTGCAGCGGCTGGTACGTGGGTCCGTGTGGAATCACGACCGTTCCGACCTCATATTGAACGATACGAACAGTGCTGTTGAGTGCCGCCGCGGCGCCATTGACCCGAATCTGGTTCAAATAGGTCGAAGAGTTCACTGCTGACGGCCTTAAATTCGAGAAAAATAGCCATGAATCCGGTGAATTCAGATGGATTTGGCAGCTCGACAGCGGCGCTGAACCCGCGGATAAATGCAGTTCCGAACGACCGGTCATAATGACCGTGGTATTGCTTAATGAGGTGTAGGAGCGGATGTCATTGTCGATAGTGATTGTGTCGGCATTGCAGATGCTAAACATCCCGATTGAGATACATAGATACACTGCATACTTCGTATGTCCCATCCTGTAATTCCTTAAAGCCGTCAATGATTTTTGGAGTTTGTGGAGCTATCACTGCCGATCACTCACACTCGGCCGGTCTTTATATCGTTCAATACCCCCATATACTTTGACAGGGCTGCCTGAAAACCTCATTGCCATCTTTCCGTCGTGCCGGTTGTCAGTCTGTTCAGGCCGTTCCGTACTGATCCGACTGAAATTTTCTTTTAAGTTGAGGCCGTTTGGGGTAGGATTTTAGCGCGTAAATTTTGAAAATAATGTCAATATTCCGGAAAAAATGATGAAAAATGCCACGATGAAGGCTCAGATGCTTACTGCGCTGCGGCGGATTGAATCGCGACAGATCGAACGGCCTGTGATTCAGTCACCGACAGAGGTCTTATTGAAGATTGAATATGTCGGGGTATGCGGCAGCGATGTCCACTATTATGAGACCGGACGGATCGGCAGTCAGGTCGTTCAGTATCCTTATCAGGTCGGCCACGAATGCTCGGCGAGGGTCGTTGAGGTCGGGCCGGAGGTGTCAGGACTTCAGGCCGGCCAGACTGTGGTCGTGGAGCCGGCGGTGGCGTGCCATACCTGTGATCAGTGCCGTGCCGGACGGCCGCATACCTGCCGCACGCTGAAGTTTCTGGGCTGTCCCGGGCAGATTCCCGGTTGTTTGAGCGAATATCTGGTGATGCCGGCCGAGTGTTGTTTTCCAATCGACGGCAAGATCACCCCGCAGCAGGGCGTCTTGTGTGAGCCGTTTGCCATCGGGGTCTATGCGGTGCAGCAATCGGCTGTTACGCCGCAGATGGCGGTCGGCATTCTGGGGGCCGGGCCGATTGGCCTGAGCTGTCTGGCCGCGGCCAAGGCCGAAGGTGTTCAGTCTGTTTATATGACCGAGATCATTCCGGAGCGGTTGGCGACAGCGCGCAGCGCCGGCGCCGATTGGGTCGGCAGTCCGCGAATCGAAGACGTCGTTGCCTCCCTTATGCGGCAAGAGCCGCACGGGCTGGATGTGGTCTATGAATGTGCCGGCCAGCAGGAGACCATCGATCAGGCCATTAACCTGCTCAAGCCCGGCGGCAAATTGATGCTCATCGGCATTCCGCGGGAGGAAACAGTCTGTTTTTGCCCTGACTTGATGCGGCGGAAGGAAATCAGCATCATTAATGTCCGCCGGCAAAACCATTGCACGCAAAAAGCCATCGATCTGGTCGCAGAAAAGAAGGTCGATCTGGACTATATGATTACGCATACCTTCACGTTTGATCAAACCGCCGAGGCGTTCGATCTGGTCGCCGGCTATCACGACGGCGTCGTCAAGGCGCTGATCAAAGTCGGCTGAGATGATAACGTGGCGTAATCCGGCCGCTATTGCATCATAATCCGGCCGCTTGCGCGGCTCGGCTATTGCATCATAATCCGGCCGCTTGCGCGGCTCGGCTGTTGTATTGCAATCCGGCCGCTTGCGCGGCTCGGCTATTGTATTGCAATCCGGCCGCTTGCGCGGCTCGGCTATTGTATCCGTTATGCCAATTTTTCAAAAGCAGTTGTATCGGCGTTCCAGGCCAGCAGGCTGCCGGTATCCAGGTCGAAGTACCAGCCATGCAGGGTCAACCGGCCGGCGTGAACCGCCCCGGCGACCCACGGAAACGTCATTAGATTTTCCAGCGAGACGAGAATGGAGGCCTGTTCGCAGGCGCAGACCTTTTGGTCTTCGTCTTTGTCGGACATTTCTTGCTCGACTTTTTGTCGCGCCGAGCGGGCCGTCATTACCCATTGGTCGATGAACTCTCCGCTGGGATGGTCGCTGTCGCAGTGCATCAGGGCGTCGATGCCGCCGCAATGGGAATGGCCCAGTACGACGATATGCTCAACATTCAGATGCCGCACGGCGTATTCCACCGCAGAACTGACGCCGTTGTCCGGGGCGTTTTTCTCATACGGCGGCACGAGGTTGGCCACATCCCGCACCACAAACAAATCACCCGGTTGGCAATCGGTTAAAATCGCCGGATCCACCCGCGAATCGCTGCATCCAATGACCAGTACCTTGGGGCGCTGAGCTTCGCGGAGTTGTGCATACAGTGAATTGTCCTGCTTGTAATAGCGTCTTTGAAACCGTTTGAAGCCGTTGATCAATGCATCCGGGTTCTGCATTATTTTTCCTTATCATTGTCTGAAGCAATCGTGATTGTGGAAAAGCGATAGTCTATCCGGCAACACGACCTTGTCAAGTTGTTTTTGGAAGTAAAGACTCGACGGGACTTTTTGGAATCCTGACTGTAAGCGACACACGGGGTGTGTGTATGAATAATCGCTTTGCATTCGGCGGGTCGAACCGATAGAATAGCGGGACGGAATTGACAACGAAATTCTATCCGAGGAGACTGCGCCATGAAAAGTTATCGCAAAGAGCTGACGATGCAAACCGCCGGCCGACGGGAACTGATAAACATTACGCCGCAGGTGGAGCAGGCGTTGGCCGAGTCGGGTATTCGGGAAGGGCTGTGTCTGGTCAATGCGATGCACATTACCGCATCAGTGTTCATCAATGACGATGAGTCCGGGCTGCATCACGATTTTGAGGTGTGGCTGGAAAAACTCGCCCCGGAAAAACCGTATGACCAGTACCGGCACAACGGCTATGAGGACAACGCCGATGCGCATCTGAAGCGTACGATTATGGGGCGGGAGGTGGTCGTGGCCGTCACCGAAGGACGGCTGGATTTCGGCCCGTGGGAGCAAATCTTCTACGGCGAATTCGACGGCAAACGCCCCAAACGTCTGCTTATTAAAATCATCGGGGATTGACAGCGCTGATTGGGTTTAACACAACCGTCATCGTACTTAATTGAAGGGATAGCCACGGTCATGCAGGCGAGCACCGGCATCAGCGGACTGGATGCGGCGATTTGTCATCTGCGTTTGGGCGGGGCGACAGATCTGATGATCGGCAACTTTTTCAAGGTGACCTGTCCGTATTTGTACGAGCTGGATACGGTGGCGTATTTCGGTCTTCTGCGTCATCATCACGATTTTCACACCATCGCCCGTATTCGAGAGACGACGCAGGTCCTGCTGGATGTGTATAACTTTGAGAGGCGACTGTACGTTCATCCGCTGAAGGTCTGGAATCGCTACTCGCCGACGATGTTTCTGCCGCATTATCAAAAAGGCGATGCGTATCTGCCGCTGACCAGCAGTATCGAGGCCAGCAAACTGCTCTGGCATATCTCGCAAAAGGGCGCGCACGCCGCGTCCCGTCGGCTGGACTACTGGGATCGGTTGTTTCTGGAGGCCGAGGATTTGCTGTCGATGCCGCCGGAATCCGAGCCGGTGCGTGAGATGGTCGAGCGGCTGTGCCGGATTATGGTCGCACGGGAAAAGCGAATTTGCGAACTGGCCGCCCGCACGCTGACGCTGGAGGATTTAATCAACATCAAAAGCCGGCTGATCGGCAGCGGCTTTATCGGCGGCAAGGCGGCCGGGATGCTGGTGGCGCGGCGAATCCTGCTGAATGATTCGTCCGCTGACTGGGCCGAGCGGCTTGAGCCGCATGATTCGTTTTATATCGGGTCGGATGTGTTTTATACCTATATCGTCGAGAACGGCTGGTGGAAGCTGTTTATGCGGCAAAAGACCCCGGAAGGCTATTTTGAGGCCGGCGCCGAACTGCGCGAGCAAATGCTCAGCGGGCGTTTTGCCGAACCGATTCGCCAGCGGTTTCAGGAATTGGTGGAGTATTTCGGTCAGTCGCCGATGATCGCCCGTTCGAGCAGTCTGCTGGAAGATTCATTCGGCAACGCCTTTGCCGGTAAATATGAAAGCTTGTTTCTGGTCAATCAGTGCGATCCCGATGAGCGTTATACCCGGTTTGAGGAGGCGGTGCGGCGGATTTTCGCCAGCACGATGAGTCAGGACGCTTTGAGCTATCGGCGGCAGCGCGGGCTGGATGAGCAGGATGAGCAAATGGCCCTGCTGATTCAGCGGGTGTCGGGGTCGCATCAGAAGCGGTATTTCTTTCCGCTGATGGCGGGCGTGGGCGTGTCGTACAATACGTTCGTCTGGCGTCCGCATCAGGATCCGAAGGCCGGGATGATTCGGCTGGTGTTCGGGTTGGGCACGCGCGCAGTTAATCGCGTCGAGGACGACTATCCGCAGACCATTGCGCTGGATGATCCGCTGACGCGGCCGTATTCCGGCCGTAAGGACGCCAAGCGGTTTTCACAGCACAAAGTGGATGTACTGGAAGCGCAGGCGAATTGTTTGGCGACGGTTGACCTGCACGATTTGCTTATCAATGTGCCTGAGGCGCGATCGGAGTTGGTGGTTTCGCGGGATTATGAGGCCGAAGACCAGATGCGGCAAATGGGGCGCGACGCCGGGCCGTACTGGCTGGTGGATTTCAGGAAGCTGCTGTCGGAAACGCCATTTGTGCAGATGTGCCGGTCGATGCTCAAGACGCTGGAGGCGGCTTATGCTTATCCGGTGGATGTGGAGTTTACCGCCAATTTCGCAATGGACGGGCGGTTAAACATCAATCTCGTGCAGTGCCGTCCACTCCAGACCAAGGGGCTGCGCGCCAATGTGCAGCTGCCGCAGACGATTCCGACGGACAGGATTTTGCTGTCGATCAGCGGCGGGGCGATGGGCGGCAATATCTCACAGTCGCTGGGGTGCGTGATTTATGTGGATCCGGCCGGTTATGTGGCGCTGCCGCAGCCGCAGAAATACGAGCTGGCTCGCTGTATCGGCAGGCTGAATCAGACCGTCGCCGATCGGCACAGTCGTCCGACGCTGCTGATGGGGCCGGGCCGCTGGGGAACCAGTACGCCCAGTCTCGGAGTGCCGGTGTCGTTTTCCGAGATCAACCGTGTTACGGTCCTGGCCGAAGTGGCGTATGAGAGCGACAATCTCTCACCGGATCTTTCATTCGGGTCGCACTTCTTCCAGGATTTGGTCGAGAGTGATATTTTTTATCTGGCCGTATTTCCGCAGGCCGAGCAGACGGTGTTCCGCTGCGACTGGTTTTTTGAACAGCCCAATCGGCTGACGTCATTTGTCCCGCAGGCCGAGGCGTTTGAAACCGTCATTCGCGTATGGGCGCCCGATACGCCGTTGCGGATATTCAGCGATCTGATGCAGCAAAAGACGGTGGTGTTTTGCGAGTAGGCAGGCCATCGGAAAACCGAGCAGAGTCGGCGGCAAACCGGCGACCGCTTCAAAAGGACATCAAGTTGCCCAGATTGCCGTAAAGGGTCATATAACCTTTAAAGATGTGAAAAATCATCACGCCAGCGACGACCAGATAGACCAGTCGGGGCGTCCAGCGGGCGACGGCTTCGAATCCACGTTCGGCGTTGTCGGCGTAAATCAATCCGAGGCGGTCGGCTGATTCATCCAGATCGCCGGTCTCTTCACCGACCTGCCAGATGGCGACAAAATCATTCGGCAAACGACCAGAAAATCCCATACTGACGTTTTCGCCGCGTTTGACCGCGTCAATTCCTCCGCTTACGGCGCGGCGAAGGACAGCGTTCGGGGTGGCCTCGACAGCCAGTTCGGTGGTGCGAGAAATGGGCAGGCCTGCTTTGAGTGCCACTGCGAATATTTTGCAGAAACGACTCAGAGACAGATCGCGTACCGCTGCGCCGAGGACGGGAATGCCGAGCACGAAGGTATCCAGCAGCGTTCGCGACAGGCCGCGGCGCGGCGTCAGAAAGCATGTGCCGAGGATGAGGGCGGCGGGGATGTAAAACAGCAGCAGAATCCCGATTACGCCGCGGAGGTATTGGCCGGTATCCCAGCCGCCCAGCGCAAAGCCCGGTACCGGTGCGAATAGGGCCAAAGCGTGAATCAACAGTATCGGCAGAATTAAACCGGAACGGATGATCCGTTGCAGACGCTGGCGAAAGTCATACCACTTGCTGAGCATCTCGAAGATTTCCGCCAGTTGGCCGGTGTCCTCGCCGACGCGAATCAGAATCACATCGAGCGGTTCAAAATGTTTTTTGTGCTGTTCGACGGCATCGGCCAGGCTGCAGGATGCGGCCGCCATCGAGGCGATCTGGTTGAAGATGCGGCCGATTCGACCGCGTTTGTACACCGTCTGCAGCGTCCGCACGATCGGCACGCCGGCCGACAGCATGACGGACAGATTATGATACAGATTGATCCGTGGATCGGCCAATGAAATTCCTTCCCGCAAAAACTCCGGGTACGCCTGCAAAGGTCCGTCTTTCGTCTGAATTTTCCGTGTTCGCTACATCTCCAGCGCACCGGCGGCATAGGTCAGTTCCTGCACGGCGACCATCACGCCGGTACATTCAAACAGACTGCCCGTAACCCCTTCGACGCGGCGAATGACCTCATTGCTGAGCTGACGCTCGACGGTTGCGATAATGACTTTGCAGTTCGAGGCGACGCCGTTTTTTGCAAACTCCGCATACAGGGGGATTTGCGTCAGGTGGTTGCGGCCGTTGTCGGCGTCGCAGACCGCCAGCGAGATGCCGTCCAGGCTGGCCACGGCCTCGAGTATCGCCTTAAACACAGTCTCATCCTGTACGAATATCTGCACCAGATTTCGCATCGCCGGTTCGAGCGTCTGAATGTCCTTCCCGGTGGCCAGCACAAAGGCTTTTACCAGTTGTTTGTCTGTGTGGGCGGCGATCATCTGAGCGACCGCTTCGGCGTTCTGCAACGTTTGCGAGAGAGCCGACAACAGGCGAATATGGGCGTTGCTCTGCTGATGGGGGGCGATGATAAAGACGAGCAGTCGAACCTTTTGGCCGTCGGCGGCCTCAAAATCAACGCCGTGGGGTACCGTCATCAGGCCGACCACAAAATCGTGAACACCCTTGATGCGGCAGTGAGGCAGGGCGATGCCGTTGCCGAACGCCGTTGAACCGAGTGTTTCCCGGTCCTGAAGGGCTTCGAGGATGTCCTCTTCGGAGACGTTTCTGCAAAGAGGACTTTTTTTGGCCAGCGCGGCAATCTCACACAGCGCCAGCGCCTTGTCGTCCGCCGAGGAGCGGGCCTTTACGCACTCCGGTCGCAGCAATTCAGACAATTTCATTTATGTGCTCTCAATGTTTGAAGGCTGTAATCTATTTCTGAGCGATTGCCTATCGGTTGTTCGCACAAAGAAAAGGAAACCGAATCAGAGACTGTTGGGGTCGGCGGCCATTCCGGGCGCCGGCGCCGGTGCGGCGAAATCGCGCGCCTTGGCGGCCTCCATCTCCTGCTTTAACGGTTCAAGCAGCCGAGCCATTTCGTCGCCGTAAGTACGAACAAGCTCCTCCATCTCGGCAAGGTTTTGTTCGACCGCCGCGGCCTGCTGTTCCGGTTCGGACAGTCGCTTCCATTCGGTCAATCGCTGACGAATACTCTCAAAATACAACTCCACGTTGACCGGCAGGGCGGGCACATAGTCCAGTCCCTGATCGACCAGCCGGGCGATTTCCGAGTGAGTAAACAGCGAGCCGAACTCTTGACCTTGTTCTTTCAGTTGGTCAAGACGTTCCTGAACTTGTGCGGCCAGATCGTACTGTCCGATGGTATCGGCCAGGTGCATTTTGCTGTAGAGCGCGAGAATACGATTTTTGAGCACATTGCAGGCCGCTTCGCGTCCGCGTTCGGGGATGCGGCGCGCCCGTTCCATGGCGTTTTCATAAGCCTGATCGGCTTTGTCATACAATGCAATGACGGCCTCAAACAGTTCCGGCTGCCCATCCATACGCAGCGGCAGCCGTTCGGGCAAACCGCGGACAAGCGCCTCATCAACCGCATCCATAATTCCCGCTATCCGCGAAGTGATGCGGCGAAGGAAGGAGATCTGATCGGCGTAAACCATCGCGGCGTACGCATAGCTGTCGGCTTGTCGAATCGCGGCCGCGACCGCATCAGCCGAGCGTACTTTCTGATACTGTTCGGCGGCTTGCTCGAAAAGTTCAATTGCCTGTCGCGCCGTCTGTCGGTAGGCGTCCAGACTGGAGTGAATGGCTTCGGCATAGGCGGCGATCTTTTCCTGGTGTGCGGAGAGCATTCGGTCAATATCCGAAAGCTGTTCCTGCAGCATTTGCCGGTTCGGGTCGGTCTGAAGGGCCTCGATCTTTTCCGTCGTTTGCCGGATATTATCGGTCAGCGACTCGACGTGCAGTTTTGTCAGTGCGAGGCGGTCGTTGAGAATACCGATTTGATTTTCCACGGCCTGCACCTGGACGTAGTCTTGCGTGCGTTCCAGCATCAGGTCGTAAGCCTGTGTCTGAAGCGACAGTTTTTCGTCGCCTTTGGCCAAATCGGCCTGTCGCAGCAGGGTCTCGGAGCGGGCCTGGGAGTCGTCAATAATGGCCTGGATATCGTTTTTTTGCTGCATGAGCGCTTCCCGCTGCGATGTCAGTTCGTTCAGCTTGCGCTGGGCCTCGGTCAGACGAGTTCGCAGGCCGGGCTGTTCAGCGGCGCCGGTCAGCAGGGCGTTCAATTCCACGATTTCTTCATCCTGCTGCGTCAGCATCTTTCCGATGCGTTCTTTTTCGAGCAGCAGTCCCTGAGAGCGCTTCAGCTCCGAGGCAATGGCGTCGGCGGCTTTGCGAAGGGGAAGGGTCTGCAGCATCAATTCGCTCCGAAGCGAAAGCCCCTGATCCAGCGCCAAATTGGCCGCCGCCAGATGGGCCGAATCCTGCGCCAGGCCCGTCGGGCGATGGGAGGCAAGGGCGGCTTGAATCTGCTGCCGCGCCGCCGCCTTATCGGGTGCGGCCAGGGCCGCCTGAATTTGTTGGTGTACCTCTTTGGCGGCCTTGTCTTGAGGGTTGTCCCGACAGCCCGCCGCCGCCAGACAGAAGGTCGCCAGAAAGACCGATACCCGTCGAATCGTCAGCACCTTATTAGTTTTTCGCACCGGCACACTCCGTAGTCTGTAGTCTATTGATGAGGACGCTTTTTTAACAAAGCCATATCGTACAGGCCGATGTCCGCTGCTGTCAAGAACTTTCTGCGAGGGGGATTAACGGTTGGCGGTGGGCGTAAAAGTGTTTTTTCTCGAACTGAAAGACGATTTTGGGTATAGTCATTGACGTTTGGGGTTATCGTTATGCTTAAAGAGGTGTTTATGGGTACGCTGAATCGTGTTCTTGTTCCGTTTTTGATTATTTCGCTGCCGATAGCGGCTATGTTGGCTTATCTGGCGTATTATGCTCACGAAAAGCGAAGATTGCCGCCGACATCGCCGATGGTTGAACCGATTGAGTTTGGCGGCGACCAATGGCCGGTTTTTCGGTCGAATGCCGCTTTGACCGGGATTGTCGAGGGCCGGTTTCCTGACTCGCTTGCGTTGGTCTGGCGGTTCGAGACCGCCGATGCGGTCAAATCGACGCCGACAGCGTCCGGCGGAACGGTTTTTATCAGCTCGATGGACGGTCATTTGTATGCGGTCGATCTGGCGACTGGACAAGCTCAATGGCGGTTTGAGGCGGATAGCGGGCTGGAAGCCAGTCCGCTGATTGCCGACGGCGTGGTGTATGTCGGTTCCGAACGAGGGACGTTTTATGCGATTGATGCCGCCGACGGGTCAAAGCGATGGACGTTTGAGACCCGCGGTAAAATCATCGGCGCAGCCAATACCTTTCAGGATGTCGCGACCGGAAGGCGGCGGATTGTGTTCGGCGGCTACGACAATTATCTGTATTGTCTTGACGCTGAGACGGGCGACAGGGTCTGGCAGCAGGAGGCCCAAAGCTATATCAACGGCGCCGCGGCCATCGCTGACGGCGCGGCGGTCTTCGGCTCCTGCGACGGCAGGCTGTATATTGTGCCGCTGGACGAGCCGGAGCAGAGCCGTACGGTGGACATCGAAGCCTATATGGCCGCCTCGCCGGCGATTGAGGACGGCGTCATCTATGCGGGCAATTATGAAGGGCTGTTTCAGGCCGCCCGCCTGGAGGACGGGCATATCCTGTGGCAATCCCGTCGGGAGGGGGTTCCGTTTGTGTCCAGTCCGGCAGTCTCGGCTGATCGGGTGCTGTTCGGGGCGAGGGACAAGACGCTGTACTGCCTGGATCGGCAGGACGGCGCGCAGATCTGGACGTTTTCGGCCACCGCCGGTATTGACAGTTCACCGGTGGTTTGCGGCGACAAGGTCATTTTCGGGTCGAATAACGGGCGATTGTATGTCGTCGGGCTGAACGATGGACGGGAACGATTCAGTTATGCATTGGGCGGCGCCGTCAGCGCCGGTCCGGCGGTGGTGGACAGTACCGTGCTGGTCGGCTGTGAGGACGGGGCGGTGTATGCCTTTCGGGCCGCACCATAACTCAATAGCAAACCGTTCGGTTTTTTTCAAAAAACTCCGTGCCAAATCGGTCGCGACAAACTAAAATTATTGCTATGTTGTGAAGAAACAATCCTGTTGTTTTATATCGATATTTACTTTTATGAAGATTGTTATTGCAGGCGCTAAAGGCGCGGGAAAAAGTACGGTCGCCGGTCATGTGGAACGATTGACCGGCCTAACGCTTATCGAGACCGATCAGCTCATCGAGGAGGCGTATTTCAAGCAGCACGGACAGCGTAAGACCTGTCGAGAAATCTATACGGAATGCGGCAGCGACGTTTTTCGTGAACTGGAACGGCAGGTTGCGATGTCGCTGGAGTCGGCCGATTGGCGATTGGTGGTCTGCGGCGGTTCGACGCTGCTGGATCCGGACAGCCGTCGGGCGCTGCGTATGAATGCGATTTTGGTTTATCTGAAGGCCGATGCCGAGACGATTTGGTCGCGCCTGATCGGTATCGGACTGCCGCCATGGCTGACTGGTACGGACGGGCGAGAACGCCTTGAAAACGACATCAGCTATCGTGATGAGGCATTGGCGCCGCTTTCGGATATTGTGGTGGACGCCACCGGCAAGAAGCCCGAAGAGATTGCCGCAGAGATTTATGATCTGCTGGGGCGGGAATTGGCGGTGCGTATGACGGCGGCCAACACGTTCGGCGACATCGTGCGAATCACGACATTCGGCGAAAGCCACGGCCCGGCCATTGGTGCGGTGATGGACGGGGTGCGGCCCGGCATCGTAATTTCCGAGGCCGATATTCAGCGCGAGCTGAACCGCCGCCGGCCGGGGCAAAGCGATGTGACTACGCCGCGCGACGAGAAAGATCAGGTCGAGATTCTATCGGGCGTGTTTGAGGGCAAGACCACCGGCGCGCCGATCGCGATGGTCATCTTCAACCGCGACCATGATTCGACCAAATATGAAGGCATCAAAGACCTGTTTCGTCCCGGCCATGCGGATTTTACGTTTTATCAAAAATACGGTATTCGCGACTATCGCGGCGGGGGGCGGTCTTCCGGACGGGAAACCGCCGGTCGGGTGATGGGCGGAGCGATTGCCCGCACGCTGCTGGCGGAAAAGGGGATTCGCATCCTTGCCCATTCGGTTGAGATTGCCGGTATCGCCGCCGAACGATGCGATTACGATGTCATTGAGACCAATCCGGTGCGTTGTGCAGACCTCGAGGCTGCCAAACGGATGCAGCAGGCCATTGTCGCGGCCAAAGATGACGATGATTCAGTCGGCGGGGTGGTGAAGCTGGAGATTTTGGGGCTGCCGGCGGGGCTGGGCGATCCGGTGTTCGGCAAGCTCGACGCCCGGTTGTGCTCGGCGATTATGACGCTTGGTGCGGTCAAAGGAATCGAGGTCGGCAAAGGTTTTGCCTTAACAAAAATGCGCGGCAGTCAGTCCAACGATAATATGGCCGACGGCGGGTTTGTCAGCAACAACGCCGGCGGCATTACGGGCGGCATTTCCACCGGTCAGCCGGTCGAATTGCGGATTGCCGTCAAGCCGACCTCTTCGATTGCCCGTCCGCAAACGACGATTGACCTGGACGGTCGAACCAGGCCGATTGAAACGCACGGCCGACACGATCCGTGCATCGTGCCGCGGATCATTCCGGTCATTGAGGCGATGGCGGCG
>Ga0129302_1002065_pt1 | contig 14571 bp, 12 predicted proteins | sample BlaSprsedimmetaG_FD_94476 | JGI IMG/M metagenome (GOLD analysis project Ga0129302, IMG submission 94476) | Hot spring sediment bacterial and archeal communities from California, USA to study Microbial Dark Matter (Phase II) - Blank Spring... | ecosystem: Environmental > Aquatic > Thermal springs... | reverse complement strand
GTATTCATTCAGATGATTCCATTCGTAATTCTGCATAACGGTAAACCTGAATTAGAAACTTTCAGCTCAATCCTTGGTGGAATAATTTTAGGAATTGTTGCTTTACGAACCCGTTCATTTTTGTACGGTGTTTTTATTCATTTTGCTATCATGCTTGGTATTGATATTTTTTCAACGGTAAGATCAAGGTCCGAATTCATTTCGGAATTATTAGCAAAGATATTTTAAGAATACGAAATTATTCTCTATTTTTATTTCATTCATTTCAAAATAGGAGAAAAATAAAAATGCTGTTTAGTCTTAACGTTGATCACGTGGCATTTTTGAGAAATGCAAGAATGGAAGTAAATCCTGATCCGGTTACTTATGCTTTAATGGCTGAGCAATACGGAGTTGACGGAATTGTTGTGCATTTACGTGAAGATAGACGTCATATAAACGAAAGAGACCTACGCTTGATGCGTGAAATGCTGACCACCAAATTAGATCTTGAAATGGCTGCAACAGAAGAGATTATAAAAATTGCAATTAATGTTCAACCTGAACTCGCGACAATTGTACCTGAAAAAAGACTCGAGCTTACAACCGAAGGCGGTATTAATGTAATTGATAATATAGATCCACTTCGCTCAACAATTGAAAGGCTTCATGAAGCAGAAGTTCCGGTTTCACTTTTTATAGAACCGGATATTGCTCAGATCGATGCTTCTTCAGAAATTGATTCCGACTTTATCGAAATACATACCGGCAATTATGCAAACGCTCTAACAGAAGATGATATGTTTGAAGAATTAGAAAGAATACGCCAAGCAGCGAAACATGCAAAAAAGTTAGGGCTGGGAGTAAACGCCGGTCATGGATTGAATTACAACAACATGAAACATTTTATTGCAATTGAAGACATTGATGAGGTTAGTATTGGTCAAGCTGTTGTTGCGCGTTCGGTTTTTGTTGGATTGGAAAAAGCAGTAAAAGAAATGATAGCCTTAATAAGATTGAGAAAAGGTTTTTGAACCAATTTGGTTCAAAAATAGAAAATGAACTGATTTGGTTCAAAAATATAATTTGAACCGAATTGGTTCATTAGCTATATTTGATGTGAGCTTGAGAATTTTTACGGGTCTATCCATGAAGAAAATTGCTTTAATAGGGGATATTGTTAAATCGCGGGAGCTAAGTGATAGGAAGAAAATCCAAACTAAACTTAAACGTAAACTTACTTCTATCAATAAAAAGACTGCTTCTTTGTTGTCACCTCTCACAATAACTCTCGGTGATGAATTTCAGGCAGTATATAAAAATGCCGGTGAAATATTCCCGGATATGTTTGAAATCTTAACCGCGGTTCATCCTTTGCAAATCAGATTTACTTTAGGAGTGGGCGAAATTTCAACTTCTATTAATAAAAAAAGCGCTATTGGTATGGATGGTGAAGCCTTTTATATTGCTCGTGATAATATGGACATGATCAAAAAAAATGGTTCATTAATTCATATTGGTGGAATAAACAACTCAGTTGAAAAAATAGTAAACCTAAATTTGAAATTAATATCAAATCAAGTAAGTGATTGGAACATGAATAGGCTTCAAATCTTTTTTAACCTGCTAAAAGGAGAAAACAGGTATTCAAGAATTTCGAAATCTTTATCCATTTCGGAGCGTGCTGTTTATAAAAATATTAGTAGTGGTTCTTTGGATGTAATCGTAGCAGTCTTTCAAGAAATAACTGAAATTATTAACAGCTCAATCGAAAATGATAAATAGTGAATATATTTACTTCCTGGTTTTTGTTCTATCATCTCGTTTACCGTTCTACTCCACGGAACAAAAGTTAACAGTAAGAGAATTATTTATTAAGTTAATAATCCAGTTATTCCCAATTCTATTTTTCTCATATAAATTCAATCTCATTCTAATTGTATTGGCATTAATCGCAATTAATGTCGCAGAATTCATACTTGAAGAAAAGCAGTTAAAAAAGGGTAGTAGTCTAAATGGATTACGGACAATAGAAATAGTCGTTACAATTATAATAACCAGTATAATTTTTTCAATTAATTCTCCTATGGTTCTTAGTGATTACATTAGTACAACATTAAAAGCAGTAAAAAATAATTATATAATCACACAAAACATTCTCTCTTTTAATAGCAATACGGTAGGCATTATAATTCTGGGAGTTTTATTTTTATTGAATGAAGTTAACTTACCGATACGTTCTCTTTTGACGAGACTTAAAGTGCTTCCTAAAAAAGGTACAGGTAATACAGATAAAAATGAACTAAATGCTGGCAGAGTAATTGGGATGGTGGAAAGAATATTAGTATATATTTTTGTATTAGGTGGTGAGTATGCAGCGCTCGGTTTAATTTTAGCTGCTAAAGCATATGCAAGATCAAAAAGAATGGACGATCAGGATTTTGCTGAATACGTTTTAATTGGAACACTTGTCTCTACTGCCTTTGCACTTATTATTGGTTTAGCTGTTAAATATCTAATTGGATTTTAATGAATAAAAAAGAAAAACTCCTAAAACAAAAATTAGATTATCATTACAAGTATTTTGATTACTCGCAAATCTCTCCTGACCCGTTGGAGTTTTTGCATAGATATACAGACTATTACGATATTGAGATTTCCGGATTACTATCATCTGTTTTCGCTTATGGAAATGTAAGGCAAATTAATTCCACTCTTAATAAACTTCACACAATAATGGAAGGCAAACCTTACGAGTTTGTTCAAAACTACAATCCAAAGAAAGATGATAAATTATTTAGAAAAATAGTCCATCGTTTTTATTCATCGGAAGATATAGTTTCTCTTTTTAATGCAATTCATAGGATTTATATTAATTACGGTTCGCTCAAAAGGTTATTCTTGCTTTACTATTTTTCAGAAGAAGAACATCTGAAAAATGCGATACATTTTTATTCGAGAAATATGATTGATATAATTGCAGATCATAAAGAACCAAGCAGGGGAGTGGTTTTTATGTTTCCTGATCCTTTCAAAGGAAGTGCATGCAAAAGAACAAATTTATTTTTACGATGGATGGTTCGCAAAGATGAACTTGATTTAGGATTATGGACAGAAATTCCCACAGAAAAACTTGTCATTCCAGTCGATACACATATAGCAAGAATCTGCAAAGAATTAAAATTGACAAAACATAAAAATGTATCATGGAAAATGGCTGAAGAAATTACAGAAAATCTGAAAATATTTGATGCAAAAGACCCGGTTAAATACGATTTTGCAATCTGCCACATAGGTATGCGCAAAATGAAATTCTGAAATACTAATAAACTAATTATTAAAATAAATATTGGTAGAGTATGATTAACGAAAACAATCTACAAAACGAAAAACCTAAACCGCCGGCATTTTACCGATGGTTTGTTCTTGTTGTTATTAGTATAGCAATGTTCGGTAATTATTATGTTTATGACAGCATTGCTCCTATTGCCGATATTCTTAAAGCTGATCTTGGCTATTCTGATGAAAATATCGGTCAGTTATATTCATTTTATAGTTTTGCTGCTATCGTTGTTTTGATGATAGGCGGAATTATAATTGATAAATATGGTACAAAAAGATCAACTTTATTTTTTGGTTTTGTATGTTCAGTAGCTGCAATTGTTACTGCAATTTCTCCTGATCTTTATATAATGTTATCTGGAAGAGTTCTATTAGGTTTAGGAGCCGAACCTTTAATTGTTGCGATAACAACAGCACTAGCCAAATGGTTTAAAGGAAAAGAACTTAGTTTTGCCTTCGGAATAAATTTAACAATTGCGCGGCTTGGTTCTGTAGCAGCAGATAATTCACCAACTTGGGCAAGCGGACTCTACACAAATTGGCAGGACCCGCTTTATCTCTCGGCTATGATCGGTTTGAGTTGCTTGGTTGGTGGCGTAACCTATTTTATTCTCGAAAGAAATGCCGAAAAAAGATATACACTTGGCGAAGCTGAAGAAACAGAAAAGTTTGTTTGGTCTGATCTATTAAAATTCAGCAAATCATATTGGTACATAGTTGGTTTATGTATTGTTTTTTATTCTGCAATATTTCCTTTCAGAAGTTTTGCAATCAAATTTTTTATTGAAGCACACGGCGAATCACGTGAGTTTGCCGGATTTCTAAATAGTATTTTGCCGCTATCAGCAATGATTGCAACTCCGATCTTCGGATTAATTGTTGACAAAGTTGGAAAGAGATCACTTTTTATGATGGCTGGTTCGTTAGTTCTTCTTCCTGTTTATTTAATGATGGTGTATACGGATATTTCTTTATTCGTTCCGATTGCTTTAATGGGAGTTGCATTTTCATTAATCCCAGCGGTTATGTGGCCCTCCGTTGCATATATCGTAAACGCAAATAGACTTGGAACTGCTTATTCTTTAATGACATTAATTCAGCAAATCGGTTTAGCTGCATTCAACTGGATGATAGGTGCTGCAAACGACTATGGTGGCGCATCGGCTCAGAATCCTGCCGGGTACGAATATGGTATGTGGATATTTTCTATACTGGGATTCTTAGGATTATTTTTTGCATTTATGTTAAGAAGAAGCGAAATGGGTTCAGATGGTCATGGTCTCGAATATCCTTCAGGTAAAAAGGAATGATAGATATCTCTGATTATATACCTGTTAGAGAATGCGGTCATAAAATTAAAAATGATAAAGTAATTGTTCATTATGATAAATTTGAGAAAACCTGGTTGGATAAGTTCATCAAACCGAAAAAAGAAAAAATTGCCAAAATCGAATTAGACGAAATAGGTAGTTTTATTTGGCTTAATTGCGATGGTAAAAATAGAGTAAGTACTATTGTTGAATTATCTAAAATCAATTTCCCCGGAAAAGAAAAAATTGAAGAACGTGTAACATTATTTCTAACTCAATTAGAAAATAAAAAGTTCATAAGATTTTACACGATAAAATGATGTAGTTATTCTCTATTTTTTGTAGATTACTAGTGGAGATAATTACAGAGACCTAATGAAAAATAGTATTCTGATATTAGCATCATTTTTAGTTTTAAATTTATCGTCTTCCTTGAATGCGCAGACATTTGGTTTTGGTTGTCTTGGGTTAAGCGGTTTTTACGGCGGTTATGGGCTGCATACTTATGAGCCGGTTGGTCTAAATAAAAGCTTAGATTTAATTTTTGTCAACAATCAATCTGAAGTTAATTCCCCGATAAAGTTCGAAAAAGCATCCGGGTTTAGATTCGGTGCAAATATTTTACGTGCTGAATTTAACCATGTTTTTCTTACGGCTAAAGGTTTTTTTCAATTCTCGAAAGAACAACATTCATTTGAAGACCCTAATCATGTCGGAGTATTTATAAAAAATGAATATGAATTAACTAGTAATCATTGGGGGATCGGTCTTGATTTTGGTTTACCTGTATTCAGTTTTCTTCATCTTAAATTGATTGAAGGTGGAATAACATTCTATAATATTGAATTAAAAGAAAAAATTATTTCTGACGATGATATTTTAACTGAAAATAAATATGAAAATGACGGACCAGAAATTGGATACTACATTGGAACCGGTTTAATAATAAATCTTATTGAAGGTTATATCAGTATTGAAGGAACTGCAATGTATCATTTCTATAAAATTGATTCTGTTGAAAATTCCGATGCAATAAATTTTGTACATCCATCTATCAACAAACCTTTTATTGATAAAGGTGGGTTCGCTGCTGCTGTTCAACTTAATTTAGGATTTCCATTATAAAGGAGTATAAATGCCGTTAACAAAATTAGACAGAGCTTCGCAAATTGCTATTCGGGACTGTATGGGTGCCAAAAAAAATGAAAAGATATTAATTGTAACTGATGAACAAAAACGAGAAATCGGTCTATCACTTTATGAGAATGCTTTAAGTTTAGGACACGAAGCCTTGTTTGTAGAAATGAAATCACGAGAAATTAATGGCGAAGAACCGCCGGAGTATGTTGCTGAGTTAATGAAAAAATTTGATGTAGTACTTTGTCCAACTGCAAAATCATTAACTCATACAGACGCTAGAAGAAGTGCATCTGCAAAAGGTGTGCGTGTTGCAACCTTTCCCGGTATAACAAAAGAGGTTATGATTAGGGGACTTAATGCAGATTATAAAAAAATTGCTGCATTAACTTTAAAACTAAAAAAGAGATTAGAGAAAACTAAAGTTGTTAGGGTTACAACTGCAAAGGGAACAGATATTACTATGCCCATTGCGAATCGAAAAATTATTCCAAGTAAAGGATTATTTCATAAAAAAGGGGAAAGTGGTAATCTTCCGACAGGTGAAGCTTTTGTTGCACCAATTGAAGGAAAATCAGAGGGTGTTTTTGTTTCGGATGGTTCTTTTGCCGGTGTTGGTATTCTTAAAAATGTAATAAGAATTAAAGTTGAAAAAGGGCTGGCGACTGAAATTTCCGGTGGCAGAGAAGCAGAGCAACTATGGAAAATGGTTTCTAAATTTGGTGATAAGGGAAGAAATATTGCAGAATTTGGAATTGGAACAAATGATAAAGTAAAATTAAGCGGTATGCTTCTGGAAGACGAAAAAGTTCTTGGTACGGTTCATATTGCATTAGGCGATAATAAAAGTATGGGCGGAAAAGTCCATGTACCTTTCCATGTTGATGGTGTTATAAAACAACCAAATGTCTACTTTGATGACAAGCTAATAATGGAAAAAGGTAAGTTGCTCATCTAAAAACTCTAAATTCCTTCAAAATAGCGGGTTTTATCCCCGGTTTTTTATTCTAAATCTTTCAATCTCAAATTTTTTGATAATTGGAGTCGATTTTACTATATTTGCAGACTTAATTTTCAAGAAAAAGGGAATTCTATGTCCAAAACAAAGATTTTAGAAGAATTAAACCCCGCCCAAGTAGCTGCTGTTGAATTCAACGCAAAACCACATATGATTGTTGCAGGTGCAGGTTCCGGCAAAACTAAAGTTCTTACACATAAAATAGCATATATTTTAGCGGATGGATTTGAACCGGAGAATATTCTTGCGCTTACATTTACAAATAAAGCTGCAAATGAAATGAAAGAGAGAATTACTCATTTGGTCGGTAAGAAAGCCGAAAAGATTTGGATGGGAACATTTCATTCAATTTTAGCAAAAATTTTAAGAAATGAAGCGGACAAAATTAACTACAAAACAAATTTTTCAATTTATGACAAAGAAGATTCCGTATCACTCGTAAATAATATTCTTCAGGAATTTGAAATTGATATTGCTGGCTTGACGGGAAATTCTATCCACAGTAGAATTAGTAATTTGAAGAATCAAATGATTGGTCCGGATGAATACGAAAAGGATATCGCACAAACCCCTCAAGAGAAAACTATTGCAAAAGTTTATCGCGAGTATAATAAGAGACTTCATATAAATAACGCAATGGATTTTGATGATTTATTGTTAAAACCGATTGAGTTATTTAATAACCATCAGAAAGTATTACAGAATTATCGTAAACAATTTAAGTACATCCTTATTGATGAATTTCAGGATACTAATAAAGCACAATATGAAATAGTTAAATTTCTTGCTACACCTCGTACTAAAGTATGCGTTGTCGGTGATGATGCTCAAAGTATTTATGGTTGGAGAGGTGCTCATATCGGTAATATGCTGGATTTCGAAAGAGATTTTGATAAAGCCGTAGTATTTCGTCTCGAACAAAACTATCGTTCAACAAAAATGATACTTCAAGCCGCTGATTCTGTCATAAAGAATAATAAAAATCAAATCAAGAAAACATTGTGGACAGAAAATAATGATGGAGAACAGCTTTCAATTTTGAGATGTGCAGATGAAAAAGATGAAGCATTTCAGATAAGTAAAAAAATTAAGAAAGAAGTATCTCAGAAAAAAATATCCTTAAATGACATTGCAATATTATATCGTGTTAATTCTCAATCACGCGCATTGGAAGAAGCTCTAAGAAGAGATAAAATTCCTTACAAAATTATTGGTGGTGTCGAATTCTACAGAAGAAAAGAAGTAAAAGATATTATAGCTTACTTAAGAGTCTTGGCTAATCAAGAAGATGAAGAAAGCTTATTACGTATTATGAACTTTCCGCAAAGAGGAATTGGCAATACATCAATATCCAAAATGATTGAATTCGCGCGTAAGTTAGATATTAGTTTATTTACGACTATGTCAAGAGTTTTTGAGGTAATTGCTGTAAAAGAGCGAATTCAAAAAAATGTAAAACAGTTTAAACAACTACTTGATAAATATATTGAATTAAAAGACAAGCTCTCTTTAGCTGAACTAACTTCGGCATTAATTGACGAATTAGGTGTTCTGCGAATTTATAAAGAAGAAAATACTCAAGATTCAAAACAGCGTTATGACAACATCAAGGAGTTATTGAACGCAATTCAAGAATATAATGAAGAAAATAAAAATGCCGATCTTGATACCTTTCTTGAAGAAGTTTCGTTAATATCGGGTGTTGATCAGTTAGACGAATCTAAAAACAGTATTACTTTGATGACGATACATTCTGCTAAGGGATTAGAATTCCCGATTGTTTTTGTAACCGGCTGCGAAGAAGACCTTTTTCCGCTTAACTCAAAATTCGATATGAATGCAAATGATGAGGAAGAGCGTCGTTTATTTTATGTAGCATTGACACGTGCCGAAAAGAAAGTGTTTATTACCTATGCACGCTCAAGGTATCGTTTCGGTGAAGTTGCATATCAAAGTAGATCAAGATTTCTCGAGGAGATTGATCCGAATACATATATTGAGTTAAATGGTGGAACTGGTAGAAAGTCCGGACGAAGAAAAAAATCGGATAATTATGATGAGTTTTATCAACCTAGCTATGATGATGAGTATAATCAGGAACGAAGATCGGTTAGAGTAGGCAGCAGAGTACATCATGAAGTATTCGGTGAAGGAAAAATCATTTCTATTAACGGTTTAGGGAATGACCAAAAAATAACAATAGATTTTGAATCACACGGTATGAAAACACTTCTAATTAAATTTGCCAATCTGAAATTAGCATAAAAAAATGTAGCCGCAGACTTTATGTCTGCGGTGCATTATTAAAAAATAAAGTCTTAAATCAGCATTTCTAATTTTACTAATCACTTGCCATTATAAATAACGGTTTCGATTCAAAACTTTTGTAGTACGGACGAAGTCTGTCAATATTGTAATATTTTTCAACATCGACTTTTTTCTTAAAGCTGGTAACAACTTCCAGGTGCTCGTTATCATATCTTCCGTTTTTAAGAGTAACTAATCTGCCGGATGTATTTTCCATAATAAGATCAAGAGCTAAATTTCCGTATGCCATCGGAACAATAGAATCGATTGCATCCGGATCGCCGCACCTGACGATATAACCTAATCTTTGGTTAATCACATTTACTCTCTGACCATTATTATACTTCGGCGATAATTCTTTCAACTTACTCGACACCACATCCCCAATTCCTCCAAGTTTTTTATGACCATACATATCCATTTCGGCATTTTCAAAAACCATCTCTTGCCCTTCAAACATTGCTCCTTCGGATACGAGAGCAACTGAATAATTACTTGGGTTTGTTTCCCGATCTTTTACTAATAATTCTGTTAATCTTTCAATATCGAATTTGTGTTCAGGTATAACGCATCTATTTGCCGCACCAGCCATTGTTGGCAGCAGAGCAGTGAAACCTGCATAACGACCGAATACTTCAATTATTAGAAATCTTTCATGAGACCCTGCAGTTGTTCTCAACATATGCGTTAATTCAATTGTTCTGGTTACACAGGTACTGAATCCGATGCAGTAATCTGTTCCGGGAACATCGTTATCCATTGTTTTAGGAATTGCTATTACTTTCATACCTTGATTATGAAGATGAACACCGTAGCTAAGTGTATCATCGCCGCCAATAGGAATAAGGTAATCGAGACCGAGAAAATCAATATTTTTCATTACATCTTCGGTAAGATCATTCACATCATCCAAGTATTTGTCACGAAGATGTTCCGGTACGTTAACTTTCGGCACATGGCTAGGTCTGGTTCTCGATGAATGTAAAAATGTACCGCCGGTTCTTCCGGTTTTGTTGACTAGTTCCTCTGTGAGGATCGAATAGTTTTTGCTATTATCATATTTTTCATCCCTATGAATATCAATCATACCAGCCCAACCTCTGCGAATTCCAATAACTTCATAACCTTCTCGGTTTGCTCTTATAGTAACTGCACGAATTGCCGGGTTCAAACCTGGAACATCGCCTCCACCGGTAAGTATTCCGATTCTCCCTTTAATCTTGTTGATATTTGCCATTTTATCTCCGTATTATTCTAAAAAGTGCGCCTGCTAATATATTAACTGAACTCAATAAATAAAAGATTATAAAAAAGAAAACACTACAACAAAATCTTCGAGGTAAGGACGGTAAGACGGAGAGAATTTTTCGGTGGCAAAAGTCATTTAGCGAAAAAATTGAAAATCCGTTTGCTAGCTGACTGGAAAAAGAAAAAATCTTTAGTTTCTTTATTGCTAGTAACAGAGGATATAATAGTTTTTTAAGCCGCTAATTCGCGAATTCGCGGCTAAAAAAAGAGTCTTGTTTTATGTACTATGTTTTGATTAGTTCAATTAAAAAGCAAAAAGCTGTTGCCGCCAATGCGCGAATAATTATATACTTTCCCCGAGATTTTATTCGTTTTTCATTTGCGAATTCGCGGCATAATTTTTTGATTTTCATTTCACGTCTTTTTTTTATGGTCAATCAAAGCAGTTAGATTAATGCATTCATGAAACGATTTCCGATACGTTAGCTGATGGACTGGAATGAAATGACAAAAAATTAATCGGTAACTTTTGCCACCAAATTATCCGGTGAGCCGGCGGTAAGACTGAGATCGATTTTTTCGAATGTTACTGATAGAACTAATCTTGAAGGATAAGCTGCACAAATTGCTGCGTTTACCTTCAAGACTAATAAATTTATCAAGGTTCTAATTCATGATCTTCGGAAGTTTTACCCTGAGCAACAAATTCTTTATATGTTAAATGCTTATAAGAAAAATACTCTTTTGTAATTTTTTTCAAATAACCTGAAAGCAATACAATAGAGATTAAATTTGGAAAGGTCATAAATCCTAAAGCTGCATCTCCGAAACTCCAAACTGCTTCTAATTCTGCAATTGCACCAATAAACACAAACAATAAGAAAACCCATTTATAATAAATAATTGCCTTCGCACCGAATAAATAATCTGTAGCCCTATCACCATAGTATGACCAACTAATTGCAGTTGAAACCGAGAAGAGCAATACAGAAGTTGTAACAATTTTATCACCCCATCCAATTAACCAGCTTAATCCTTCTTTGAATGCATAGGATGTCAATATACTGCTGTTCATCATTTCACCGCTGAAATTGGGGTCTATAAATTTTACATAAAATTCAGTATGATGCCAAGCACCGGTTGAAAGAATAACTAAACCTGTTAATGAACAAATCATTATTGTATCTATAAAAGGTTCCAATAATGCTACAGAGCCTTCTCTAACTGAGTATTTGGTTTTTGCCGTAGAGTGAGCAATAGCAGCACTTCCTTGTCCTGCTTCATTTGAATATAGACCGCGTTTAATTCCCCACATCATTGTATTTAGAATAAACAGAAACATTCCTCCTGCAACACCGGCGACTTGTGCAGGCGGATTAAATGCCATTTGAAAAATCAATCCAACGCTATGAGCAAGTGAATCGAAATTAGAGAAAAGTATTAATAAAGCGGCAACAACATAAACTGCTGCCATTATCGGTGCTAAAAACCCGGTTACTTTACCAATTCTTCCGATGCCGCCAATAATAACTGCACCAACAACAGTAACTAAAAGTAACCCATTTATTATTTGCTGAATTGAAACCGTCAATCCTTCGAACAGAGTAAATTTACTTGTAAGAAAATGTTCTGCGCCGACAATCTGAACAACTTCCGAGTAAATCTGATCCGATGCAGTAAAAGCTTGGATAGCGTTACCGGTTGCAAAAGAACAAATAACTGCGAAACTAGCAAAAGCAATTGCAAGCCACCTCCATTTTTGACCAAGTCCTTTTTCAATTGTGTACATTGGTCCGCCTTGTGTAAAGCCGTCTTTCCCGAAACTTCTGAATTGCAATGATAAAGTACACTCGGCAAATTTTAGAGTTGTACCGAAGAATGCCGTAACCCACATCCAAAATAAAGCACCGGGACCACCGTAATAAAGAGCTGTTGCAACACCTGCAATATTACCGATACCAACAGTAGCAGAAAGGGCAGTTGTTAATGCGCGGAAATGATTTAAGTCACCTGCATCATTCGGATCGTCATATATCCCACCGGTAACTTTAAGTCCGTGCCAGATATATCTTAATTGCGGGAAACCAAGTTTAATTGTGACAAAAATGCCTGTTCCCAAAAGAGCAATAACCATAAAAGGAATTGAACCAATTGGAACATCTTTGGAAGGGAAGTTGCCGATTATGTCGAAATTACCAGGGAATACCCAAACAGTTTCAAATAACGAAACACCCCACATAAGCACTAATAAAAATATTACTGCATATGCAACAAGAGCAGCAGTTGATTTTTTCATTACCCTCTTTTTTTTATTTTTTGAAAAAGAACATGAAACTATAATCCGAGAACATCCAAAATTCCTGTTGAATGAAGCAGTACTAAGAAAATTAATACCGGCGCAAAAAATTTAATAAATATTTGCCATAATGTTATAAGTAACGGATTTTTATTGAACAATTTTTCAGCACCATGTTTCAATTCTATTAGTGCTTTGTCAAACTTCCAAACGTAGGCAATGAAGACAGCTATCAACAATCCACCAAGTGGAAGCATGATATTAGCCGTCAAATAATCAACAAGACCAAAAAAGTTCAGCCCAAAAATTGTTGAATCGGATAAAACATTAAATGATAATGCGGAAGGAATACCAATTAAAAATGTTACGCTACCAAAAACAATTACAGCTCTATGTCTTGTCCAACCTTTCTCATCAACAAAATATGCAGTAATAACTTCCAATAAAGAAATTGCAGAAGTTAATGCAGCTATAGAAAGCAAGATAAAGAATATCGGTCCAAAGATTTCACCGCCGGGCATTTTCATAAAAACAACAGGTAAGGTATGAAAGATTAATCCGGGTCCGGCAGCAGCATCCAATCCGGTTGCAAAAACCGATGTAAAAATTGCAATACCTGCAACTAATGCTATTGCTGTATCAAGTAAAAGGATTTGTAAGGCAGAAGTGGGAACACTATCTTTTTTCGACATATAACTACCGTATGTAAGCATTGCGCCCATACCCATACTAAGTGTAAAGAAAGCTTGTCCCAATGCAATTAAAAAAGTTTGACCGCTGACGTGTGACCAATCAGGTTTTAAAAGAAATTCTAAACCTGCCCCCGAACCTTCCATTGTTATGCCTCTGATCATAACAAAAATCAATAATAAGAATAAAACGGGCATCATTATTTTACTTCCGCGTTCAATACCTTTTTGAACACCTGCATAAACTAAGCCCATAGTAAGTAACATAAAAAATCCAAAGTAACCGATAATCCAAACAACATCGTGAGTCAACTCTTCAAAATGGACTGCAGCTTTTGTAGGATCGGCATACTTAAATAAGTCACCTGAAAAAGATTCGTAAATATATCCAACCGACCAACCTGCTATTACCGCATAAAAAGATAAAATTAAAAAACCGGCAACTACCCCCATACCACCAACGCCAGCCCAAAACCGTGAACCGCTTAATGCTCTAAATGCTCCAACAGGATTTCTTTGAGTTGTTCTGCCAATTAATATTTCACCAACTAAAACCGGTAAACCGATTATTGCAGTACACAACAAATAAATTATTATAAATGCAGAACCACCGTTTTCTCCTACCACGTATGGAAATTTCCAAATGTTACCAAGCCCAATAGCAGAACCGGCTGCAGCTAATATAAATCCTAACTTAGAAGCCCATTGTTCTCTCGGTGCTGAAGGAGTTGCCATAATTTTTACTCAATTATTTGTAAAAATATTTTTATAAATAAAAATTGTGGTCAATATGTGATAATCTTGTTTTAATATCAATAAGCATTTTGAAAAATTATTGAGATGATTTTGCGGATTAATCGAATTACAGAATTGCACCATTCTGTTGTTTTCCCTAATCATAACCAATCTAAAAGCATAAATCTGATTGCTTTGATTGAACAGACACAAAAAAAGGCGTGAAATTAAAATCAAATAATTATGCCGCGAATTCGCGAATGAAAAACGAATAAAAACTTGAAAAAATATATTTTTATTCGCGCATTAGCTGAAACAGCTTTTTGCTTTTGAAATGAACTAATAAAAATATAGCACATAAAACAAGGCTCTTTTTTAGCCGCGAATTCGCTTATACATTCGCGAATTAGCGGCTTTAAAAATCTATTATATCCTCTGTTACAATCAATAAAGCAACTAAATCTATATTCTTTTCCCAGTCCGTTAGCTAACTGATTTTCAATTTTCCCC
>Ga0129302_1002064_pt1 | contig 14585 bp, 9 predicted proteins | sample BlaSprsedimmetaG_FD_94476 | JGI IMG/M metagenome (GOLD analysis project Ga0129302, IMG submission 94476) | Hot spring sediment bacterial and archeal communities from California, USA to study Microbial Dark Matter (Phase II) - Blank Spring... | ecosystem: Environmental > Aquatic > Thermal springs... | reverse complement strand
GGATAATTATTAGTTAATTTGACCTCATTCAAAAAGCTATTGTCTTTTGCTAATATCACTTCCGTAGTTAATTTTATATTTATATCATCATTCAAAAGAAATCTCTTTAAATCGATAACAGTTTTGTTTTTAATAGGTTGACTATTTTCAAAATATAATTTTAATAGTACTCCCTCGTCATTCAATGGATCGATTGTGTACATTGAGATTAATAACCGATTATTAAGCCTATTATGAATAATTTGAAAATTTTTAGACAGGTCTGTTTTTTCAATTTTAGTAAAGTTTAATATTTCTGAATCATAAACAATTTCGATATCAGAAGAGAAAATCTCTTGTCCTGATTCAACAAATAATGATATAATTAACTGTTTATTTTCATAGTTATATTTTACATAATTTTTATGTTGTTTTGATGGCACTATGTTGTTTTTTAACAACCCCGGTGATGTCCAGCCACCGTGAACATCTCCAATAATAATACCTACATAATTTTGGTCGAATTCATTTGAAGTAATATTTTGAAAGCTTCGTTTTTCAGGGGAGAAAAACCATTCACTTACATAAGAAGTGGTTGAAATTGGTGGTAATCCAACAACATACCGAGCAATTAGTGTGGCGTCAAATATTAAGATTTCTCCATCTCTATCAACATCAGCAGCAATTTGTTGATAATTATTCAGTTCTACTAAACCTAAAGCATGTCGCGCTGTTAACACGGCATCATAAGAGGTAATATCGAATGGCTCTATATCTTCGCCTTTAGATTTAGAAATGGAAAGACAAAAGCTTTTTTCAGCTTCGATAGAAAAATTAAAACTTCCATTCATATCAGTTATTTCATTTTGATTTATATCTCCTGTAATAATAAGACTAGCATTTCCAATAGGTTGAAAATTGGAATAATAGAGCACTTCCCCTGTTACTGAATATTGTTTTGGTAAGATGTTTACATGATGATAATCAGACCAACTTGACACAATACTTGTGTGTATTTTACATCGTGCACGCGTCTGAATTTTATATGTTCCTGTGTGTTGATATGAATGATTTTTGTTTTCTATGCCCCAACTAGAATTGTTCCCATCACCCCATTTGAATTGGTATTCTACAGAATGGCCATAGCTGGAAACTGATCCTCCTGTGCTAAAATTTAAGCTTTCTCCAATTTCTCCATGTGAGGGACCTGAGAGACTATTGGGAACAGTTACAGTTTCTTCGTAGTAAGGTTTGTTTTGATTAGCTCCCATGTTTTTTCCATGTTTGCCAGTACCGATACAGGGTGAATTTGATTTAAGTCGAAAGTCCATTCCTTCACGGTTCACAAACATTGGCTCTTTATTATCAAAATCGCCATAAATGTTAGTTGGATGAGAGAATGGAGAACCCCATCTAGAATCATAATCCCAAATTTCTCCAATAAATGAGTAATCTATACAGGCTCTTGCATAAGACCATACATCACATCCTTTTGGTCGATTAGAAAACCTTTCGTGATTATTAAACTTGTTTCCATCAATTATATTGCTGTGAAAGTATCCTAATATAATTTTAGGACGCATAGGAATTTCAAGTCCCCATCCTACATTATCTACTATAGTGTTATATCTAACCGATGAACGAGACTGATTAATTTCGACACCGCCTGCGCAGCTTGAACCAGTATTTCCAACAATAATATTGTATTCAATTAATACATATCCTGGGTTGTTTTGATCTCCATCAACATAAATTCCTCCACCCCACCCGGCAAAATTATTAATGATGAAATTATTTCGCACCTCACCATTGGCTCTATAAAACAATATACCGCCTCCCCTGTTTTTTAACACATCTCCAGATCCTTCTGGTACATATCCATTCTTTATTGTAAAACCGTCTATCGTATTCGAACCATAACAAATAATCACTCTATTGCGATTTTTTCCATCTATAATTGTTTTATTTGTATTAAAATTTCGTTGATTTAATGAAGTCTCATTTCCTTGAAATCCTCCATAGATGCCAATATTACCTCGCATAACAAGATTCTCTTGATATGTACCCTTAGCGACCCATACTTGAGCATTTTTAGGTTTTGCTTTATCTATTCCTTTTTGCAAGCTATTAAAGGCATCGTTCCAAGAGTTTCCATTATTTGAACCTGTTGCGTTTATATTTACATAAACTACAGTCTCGTTTGTTAAATTGTAATTTTGGCTTTGACAAGGCTGGATTGTAATAAATGCAGATAAAAGATAGATAGTAATAAGCAGAGAGGTGTTGATTTTTTTTCGCATTATTCTTTAATCCTTTTAAAATTGTTGATTGGTGAAATTTTGATTTTAAAAATCAACAGCGATCGCAACATACTAAAGCGGTCAATAAAAATGACGCATATCAGGAATTGTTGTTCGAGATTATTGATCAGCCGTCGCCAAAAACAATTTTGTTTGAGATTCCGTCAATTGCTGTGGATGAAATCCATCACAACTACACAGCGGGCGGACGGAAGCCGAAAAATTTTTATGCTTTAGTCAAAGCATTTTTGGGTGTTAGCTACATGGGGCTGAAAAACACTGCCGATGTCGTCCATTCCCAACTTATTAATAATCCATCATTTGCTCGTAAATGTGGTTTTAACTATATTATTGATGTTGAAAGAAAACTTTCTCAACACAACATCCCCTCGCTGCGCAAGCTTCAACAATTTGATCAGATCATGAATTTGTACGGTATTTGGGATAAAATGAAATGGAAAATAGTAAGCCAAAACCTGACCGATGGCACGGTGGAAATCGAGCCGGATTTAACCTTTGATCCTTCCCATGTTGAAGCCAATAGCAGTTTTACAGTGGCACAAACCGACACAGACAGCGGCAAAAAGGTCAAAAAAGCTGTGGGCAAATTGTCGAAACGCTGTGGTTGTACTGACAAAAATAATTGTCCACATGATTGGGAAGTTACCGACCATGGCTGTGGCGTAGTTGTCAAATCGTCATCTGAAAAGTACTGGGCTCATAAAGCATCATTTGTTGGTTTTCCCAAATCTCATGTGCCGATTGATGCAGCTGCGCTCAATTACGCTGCCACCAATGATGGTCAAACCTTAATCCCGCATTTGCAGCGGTTGCAACAGCACGTTCCCTTTGTGATCGAGAAAATCGATCGCGTGATTGCTGATGGCCCATTTAATACTGCAGCTAATAAAAATTTTGTGAAAGAAAAAATCGGCGCCATCCTTTATTCGCCCATCAATGCTAAGAATATCAATGTTCCATCGGCAAAGACTATCAAAGGTATTGATCATTTTACAAAGAACGGTGTCCCTATTTGCGATGCAGGATTGCCCTTAGAGATGAAGGGTCGGGAATTGACCAAGCAGCGATATATCTGGTGCCCGCCCCTTAGCGAGAGTAAAAACAAGACATTAGTCGCTTGTTCACACTGTCTGTTGAAAAAACATTGTTGCCCCAATAGTATGGGACGTACGCTGCGAACCAATGCTAGTGATTTCCCGCAGATAGATTGGGACAATCCCCAGCATTTACCCGGTTGGAAAAAGCAATATCGCAAACGAACCGCTATTGAGCGGATGATAAAAATCATTAAGCTCGACTATTGTGTCGAATATTTTAATAAACGTGACAGCCTGAATTTTCAAGGGCATCTGGATAAAGCCATGCTTGCCTTGCATATTCTGCTGTCTATGTAATAACTAATAACAATTTAATATTAAATGACATATGGAGAAGTGTGTCTCAACATGATTATTTTAACAATTTAAAATCGTTTTAATATTTTCTTTTCTATTTTTTAGAATTGTTTCAAAATTTTTTCAAAATTTTGACCAGCCAGAACCTCATTTTGGGGTCTGATTTAATTTATGCGCTGGCTTTTTATTATAAAGCGCCAAATCATTGAGCCGATGCGGCAGGGTAAACACAATGTGATAGTATGGTACCGGCAATAATTCTTTGAGCTTGGATGCGACCCACTTTCGTCTGGCAATACCCTGGCATTTGGGGCAATGTCGGTTATGGCAGGAATTATAAGCTGGTTGTCTATATTCACAGTGGGTACAGATTTCAATATGACCACCACAAGAAACCGTACGGCAGATTTGAATATCATAAAGAATTTTTTCCTGCCATTTTGAAAGACGATGTCTTTTCCGAAATAGGGGTAGATATCGTTTAAGAATATCAGCCAGTTCATATTTGGGTCTATTACCAACAGATCGAGAGGTATGTTCTAAACATATGGACATGTCAATTGATATTATAAAGTAATGTAATCAAATTGTATAAGATGATTATTTATATAGACTTGTAAGTTATTACTTCGTGCAACATAATAATGAATTAGTCTCATATGCTACTATAGACGACATATCGAGTCGCATAACATAAATTTTCTTATTTTGTGTAAATAGTTTTAAAAACTATAATTATCTTCTATTTTTGAGAAAAATTTAATTATGTTATGCGACTCGTATAACAAAATTATAAAGAATCAACCGGGCTGCGAATTCCTTTGCCGCCTTTGTTTAAGACATGCGTATATATCATTGTTGTGTTGAGATTTTTATGTCCTTACAATTCCTGAATCGTTCTAATATCGTAGCCATCTTCGAGTAAGTGCGTCGCAAATGAGTGTCTTAAAGTATGACATCCAATATGTTTTGTTATGCCTGCCTTTAATTTTGCTTGACGAATGGCTCTTTGTATCATCCATTCTCCTTGATGATGACGTCTTTTAATTCCGCTTTGGGGGTCTCGTGAAATGTTTGGCGCTGGAAAAACCCATTGCCAGTTAAAAGAATACGCAGCTTTGGGATATTTCTTTCCTAATGCGTATGGCAATGCAACGCTGCCGTATCCAATGTCTAAATCCCTTTGGTGTAATTTTTTCACTTTCAAAATATGATTCTTCAAAGAATTTAAGAGGAATTCTGGTAAAATAGTAGCTCTGTCTTTTGCACCTTTAGCGTCATGAACTGTAATCTGTTTATACCCAAAATCAATATCCTGGATTCTTAATTGTAAACATTCCCTTAACCGGAGACCTGAACCATAAATAAGACATGCCATCAGATGTGAAACTCCGCACAACTGCTCAAATAGTTTTTTAACCTCAGCTTTTGTTAATACGACAGGTAGTCTTTTAGGTTTTTTAGCCCATGTGAATTTTAAATCTCCAATTTCTTTTTTGATAATGTTTTTATAAAGAAATATTATCGCGCATAAAGCCTGGTTTTGAGTTGAAGCTGCAACATTTTCTTTGACGGCTAAATAAGTAATGAATTCATTTATTTCTTTTTCACCCATCTCTTTTGGATGTCGTTTGTTATGGTGTAAAATGAATCTCCGTATCCAGTAGAGGTATGACTTTCCTGTTCGGTAGCTATAGTGTTTGGTGCGAATTGCCGCTCGAACCTGATCCAGCAGTTTCGGCTGTTTTACAATCTCAGCAATTTGGGAAACTTGAGACATGACCACTCCATCATTTCAACAAATGATGTATCCCTTTCGGCTCAGTGGTAGAATAAGATTGTGTGGGATTTAATTGTATTTGTAGTTGAATAATAAAAAATATTTGCGATAATGTCAAGCACTTTTTTAAAATATATGCAAAATATCTATTCGATCAAGGTCGCTGGTTTGAAGTGATTTTTGAACTTTTTTTGGCTGTATTGGTTCTCCTTAGCCCCGGTGTCAGACAACAGCCAGCAATTCTAAATTTACGCTCCATCGTTTCTTTTTTTCTTAACTGTGCATAGCCTGGATGATTACTTCAGGGTTCGCTCACATTCATGGGTGCGCAGAGGCAGTTCATAACTTTGCTGCGTACCGTACACAGTGATGTTCGTTGATGTTCATTTAATCGTCGGAAAAATCAACCGGCATCCAGTCGATCACGCTGCCCCCGCTTTTAGGGAAGTACGGACTTACAAGCAAGTTATGGTTATCTTCCCATATAACCCGAAAATCACCAACCCGGAACTTCTTGCCCTCATGTAGATCGTAAAGCTCCTCGTCCAGTGCGGGTACCGGTTCAAAGATATAAAGAGCGGCAAGCACCTCTGCCTTCTTTTCCTCCGGGATGATGTACTCTTCGACTACGCCGCCTTGTACCTTCAAAGGGCGCGTCGGATACGGCAGCTTATCTTCAGCAGGTTCTAACGGTTCGATCATTGTTCCTCCGTTTTTAGTTTTCGCACGTTACCCATAAAACGCGAACTTAGAGTTACGCGCAATTAATTCCCAGTAAAAAATTAGTTGAAGTTTAAGGAAACCACTGTGCGGATCAGGCGGGCAATAAGCCGTCGCCTGCCTCCGGCTTGTTGTGCGCTGTGTCCGGTTGAAAAATCGTGCTCACTTTGCTGCCCTGGGCTTGTTGCCATAGGCATTGTTCTCGACCCTGGTCTTTGCGGAGGCTCGCACGGCCTCTTCGGGTTCTCGGTGTTTAAAGAACCAGTTGTGGTATATCTTGCATTTATCCTGGGGCACTCCGCGAATCACTACAGGTGTCTCTGGAGCCCGGAATGTATTGTTGTAAATCTCGATCGATGTTCCCGCGATGTTCGTACCATCCTTGGGATCACGCCCACCGTGCATGTCGAAGCAATGGCTCAGCGACACCCCGAGTTCAATATTGTGCCGGGCCACGTATCCGCTCCCGGGGTGTCCGGTGCCTGCGATTGAATGTCGGTTCCAATCGAACAGGTTGTACTCGATCAGAGCATTCGCCGTGTTCAGACTCACGCCGTAACCCAGGCCGTTGTACTGGCAATGGTGTATAAAGTTGTGGTGGATATGATGACCATCCCCTTTGATGAGATGGATTCCGGCATGTCCAAAGGCTGATATCTCGCAGTTATCCACCTGCAGATGGGGATGCTCAGTGGTGATACCCCTTGAAATGGGAAACTTGTAGTAGTAGTCATGCCCGCCGCCCCCATAACTAAAAGCCCGCCGATGATGGTCGAGATAGCGTTTGGGATTCGGACCACGGATACGCAGACCGGTGATGCGCACGTTGGGGCCAGCAGCGCGGATCATGACCGGGGTTTTCAGTGCATCGCTGGAGAGCAACGCGCCTTTGGATTTTCTGTATCCACGATCCCCGGCCAAAGTAACGCCTTCGGGGACTTCAAGTACCAGTTGTTCAATGTAGATGCGGGCGGTCAGGTCAATTTCAGTATTTCCGGGGATGAAAACGACCTGCCCCTGTTTCGCTTTCGAGAGCGCGTCTAACAGGGCATCCAGATCGTTCACAATATAGTCGCCCTTGGTGATGGCGCTCGCATAGCCATTTCCCCCGCCAATCGGCCCGCGTTCGTCAGCTTTCGCACCGTATACCACGTTACCGATCTCAACGAATGTAAGTTCATCAGCAGCGAAACAGTTTTGTGCAATCCAGAACAAGGCAATTGTGGTTAAACATAATCTCTTCATGTCAACCTCCTGGCGTCTAAAATATTAATGGACTGCTCATTTTTTGTATTTTTTTTGTCTAAATTTTGGTAACTGTGGTAATTATAAAAAATTTGTCGTTTTTATAGAAGGTGGAGTGCGGCTCCTTTATGCGCCGCTTCCCGCTGAAGCGGGACATTAAGGGATTCCACTCCGAAATTACAACAACTTAAATCGCTCTATTACTACGCTGTGATTAGTTAATATTTTGTATAAACAGCCGCCCATAGCTGATCCATTAGTGTAAGTTTTATCTTGAGCAAGTTTTCCCTGTCAGAACCAGCCATCGTCGCCTCTGATCAGTGATAATATTGAAGCAATGAATTGCAGTCAAAAATATAGTTGAATCTGTTTAAAAAGTCAAGCCATAAATTCTGCCGTCGGTAATATCTCAGTCATAGGTGGAGACGTAGACTGATGCCATCGCTTGATAACAAGACTATTTGACAGATGATAAGCTTTTTAAATAAAGCCATCTATTTTTAATGTTTTTTCCAATCAAAGCGATGGCATCAGTTTCTATTTCCGCCAGCAAATGAGGTCGTACTGCCATCGCAAATAATTTATTGTTTTCAAAAAAATGCTTTGTGCAAGCGCGGAGATTGCTGCAATTATAACCAAACCTTAATCGTGATGATGCGGTTCGCTGGTAGTTTTAATCGGATTAAGTTGTCTTCAACCGGAATTTGATCGCCGACATTTTCCAGAATATCCGATATGACGGCGCGTTTAACGCTGGTGTGAAAACGAATTTCAGCCGTTGTCTGCTTGCCGCAATATTCAAACAGCCGCAGCACCCAGGCGTTCACATTGTCGGTCGACTTTTTTGGGTTAAAAACTGGATCAGCTTCGGCTATTTTCACTGTGTGCAAAATGACATTTTCCGGTTCCACTGATACGAACGAATGCGATGGTGGAAGATGTCCTTGGTTCGGGTTAACCAGTTTCGCGATCAATGGATAATTATATTCATATCCCTTGCGCATGGCGCCGGCAGATTCCCAATTACCCTGGTGCGGAAATAGGGCGTAATCGATGGAATGCTTTCCCATGTCAGCCATCGGGTCGGGCCATTTTGGTGAGCGCAGTAAGCTCAAACGCATCACATTGCCGGTGACATCGCCGCCATACTTTGCACAGTTGAGCAGGCTGATTCCGAATTGCTGACTGGCGTCACTCAAATCAGCCCATTTTTGCTGGCTGACTTCGAAGCGCGCCTTTTCCCAGTCAGTGTTTCGGTTGGTGGGCCGGTAGATTGTCCCGAAAGGTATTTCAAAGCAAGCGGCGTCATTGTGCGCCGCGGTTTCAAAGGCAACTTTTAACATCACCCGCTCCTCCCACCAGTCCGCCTGAGTGACAAAGTCGATGCGATCAATCCCGTCATACAAAATAATGTCTTGAACGAAATAGCTATTCGGATTGTTGGGTGTGGGATAGCTTTTGATTTCGCCCGGTTTTAAGAAATCGTGTTTCACTCGAAGCGCCGCGCGCACCGGACCGGACTCGACCAGTTCAACGCCGCGAAATACAGTGGGAAATCGCTCACCAAGGCAAATGTTCCACGCATCCCAGGCGTCGGGGGTGTCCTGAAATAGTTGCAATTCGTTGCCGAAGCCGGCAAGATATTCACGGCCGGACCGGCGGTCGGTTATTGATTTCAGCCAGCCGGTTTCAGGATCAATCGAAAGATGGAAAAATTGATTCTGAATTTCATTGTTCTCAGCTTTGAGCGACGTTGTTGCAGGGGCGTTTTTCTTCGGGTTGAGCTGATAAATTTTATAACCCGTGGCCGGTACATTTTGGGCAATGAACAGCAATTTGTGGTGGTACTTTCCAGCGGCGACAATTTGTGATGGGACGGGTTCGCCAGCCTCGGTTAGCACTGAAAGTTGTTTTTGGTCGTTGGGAAGCGTTAATTCCACCACATCGGTTCGCTGCCATGCTAATGGATTATAGATTAATATCGGGCGGGCGTTGTCTTTGACCCGGGTGTCGATCTGTTGCGCTAAATAGAGCAATGATTGGTTCAATTCATGTTCGGCGATTTCCAGACTGCTGCGGTACAGCTCGTCGGAGTCTTGGTAAACCGGATAAATACTTGATCCGGGAAGAATGTCATGAAACTGATTGAACATCACCCCGCGCCAGCCTTCGAAAAAATTCCACTTCGGATAGCGACGCCCCAATAGATTTGCGATTGACGCCAATTGTTCCGCATTGCCAAATTGAATTTCGGATTGGCGATTAAATTTTTTTGTGTTGGATTGGGTGGTGTAAGTTCCGCGATGATACTCAAGATAGAGCTCATCATTCCACACCGGCAGCTCTGTTAAATCGTGACTGCGGATCCAGCGGAGATAATCGGTCGCGGTATCATATTCGACGTTCGGATAAACATCCAGTTGCTTTAGTTTTCCGATGCGATTGATCATTTCAATGTCGGGGCCACCGCCGTGGTCACCCACACCGTAGAGCACCAGCATTTTTTTAAAGCCGGTATTGGCTTCAAACTGGCGCAGCCAATCCGCCAGCTCGAACGGATTTTTTATCTCATTAACGTAGCTGTTGGGAAAATAGGTGAGCAACCGGGCGCCATCGGGCGCTTCCCACCAGAAAAGCCGATAGGGGAACATGTTGGTGTCGTTCCAGCCAATTTTCTGGGTGATGAACGCATCAATTCCGGCGTCGCGGTAAAATTGCGGCATGTTCCAGTTGTATCCGAAAGAATCTGGATTCCAGCCGATTTTTACATCGACGCCGAACTTCTCTTTAAAATATTTTTTTCCGTACAAAAGTTGCCGCGCCCAGGATTCGCCGGAGATTAAATTGCAATCCGGCTCCACCCACATCCCGCCGACCAGCTCCCAGCGGCCATCGACAACTCGCTGTTTGATCCGCTGAAAAATTTCTGGAAACATGTCTTCGATCCACCAGTATAGATGCGCCTGACTCTGGGTGTAGGTAAAATCGGCCCGCGCCTCCATCATATCCAGCACCGAGCTAAAAGTATTTTTTGTTACGTTGATCGTCTCCAAGTAGCGCCAAAGCCAGGCGCAATCGATGTGCGCATTGGAATCAAAAATCAGGGTGAACTTTTTTGCAAAATTAGCGACCGGCTTGAGCCGATCTCGGGATTTTTGCAGCGAGCTTTCAAATTTAGCAAGATTCCCCTGCTCCAGGGCAGCAAGGTCGGTCAAACCGGCGGCGGCTTCAAGTGAGTCCATTAAATTAGACCGCAATTGCGGCGCTGTCCGGCTCAAATCGATCCCACTGTCCAGCTTGACCCTGCCGGTGCGCAAATAGGTGTCGCTGCTTAATAATTTTTGTCCCACCTTCAGGCTGGTGATGTAGTCCTGGATTTTGTCGGTTAGGGCTGCAATACGATCCCATTCCAGCTTGGCTTCCAGCAGTCGCATTGGTCCGCCGGTGTTAATGGCTTTAATAGCGACGTTAAAGATTTCACCGGACCGGGCGTTTTCCGTTAAGACAAATTCACCATCCCATTGAAACAGCCCCCGCTTTTCACTGTTAATCCAACAAATTCCAGCATCATCCACCGAAACCACCAGCTTGAGCTGACCGCCGTTAACCTTTTGTCCGGCAATCCGTTTCGGAATAACAATCGTCTTCCGCAACCATGCTGAATCTGGGTAAACCGATTCATGGATTGCCAGAGTTTTCCAGTGCTGATCATCGTATCCGGGCTTCCAGACGTCGGCAGCCATTTGCGGGCTATATTTCCAATGGTCAAAACGAACCGCTAATGTTTGTTCCAACTTTGCACAAACCCGGTCGACCTGTGACTGGTCGGTTGCTTTTACAAAATTAGCAACCGAAAAAATGATGCAGAGCAGCGTTAAAAAGCAAAAGTTCTTTTTCATTGCTATACCTGCTAAATTAATTTTTTAAACTGCAAAAACATGACTCTGCTGATAAAATGGAACATAATCATAATGGCGAAAAAGCTTAGTTGCCCGGGGTTACGATAGTTTCCGGCTCCACTAACATCACCAATGTCTCATGTTTTGCCTCAGTTTGATGTTCTGTTCCCTTGCTGACGACGTAGCCCTCGTTTTCGTGTAACACAACGTTACCGTTTTTGAAATGAATTGTTAACTTGCCCTTTAACACGATGAACAACTCATCTTCATCGTTGTGTTTGTGCCAATGATATTTACCCTTGATTTTAACGAGGCGTATTTTTACATTGTTGACCTGAAACAGATCCAACGGCGCCCAATAGTTTTTAATTAACGCCGCCATGTCAGAAAGCGAAACTTTTGCCATGAAAGACCTCCTGAATTATTCTTCTGCGATTTCATATTTTGTTAAAACGGGCAGTAAAACCGGATTCACATCGTACCAGGCGTTATCCCCGCTTCCGTACTCAGTAATGCTGTATTGGTTCAACAATCTGGTTAAACTCGTCGTGTCCGAGAATGTTTTCTGTTGGTGAATGAGCCGCAAATTTTTGATGTCAGACTCGTTTAATGCAATGCGATAGTTGGATCGAATTCGTTCGATGGCTTCATCCAGTACCTCTGCATCGATGTAGTTGATTTTTTCCCGTAATGCGATGATGCAACAATGGCGGATAATATTGATCAACTCGAACAGAATTCCGCCGCTTAATCGAATCACTCTATCGACGACCTCTGGATAAATGATATCTCTGTGGAGCCGATTATAAATGACTTCGCTCAGTTTTTGTCTGTCCTGATAATTAATATCACCTTCACGATTATAAGTTTGATAGTTTTGCAGATAATAGATTCCGGAAAAATTACGGTACATGCGCACAAAATCCGGATCGTATTTAATCGCCAGCGGGAGGGTGAAAACCGCGCAGCAATCAATTTTTATGAAATGAAGAAACGACTTGATAAAAATATTGCGCGCACTTTCAAATTCAAGTTTGTCCATATCCGCCATCAACAACAGTACCTTTTTCCCACTAAAAACCAGGAAGCGTCGGCTCGCCAACTCGGCGCTAGCTTTGTTGATTGCAATTATGATTTCGTTGGCCGTGGGACGTCCTATTGTTTTTGAAACGAGCTTGAACTCTCCCCGAAAAGACGCCTCTCCCTTTTCATGCTTTTCAAAACTGCTGAAATCCAGCTTTCTATCTGCTGGGTCCACATCGGCAATTTTGGTTTCCCAACCGAGCGTTCGGTTTATCAACGGTTCGATCTCTTGTTTAAAAAACTTTTCATTTTTCTTTTTAACAACATCACCGATATGCCTTAATATTGTACCCAGTACAATTTCGGGCGCTACCTCAAAGTTGTTGGTCATTTGTTTGGCAGAAATCAGCACAACGTGAAATTTAGTCATCAAACTTTCGCGCAATTTTGCCAATTCAGTTGCTTTGCCACAGCCGGGCGGTCCGGAAAAAAGCAGCTTTGGGAAATCCGATGCGCTTAAAAAGATGCGTTGCATTTCATCGAGATGATTGCCGTTTCGGGGCACGTAAAAGCTAAGCAGCTCCCGCCAATCCCACAACGGCTTTTGGGGATCAAAATATTTCAAAGCCTTTTTGATGTTTCTTGCTTTTGTTAGTTTCATGGAAAGCCCCAGCGATTATTTTGGTGGTTGATGGCGTTGATTCTCAGTGAAAATCGTTATCATTAAACCGGCCATATTAAAATTATCAACTGTGCGTCCATCAGTCGTAAATGCTGACTGGCTCAATTTGACCTTCGGTTGCCGCAACAACGGTGGCGCAGGTTGCGTCGCCGGAAATGTTGACAATGGTTCGGCACATGTCCAGTATTCGATCCACGCCGAGAATTAAGGCAATTCCTTCCAGCGGCACGCCGATTGTTTTCAAAACCATGGTCAGGGTAATCATGCCAACACCGGGAACGCCGGCAGCGCCAATCGACGCCAGCGTCGCGGTTAAAACAATAGTCAACTGTTGCCCTATGTTCAAATCCATACCGAAGACCTGGGCGATGAAAACCGCAGCCACGCCTTGATAAAGCGCGGTTCCGTCCATGTTAATGGTTGCGCCCAGCGGCAGCACAAAACTGGAAATTTCACTGGACACGCCGATATTTTCTTCCACGCACTCCATGGTCACCGGCAATGTCGCCGAGCTGGAGCTGGAACTAAACGCGATCAGTTGCGCCGGACGAATCCCCTTGAAGAAATCCACAATTTTGACCTTGGTAAAGATTTTTAACATGATTGAATAGATCACAATGACGTGTAAAAACAAACCGACCACAACGATGATCGAATATTTTGCCAGTGGTCCTAAAATCCCCAATCCGAATTCACCAATGATGGAAGCGATCAATGCGAAAACACCGTAAGGTGCAAATTCCATGATGATATGCACCATCTTGATCATGGCGTCGTTTATTCCTTCAAAAAATTTAATGACCGGCGCCGCCCGTTCCCGGGAGATCATGGTAATGGCGATACCCAGCATCAGAGCGAAGAAAATGATTTGCAGCATTTCGCCGCCGGCTAAAGATTCCATCGGATTTTTGGGAATGATATTGATCAGGGTTTCGCCCAACCCCGGTTTTTGCAGCGCGGTATCGATTTTAGAGGCGGCTTCTTCTGCATAATTTGCCAATAGCTGTTGTTGAGTTTCCTTTGTTAATCCCGAACCCGGCTTGAAAACATTGGCTGATACCAAACCGATGACGATGGCAAGCGAGGTGGTGGTCAAATAAAACAGTATCGTTTTTCCGCCGATTCTGCCGAGCTTGCGAATGTCGTTAAGGCTGGCGGTCCCTACCAGCAACGACGCAAACACCAGCGGCACTACAATCATGCTGATCAGCCGAATAAACGCAGTGCCAAAAGGCTTGATGTAGATCGAAAAAAACTGGACCGCACCAAATTTGTTGGCAATCACTCCAACAATGACGCCGAGCACCAATCCCATTAAAATTTTTGTATAGAGCTCTAACTTCGGACGCCTCATAATTCCTCCGCGTAATTCAGATCCACTCGTGCTTTATAATTAAAATCAAGGGCACATTAACCGATTTTTTTCATTTTCCGGAAATGGGAGTCACCCATTCCAGCGGCCAGCGCCAGCGATGGCCATCGTCGGTTTCGATCACTATTCGTCTTGAATTTTGCCGAAGTGGACGCAGCACCAGCGCCTGC
>Ga0129302_1002057_pt1 | contig 14604 bp, 14 predicted proteins | sample BlaSprsedimmetaG_FD_94476 | JGI IMG/M metagenome (GOLD analysis project Ga0129302, IMG submission 94476) | Hot spring sediment bacterial and archeal communities from California, USA to study Microbial Dark Matter (Phase II) - Blank Spring... | ecosystem: Environmental > Aquatic > Thermal springs... | reverse complement strand
ATATCCCTACTACGTTGAAAGCCCCCTGGAGCACCACCGGGTGGAGGCCTTTCTTGAAATATTCGCCGAGCTGCTGGAGAGGCCCAACTACCGCTTCATTCTCGACGTGTACTCTTCGGTTATGATGAAGTGCATGCAGTGTAGCGCCGAATGCCAGCTTTACGAAGCCACCGGCGATCCGAAAGATATCCCCTGCTACCGCAGCGCCCTCCTTATCGATGTGTACCGGCGCTACTTCACCCCCTGGGGCAGGTTCAAAGGGTGGCTTACCGGCTCACAGACATTGACCGAGGAGCGCATCGACGAAATGATCGCGTCCTTTTACAATTGCACCGCCTGCGGAAGGTGCAGCCTCTACTGTCCCATGGGCATCGATCACCGGCTCATCGTCCGCCTGGGGCGCTATATCCTCAGTCGCATGGGGATCGTGCCGAAGGCGCTGGCGGTGTCGGTGAGGGAACAGCTTGAGGGGGCGACCCGCAACACCTCGGCCATCCCTTTCAAAGCCCTCAAGGACACCCTGGAGTTTCTCGAGGAGGAGATCGAAGAGATCAAGGGGGTCAAAGTGACCTTCCCCCTGGACGTTGAGGACGCCGAGTATGTGTTCTTCGCGCCGGTCAGCGACTACCTCATGGAGGCCGACACGCTCATGGGCATCGCCTGCGTGCTTCACGAGGCGGGCGTGAGCTGGACCATCCCCACGAAAAACTACGACGCCATCAATTACGGCCTCTTCTACAGCGACGGCGTGCTTGAGGACATCCTCGAGAACATGATCACCGAAACAAGGCGGGTCAGGGGGAAGAAGATCCTCATCGGCGAATGCGGCCACGCCTCCCGCAGCGCGAAGGTGTTCCTGTCCCAGTTCAACGACGGGGAGGAAATCCCGGTGGTGAATATCATGGAGCTGACCGACCAGCTCATCCAGGAGGGCCGCATAGAGCTCGACGATACTGCCATCACCGAACGGGTCACCTATCATGACCCCTGCAATATCGCCCGCTCGGGATGGATCGTCGAGCAGCCGCGCCGTATAATAAGGTCTTTTGTTAAAAACTTTGTCGAGATGACTCCCCGGGGCGAGTATAACTACTGCTGCGGGGGCGGCGGGGGCACCGTGTCCATTAACGAGGTGAAGCCCTATCGCATGAACACCGCGGGCAAAAAAAAGGCCGAGCAGGTGAAGTCGACCGGCGCCGACATCGTCATCACGCCCTGCGCCAACTGCAAAAAGCAGATGGGAGAGCTGATCAGCCACTACAAGCTCCCCATGCGGCACGCCGGTCTCCACGACCTGCTGCTTTCGGCCATCAAGATGAAAAAGGTGTAATCTATGGAACAGGCATATCAATTCGCCGCCGGCCCCGTGTTTCGGTTCTGTTTCGCCCTTATGGCGCTGGGGCTGCTCAGGAAAATTCTGCTTTTCGCTTATGGACGGTCCATGGCCATGAAGCTTACCAGGGACAGGTCCATCGCCGTCGGCCCGGCGTTACGGGAGGGAGTGCGGTGGTTCATGCCCCTGGGCAAAGCGAGCCCGAAAGGGGCGGCCTTCGCCGCCGTGTCCGTGATGTTTCATGCCGGGTTGCTGCTGGTCCCGCTGTTTCTCGAAGAGCACCTGCTGCTGTTGCGAAGCGCCACCGGCGTTTACTGGCCGGCTCTGCCGGCCGGCGCCGCCGATGCCATGACGGCCATTGCCCTCATGGCGGCGCTGTACCTCCTGGCCTCACGGGCCCTGCGTGCCTCGCTCAGGAAAATCAGCGGGGGCCAGGACTACGGCTTTCTCGGGCTCATCGTCCTGATCTTCCTGACGGGGCTTCTGGCGTCCAGGCCCTTTAACCCGTTCAGCTATTCCGGCACCATGTTCACGCACGCCATGGCGGGGAATATCCTCATGGCCTTTCTGCCCTTTTCCAAAATGGCCCACGGCATACTGCTGCCGGCCGTGCGGTACCTGTCCCTGGCCGGGTGGAAGCTCTCTCCCGGCAGCCCGGGGCGGGTTGTGAAAGAGGCCGAAAGCGCTCCTCCGGACGGGGCGGGCGCGTGATAACAGTGAGAGTGAGCGATGATTATGAATAACAATGAAAGCAATAAATCCGGTAAAAAAGGCGGGGGCTTTGATCTGCGATACAACACCCTGTCGGTCCTGTCCATGGCGGCGGTCGTCGCCTGCGCGGTGATATTCGCGTCGGCTTTTTACCGCAACGCGCCGGCTGAGCCCGTGAAGGGGGCCCTGGGCTGGGAGACCATGCGCCTGGACGGCGACCGCGACGGTTTTTACGTTGAGTTTTCGCACCAGGCCCACAGCGCGATGCCGAAAGAGGGCTGTGTCTACTGCCATCACCTTTCGATGCCCGACGACAGCGTGACCCCCTGCTCGCGGTGCCACCGGGACATGAAAGGCCCCGTGTCTATCTTTAATCATGAGTCCCATGCCGCCTACTATAAAAACAGGGGAAAGTACTGTGAAGAATGCCACGGGGCGGTTCGCGCCCGCGAGCACGTCAAAAAGTGCGAAACCTGTCACCAGGACTACAATCGTGACCTGGACTATTACCTCTCAGCCAGAAGTTACGAGTCGGCCATGCACGACCGCTGTATTCCCTGCCACCGGCAGCAGGACGAGAAGCTGGGGGAAAAGATGTACAACGACTGCGGCTTCTGTCACGTGAAATTTCCCGCGCCCTGACGGGAATAATGGGTTGAGATGTCCGCAAACTTTGCGTATTATCTCTATAACAGGCCGCAAGAAGATAAGGCCCGCGGGAAAGTTCCTGGGGGTTGAGGACAATGACAGTAACAGGGGGTTTCCATGAACACCGAAGCGAAAAAAGTCCTGATTGTCGATGATGAAGCCGACGTGCTGGAATACCTGTCGTCCCTGCTGGAGGACAATGGTTACCGGACGCTGACCGCGATGAACGGCAAAACCGGCATGGAGGCGGCCAGGGCGGAAAAGCCCGATCTTATATGCCTGGACATTACCATGCCCGAGGAGACCGGCGTGAGCATGCTGCGGCAGCTTCATGACGACGGCGAAACGGCGTCCATTCCGGTGATCATTGTCAGCGGGGTTGACCCCCGGTTCAAGGATTTCATCGAAAATCGCAGGCAGGTGAGCCCGCCGGCTGCTTATTTCGAAAAGCCCATAAACCAGGGAGAATTTCTTGCCGCCGTGAAAAAGACGCTCGCCTGAATGGCGCCGGCGCGGGGCCCACAGGGGACTGTGAACTACCGGGGGAAATATGACGGTATTCAACACAGAGCTGAACGACTGGCTGGGTTCAAAGTTTCTTAATGAAGTGCCCATGCTGGTCGCCGTTCTGGACGCCGAAAGAAAAATCATCTACGCCAATGATCGTTTCACGAAAAAGTTCGGCGAATGGGCCAACCGCAAGTGGAATGATGTCCTTAAAAAAGAGGACGAACCCCGCGCGAAGGGCGAGATTGACAGGTGTTATGAGGACGGCATATCCCGTAAATTCGAGGAAACCCTGGCCCACCGCGACTACCTTATGGTGCACGCTATCCCTGTCCTCGACCTGAAAGGCGGTGTAACTCACATGGTCACCATGTCCGACGACATCACCGATATCCGCACCGAACAGATGGAATGCGCCATATTCTTCGAACGGGTGCCCAGTTACATTTCGGTCATCGGCAGGGATTTCACGATCATCAAGGGCAACGACAACCTCAGGGACACCTTCGGCGAGTGCGTCGAGAAAAAATGCTACGAGGCCTACAAAAAGCGTGACGCCCCCTGCGAGGACTGCCCCGCCGCCCTGAGCTTTATGGACGGGCAGGAGCACACGGCCACCCACGTCGGTATCGACCGGGAAGGGGGCGAGACCCATTACGTGGTGACGACCTCTCCCCTCATCAAGGGTTATAAAGACTGTCAATACGTGGTCGAGATCATGACCGATATCACCCGCTTCAGGGAGCTGGAGGCGGAGAAGCTGGAAGCCGAGCGGCTGGCGGCGGTGGGGCAGACCGTGGCGGGACTGGCCCACACCGTGAAGAACATCCTCATGGGTATCGAAGGCGGGATGTATATCATGAGCTCGGGCATCGAAAAGGACAGGCGGGACCGCATCCAGAAGGGCTGGACGATGCTCCAGCGGAACATAGAAAAGGTCTCGTCCCTGGTGAAGGACTTTCTGAGTTTTGCCAAGGGCCGCAAGCCCGAGTTGAAGATGGTGGACCCCGACGACCTGGTAAGCGAAATACTTGAACTGTATACCGAGACCGCCCGCGGGATAGGGGTGACCCTGCGACGGGGCGAAACATGCCGGCCCGGCCCGGCGCCCCTGGACCCGGAGGGCATCCACACCTGCCTCACGAACCTGGTGTCCAACGCCATCGACGCCTGCCAGGTGAGCGCCGCGGGCGAGCCGACGGTGGAAATAAACGCCCGCGAGGAAAACGGCGCGTTGATTTTCGAAGTAAGCGACAACGGTATCGGCATGGATTATGATGTTAAACAAAAGGTATTCACCACCTTCTTCACCACAAAAGGAGGGAAGGGGACCGGACTGGGGCTGTTGACGACCTATAAAATTGTGCAGGAACACGGCGGGAAAATACTGGTCGATTCCGAACCGGGCAAAGGCTCGATTTTCAGAGTCGTGCTGCCGCTGGAACGGCTCAATGCCATGATAAGCAATAAGTGACAACGGAGGGCTGGGAGAAAATGGACAATAACGCAAAGACGGTTCTTATAGTGGACGACGAGCAGGACGTGGTGGACTTCCTGTCCATGGCGCTGGAAGACGCGGGCTTTGAGACCGTCATCGCCGGCGACGGCGTGGAAGCGCTGGAAAAAATGAAGGAAAAAGCGCCCGACATCATTTCCCTGGACGTGGTCATGCCCGGCGGTTCGGGCGTCAAGTTCTACCGGGAGCTGAAGAAGAACAGCGCCTGGGCCTCCATTCCGGTCATTGTGGTCACCGGGCACGCCAGGGACGAACTGGGCAAGACCGACTTCCACGAAATGACCCTTTCTGGGCCCGGAGTCTATCTGGAAAAACCGGTGACGGCGGCGAGCTATGTAAGGGCCATCAATGAGGCCCTCGGAGGCGGAACAGGGGGCCCGGTCGATGAGAAGGAAAGGATTCGGAAAGAGGTGGAATCGCTGATCGATGGGGCCGATGTCGAGATGCTCCGGGAAATTACCGACATCATCAAATCCAGAATGAAGTAATAGCGGACTCCGGAAGTATTGCATAATGCAATTATAGCCCTCAAGAGAGCATTGTAATATGCGGTATGTTTTCTGTATTTCCTTGAGCAGCAGCCAATGAGTCTCCAGCCAGCCGGCCAGGAACCTGTTTTTTTGGGGGCTCCATGGCGATACTGCCACTAGAAAACACCGTAATGGGCCCGGATTGGTGAAAAATGCAGGCGCCGGGCAGCAGGCCACCGGTTTTTCCACGTAGTAAGACCTTCCGGCATGATTTGTGCATTAACTAAGGGCATGAAGAGCGAGATGATTGCCATGCCGGTTTATCAGGACCGTATCTCACCTCTGATGGACGTCTCCGACAGGTTCGCCATATTCGATGTGGACGAGGACGTGGTGCGGCAGAAGCTGGTGATTAAAATACAGGCGGCCAGTGAGTCCGAGCGCCTGGAGAAGCTCAGAGAGATGGGTATCACCACCATCATCGGCGGCGCCGTCAGCGAGCAGATGGCGCGGGTTGCCGTGGACAAGGGGCTGCGGCTGATCTCGTGGATCAACGGGCCGGTGGACGAGATTGTGGAACTGTACCTGAACGGCATGCTTCCGCCGCGCTGCGGCTGCCCGAGAGGGCCGGGGCGGCGGCGCAAAGCCAGAGGCGGCAGGTTTAACGATATGATGTCAAATACAGAGAACAGGAGTCCGGGAAATGAAAATAGCGATCACCGCGGAGAAAAATGACCTGAGTTCGCCGGTCGACACCCGTTTCGGGAGGGCCAGGGGGTTCATCATTTACGATGTCGAAAGCGGGGAAACAGCGTTTGTGGACAACAACCAGAACCTCCAGGCCGCCCAGGGAGCGGGAATCCAGGCGGCGAGAAATGTCATAAACACGGGAGTAGGTGCCGTTATTACGGGGAATGTGGGCCCCAAGGCCTACTCGACCCTTTCTTCGGGAAACGTGGAAATGTACCTGGTGAACGGCGGGTCGGTGGAACAGGCCATTGAAGACTATAAGCAGGGCCGTTTGTCGAAAGTCTCCGGCGCGAACGTCGAGGGGCACTGGTAGGCGCCGCGTGCCGGGCGCCGTCTGACGGGCCTGGAAACAGACTCCCCGCCGTCGCGCGGGGAAGGAGGAAGCACAATGACAGGACAGATGACGGGGCAGGACCAGGGCAGGCGGGAACCCTATTCTTTTTTTGAGAGCGAAAGCCTAATAAAAGAAAAGATCGGCGCCTGCGGCGCCGAGATGTCGCGCACAATCGACGCCTGCATGGAGAAAGCAAGAAGCGAAGGCAGGGAGAAATTCCTGTCCGAAGTGGTGACCCTGCGGGGTAAAATTGAGCGGATCCAGGGCGAAGCGGCCCGGGAAGGGGCGGGGGCCCGGTATAAAATCGAGCACCTGAGCGAAGCCGACAAAAACGCCATTCGGGAAACCGACGAAAAGCTGCTTTCGGCCCTGGGCGAGTGCGCGGGCCTGCTCGACGCCTTCGCCTGCTCCGGGATGTCCATGGATTCGGTAGACCGGTATTCGGCGCTTAACGCCCACCTCGAGGAGCTGAGGCGCCTTTTCCAGGAGAGGGCATTGCTGTTTAAAAAATTACAGGTATTCGGCTGATGGGTTTTGCCGAAAGCGGATGGGAGTGGGCCGATGAATAACAGGGATATATCCGTCAACATAGCGGTGGCCAGCGGGAAGGGGGGCACCGGTAAGACCACCATCTCCCTGTCCCTTGCCGCCTATTTCGCGGAAACGGGAGGCCCCGTCGCCGTCCTCGACTGCGACGTCGAAGAGCCGAACGCCAACCTTTTTCTGGGGGCGGCCATCGAGCGGTCCGATCCGGTCTCGGTGCTTATACCCCGGGTGGACGAGGCGCTCTGCAACGGCCGCGGCGAATGCGAGCGGGTGTGCATGTTCAGCGCCATCGTTCTGGTGAAGGACAAACCCCTGGTCTTTCCCGAAATGTGCCATTCATGCGGCGGCTGCGCCCTGGCCTGCCCGGAAAAAGCGATTACCGAGGTTGAAAAGGTCATCGGCGAAGTTGAAGTGGGCGCCGGCGGTAAAATTCTCTATGCCGGGGGGCGGCTTACCATAGGCGAGCCCATCGCACCGCCGCTGATCAAGGCGGTCAAGCGCTATCACGAAGGGGCCGCCGTCCGTATCTATGACAGCCCCCCCGGGACCTCCTGCCCTGTCATAGAATCGGTCAGGGGGAGCGACTTTCTGGTGCTGGTGACCGAGCCTACCCCCTTCGGCCTGAACGATCTGACGCTGGCGGTGGAAATGGCGAAGGTGCTGGGCGTGCCCTTCGGGGTCGTCATAAACCGGTCGGACATCGGCACCGGCGACGTAGTGGACTACTGCCGCGCGGAAGGCGTCCCGGTGCTCGCGCAGATACCCAATGACCGGAAAATAGCCGAGAGTTATTCTTCGGGCGATTGTGTTTCCCTGATTTTGAAGAACCACCGGGAGGCCCTGGAGAGCATTGTGGCTCACGTGGCGGAAAATAATAAGAGGGGCGTACGGCTTTGATTAAAGAACTGGTAGTTATCAGCGGGAAGGGAGGCACCGGCAAGACCAGCGTCACCGCCTCGTTCGCGTCCCTCGCCCGCGACAAGGTGATCGCCGACTGCGACGTGGACGCGGCCGACCTGCACCTGCTTTTAAGGCCCGAAACGTCGCACGACGAGGAATTCGTCGCCGGCCAGAAAGCCCGGGTAAACCCCGACCTGTGCGTGAAGTGTGGTCTGTGCGCCGACTACTGCCGTTTTGACGCCTTCACCGACGACTATGTCGTGGACGAGATTTCCTGCGAGGGTTGCGGCGTGTGCGTGCGCTATTGTCCCGAACAGGCCATCGAAATGCGGGATCACGTTTCCGGCAGGTGGTTTATCTCGGAAACCCCCGCCGGGCCCATGGTGCACGCGAAACTGGGCATCGCCGAAGGGAACTCGGGCAAGCTGGTGACCCTGCTCAAAAAGAAAGCGAGGGAAATAGCCGCCGAAAAAGGCTTCGAACTCATCCTGGTGGACGGGTCGCCGGGCACCGGCTGTCCGGTCATCGCCACCCTTTCGGGAGCGGCCATGGTGCTGGTGGTGACCGAACCTTCGGTGGCGGGCATCCATGACCTGAAAAGGGTATGCTCCCTTGCCGGCCACTTTAGAATTAAAACGGCGGTATGCGTCAACAAGGCCGACATAAACCCCGCCAAGGCCGCGGAAATCGAGCGTTTTTGCGAAGAGAACGGTATGCCGCTGCTGGCGAAAATTCCCTACGATGACGACGTCACCCGCGCCCAGATAGAAGGGCTTACGCTGGTGGAACACTCGGACGGCCCGGCGTCGAAAGAGATCAAAGCCCTGTGGGAAGGGGTGTCGAAGCTCCTTGACGGAGAAGCGCCCTGAGGATTGAATGGATTACTTACATTAATATCAAGGAATGGATTCTGAACATGAGTGTAGAGAAAAAACCAGCCGGCGGCGCCGGGAACGAAAACCCCAAGGCCGCCGTACAAGAGAACGACGAAAACGCGGAATTACGGAAGAACCTGGCCCGTATAAAAAACAAGATCATCGTGCTCTCCGGCAAGGGGGGCGTGGGGAAGAGCACCGTGGCGGTGAACCTTGCCTTTGCGCTGGCGCGGCGGAAGCTGAAAACCGGCCTGCTGGACGTGGACATCCACGGTCCCAGCGTACCGGTGATGCTGGGCATGCGTCAGGCCAAGCCCCAGGGGACCGAGGACGGCAAAATATTCCCGGTGGAATACAATGAATATCTGAAGGTGATTTCCGTGGGCTTCCTGCTCAACGAGGCAGACGAGGCGGTCATCTGGCGTGGCCCCCTCAAGTACAGCGCCATCAAGCAGTTCCTGAAAGACGTGCTCTGGAACGAGCTGGACTATCTTATCGTCGATTCGCCTCCGGGCACCGGCGACGAGCCCCTTTCGGTGTGCCAGTTGATGGAAAACCCCACCGGCGCCATCGTGGTGACCACGCCCCAGGACGTGGCACTCTCCGATGTGAGAAAGTCCATCACCTTCTGCCGCAAGCTCAATATGCCGGTGCTGGGGGTGGTCGAGAATATGAGCGGTTTCGTGTGCCCCCACTGCGGGAAGCAGACCGACATCTTCAAGTCCGAGGGCGGCAGAAAAATGGCCGCCGAGATGGGGGTGCCCTTTCTGGGAAGCATTCCCATGGAGGCCCGCATCGTGGACAGCGGAGATGAGGGAAACCCCTATCTGAACGGGGACGACCGGGAGGAAGCCGGCGCCCGAAGCAGTTTCGCGCGTATCGTTGATTTAATAACAAAAGGAGAATAGAACCATGAAGATTGCGTTGCCTGTGGCGCAGGGGAGATTGTGCCTGCATTTCGGACACTGTGAGAAATTCGCGGTCTTCGAAGTAGATGAAAACAGTAAATCCGTTACCGGAAACTACGACCTGGACGCACCGCCCCATCAGCCGGGCCTGCTTCCCCGCTGGCTTTCCGAAAATGGGATCAATTGCGTTATAGCGGGTGGCATGGGAAGCCGTGCCCAAGGCTTTTTCGAAGAGTACAAGGTGAAGGTCATTGTAGGCGCGCCGCCTGAAGAGCCCGCCAGGATAGTGGAAGATTATCTGGGCGGGAAACTGGTCACCAGCGGCAATACCTGTGACCACTGAGCGCGGCCGGCGGCAGTGCCGGCGTCGGTTTACGCATTACAGGTTTCATCAATAGAATCTCCTGGACCTGACCAGTCTGGATTGACGCCGGGGCTCACATAAAACGGCGGGGGTGCCGCGGAAACCAAGAGTCTTTTGTTTTCGCGGCGCCCTTTTTTTATTTTCCCGACTCCCGGGCGGTCTAATCATTCATCGCGCGATTTGACATATTTTCTGAGCGCCGTAAATGAAAGATTGACAAATTCAGGCGAATAATTTCAATATGAACAATCGATATAATAACACCGCAGGACGCCATGGCCTTTTTCTTTAGACAGCGCTATCCCATTGTTCTTTCACCCGATCAGCACACTATCAGCCGCGCCCATGTCGAGCGGGAGGTGCTGGACATCATGCGGCACCTGCAGCGCAACGGCCACCAGGCCTTCCTCGTGGGCGGCTGTGTGCGTGACATACTGCTGGGCAAAAAACCCAAGGATTTCGACATCGCCACCGACGCGCGCCCCCGACAGGTCAAGAAGCTGTTCCGCAAGTGTTTTCTTATCGGCCGCAGGTTTCGCCTGGCCCATGTGTACATAAGCAAAGACCGTTTCGTCGAGGTGGCCACCTTCAGGGCCATGGCCGAAGCGGAGCAGGCCGGCGAGGGCAAGTACGCCGCCAACAACGTCTTCGGCGACATCGAGGAGGACGCCCTGCGGCGGGATTTTACCATGAACGCCCTTTATTTCAACGCGGCCGATTCCACAATCGTCGACTATAGCGGGGGACTCCGGGATATTAAAAAAAGAGTAGTGCGTTCAATCGGTGACCCGGTGGAGCGCTTCACCGACGACCCCGTGCGCATCATCAGGGCGGCCCGTTTCTCGGCGCAGCTTGGCTTCAGCCTGTCCCGAAAAGACCACCGGGCGGCCCTCAAATGCGCGCCGCTCATCAAGCAGTCCAGCGACGCGCGCCTGCTGGAGGAGCTCTATAAGATATTGCGCTGCGGGGCCTCGCTTGCCACGCTCATGAACCTTTCCAGGGAGGGGCTGCTGGCCCACTGGCTCCCAGAAGTGTCCGTGCTCATTAAATCAGACGATTTTAAAAAACGAATTGAAGCGGTCGACCGCCGGCGGCGGGAGGGGGCGGATATCCCCAACGCCGTCCTGATCGCTGTTTTGATATACGACCTGCTCGATGAAACGGTGCGGTCGGCGGCCGGATTGAACCAGCAGGACCTGTTCGCCCTGCTCCAGGGGGCCCACCGGGACATGGTGGTGCGCATGCGCGTTCCCCGCAGGGAGTGGGACATTATCTGCAACATTATCTCGCGGCTGGATCTGTTCACCGAACCGCGGCAGGGGAAAACCCGGCAGCGCAACGAGAACAGGTTTATTCAGAACGTGAATTTCGGATCGGCGCTGCTCTTTTTCGAGATACTCAGTGAAGCGACCGGCTTATACCGGGAGGAACTGCGGTACTGGAAGAAGCGCGCCGCCGAGAAACGTGAGCGTCCGGAGCGGGCGGCCGTTACCAGTGAACAGCCCTCCAGAGAGCAGGCGCCGAAAGAAGGTAAACGCCGCCGCCGCAGGCCTCGCCGACGCGGCCCGCGCAAACCGGCCGAAACCGGCGCCGCGCCCCCGACCCCCTGATCTTCCCCGCGGAGAGCGGCTAAATATACCTTGCGATTTTCTTCCGCCTGGACTACCCTCGGTCTGTCCCTACAATATCATATCACGCCCCGGAGATGAGCAATGGTAATGAAAAAAGTATCAGCCCCTTTCCTGGTATTCTTCTGCATTCTTACCCTCAGTTCCGCCTGTAAGGAGTCATCGCCTATCCCCGTCCCCTCTAAAATGAAAGAGAAATACGATGTGCGCATTCTCCGTGATTGCTGGGGAGTGCCTCATGTCTACGGCAAAAAAGACACCGATGTGGCTTTCGGCCTGGCTTACGCCCACGCTCAGGACGACTTCAAGACCATGCAACTCATCATGGCGGCGGTCGACGGCCGGCTGGCGTCGGTGCTGGGGAGGAAAGGAGCGGGCAACGATTTCCTGGTCCATCTGATCAGGCTCTGGGACACAGTGAACGCGAAATACGGCACCGACCTGAGCCCGGAGACCCGGGCCCTCTGCGAGGCCTACGCCGAGGGCATCAACTATTACGCTGCGCTCCATCCCGGCGAGGCCCTGAAGGGGCTGTATCCCATCGGCGGTAAACACATCGTGGCCGGCTTCGTCCATAAAATGCCCCTCATGGTGGGAGTCGACAAAGTGTTGAAAGAGCTTTTCGCCGAGAAAAAACCGGCCGACCGGAAGGCCGTACTTTCCCGGGGGGACACCCTCCTCGGCGCGGCTTTCCAGAGCGACGCCTTCACCCTGGTGACGCCGCGCACCGGCTCCAACGGCCTGGCCGTTTCCCCGCGCCGCTCCGCCGGGGGGCATACCCTGCTGGCGGTCAACTCGCACCAGCCCTGGGAGGGGCCGGTCTCATGGTACGAGGCGCATCTCCACAGCGAAGAGGGCCTGAACGTCGTGGGAGGCATTTTCCCCGGCGCCCCGGTGGTACTGCACGGCCACAATGAGCATCTGGGCTGGGCCCACACGAACAACTACCCCGACCTGATCGACGTGTACGAACTGAAGATCAATCCCGAAAACCCCGGGCAGTACCGCTATGACGGGAAGTGGGTGGACCTCGAAACGCGGCAGGCGCCGATTAAAGTGAAGATTCTGGGGCCCATTTCATGGACCGTCAAACGGGAAGTGCTGTGGTCGGTGTACGGGCCCACGGTGCGGCGGCCGGACGGGGTCTACGCCATACGCTATGCCGGAATGGGAGAGGTGCGGCAGGTTGAGCAGTGGTACCGCATGGACAGGGCAAGGACCATGGCGGAATGGGAAAAGGCCGTGGCCATGGCGACGCTTCCAATGTTCAACTGCACCTACGCCGACGGGAAGGGCAACATCCTCTATCTCTATCAGGCGCTCCTTCCCGTCCGCGACGGCTCTTATGACTGGAAGAAGAACCTGCCCGGCGACACGCCGCGCACGCTCTGGACCTCGTACCTGCCCCACGATCGGCTGCCCCGGGTGAAGAACCCCCGCTCCGGTTTTGTCCAGAACTGCAACAACACGCCCTACCGCACCACCCTGGACCCGGAGAACCCGCGACGGGCCGATTACGCGCCCGCCTTCGGCATCGAGGAAAAAATGACCAACCGGGCCATGCGGGCGCTGGAACTCTTCGACGCCGATCCGTCCATCACACTTGAAGAATTTAATACTTACAAGTACGACATGGCCTATTCGAAAAAATCGAAAATGGCGAAACTGGTGAAAAGAATCCTCGCGACGGCGCCGGGCGACGATACAGTGGGGAAAGAGGCCCTGGCCGTGTTAAAGACATGGGACCTCAAAACCGACCCGGACAACCGTGGCGCGGCAGCGGGCGTACTGGCCTTCACCCTGATACTGGGCCCTGAAGGGGGAAAAGACCCCGATAAAGTTTCGGATGGGGAATTGAAAGAGGGCTTCATAAAAGCGGCCGGCATTCTACGCAAACGCCACGGCCGCCTCGACCCGCCCTGGCGCGAGGTGAACCGCCTTATCCGGGGCGATGTGGACCTGGGCCTGGGCGGCGGTCCGGACGTGCTTCATGCCGTGAGGGGAGACCTCGGGAAAGACGGGCGGCTGAAAGGGGTGACCGGCGACTCCTACGTGCTCCTGGTCCGGTGGGACCGGCACGGACGGGTCAGATCCGAGAGTGTCCATGTCTACGGCAGCGCGACCATTAACAAAAAGTCGCCTCATTACGCCGACCAGTCGCCCCTGTTCGTTCAAAGAAAACTCAAGCCCGTATGGATGAACGAAAAAGACATACGGGCCAATCTGGAGAGGGAGTATTTCCCCGGCGAGGAGAAATAGCTAGCTTTTCCGCCAGCCCCGGGGGTTCTTATAGAAGCTTTGCTCAAAGCTTTCAATTTTCGAGAGCAGTTTCTTACCGACTCCGGGGTATTTCTTGATCACGTTATAGCTTTCGCCCGCGTCCAGTTCCATATTGTAGAGAATGGGCCATGACCCCATGGTGGGCACCGAGATGTCGGAGCCTTCGGGCTTGTAGTCCCGGCCGGCCGCGGCGTTCGCTACGAAGGTGCCCGGCTTGTCCAGGGGAATGGGCCAGGCCCGGTTGCTGATGGAGCGAAAATATTTCCACCTGCCCTCGCGTACCCCCTCAATCTCGTTGTAGTGAAAGAAGTAGAGCTCTTCATGGGGAGATTTCTTTGATTTACCCGATAGCAGGGGCCAGAGGGATTTCCCGTCAACCATGCGATCGGAGGGGGCCTCCAGGCCGGCCAGGGCCAGGATAGTGGGAAAGAAGTCGATATTCATGGAGGCCTCCCGGCAGACCGAGCCGGCGGGAATACGGCCGAGCCAGCGGGCGATCATGGGGACCCGGCTGCCGCCCTCGAAACACTGGCCCTTGCGCCCCCGTAAACCGCCGGGGCTGCCGTCGAACCAGGGCCCGTTGTCGCTGGTGAAGATCACCAGGGTGTTGCGGTCCAGGCCATTACGCTTCAGGCAGTCCAGTATCCGTCCCACGCTCCAGTCCACCTCCTGGACGGCGTCGCCGTGGGGCCCGCCTTCCGAAGCGCCCTTGAATTTCTCGGACGGGAGACAGGGCAGGTGCGGGTCTTTATGGGCCAGGTAGAGGAAAAAGGGGCTGTCCTTCGATCTGGTGATAAAATCCTCCGCCTCCCGGGTAAAAAGACCGGTATATTT
>Ga0129302_1002050_pt1 | contig 14629 bp, 10 predicted proteins | sample BlaSprsedimmetaG_FD_94476 | JGI IMG/M metagenome (GOLD analysis project Ga0129302, IMG submission 94476) | Hot spring sediment bacterial and archeal communities from California, USA to study Microbial Dark Matter (Phase II) - Blank Spring... | ecosystem: Environmental > Aquatic > Thermal springs... | reverse complement strand
TGGCGACGGCTTCGGGCATGGCGGCGGTCAGCGCCGCACTGCTCGCCGCATTGCAGGACGACGGCCCGAAGCACATCGTCGCCACGACAGGGCTGTACAGCGGCACGTTCCACTTCGTCACCAAAGACCTGCCGCGCTTCGGCGTCGAGACGACGCTCGCGGAGGCCACCGACCCGGCTGCGTTCGAGGCCGCCATCCGCCCCGAAACCCGTGCCATCTACCTGGAAACGCCGGGGAACCCCACCCTGGCGCTGAACGACCTCGCCGCCATCGCCGGGATCGCCCGCGCGCGCGGCATCCTCACGATTATCGACAACACCTTTGCCACGCCGGTCAACCAGCGGCCCATCGACCTGGGCATCGACGTCGTCGTCCATTCGGCGACCAAGTTCCTCGGCGGGCACGGCGACGCGATGGGCGGCGCGGTGGCGGGGACGGCGGACTTCGTCAAGCGCGTGCTGCAAGGGCCGGTGCGCAACTTCGGCGGGTGCATCAGCCCATTCAATGCGTGGCTTATCGCGCGGGGGATGACGACCTTGCCGCTGCGCATGGAGCGTCACAACGCCAACAGCCTACGCGTCGCCGAGTGGCTGCACGAACATCCGGGGGTAGCCTGGGTGCGCTATCCCTGGCATCCGGCGCACCCGCAATACGATCTGGCGCAGCGCCAGATGCCGGGCGGCGGCGGGGGCGTCGTCGTCTTCGAGTTGAAGGGCGGCGTGGAGGCCGGCGCGCGGCTGCTCAATCACATCCGGCTGTGCGCGCTCACCGTCAGCCTGGGGGACGTGCGCACGCTCATCACGCATCCTGCCAGCACCACGCATCGCAGCGTCCCACGCGAGACTCGGCTCGCCTCCGGCATCACCGATGGCTTGGTGCGGTTGGCAGTAGGGCTGGAGGATGTGGAGGATATTGTGGCGGATTTGGAACAGGCGATTCTTTAGTGTCCGTCCGAAAACTCAGCGGGAAGCTTATGCCCAACACACTTGAACGGGCAGGCCTTGTCCTGATCGCGCTGCTCATCGCGACCGGGCTGTTGGTCCGTCCCGCACTGGCCGGCGAACGTCCTATCTACGTGGTGGGCGATTGGCAAGCATATCTCCGCCTGATCCCCGTGAGTGTCCGCGATGGCTATACTCCCCTTCTCTACAATCAGGAGGCAGACCTCACCCCGGCCATCGAGCACTTTACAGAACTCTACGGCGGATCGCCTCTGGTCCTCGACGCTGAAGGGGTACAGCAGATTGTGGAGGCGCAATGGCCCCACGCGGAGACCATCGTCGTCGCCGAGGAGCAGTCGCGGTTGGGGATGATCGCGGCGGCCATCGCCGCCGAGCTGGATAGCCCCTTGTACTTCGCCTTGCCCGAACAGACTGCCTTGCAACAGTTTGGCGTACTGCGGGTGATCGCCGTCGGCGAGGTGGTGCTTCCGGCAGACACAGAGAGTGTTGTGCTGCGTGAGTTAGAGGAAGCGCAGCGCTACTACAATACCCTGGTGGGGGAAAGACCGGTCGCCGTTCTCGCTACAAAGAGCGCGATAGAGTATCTAGCCGCCGGGGTCGCCGCCTATCATCGGGGCACGCTATTGCTGGCCCCCGAGGAAATTCCGGGTCACCGCCCCCAGTACCTGGCCTGGGTCACAACACCCCGGTCGGTAACCCAGCAAAGAGTCTATGCCCTGTACGAAGCGTGCCGTTTGAGCGACGGTTCTCGGGTCTACGACGTGGGTGTGGGCATTCTGACCGGTCTGACGCCTCATGATGTCGCCCTTTTGATGGCGCACACCTACGCCTATCCCGAACTTGGCGGGGACTGGAAAACACGGGTGCTGAACGCCGGGGCAAAGAGCACACCTGATACAAATACTGTCCATAAGCAGCCGTTCGAAGTTGTGCAGCTAACAGGCAGCGACTTCACCGGAGACGCATTCCTGGAAGCGATGCGCGGGAGCGGCTATGTCGCCGTCGAAGCCCACGGCAGCGCTTCTGGATTGGCCCTTGAGGATGGGTCGTGGCCCGGGCGACGCGAGATTACGGGCCTGCCGCCTCTGATCTTTGTGGCCGAGTCCTGCAAAACGGGGGACATCGGAGAGAACGGCGTGGATAACAGCGTGGCGTTACGGGTGATTGCCGGAGGCGCGGCGGCCTACATCGGTTCGATGGAAGTAGGCGGCGTTGGGTTGATCGGCCAACACGGGTTTGCCTTCTCTACCCCTACGACACCATTGAGCACCCTGGTGCGGCTGCAAAATGCCGCGCGTATGGATGTAGATGCTGACACCCCACGTGTGATCCTGATCGGAGATCCTACGTTTCATCAATTCGAGCGAGAATGGATCCGTTACGAAGTGTCCTACAACGACAGCAAGGCTCAGGTCAGTATCCATGCAGAGGGTACGATGGGGCCAATGGTTATTACCCTCGAAACGCCGGATGATATGCAGATCCGATTTGCTCAAGCTCACAGACCGGAGGGACAAGAGCCAAGTTATCAGCCCGGTATAATGTATTCTGGTTCGCCATTGGGAAAAGCTCTGGCCTTTGACCAACCTTTGAGCAGTGCCCTGACGCTTGGACGCAGAACGGTCCTGCTGGAATGGCCAGGCGGAGATGGAGAACTTACATTGCATGCAACGCGGCCTCCCAGCGCGGTGTTGCGGCGGGTCCTTGCAGATGGACTCGTGGGCATACAGGCGATATTCATCGATCTTTTCTCCATGCAGGGCACAAGTGCACCTTTAGCAGTCGCAAGTCTCGCCGTGCTGTTCATGACCCGATCCAGACGAAAACCGGAGGCATATACGTTATGGAGTGGCATCACTGCCGGTCTTGTGACAAGCCTTCTGGGCATCCTATACTGTCTTGCTCTGTGCTTCCGGGTTCCCTGGCTCGTCATCTTGACAGTCGGATGCGGGGCAGCAACAGTCGTCTGGATACTCTCCCCAAGCTGGCGTGAGTGGAAACGTATTGCACAATGTGCAGTTTTGTACATTGCCCCCCTGGCGTTGATATGGCTGTTGGTGGCGCTAATTGGCGTATCCTCACGGACGCTTATTCGCGTGGTATGGGGTACAATTTTGACCGGCCTGGCCTACGGCCTGACCTTGCTGGCGGCTATGGAACTGGTCAAAAGTGTGATGAGGCGTATTTGCAAAATATCTGGGAATAGGTAAACTCTCGATCAATCAAGTAGAGGGATTATGACTAAAAATGACATCATCGGATTAATCGCTTCGTATCTGTACGCTTTCGGGCTGCTGTTCATCGTCGAGGCCATCGGCAAGCGGCTCAAGTGGCAGCAGGCGTTCACGCGCAAGATCATCCACATCGGCGCAGGGATGTGGATGTGGGGGATTCTGGCGCTGTTCGACACGTGGAGCATCGGCATCATCCCCTTTGCGACGTTTATCGTGCTCAATTACGTCTTCTACCGCTTCCAGATCTTCAAGGCGATGGATGCGGTGGATTCCTCGCCTGGCACGGTCTACTTTGCGATTTCGATCACGATTCTGTTTGGGCTGCTGTGGCGCACCGGCGGCGCGCTGGATCGCGTCCCCATCGCGGCGGCGGCGGTGATGGCGATGACGTGGGGCGACGGTATGGCCAGCATCATCGGGCAAAAGTACGGGAAGCACACCTACACCACCTTCGGGCACACGCGCAGCCGCGAAGGCTCCATCGCGATGGCCGTTGCGACCTTCGTGGTCATTTTGCTAACGCTGGCCTGGCTGCCGGGATCGGCGCTCAGTCCAAATTCCATCGCCTTGCCATTCTGGGGCGTCTTGCTGCTCACGGTGATCGGGACAGCGGTAGCAACGGCGGCAGAGGCGTTCTCGCCTGCCGGGACCGACAATCTCAGCGTTCCGTTGCTGACCGGGCTGGTGCTCTTCTTACTCAACGCGCTGTTGGGCGGCTGATCGTAGTTATGTTCCCCACCGTCGAAACGCGCTGGTTCTATCCCGGCCCCATCCCACAAGATGTGCTGGCCTGGTATCACTACGGCGAGCGTGCGCCGGAGGCCCAACCTACGCGCATCGATTATTACCTGCGGCTCACAGATCACGACGATCTTGGCATCAAACTGCGTGAGGGCCGGATCGAGATCAAACAACGCGCGGAACAGTACGGCGTGGAACACCTGCACGAGCACGTCCATGGCCTGGTCGAAGGCTGGCGCAAGTGGAGTTTCGGCGTCAGCGATATGGGCAACGGATTGAGCGATCTGACCGGGCCACACCCATCGTGGATCGCCGTCCGCAAAGCGCGCCGTCTGCGCCGGTACATGGTCACGGACGCCGGAGACGTCATCGGCATTGGCAGCGCGGAAATAGCGCCGCAGGGATGCCACATCGAGCTGGCGGAGACCGTCATCCACGGCGAGACGTGGTGGAGCCTGGCCTTCGAGGCGTTCGGCCCGGAAGCGGCGCTGTACGCGACGTTCACGCGCGTCGTCGGGCACGTACTGCGCGGAGACGCCGTCCCACACCTGGACGCAGAGCACTCTTATGGCTACGCACACTGGATGCAGAATCTCAACAGATTGAACAAATAGAACAGATAGAACGGAGTATCTCTCCGCTCAATCCGTTAAATCCGTTGAGGATATTTTTCAACAGGAGCGGCACTACCAAATATGCGCATACCTTTCTTACAAGTTGGTCTCGGTTTCATCATCAGCACCGCCATCGGTTGGGCGGCGTACAAACGAGAGGCGCTCTCCGTGAGCGGTGTGATCGGCGCGGTCCTCACGGGTACGGCCATCTTCGGCTTCGGGGGGTGGACCTGGGGGCTACTGCTCATCACGTTCTTCATCCTTGCCAGCCTGCTCTCGAAGTACAAAGAAGCCACAAAAGCAGACCTGGCCGAAAAGTTCGCTAAAGGCTCCCGGCGCGACCTCGCACAAGCCCTGGCAAACGGAGGCGTAGGAGCGTTGATCGCCATCGCCTATTGGCGCACGGGGCATCCCATCCTGTGGTTCGCCTTCGTCGGCGCGATGGCGACGGTAAACGCAGATACCTGGGCCACCGAACTGGGCGTGCTGAGCAAACGCCCGCCGCGCCTTATCACGACCGGCGCGTTCGTGGAGGCGGGAACATCCGGCGGCGTCTCGTTGCAAGGCACGCTGGCGACGTTGGCCGGTGGGGCCGCCATCGGATTGGCGGGCGCGCTGTTCCTCTATGTGGAGAGCCTGATCCGTTACACGCCGCGCATACTCCTGCACCCACTGTCGTGCCTCATCTATCCGGCGAACTGCACGCTGTTACCCATCATCGCCGCGCTCGCGGGATTGGCCGGCTCGCTGTGCGACAGCCTGCTCGGCGCGACAGTGCAGGCCATCTACTATTCGACGAAGCGCGAGAAGGAAACGGAGAAAGCCATCGATCCAGACGGCACGCCCAACACCCTCTTGCGCGGGTGGCGCTGGCTCAACAACGATTGGGTCAACTTTGTCAGTTCGGCAGTCGGTGCTATCATAGGCGCGATGCTATGGCGCTTGATCGCCGGAGGATGACATTGTGTTTTTGTATCTATCCAAATTTCTACCGTTGTTTCTCTACCCAGCAGGCCTGACGTTTTTGCTCCTTGCGCTGGCCTTGCTCCTGCGCCGTCACCCACGCTGGCAAACCAGGCTTATCGCGGTGGCGCTGGTCGTGCTTTGGCTAGGCGGGAACCGCATCACGACGATGGCGGTGGTGCGCACATTGGAAGGTCGTCACATACCATCGCCAAACGCCGGTGTCCCTCAAGCCGATGCGATTGTCGTCCTCGGCGGAGGAACCCGTAGCCCTGAGTACCCGCGTCCAATGGCGGAGGTCGGCGAGGCCGGAGACCGGGTGCTCTACGCCGGGTATCTCTACCAGAACGGCGCTGCGCCGCTGATCGTGGTCAGCGGGGCGGCATTACCGTGGAACGGACAGAACCGTCCTACCGAAGCAGAAGCGATGGTCGATCTCCTGATGCTGACGGGCGTTCCGCGCGACGCCATCGTGCTGGAGCCACACGCGCGGAACACATACGAAAACGCCGTAGAAAGCCTTAAAATCCTGGATGACCTGGGCATCGACAACATCATCCTCGTCACGTCGGCGCTGCATATGCCGCGCGCTTACGCAATTTTCGCGCAGTTGCCCTTGGACGTCATCCCCGCGCCTACCGACTATGCGTTTACCCAGGCGGACTGGGACCTTTACACCCAACCCAAACTCAGCGCGCAGTTGCTCAATCTCGTTCCCAATGCGGACAATCTGGAGGTGATGACCCGCGCGCTGAAGGAGTACATCGGCATCATCGTGTACAGATTGCGCGGATGGTTATAAGCGATTAGCACTACTTTTTTCAATGAAGCTTGCGCTTATTTTCACAGATTAAAAGAGATTGAATTAGTGTAAATTTGTGAAGATTCGCGGTGAAACTTTGGAGGTTTTCGATGCGAATGACACAGCTTTTCGGCCAGACGTTGCGCGATGCGCCCGCCGAGGCGCAGGTCGCCAGCCACCAACTGTTGCTGCGCGCGGGGTTCATCCGCCAACTGGCAGCGGGCATCTTCAGCTATCTGCCGCTGGCGCGGCGCGCGATGACGAAGATCGAGAACATCATCCGCGAGGAGATGAACGCCATCAGCGGGCAGGAGATCACGATGCCGGTGGTGAATCCGGCGGACATCTGGCAGGAAACCGGGCGCTGGTACCAGATCGGCTCGGAGATGGGGCGCTTCAAAGATAAGTCGGACCGCGACATGGTACTGGCGATGACCCACGAGGAGGTCGTCGCCGACCTGGTGCGGCAGGAGATTCGCAGCTACAGCCAACTGCCGCGCCTGATCTACCACATCCAAACCAAGTGGCGCGACGATCCCCGCCCGCGCGCCGGGCTGATCCGTGTGCGCGAGTTCACGATGAAGGACAGTTACAGTCTGGACGTCGACGCCGCAGGATTGGACAAGCAGTACCGCGCGCACTACCAGGCGTACTTCAACATCTTCCGTCGCTGTGGCTTGGACACCATCGCCGTGGGATCGGATACGGGGATGATGGGCGGCACGCTGGCGCACGAGTACATGGTACTCACACCCATCGGTGAGGACACGTTGATGCTGTGTGACAGCGCCGCGACACGCGGATGCGGTTATGCCGCCAACCGTCAAGTCGCAGGCTTCCAAAAACCACTCGCCCCAGACGAAGCCCCCCGCCCCATCGAAAAGGTCGCCACCCCCAACGTCACCACCATCGCCGACCTCGCCGCCTTCCTGGACATTCCCGCCGCTAAAACGGCCAAAGCGGTCTTTATGATGGCGGAACTAGCGAATCAGCGAATGAGCGAATCAGCGAATGAGCCAATCCCCAATCCCCAGTCCCCAATCCCTAATCCCGAACAATTCGTTTTTGCCGTCATCCGTGGCGATATGGAGGTGAATGAGACAAAGCTGGCGAACGCGGTTAAGGCGAAGGCGATGCGACCGGCAACCGAGGCGGAAATCCGCGCGGTGGGGGCGGAGCCGGGTTACGGGTCGCCGTTGGGGGTGCGGGATGTGCTCATCGTCGTGGATGATGCGGTTGCAGCGTCGCCCAATCTGGTGGCGGGAGCCAACGAAGCGGGCTATCACCTGCGCAACGTCAACTACGGGCGCGATTACACCGCCGATATCGTCGCCGACATCGCTGCCGCGCAGGAGGGCGACGGCTGCCCGATCTGCGGGGGCGCACTGCGCGCCGAACGCGGCGTCGAAGTGGGCAACATCTTCAAGCTCGGCACGCGCTACTCCGAGGCGATGGGCGCGCGCTTCCTGGATCAGGATGGCGAACTCAAGCCGGTGGTGATGGGGTCGTATGGAATCGGCATCGGGCGATTGCTGGCCTGCGTCGCGGAGATGCACAACGACGACTACGGCCTGATCTGGCCGATCACCGTCGCGCCATACCCGGTCCACCTGCTCACGCTAGGCCCGGCGGACAGCGAAGCCACCGCCGTCGCCGAACGGCTCTACGCCGAGCTACAAGCCGCCCGCATCGACGTGCTCTTCGACGACCGCGACCGCAGCCCCGGTGTCAAGTTCAACGACGCGGACCTCATCGGCCTGCCGTTGCGCATCACGGTCGCCGCGCGCGGCCTAAAACAGCAGAGCGTCGAACTCAAGCGCCGCGATCAGAAAGAGCGCGAGCTGATCCCGCTGGCGGACATCGTCCCGGCGCTAAAGGCGCGTATCGCGGAACTAGAGGCCGAGATTGCAGCAACCGTCGTCGAAGTCCCGTTTCGTGATGCGTGATGCGTGAAGAATTATCACGTATCACGCATCAACAGTTATAGAGGTTATTCATACAAACGTTAAGGAGGTTTAGCATGGACGCATTGGAAGCTATTTTCACCCGGCGCAGTATTCGCAGGTATACCGGTGACCCGGTGGCGGCGAATGACGTCAAGACGCTCCTCGAAGCGGGGATGAACGCGCCCTCGGCAAACAACAGCCAACCCTGGCATTTCATCGTCGTGGATGAGCGGGAGAAGCTCAACGCGATCATGGAGGTGCATCCCTACTCGCGGATGCTCGCGGAAGCGCCGCTGGCGATCGTTGTCTGTGGCAATCCCGCAGTCTCCAAGTTCTGGCAACAAGACTGCGCCGCCGCGACGCAGAATATCCTGCTGGCCGCGCGAGCCCTGAACCTGGGGACGGTATGGTTGGGCGTTTATCCCGACGAGCAACGCGCAGCAAGCGTGGCGGCCCTGTTTGGCGTGCCGGACGACGTCAAAGCGATGGGGATCATTGCCGCCGGCCATCCGGCAGAACAAAAAGGCCGCGTAGAACGCTACGACGCGGGGAAAGTCCACAAGAACGGCTGGTAGACAAAGAAGCAGGATGCAAGAAGCAGGATAATCCTGCATCCTGCATCTTGCATCCTTATAAATCAAGGCGCATTTCGATGCGGCGGAACGATTCGAGGTAGCCCATATCCAGCAGGCCCGGCAAGTGGGGATCGTCGAGGGGTAAGTTCTCCGTATTCGTATCCTTGATCGGATATTCGCTGTGCAGCGCGTGTGCCAAAGCGCGGGCAACTTCTCGTGGGTCGCCCGCTTCTGTTTGCATGACCAGGCGACCCAACTGAAACATCGTGCTCTGGTAGACCAACCAACCACGCCCGCCATTCGCCAATTCGACGCGCAGCGCACCCAAACCGCCGGCGTTGAGCAGCGACGGCATCTCGTCCAACCACGATGGTGTGCTACGGCGCTGGGCCAACAACCCAACAACCTCAGCAGGTTCGAGATGCTCCACTCTGTAAGGGCCAACGCTCTCCTTGAGCGGGCCCGGAGGACGGCGCAGGATCAATAACACGCGCGTATCCCGAAAACCAAGCTGCGCAAACAGGCTATAAGCCGGTATGTTGTCCTTGATGACCTCCAAAATCATACACTCGGCGCCCAACTCGCGCGCCTTCTGGAGATGATCGGTCATCAGCAACTTACCGGTGCCGCGCCGCCGTTTAACCGGCAAAACGCCCAGCCTCGTACACCAGCAGCGCCCCGGACGCACGCCGAGCATCGAGATGCCCAGGATGTGCCCGTCTGACACCGCTACGGCGGAACGCTCCATATCGACGTCGTAATTGTGGATGTAGTCACGTAGACGTCGTGCGTTCATCGGCATGGGCACGATGTAATCCACGCGCGTCTGGTTATAGGCGTTGGTCAGTTCTTCGACGGTAAATTCAGAGGCGCGCCGCAGAATCAATTTCATCGCGCCTTCCTCGTTTGCATCGATGCAGTTCGTCAATCCAGATCCCCTTGTGATACCAATATGCGAGACAAACCTTATTATAACATAAGTAAACACTGTGCCACATGTTGTGCCAGTCTAGGTCGCTATCCGAAAATTATGCTTGCGAGCGTTTCTGGTGCGTCAACGGCGTATTTCGGATAGGTTCTAAATGCGATAGCCCTATTTCCAACTCTTGCAATTCGTTGCTTCCGGATTTACAATGGAGATAGCACATCATTCTGGCCATACTGCCCACGCCACACGTCCAAACCACACGCGATGCATAAGCCATGAAACGCCACATCCAGCTAACCAGGCAAAAGTCAACCCCGTTAAGCTGCCACAACAATGCGGCTAACCGGGTTGTATCAAACATTAAGACCAAACTAAGGAGGATAGCATGTTTAGGAAGCAACTGATTCCGACAATGTGTGTCACTTTCATCGTAATGCTGGCGCTCACTGTTAGCCCACGAGCGCCACAACATGTGCAAGCGCGATCAGCGACGCAACACCTTGAACCGGGCGGGATAACGATCCCTTATACCAATCAGTTAAGTGATGATACCGGGCAGCTCGTAGACGGAAGCTACGACTTTATCTTTGCCCTGTACTCCACAGAGGCCGGCGGCGAACCGTTATGGAAAGAGATGCAACTTGGCGTACCGGTGCGCCAAGGAAACTTCGCCGTTCTGTTAGCAACATCAACGTGATTTCCAAGGACGTGATGGATTATGGCGAATTATGGCTGGCAGTGGAAGTACGTGCTTCAGAAGCACAAACGTTCACTGCACTAACCCCACGGCAGCAATTGAGCGCTACCTCGCCAGACAGCCCAACGTCCTTGAGCTGCTGGCATACACATTTTGACGAATGGTGGACCGGCAGCTCCGGAAGCGCCGGTCTGGTCGTGGATAACCGTACCGGGACAGGAGATGGTATTCGCGGATACGCGAGCAGCGCCAGCGCCGATTATGGCGGCGTTTACGGTGTCAATTTCGCCGCAGGCCCCGGCGTCTACGGGCGTAGCGATGGCGGCGGGCCTGGTGTGGCCGGTTATAGCTCTGGAAGAGGAGTGTATGGATCTGGAGCGGATGGCGTGGTTGGCGAAAGCGCCGTAAACGGCATGAGTGGCGTTTACGGCAACAATACGGCAACCACCGGCTACGGGGCAACAGGACGTAGTGGCGCCTATTTCGGCGTGTACGCCTGGGGGAATGACAGCAGTGCCTTCGACACCACCGGCGATTTGCTGCTGGCAGGCAACTATGGTGAAATCTTCACGTACGGAAACCTGTTGAACCTCTACAGCAATGGCAATGTGATCATCGACCTCGACGATGACAACAACACCGCCGGCGCCTTCTTCCGCATCCTAAGCGGCTCTGATGGTATTCTTTGGACGGTTTCGGAAACGATGGGCGTTATAGCAAGCGGCAGACAAGCATCGGTGGTACAAACCGCAGACCAGGGCGAAAGGCTGCTTTACAGCATCGAGGGTACCGGAATATGGATTGAGGACATCGGTACAGCGACACTGACGAAAGGGGAAAAGACGATCAGTTTCGAGCCGGTCTTTGCCCAAACGGTGAATCTACAGCAGTCCTATCAGGTCTTCGTCACGCCCATCAGCCAGGAACCGGTATGGCTGTACGTCACCGCCAAGACCGCCGCGGGCTTCACCGTGCGTGGAGTCACCCTGGACGGAGAGCCAGCCAACTGCACTTTCGACTATCGCGTTGTTGCTGAGCGCATGGGCTATGAGGATGTGCGATTGGAGTCCTATACAACAATCGAGGCTGGGGGTGTCAAATGAGCAGTAAGCGTAGGCTGATGGTGTGCGCCGCCATCCTGGCTTGCCTGGCTATCGTGATTGGAATGGGGTTTGCTGCAACAATGCTCTCACCAGTGCGAGGCGAGCAAGAAAGTGCTTCAAGCCCAAGCTACCACCTGACCGGACAATCCTGGGAAGCAGATGGAGTTCTGACCGGACCTGGGTACCGGCTAGGAATGGCCATCACCGGGACGGGTACGCCTTGTTGCTGTGTCTATCTTCCCTGCACGCTTCGCCAGCTTCCTTAACCATATCCTGCCAGCAAGTACGGCAGAACAAAGACTACAAAAGTCTCGATGGCAGTGCCGAGACTTTTGTAGTCTTGCCTGGCCTTACGCGCGTTTACGCCTGAACAAGTGCCGGAGGCCTACAACGAGCGCGACGGGTGGGAGCATAAACGGCAGCACAACGATGCTGAACCAGATCACCAACTCGACCAGAACGCGCAGGATCGCGATGAAAGTATTACCTGCATTCTCGGCAACACGACCTGCACTCCAAGGTTCTGGGGTCGGGGTTGGTGTGGGCGTCGGAGCAACAGGCGGATCGGGCAGCGTCGGAGAGAGCTGTACTGTGATCGTCGAGTACGACGCCCGGTCGAACAGGTAGTTCATCCGGCCCTGCACGGCTTCGATCTCCGCCTCGACGGCCTTGAGTTCTGCATTAACCTTCAGTGCCTCTTCGACGTTCTGCGCCTGATCCAGGAAGGTGCGGATGCGATCCCGCGTCGCTTCGAGGTTGCGCAGGCGTGACTGTAAATCCACGTACTCGTCGGTCACGTCCTGCCCACCGGCGCGCTCGTCATCCACCGTGAGCGCGATGTCGCGCAAGCGCCGCATCGCCGACTCGAACTGATCCACCGGCACACCGAGCGTGAGACTGGCGTACTTGTACTCCTTATCGAGCCACGACTGGTACCACACCCGCGAACTGATGATGTATCCGCCAACGTCGCCGACGACCTGCGTCAGGCGGTCGATAGCAACGTCGGTGCTCTGCACTGTCAACTGCAAGTCGGCGTTCTTGACGATCAAGCGGTTGGCGCGGGGCACGGCCACAACGGGCAGCACATCCGCCGCAGCGACAGCCGGTAATGGCGTCGGTAGCGAGACCGCCTCGACGGGGATTTCGACAGTCTTTTCCACTACCTTTTCAACCTCGACCTCAACCACCCGCTCGACCTCGACCGTCTTTTGCACCAGCATCGGCGTGGGCGCGCCACAAGCCGAGAACAACAACGCAGAAAGCGCCACCAACGAGAGCCAGAGATTGCGTTTCATGATTTTCCTCCTATCTGAACTGGGACTATTTTGCGGATGACCCTAATGAGCATCACCTGCACCTATACAGTTCCATGCACCTCAGGAGGAAAAAGTTCACAATACAAGGACTTGCCGACCACGAATAATGGAACGAATAAACGAATTCAGGCCTCAGCTAAACCAAAAACGCGCGGCAGCCAGGCGCCCATTCGTTTATTCGTTTTGAATTCGTGGTCGGCCTACGAGCCCGAATCATTACCATAAAAAATACAGGCGTGAACATGATCCACGCCTGTATTCCGTTAAATCCGTTCAATCCGTTGAGTCTACGGGACCGTCACCTCAATCGCCGCCGCGTCGCCCATCTGCGCACCTTCGGCGTTCACGCGGAAGAGGAAGGTTCCACGTTCGTCGGGGCGGATGACGAGTTGGGCGCTCGCCACGCCGTCTGCAGGGACCGTCACCATGCCGGGATCGGAGAGCAGCGTGTACCACGTATCCGGCGACGGCAGCACAGTGACAGCCTGCGCTTCGGGCAGGAAGTTGTAGATCGTTGCGGTGATCGTCAGCGGTTCGCCCACGCGGATCTCATCCGCAAGAGCAAGCTCGACGAAGAAGTCCTGGAACACGACCAGATCGTAGGTCGCCGCGCCCAGGTCGCCGTTACGGGTGGAGGCCAGCGCCGTCAGCTTCCACGTCGTGATCGTGTCCGCTAGTGGCAGGTCGAACGCCAGCGTCCCATCCGCGCCGGTCAGAGCTTCGGGCGCCCAGTAGAGCGTCTCCGGGAAGATGTGGCGCAACGGATAGGGTTCCGCCGGGATCGGCAGCGGTGTGACTTCCGGTACCGCCGTCGGCATCGGGGAAGGGGTTGTGGGTATCTCAACCGGTTCTTCGACGGCTTTCTCGACTTCAACCGTTTTCTCAACGACCTTCTCCACCTCAACGGTTTCCTCAATGACCTGAGGCGTAGGCGCACCGCATCCGGACATCCACGCCAGAGGCCCGGCGTAGACCAGGGGATTGCCGAGCGCGCGCGTCAAATTCGAAGCCAGTGCGGGGACGGCGGGCAGAGTCAACGCCAGCAAGATCAGCAGAATCGCCAGGGCCGTCGTCACCCACCCCACCGCGCGCCGCCCTTCGACGACCAGCCCTTGTCCCAAAAGCGCCAACGCACCGATCAACAGCAGGAAAGTCGCTACGAGGACGAACAGCAACCAACCCGCCGGACCGTGACCCTGAGCCGCCAACGTCACGAGCAAGCCGCCCAGCAGCAGGTAAACCGCCAGCAGCCCCACAATGAGCTGTACGCGGACGTCACGCCGCCGCCAACCGTGAATCAGCACAACAACCAACAACACAAGGATAAGGCATAGCAACCCCATGAGGATCACGGCCACAAACGCGGGCAGCAGGAGCGCAAGCGCAACGCCGGCCACCGCCAGCGGCGCGAGGATGACCGCGCCCAGGAACCCCCACCCCAGGCGGCGCAACGCGCGTCCCAAAACGCCCGACGGCGCCAAGCCGCGCACCACGACGACGCTCACCAGCAACGGCAGCAACGCCAATACCAACGCCAATCGCCCCGCGAGCGTTTGCCGGGCACGCGCATCCTCATCGACCGGTGTCGTTGTGGCTGTGGCGCGCAGCGAGAAATCGGCGACCGGCGCGCCCGCCCACGCGGCCTGCGCCGCCACGTCCTGCGCGGCGCGGACGTCGGCCTCGGCAGCCAACAACGCAGGCGCATCCAATCCCGTCACGCCGCGCCGTTCGAGCATCGATTGCTC
>Ga0129302_1002049_pt1 | contig 14631 bp, 9 predicted proteins | sample BlaSprsedimmetaG_FD_94476 | JGI IMG/M metagenome (GOLD analysis project Ga0129302, IMG submission 94476) | Hot spring sediment bacterial and archeal communities from California, USA to study Microbial Dark Matter (Phase II) - Blank Spring... | ecosystem: Environmental > Aquatic > Thermal springs... | reverse complement strand
TCCCACCCGATGATCGGGCGGGGGGACGTTTTGCTAACAGGGCGAATGATAACAAAACGATAACGATTTTGGGGTGAATGTTTACGATTTTGTAAAACTTGAGGAGGGTCGAGATGAAACACGCCACCCTCGACGGTCAGCTTATCACCGCCGGGCCGGACTCCCCCGCCCGGGCCCGCTGCCCCGAATGCGGCGCGCCCGTCGTCAAGCGGAAGCGCTGCCGGATGGATGGCGCTGTGACCTACTTTTACCGGCACGAACAGGGGCAGGGAGAGGACTGTCCGCTGCGGTACACTCCCACCAGCGCCGATCGTTGATGGGTTCGGGGGGGATAACCGGGGGCAAGCCGAGGAGATTTGCCCTCGCCGGGGAATCGAGTATACTGACAATGACAAAGCCCCGGCGCTTGTCCGAGCCCGAGGCTGTGACCAAGGCGGAGGGGCCGCCCGGTAAACATATTTTACACCAGGCTCGCCCATCGTCAAATCGAGGGCGAGCCTGGTTTGTTTATCCCAACAATCCCATCTACGAGTGAAACCAATGACTGAGACCGCATACGTGATGTCGTTCACTGCTGGCGCGCTGCTTCACCGGGAGTCGCTCACTGTGGCGACGCTGTTCCACGGGCTGGGCGACTGGGACGTGGTGCGCGACCGCGTGCTGGACGAGAACCTGCTCCAGATGCGGACGTCGCAAGCGGCAAAGCGCATCTTCCGCGAGGTCTCCGGGCGGCTGAAGCCCCTCACCCCTGCCGAGCTGGCGCTCCTGCTCGACGGCGCCCCCCAGGAACAAGGCCACATCCTCTGGCTGGCCGTCTGCAAGCGCTACCGCTTCATCTATGACTTTGCCATCGAGGTGGTGCGCGAAAAGTTCATCCGCCTCGACTTTGATCTCTCCTACGACGACTATGACGTCTTTTTCAACGACAAGGCAGAATGGCATCCCGAGGTGGAAGGCGTGGCCGAGTCGACACGCAAAAAGCTGCGCCAGGTGCTGTTCAAGATGATGCGCGAGGCAAATCTGCTGACCCAGGACGACCAGATCGTGCCCGCGATGCTCACCCCGCGCACCATCGAGGTCATCGCCGCTGGCTCGCCGTCCTACCTGCTGGCGTTTCCCATCTCGCCCACCGAGGTCCAGGAGTGGTTGTCATGACGATCCAACCCGATACTCTGTCCATCCCCGAGCGGTTTGAGCATCTCTTCAACCTGATCTCCAGCGAGCGGTTCCTGCGGATGCAGGGCCTGGGTAACGAGGTACCCTTCTTCATCTGCCCCTTCCCGCCGGAAGAGGCGGCGGAGATGGAGAAGATGGCAGGCCAGCTGGCCCGACGACTGGAGAAGAATGGCGTCGGCGTGCTGGAGGTCAACCTGTACGATCTCTCCATCGAGCTGCTGCGGGAGCGGGGAATCTGGGACCGCATCCTGGAGATCGAGGGGACGGTGAGCAAAGCGGAACTCAAGGAGCTGCTGCAGGGCGTCCTCGACCCGGAGACCCACCTGGTACCGGCCATCGCGGCCAAGATGGAAGCTGTCCACTTTGACGTGATGTTCATGACGGGGGTGGGGCCGGTCTTTCCCTACATCCGCTCGCACAACGTCCTGAACAACCTGCAGAGCACGGCCAAGGACCAACCGACGGTGATGTTCTTCCCGGGAACCTACACCCAGTCGCTAGAGTCAGGCGCGTCGCTCGACCTGTTTGGCCGCCTGCACGACGACAAGTACTACCGGGCGTTCAACATCTATCACATTGACATCTGAATTCTCAGGAGTTGACGTATGGCGCTATCCACGATTTTCAAGAAACCGATCGACCGGCCCATCGAGGGTGTGATCAAGGCCGACGATGAAGCGCACCTCCAACAGGAGGTCGAGGAGTACGTCCTGACCAACGAGGTCGCCAAGCGGCTGGACGCGTTCCTGGCCGCGTACAACGACTACCAGGGCGCCAACGGCGTCTGGATCAGCGGCTTCTTCGGCTCCGGCAAGAGCCACCTGCTCAAGATGCTGGCGCTGCTCTTTGACGGCCGGACGGTGAATGGCGCACCCGTGGTCGAAACCTTCCTGCCCAAGATCGAGGACCGCTTCCTCCGCGGTGACCTGGAGCGCGCTCTCGCTGTTCCCTCCCAGTCCATCCTTTTCAACATCGACCAGAAGGCCGACGTCATCAGCAAGACGGAGATGGACGCCCTGCTGGCGGTCTTTGTGAAGGTCTTTGACGAGATGTGCGGCTACTATGGCAAGCAGGGCTACATCGCCCAGTTCGAGCGCGACCTGGACAGCCGCGACCAGTACGAGGACTTTCAGCGGGCGTTCGAGGAGATCGCCGGGCTGCCCTGGGAGCGCGGCCGGGAGCAGGCGCTCCTGGAGGCGCACCACATCGCCGCGGCCTACGCCCAGGCGACCGGGGCGCCTGCCGAGAGCGCACGCGGCATCCTCGACAAGTACCGCGCCGACTACCGGGTGAGCATCGAGGACTTTGCCGACCAGGTCCAGGCCTACATCGAGCGCCAAGGGCCGGACTTTCACCTGCTCTTTTTCGTGGACGAGGTGGGGCAGTACATCGCCGACAACATCAAGTTGATGACCAATCTGCAGACGGTGGCGGAGAGCCTGGCGACGAAGAGCCGCGGCCGGGCGTGGCTCATCGTCACCGCGCAGGAGGATATGAACACCGTCTTTGGCGAGACGGGCAAGCAGCAGACCGACGACTTTTCCAAGATCCAGGCCCGCTTCAAGACGCGCATGAAGCTGACCAGCGCCGACGTCGAGGAGGTGATTCGCAAGCGCTTGTTGGCCAAGAACGCGCGCGGCCGGGCGCAGCTCGCAATGATCTATGACGCGCAGCGGAACAACCTGAAGACGCTCTTCGATTTCGCCGACGGGTCGCAGACCTACCGCAACTTCCGCGACGAGGAGCACTTTATCCAGAGCTACCCCTTCATCCCCTACCAGTTCCCGCTCTTCCAGTCGGCGATCCAGAGCCTATCGCAGCACAACGCCTTCGAGGGGCGGCACAGCAGCGTCGGCGAGCGCTCGATGCTGGCCGTCTTCCAGCAGGTGGCGATCCAGATCAGCGACCACGAGATGGGCCAGTTGGCGACCTTTGACCTGATGTTCGAGGGCATCCGCACGGCGCTCAAGTCGCAGATCCAACACGCGGTCTCGACGGCCGAGAAACACCTGGGCGATCCCTTCGCCGTCCAGGTGCTGAAGGCGCTCTTCCTGGTCAAGTACGTCAAAGAGTTCAAGGCGACGGCGCGCAACGTGACGGTGCTGATGCTCGACCATTTCGATGCCGACCTGCCCACACTGCGGGGGCGGGTGGAGGAGGCGCTCAACCTGCTGGAACAGCAGACCTACATCCAGCGCACCGGCGAGGAGTACGAGTACCTGACCGACGAAGAGAAGGACGTCGAGCAAGAGATCAAGAACACCGAGGTCGAGACGGACGCCGTCGCCGACGAGCTGGGGAAGCTGATCTTTGACGGCGTGATCAAGGACCGCAAGATCCGCTACGACGAGAACGGGCAGGACTATGCCTTCTCGCGCAAGCTGGACGACCGGCTGTTGGGCCGCGAGTACGAGTTGACGATCCACGTCATCAGCCCCTTCCACGAGCACGCGGGCCACGACCAGATCCTGCGCGCCCAAGCGATGGGCCGCGACGAGTTGCTGGTGCTGATGCCGCCCAGCGACCGGCTGGTGCGCGATCTCCTGATGTACAAGCGGACCGACAAGTACGTGCGCCAGAATATGACTACGGCCCAACAGGAGACGACGCGCCGCATTCTGACCGAGAAGCAGATCCAGAACACGCGCCGGTACGACGCCCTGCGCATGCTGGTGGAGGACCTATTGGCCGAGGCCGCGCTCGTCCTGGAGGGGCGCGACCTGGAGATCAACAGCGGCGATCCCAAGACGCGCATCGTCAAAGGTTTCCACGAGCTCTTGGTGCGCACCTACCCCAACCTGCGCATGCTGCGCGGCATTGATTACACCCAGCAGGACGTGGCGACCTTCCTCCGGCCCGACGTGACGCTGTTCGGCGACCAGGCGGCGACCTTCAGCGAGGCGGAGCAGGAGGTGCTGGCCTTTGTCCAGGGGAACAACCGGCAGGGGCTGCGCACGACGATGCAGTCACTAGTCAACCGCTTCGAGCACAAGCCCTACGGCTGGTATCTGGCCGCCATCCAGGGGACGGTGGCCAAGCTGCTGGCGCGGGGAAAGCTAGAGGTCCAGCGCGACGCCCATATCCTGGAAGGGGACGAGTTGGAGCGGGCGCTGCTCAACTCCCACGGTTATGCCAACCTGGTGGTCGAGCCGCAGATCGAGTTCACCGCCAGCCAGCTGCGCGGGCTGCGCGACTTTTACGGCGAGTTCTTTGACCAGCCGACGGCGACGAACGAGGCGAAGGCGCTGGGTCGGGAGACGGCCGAGGCGTTCCAGGACCTGCAGGAGGATCTGATCACGTTCGCGCATTGGACGGACCAATACCCGTTCCTGGAGACATTGCGCGAACCGATCGAGCGGTTAGGGCAGGTGACGAACCAGCGGTATACCTTCTACTTGACGGAATTGCAGAGCTATGAAAAAGCCCTGTTCGACCTGAAGGAGCAGGTAATCGACCCCGTCCGGCGCTTTATGAAAGGCGCACAGCGGGGGATCTATGACGAGGCCCGGCGCTTCCTGGAGCGGGAGCAGGACAACTTTGTCCACCTGGAAGGGGACGAGGCCGACCAACTGCGCCAAATCCTGGCCGACCCCCAGGTCTACCGGGGCGACCAGATGCAGGAGGCGAAGCGGCTGCTCGATGTGCTGGGGGCGCGGGTCGAGGCGCGGGTGGCAGAGGAACGGGAGCGGATTGTCGGGCAGCTCTGCGCCTACCAGGAGCGATTGGAGCAGACCGACGAGTTCGCGGCGCTGACCGCTGAGCAGCAGAGCAGGTTGCGCGCGCCCTTCGACGCGCTGGCGCGGGAGATCGAGCGCCAGCGGCTGATCGCCGTGATGCGCGATAGTTTGCGACGCTTCCAGGAGAACCGCTACCCGCAATTGCTGGGGCAGATGACGGTGTGGGCCGCGCCGCCGTTGGATGAACCCGAGGAAGTGACCGCCGGTGGTCCGGTGTGCAGGGAACCAGCGCCGGAGTATGTGAGCCGGGCGGTGCTCTCGGTCCCGTTCGCCAAGCCCTGGTTGGGGGATGCCGACGACGTCGAAGCCTACCTCGACGCGCTGCGCGAGGCGCTGCTGAAGGCGATTGAAGAGGGGAAGCGGGTGCAGGTGTAGTGGTCAGTGGACAGTTGCCAGTGGGCAGTGACCAGTTACTGACCACCGACCACCGACCACTGATAACTGATCACTGAGAAAATGGCAACCCTGCTAGGAGATTGCGCTAGACAGCACTGGAATAAGCGGACATAGCCAACTTACATTTGGAGGCGCAACATGCCAGTTGTTCACGTAAACGTGTGGGAAGGTTTTGGGCAGAAGAACGCGAAAACGGTGATTCAGGGCATAACCAACGTCTTTGTGGACATGGGCATCCCCCAACACGCGGTGGAAGTGGTGATCCACGAGATCCCTAAAACGCACTGGGGCATTGCGGGAGAGCCAGCATCGGAGCGGCTCAGGGACGAGTCCCCTCCACTGACCACTGACCACTGATTATGGATACCAAACAACTCGAAAAGTTCGCCCAAGCCGCCCGCCGACAACTTCACGAGGCGGTCGCCGCCCGACTCGACCGCGTGCTGAGCACCGACAGCGCCGAGCTGCGGGCCAAGGAAAAGATGATCGCCGAGCTAGAGGCGCAGATCGCCGCCAGCTCCCGTGAGGCGGTAGTGGAGAAAGTCGCCTACACCTGGTTCAACCGCTTCTGCGCCCTGCGCTACATGGACGTCAACCACTACACGCGCATCGGCGCCGTCTCTCCCGCCCCCGGTTTCACCCAACCTGAAATCCTCCAAGAGGCGAAGCAGGGCGTGATCGACGAGCAGTTCCGCCGCACCGTCGACGCCGAGACCGTCACCGGGCTGCTCAGCGGGCGGCTGCCGTCCACCGACCCGCAGCATGAGGCATACCGCCTCCTCCTCGTCGGCGTCTGCAACGCCTACCACCGCGTGATGCCCTTCATGTTCGAAAAGATCAATGACTACACCGAGCTGTTGATGCCCGACGACCTCCTCTCCGCAGGCTCGATCCTCCAGGCGGTGCGCGAGGCGCTGACGGCCGAGAACTGCGCCGACGTCGAGGTGATCGGCTGGCTCTACCAGTTCTACATCTCTGAGAAGAAGGACGCGGTGATGGACCGCCAGGGCGCGGTGCCCAGCGCGGACATCCCCGCCGTGACCCAGCTTTTTACCCCGCACTGGATCGTGCGCTACATGGTGGAGAACTCGCTGGGGCGGCTGTGGATGCTCAACCACCCCGACTCGCGCCTGGTGGAGCGCATGGACTATTACATCGCGCCGGAGGAGGAGATCACCGGCTTCCTGCGCGTGACCTCGCCGGAGGAGATCCGGCTGTGCGACCCCGCCGCCGGGTCGGGCCACATCCTGACCTACGCCTTCGACCTGCTCTATGCCATCTACGAGGAGCAAGGCTACAATCCCACCGACATCCCACGCCTGATCCTAGAGCGGAACTTGACCGGGATCGAGATCGACCCGCGGGCCGGGGCGCTGGCGGGCTTTGCGCTGATGATGAAGGCGCGGGAGCGGGACGCGCGCTTCTTTCGCCGCGAGGTGCAGCCCGACATCTGCATGATGGAGGATGTGAGCTTCACACCACAGGAGCTGGACGCCTATATGGACGCCGTGGGGCGCGACCTCTTCACCCAGAACGTGCAGGCCTGGCTGCGGCAGTTCGAGGCGGCGACGACCTTCGGCTCCCTGATCCGCCCGCTGGTGACCGATACGGCGACCATCCGCCAGCGGCTGGAGGAGGTGGGGGTGTTCGAGAATCTCTTCCTGAGTCACACCAATGACAAGCTGCGGGCCGTACTGCGCATGACCGAGGCCCTGCGCCCGCGCTACCACGTCGTGGTGGCGAATCCGCCGTATATGGGGAGCCGGAGTCAGCCGCCCGAATTGAAACGTTTCCTCAAAGATAAGTACGAGGATTTCAAGTCCGATCTCTTCTCAGCTTTCGTCGTGCGTAATTTGGATCTGGCGCTTTCCCAAGGTCAATTGGGCTTGATGACGCCCTTCGTTTGGATGTTCATTTCGTCCTACGAAGATCTTCGCCGGTACTTGATTGATCACAAGACCATCACATCTCTGGTGCAGTTAGAATATTCTGGTTTTGCCGGCGCGACGGTGCCAATCTGCACCTTCACTTTAGAAAACAGCCACAACCCTGAATATGAAGGGGGCTACATTCGGCTTTCCGACTTCCGAGGGGCTGATAACCAGGCTCCCAAGACAAAGGAGGCTATTGCCAATCCAGACTGTGGATGGTTTCACTGTGCCTCCGCCGCCGACTTCAAGAAGATTCCTGGCGCGCCGATTGCGTATTGGGTGAGCGGAAGATTGCTCAATAGCTTTGAAGACAACCCGCCTACAGGCAACTATATCAAGTTAAAGGCAGGCATGTCTACTGGTGATAACACACTTTTTCAACGCCTTTGGAGTGAAGTTGAGATACAAAACACTAGTTTTGAGACGGCTACTCTAGAGCAAACTATAGACAATGGAATTACTTGGTATCCTTGCCACAGCGGGGGGCAATTTCGCAAATGGTATGGAAATCATGAAAGAGTTGTTAACTGGTATAAGAACGGGGCGGCAATCAGAAAACACAAATCCTCCGCTGTGAGAAATGAAACCTATTATTTCAGAGATGGAATTACCTGGACAAAAATCAGCTCAGGCAAGTTTGCTGCACGTTGGCGACCCAAAGGGTTTCTTTTTGATGATACGGGGCGAAGCGGTTTTTCGACCGAGGCCAATATTCAGTATGCACTAGGACTTCTATGCTCGACTCTCTCAAATGCATTCCTTCAAATTCTCGCGCCAACATTGAGCTTTACAAGTGGTGATATTGCCAAGATACCTTTTTACTTTGACGAAAACGTCTTTCACAATCTTTGCACAGAGGAATGTGTTGCCATATCGAAACATGATTGGGACGCCTACGAAACCTCCTGGGACTTCACTACCCTGCCCCTGCTCGACGCCCGCGCCGAGGAACCCGCCGCCCTGCCCGCCGCCTATCTCGATCTCCGCGCCCGCTGGCGTGCGACGACCGCTGAGATGCAACGCCTCGAAGAAGAAAACAACCGCCTCTTCATCCAAGCCTACGGCCTGGAAGGCGAGCTCAGCCCCGAGGTCCCCCTCAGCGAGGTCACCCTCACCTGCAACCCGCACTACCGGTACGGCAGCAGCAGCCTCAAGAGCCGCAACTGGGTCGCCCTCTGCGAACGCTTCCCCCAGACCGGCGAGCGGTTGGCCCAGATCTCCCTCGACCTGGCGCCCGACATGCCCGAGGAGGACCGGCTGGGGCTGGAGCAGCGCCTCCTGGAAGACACGATGAAAGAGTTCATCTCCTACGCCGTCGGCTGCATGTTCGGCCGCTACTCGCTCGACAAGCCGGGCCTGATCCTGGCCAACCAGGGCGAGACGCTGGAGGACTACCTGCGCCAGGTCCCCGATCCGACCTTTATGCCCGACGAGGACAACGTGATCCCCATATTGGACGGGGATTGGTTTGCGGACGACATCACGGAGCGGTTCAAGACGTTCCTGCGCGTCACCTTTGGCGCGGCGCACTATGAGGAGAACCTGGCCTTCCTCGAGCTGGCCCTCGGCCGCGACGTGCGCGGCTACTTTTTGCGCAATTTCTACGCCGACCACGTCCGCACCTACAGCAAGCGGCCGATCTACTGGCTCTTTTCGAGTCCCAACGGCAGCTTCAACGCCCTGGTCTACCTGCACCGCTACCGCCCGGACACGGTCAGCATCGTGCTCAACGACTACCTGCGCGAGTTCCGCACCAAGCTGCAGGCGCGCCGGAGTCACCTGGCGTACGTCGAGCGCAGCGCGGAGACGGCGCCGCGGGACAAGACGCAGGCGGTGAAGGAGATCGCCCGCATCGACAAGGTGCTGAACGAACTGCGCGAGTACGAGGACCAGGTGCTCTTCCCCCTCGCCACGCGCCAGGTGCAGATCGACCTGGATGATGGGGTGTTGGTGAATTACAACAAGCTGGGCAAGGCGCTGGCTCGCGTCAGCGGGTTGAGTGGAAAGTCCCCGTAGGGGGACTTTGCAGCCGTTGCTGCGATTTCAATCGCCGGGCAAGAAACGAGGAGTACATAGTATGCCTTATGAGCCTTTTTACGAACGATTTCCAGAAATAGCCGAGAAAGAAACCCGGACAGTCATGTTTATGAATGACCCGGAGCTGTCAGACGACACATATGCGCTAATCGAATTGTATTGCAACGAGCCCAACTGTGATTGTCGTCGAGTATTCTTCAATCTGTTTTCGGAAAAAAGAAAAGAGATTGTGGCGGTCATAGCTTATGGCTGGGAGAGCCGAGCGTTCTATCGCGAGTGGTTCGGAGACGATGATGAAAAGATCATAGACGATTTGAAAGGACCAGCTCTGAACCTCGGCAGTCCACAGTCGGAATTAGCGCCAAAGTTGCTGGAGAAAATCGAGTTGGTTCTGGAGGATGAGGCGTACGTGTCTCGATTGAAGAGACATTACCGGATGTTCAAGGAAACGGTAGACGAAGACGAACCAGGAACGCAGGTGCGACAAGAGAGGAAAATAGGCAGGAATGAGCCTTGTCCCTGCGGAAGTGGGAGGAAATATAAACATTGCTGCGGAAAGCGTAGATAAAATGACCGAAATCGAACAAGCCTTAACCCGCATCTTTGATCGCCACCGCATCGTCTTCTGGTACGACGTCAAGCGTGAGCTGGCCCACGAATTCGACGCGCTGGCGCTGCCCGGCGTGGAAAAGATCGCCCTGGAGAACAACGAGTTTGGCGTCAAGCACCGCATCCTGCGCCAGCAGCCGGATCACAAATTCCTCCTCTACCACGAAGGGCCACCTCCGCCCGACCTGGAGAACTGGCTGCTCGACGTCCAGCTCGCCCACGGCGAGTTCCGCGCCGACCAGGTCTCCCTCTGGCTGAGCGAGATCGGCCTGGGGCTGGAGTTCACCGACGTCGTGGCGCCGCACACCGAGTTCTTCCAGGCCGCGCGCCGGCGCGAGGCGCTGAAGGAGCTGCTCAAGAAAGACGACACCCCGCGCCAGGTGCATCTCAAGATGGTCGCCGTCTGCGCCCGGGCCGAACCGCGCCTCGACGACATCCTGAAGAACCTGCTCGACGAGCTGGCCGGGGAGCGGACCGAGAGGCTGCGGCTGATCGAACGGAGCGGCCTGTCCGGATTCCTGTGGGAGCAACTGGAGCGCGCCTACGGTTACACCTCCGAGTCGCCCGGCCTGCGCGATTTCGCCATCACCCTCTTCCAATCCTGCTACGCGATGGGCGTTGGCGAAGCGGCCCGGCTCAACAGCGACGCCCTTGTCTTCCTCAAGCAGTGGAAAGACAGCGTCCGCTACCAAGAGGCGTTCGCCACCCTGTCGGCCGACTGCGCCGACATTCTCAACGTCGAGCAAGACCTGCAGGAGCGCGACTACCGCACCCTGCTCGCCGTGGAGACCTTTGAGCTGGCCGACCGCAAGATCCTCAGCGACCTGGTGCGCGACGTGGCCCAGCGGACGATATCGGGGAGCGAGGTGGAGAAGCTGATCCGCCAGCGGCGGCGCAGCCACTGGTACGACGCCTACCGGGCCGAGTACGCCGCCGTAGAAGAGGCCGCCGCGTTCCTGGAGACCCTCGACCGCGTCGACCTGACGGTGCGCGCCGTCGCCCGCGGCGAGGTCGCCCCCGTCGTCGAGCAGTACGCCCGCGTCTGGTCGCAGCTCGACCAGCGGTATCGCAAGTTCATCACCCACATCCGCCGGTCGGGCCAGACGACGCTCTTCGACGCCCTGGCGCAGATCGTGGAGAACAAGTACACGAACGCCTACCTGCTCAAGGTCAACAACCAGTGGCAGATCGTGGTCGACGAGCTGGAGACGTGGGACGCGCGGCCGGTGCTGCCGCAACAGAGGTTCTTTGAGCGGCTCGTCGCGCCGTTCCTGGCGCGGGAGAACAAGGTCTTTGTCGTCATCTCTGACGGCCTGCGCTACGAGATCGGCGAGGAGCTGCTGCGCCTGGTGCGCCAGGAGGACCGGTACGACGCGGAGATCGAACCGGCGCTGACGCTCCTACCCAGCTACACGCAGCTTGGGATGGCCGCGCTCCTGCCCCACGAGCGGATGGAGATCGCAAGCGATTATTCGACAGTGTTGGTCGATGGGGAGAGCTCGGCGGGAACCGCGAACCGGAAAAAGATCCTGGATAGGGCGCTCCCCGGCCGGGCTACCGCCGTGCGGGCCGAGGAGCTGCTGGCGATGAACCGCGACGAGAGCCGCGCCCTGACCCGTGAGCACGACGTGGTCTATGTCTACCACAACCGCATCGACGCCGTGGGCGACAAGCGGGATTCGGAGGAGCGGGTCTTTGACGCGGCCGAGGCCACGCTGGAGGAGCTCGTCCGCATCATCAAAAAGCTGGCCAACGCCAACGCCAACAACATGCTGGTCACCTCCGACCACGGCTTCATCTACCAGAACCAGGCGCTGGACGAGAGCGACTTTGCGGGACAGGATCCGGCGGGGGCCGAGATCGGCCGGCGCAACCGGCGTTTCGTCCTGGGGCGGGGGCTGCGGGAGACGAGCAGCTTTAAGCGCTTCACCGCGGCACAGATGGGCCTGGAGGGCGACGTCGAGATGCTGATCCCCAAGTCGATCAACCGGCTGCGGGTCAGCGGGGCGGGCAGCCGCTACGTCCACGGCGGCGCGTCCTTGCAAGAGGTCGTCATCCCGGTGCTCAAGATCAACAAGAAGCGGGAGAGCGACATCCGCCAGGTGGGCGTCGACATCCTGCGCACCGGGTCCTCGGTGATCACGTCCGGCCAGTTGAGCGTCACCTTCTACCAGACCGAAGCGGCGACGGAAAAAGTCCAGCCGCGGCGCTTGCGGGCGGGGATCTATACCCAGGGGGGCGTCCTGATCTCTGACCGCCACGAGCTGCTGTTCGACCTGGCGTCCGAGAATCCGCGGGAGCGGGAGATGCCCGTGCGCTTTATCCTCACGCAGAAGGCGGACGCGGCCAACCAGCAGGAGGTGCTCCTGCGCCTGGACGAGCAGGTGGAGGGGACGTCGCATTATCGGGAGGTGAAGACGGTGCGCTACATCCTGCGGCGGGCGTTTACCAGCGACTTTGACTTTTAGTGGACAGTGAGCAGTGTTCAGTACTGGCAACTGTCCACTGACAACTGGAGAACCAATGAACGAACTCGACCGAAAAATCAACGAGCAGTTTCCGGGGATGGTGGTGCGCAAGGACCTGGTCAAGCAGGTCAAGGGGAACGCCATCGTGCCCTCCTACGTCCTGGAGTATCTGCTGGGCCAGTACTGCGCCACCTCCGACGAGGCGAGCATCCAGTCCGGCGTCGAGACAGTCAAAGAGATCCTGCGCCAGCACTATGTCCACCGCAGCGAGGCAGGCCTGGTCCGCTCCACCATTCGCGAGCGCGGGCGACACAAGGTCATCGACAAGGTCAGCGCCGACCTGAACGAGAAGCGAGACGTCTACGAGGCGACGTTTGCCAACCTGGGCATCCGGCAGGTCCTGGTCGACGTCGACACCATCAAGCGGAATCCCAAGCTGCTGGTGAGCGGCGTCTGGTGCATCGCCGACCTGGAGTACCAGTTCTACGAAGAGGGTGACGCCGTCCCCTGGATCCTCGAATCGCTCAAGCCGATCCAGCTCTCGCGCTTCGACTTTGAGCAGTATCTGGAGGCGCGGCGCGCCTTCACCACCGACGAGTGGATCGACCTGTTGATGCAGAGCATCGGCTTCAACCCGGCACTCTTTGGGCGGCGGAGCAAGCTGCTGCAGCTGGTGCGGCTGGTGCCTTACTGCGAGCGGAACTATAACCTGATCGAGTTAGGCCCGAAGGGGACGGGGAAGAGCCACATCTACACCGAGTTCTCGCCCCACGGTATCCTCATCTCGGGCGGCGAGGTGACCGTGCCCAAGCTGTTCGTCAACAACGCCACCGGCCGGATCGGGCTGGTCGGTTTCTGGGACGTCGTCGCCTTCGACGAGTTCGCGGGCAGGAAGCGGGTCGACAAGGCCCTGGTCGACATCCTCAAGAACTATATGGCGAACAAGTCCTTCTCTCGCGGCATCGAGACGCTGGGCGCGGAAGCGAGCATGGCCTTTGTCGGCAACACCCAGCACACGCTGCCCTACATGCTGCGCCACAGTGACCTCTTCGTGCCGTTGCCGGACAAGTACTACGACTCGGCTTTCCTCGACCGGCTTCACTTTTACGTCCCTGGCTGGGAGATCGACATCATCCGCAGCGAGATGTTTAGCGATGGTTATGGCTTCGTCGTCGACTACCTGGCCGAGATCCTGCGCCACCTGCGGGATTACGACTATTCGCACTATTACGCCGATCACTTGCGGCTGATGAGCGACCTCTCCACCCGCGATCGGACCGGCATCCAAAAGACCTTCTCTGGCCTGATGAAGCTGATCTACCCGCACCAGGAGGCCACCCACGAGGAGATCGAGGAGATCCTACGGTTCGCCATCGAGGGCCGGAAGCGGGTCAAGGATCAGTTGATGCGGATTGACCCGACCTATGCCGAGGTCGACTTTGCCTATACGGATGTGGAGAGCGGTCAGGTCCGCCGCGTCCAGACGCTGGAGGAGAAAACCTATCCGCGATATTACGGCGCCGGCGGTGATGAGGACGCCGGGGAGGACATTCTGGCAGATTGGGAGGCCGCCTCGCCGGGTGGGGAAGATGAGCGTCAGGCACAACACTTGACCTTTGAGGAGAACGAGCGGGGGGTTTCTTTCGACGGTTTATTCGGTCCCTACCTGAAGGGCGCGGGCGAGATCGTCGTCACCGATCCTTACATCCGGCTTTTCTTCCAGGCTCGCAACCTGATGGAACTGCTAGAGACGGTGGCGCGGGTCAAGGAGACGGGGGAGGAGGTCAGCGTCCACCTGGTGACGGTGCGGGACGAGTTCGGGGAGGAGCAACAAGAAGAATACCTGCAGCAGATGCAGGCGGCAGCGGCGACGGCGGGGGTCCATTTCACGTGGGAGTATGACGAGACGGGGGCCTTGCACGCGCGGCACATCGTCACCGATACGGGGTGGAAGATTCTGCTCGATCGCGGCCTGGACATTTTCCAAAGGTACGAGATGAACGACGCCTTCGCCCTGGCGAACCGGGTGCAGGAACAGCGGGCGGTCAAGGCGTTCGAGGTGACGTATTTGCGGGTGGATGGGGCGTAGCCGGGGTCCGTTCACCGCCTTCCAAAAGGCGACTATCTTGCCGGACGTACTCGGATTCAATCTGAAGGTTGTCTTTTGCGGCACTGCCGCGGGGACCCAGTCCGCCCCCCTAAATGACTATTTGACAATACACTAAAAAATGCTAAAGTGTGGGTAGAGGAATTCCAATAGCATTAAGGAGGAGAACT
>Ga0129302_1002045_pt1 | contig 14654 bp, 16 predicted proteins | sample BlaSprsedimmetaG_FD_94476 | JGI IMG/M metagenome (GOLD analysis project Ga0129302, IMG submission 94476) | Hot spring sediment bacterial and archeal communities from California, USA to study Microbial Dark Matter (Phase II) - Blank Spring... | ecosystem: Environmental > Aquatic > Thermal springs... | reverse complement strand
CATTTTGACATAGTCATGGGACAGGCATTCGCCTGTCCCTTTTTTCTTGTCACATTTTGGCGACTCTGATGTCATATAACGACTAACAACGCGTCATTTGGTATTCTTAATGCCACGTTACTGCAATTTCAAGAGCATTCTTTTTGGTGCGTTTTTTAGTATGCTATAGGCAGAGTTTAGCTTCACGATGTAGACGATGATTCTAAATACTTCAGGCGATTTGCGAACGGCGAGGTGGAATATGGATTCTTTAATCACAGACCAGATTCGATTGAACAGCGAATACCGGCGTGTAGTGCAAGAGATCAACAGGATCGAGCGTGAGATCCAAGAGTACGGCTCAATTTGGCCGAGACGCCGAGCATTACGCAAGGCCAAAGATGAACTTCGCGATATTGAGGACGTACAAAAGTTAGTGAAACTTGCTCTCAATGTAGAGCGAATGGAAATGGCCGGATCTCGTCAAGTAACAATTCGTTGGGATCCGAGGTGGCCGCCCATAAATACTTATGGACACACCGGGGCAATCCAAACATGACGTTGGGGACATTGCTTTAGTCTTTGAGTCGAAAGGAGGACCGAGATGTACGGCGGGGCATCAGGAAAAGGATGGTTAGGAATTGCAGTGTTTTTGGTCGGTTGCGGACTATTCATCGGTCTGGCGCTCATCAGATCTGATCTGATCAATCCGATCTCGAGCTGGGCAGAATCTCAAAGGTATCAAGCTGAAACACAGCGCATCGCCGAGCAAAACGCCGTGGACGTCGAACAATACGAACTAATGCGCGAAGCGCAGACACAGGCCGAGATTCAGCGATTGAATAGAGAGTTGGCGCAACAAGAGCAGTTGTTCCAGGCTGAACTTCAAAGATTAAACGAGGAGGTGCAACAGCAAAAAAGATTACACGAAGAGGAAATTCGTCAAGCTCAGCGAATGGCGGCATTGCAGCGGAGTTTAATCAACACTGCCGGGATCATTTTTACCGCCAGCATCGGGATCTCGTTGATCATCCTCAGCGTAGGTGTTACCAGGCGTCTGTGGCGAAACCCTCCACCCTCTCCACGGCTGGTACCGGCTAACCTTCGCCCTCAACAACCTTTACCCCAAACCTGGCAAACAGTATCTCGTCAACATAACGTACAGAAAGGCGATGGGGAAGGATCGCACAAAAGCTTACGGACGCCATAAAAGACCAAGTCTCTATCCGAAAATTATGCTTACGAGCGTTTTTGGTGCGTCAACGACGAATTTTCGGATAGGTTCCAAACTCGAAAAGCGTTTCAGGAAAGGAGGTGCAAAGCCGAAACAATGGTCAATACTCCATTACCTTTCCCAGTACCTTAATAAAGTTCGCCAAAAAGGAGGTGCTAACAAACACTGAACACCAGTTGGGACGCCAGGCTGAAAAATTGAGTCAAATGGCAGAATAAGGTTCCTACTCAATGGGGAACGCACTGCAAACCTTAATCGAGGAATGACACTCAGCACATACCGGCGTCTACCAACTTATCCACAAAAGGCCAGATCACCAACGATCTGGCCTTTCGTGTTTCCCCATGCACCCACCTGTGCTATAATGCCCACCGTGGAAATAACATACCTTATTCATACCCTACCTTTATGGATCATTCTCCTCTCCGCACCGCCGGTCTCGTGGATCACAGCACCCGAAGGGATGAGGATAGCTGCGCGCATTGCGGAACCCGCAGGAGCATAACCCGTGACAACAAAACAATGGAGACGTAACCTTCAAGCCACCTGGGTCGCCGAATTTCTGGCGCTGATGGGGTTTTCTTCCAGCGCCCCCCTGTGGCCGTACTACATTCAGGAGCTAGGCGTCAGCGGCGACGCGGTTGCCCGGTGGACCGGCATCATCATCTCCGCGCCGGCATTGACGATGGCAATTATGGGGCCGATTTGGGGGATGCTCAGTGACCGCCACGGGCGCAAGCTGATGGTGATGCGCGCGATGTTCGGCGGATCGGTGCTGTTAGGGCTGATGGGACTGTCAGGCACAGTGGAACACCTTTTCGTCTTGCGGCTCTTACAGGGCGCGTTGACCGGTACGGTGGCGGCGGCGACAACGCTGGTGGCGAGCACCACGCCCCGCGAACGGCTCGGCGAAACGTTGGGCAAGCTACAACTGGCGATCTTCCTGGGGCAATCGGTGGGGCCGGTGACGGGTGGCTTTGTCGCCGACATGCTTGGCTATCGCCCCGTCTTCTGGATGACGGCGGTGTATTTGCTGCTTGCCGGGTTTTTAATGCTCTTCTTCGTGAAAGAGGATTTCACACCGGTACAACACACCGCGCAGGAAGGATCCTTTTTCCAGCGCACACGCCTCGAAATGAGCACCCTCTTTGCCGGATCGCTCTTGGGGTTGATCTTGGGGTTGCGCTTTGCATTGCGCCTGGGCTTGCGCATCTCCTCACCGCTGCTCCCGTTGGTTGTGCAGGATATTTTGCCGCAAGATGCGCTGATTGGGTCGGCGGCCGGCCTGCTGACGACGGTTTCCGGCATTTTCAGCGCGATTGCCGCGCCGGTGATGGGCCGCTGGGGCGACCGTCACGGCGGGCGCACCCCATTGCTCATCTCGACCTTTGTGTTAGCGGGCGCGATTGGAATGCAGGCATGGTCTCCTGTGTATGGCGTGCTGTTGCTCGCGCAGGTATTCATCGGGCTGGCGGTGGGAGGAACGCTGTCCATTATCAGCGCCTACATTGGACGCTGCGCGCCGGAGGGCAAAGCCGGCGCCGCGTATGGATTGGATACGCTGGCGACGTCCCTATCGAACGCCGTCGGCCCAACGGTGGGTGGCTGGCTAGGCGCAGCCTCGTTGAGCCTGCCCTTCTACGTGGGATGTGTGGTCACGGCGGTGTCGGGCTTTGCCGTGTTCAGGCTGCCCAAAGATAACGTACAGACGGCGTGACCTTCCTCTCAACGGATTCAACGGATCAAACGGAGAAGATTCCGTTCACATCCGTTGAATCCGTTGACACTATTTGCCGAGTTCCACACCCTTTTTGAGCGCCTTGATATTCGGTTCCAACCACTTACGTTGGCGCTGCGAGAGGTGCTCGTCGAGCTGCTGCGCGACCGTCTCCAATGAAACGAGATTGGTCGCGCCAATCAATGCACCGAGCATCACCATATTAGCCATACGTGGGTTGCCCAGTTCCGTGGCGATGTCACTGGCGGGAATGTAGAGAGGGCGGATGTCTTCGCGCTCGCTGTCGGTCTCCACCAGCGAACTGTTCACCAGCAGTAAGCCGCCGGGCTTGACCACCGGCTCGTATTTCTCCATCGAGGGGATGTTGAAGATCACCGCGATGGTGGGATACCGGACGATGGGCGCGCCGATTTCCTCTTCAGAGAGGATGACGGTGCAGTTAGCGGTGCCGCCGCGCATCTCCGGCCCGTAGGATGGAATCCAGGTCACGTGCAAGTTTTCGGCCATGCCAGCGTAGGAGAGCAACTGTCCCGCGAACAGCACACCCTGTCCTCCAAAACCGGCGAAAATTATATCCTCATGCTTCATAATCGCTCCTTCGAGAATAAACCACTAATCTCGCGAATCTCTAAGAAATTAGCGAAGATTCGCGTAATTCGCGGTTGAAAATCTGCTTAATCTGCTCAATCTGCTGACTACGCCTTCAGCGCCTTTACCGCGTCTGTCATCTTGAACGTGCCCAATGGGAAAGTCTGCGTCATATTCTCCTTCGCCCACGCCATCGCTTTCCACGGGTCAATGTTCCAGTTGGTGGGACAGGTGGAGAGGACTTCCACGCAAGCAAAGCCCAGGCCCGCGATTTGCGCCATAAACGCGCGCTTGATGGCGTTCTTGGTCTTGTTGATGCTTGGAATGTCGGCGACGATCTCGCGAGTGATGTAGACCGCGCCGGAAGTAACGGCGAGGATTTCGGACATCTGCACCGGGTACCCGGCAATGCGACAATCGCGCCCATCTGGCGAGGACGTCGTGACCATCCCCTCCAGTGTGGTCGGAGCCATTTGCCCACCCGTCATCCCGTAGATGGCATTGTTGATAAAGACGGTGGTGATCAGCTCGCCGCGATTGGCCGCGTGGATAATCTCTGCCGTACCGATGGCCGCCAGGTCGCCATCGCCCTGGTAGGTAAAGACAACCTTATCGGGATTAACCCGCTTGATGCCGGTCGCCATCGCTGGTGCGCGTCCATGCGATGCCTCGACGAAATCCACGTCGAAGTAGTCGTAAGCCAGCACCGCACAGCCCACCGGCGCGATGCCGATGGTTTGACCCTGAATGCCTAACTCATCGATCACTTCCGCGATCAACCGGTGGACGACACCGTGCGTGCAGCCGGGGCAATAGTGCGTGCTGCGCTCCGTCATTGACGCGGGATAACTGTAAATAACTTCCATATCTTCGGGAATAGTAGCCTGTACACTCATTATTCTTTACTCCTTACTCCCAACTTCTTCCGCCAACTTCTCCACATCCGCCAAAATCTCATCCACCATTGGCATGATGCCGCCCATTCTGCCGTGGAAGTGGATAGGGACTTTGCCCTGGACGACACGCTCGACATCTTCCAACATCTGCCCGGCGCTCATCTCGGCAACCAATATTCCACGCACTTGCTTTGCCAGTTTGGCGATGCGTGCTTCGGCGAAGGGCCAGAGCGTCTGCGGGCGCAGCAATCCCACCTTAAGACCCTGCTGGCGCGCCTCGCGCATCACCGAGAGGCACGTCCGTCCGACGGTACCATAGGCAATCAACAGCAAGTCCGCATCGTCGGTCTGGTACTCCTGCCAGCGAACCTCTTTCTCTTTTATGGTCGCCAGCTTGCGTTGCAAGTGTAAGTTCAGCTTCTCCAGATGGTCGGGATTCAGATAAAGGGACGTGATCACCCGCGACTCGCGCCCAGCATTGCCCGTCACCGCCCAGTCGGGGCGCTCGGTGCGCACCGGCTGCATCGGCGGCAGTTCAGCCGACTCCATCATCTGGCCGAGCGCGCCATCTCCGGCGACGTAGACGAGCGTGCGGTACTTTTCCGCCAGGTCGAAGGCCAGTCCCATCATATCGATAATCTCTTGGACGGTGGCAGGGGCCAGCACGATAGGGTGAAAGTCACCGTGCCCGGCAGTTTTGGTCATAAAGAAGTAATCGCTCTGCGAGGGCTGAATATTGCCTAACCCCGGCCCGCCGCGCATCATATTGACGACGACTGCGGGCACTTCTGAACCGGCGATGTAGGAGAAACCCTCGGCCATCAGGCTGAAACCGGGACCGGACGTGGACGTCATCACCCGCACGCCCGCGCAGGCCGCGCCGTAGACCATATTGATGGCGGCGACCTCGCTTTCGGCTTGCAAGAAGACACGCCCCTCGTCAATCATCCGCCCGGAGAGGTGTTCTAGCGCCTCGCTCTGCGGCGTGATGGGATAGCCGAAGTATGCCTGCACCCCATATCGGACAGCCGCTTCCGCAAATGCAACGTTACCTTTGAGTAGTTCTTTAGTCATAGCGATTGCCTCCTACACCACGGGCGCAGCAGCGAGGGTCGACGCGCTCACCTGCGCTCGCTGCGTCTGGCGCTTCTGCCGGTAAACGGTAAACACTACGTCGGGACAAATGCGGGCGCACGATGCACAGCCAATGCACTTCTCGGCGTCGGTGACGACGATGGGATGATACCCCTTCGCGTTGAATGTGTCCTGCGACAGCTCCAAGATGTTCACCGGGCACACGTGCGTACACAACCCGCACCCCTTACAACGATCCACGTCAATAACGACGAACCCTTTAGCCATAAAAAACCTCCTTGTTGGTAGACGGTAGACAGAGCGCGAATCTTCGCGCGACGGTAGGCGGGGGTTCTCTCGCCCTGTCTACTGTCTACCGTCTACTGTCTACTTATGCAGATTCTGCGCGGCGACGAAGGACAGCCCCTGCTCCGTGAGCGCCCAGGCGGTGCGGTTCGTCGCATCCATTTTATCCAGGAAATTCAGCAGCAGCGCATCCCAATCCCCGGCAGTGATAACCTCCGCTTTGTCGCGGAAGTAGTCGAGGATGTCCGACGGGCGCTCGCGCGTTAGCTCGACCTCCGGATCGCCGCCTTCGTGCTTGGCGGAGATATTGGCGACGTGGCCGGCGATGGCGCACAGTTCGTCGCGCCGCAGGTACGGCTGCCGCACGATGCTCTTCCACGTCTCGGTGATGTGGTGCTCGAAGCGCACCACGTCCTCGAAGCCAAGCGCCTTGCGGAACTGCGCCGTGATTTCCATCGTCTCGTTGTTGATCGAGTTGCTCCAATTGAAGCCAATCAACGGCGACGTGCCGTCGTCACGGGCGAACAATTTCGCGCCGATCAACGTCCACAGCCCGGCGTAGGGATTGTCGTTGCCCATGAAGACCGAAATCTTGAACTCGATATCCACGCCCAGACGGTGGAGCAGATAACCGAGCAGCACCGTGCCGGGATTGATGTTCAACACCTGGCGAACGCCGTACTCGGTGTAGTAGTAGAGGAACTCGTCGAGCCATTGGAGCGCGTGCTCGTTGGGCTGCCCCACGCCACCGAAGTAGCCGGTGATCGTCTCCGGACCGCCCAGGTGGACGTTGGAACCGTCGGTGCCTTTGGTGTCGAGCGTCTCCACGTAGCTTGCGCCGATGATGTTCATCGCGGCGGCGAAGGCCGGCAGGTCGCCGTCGGCCTCCTGCTCCTTCATCTTCCGCACGCGGATGAAGCGCCCCGGCACCAGCGTTTCCTGGGCGATGGCGCGCGTGGCGGCCTCAATCACCCACGGAAAATACTGGCACGCGCTCACCTCCAGCGTGACGGCGAAATCGTCGTTAAACGTCGCCGTATCCGCCTGCGCGCCGAGGACCTTGCGCCGGTAATCGGCAATGCTGATGAAGGCGTTTTTGTCGCGCTGCGCCTGCAACCATTCAAGATCGGCCAGATACTCAGGCCGGACGGCTTTAACGCGCTCCAGCAATGCCGGGAGTTGGCGCGCCTGCGCTGCTTTGAGGTTGATCTCCTCCGGTGTGCCGTACTTAGCGACTACGTCAAGGAAGTCGTTAACCACGCGCATATCGGGGTCGAGTAGGAGGGCGTTGAGGTCGTCGAGCCGTTCCACAGGAATCTTCAACAACTGTCGTAAATCTTCGCTCATCCGAAACCTCCTTGGGTAGGTAGACAGTAGACAGGAGAAGCCCCCCCCTGTCTACCGTCTATCGTCTACTGTCTACTTATAAAAGTTTGAGCAATTCCGCGAATTCATCGTCCTTGATCGTGAAGTAGTTTTCCGGCTGCGGGAACTGGTGGGTGGTGACTTCTTCGACGTAGCCTTTCAGCCCGTTGAGGATGACCTCCCCCGCGTTGCCGAAAACCTTCGCCATGCGCGGCTTGAACTTGGGGTACAGGCCGAACATGTCGTGGTAGATCAACAGTTGCCCGTGGGCGTGCGGCCCCGATCCCAGACTGATGATGAAGCAGTTTTTCACCTTTTCGGTAATGATCTTGCAGACGCGGTCGGGGACCATTTCCAGCAAAATGGAGAACACGCCCGCCTCTTCGAGCGCCAGCGCATCGTCGATAATCTTCTTGGCCTGCGCCGCGCCTCTGCCCTGGACGCGGAACCCGCCAAGCGCGCTGGCACTCTGCGGCGTCAGCCCCAAGTGCCCCATCACCGGGATGCCTGCCGCAACGATGCCCTTGACGCGGTCGGTCATCTCCGCGCCGCCCTCGAGTTTGATGCAGTCGGTGCTGGCTTCGGCCATGAAGCGCCCGGCGCTGCGGATCGCCGTCTCGACGCTTGGTTGGTAGCTCATATAGGGCATATCGCCGACGAGCCAGGCGGTAGGCGCACCGCGGCGCACAGCCTGCGTGTGGCGGATCATATCGTCCATCGTCGCGGGCAGCGTGCTGTCGTAGCCGAGCATCGTCATCGCCAAACTGTCACCGACGAGGATCATCTCCACCCCCGCCTCCTCTTGGAAATAGGCCGTGGGATAGTCGTAACATGTCAGCATCGTGATCGGCTCTTGGTTAGCGACCTTCTGAAACAGCTTCGGTAACGTAATCTTCTTGCGATCAGCCATCGTAATCCTCCTTATGGAAGTAAAACCACGAATCTCCACCAATCTTCACGAATAGAAATCAGAATTAGTGTAGATTCGTGAAGATTCGTGGTAAAATTACCACTTTATCCCCCCACCAGGGGTATAACAAGCGTGAGCAGGACGCCGCCTGCGATAACCGATCCCAACTGCCCGGCGGTGTTCGCGCCCATCGCGTGCATCAGCACGAAGTTGGAGAAATCCTCCTCGTGCGCGACTTTCTGCACAACACGCCCCGCCATTGGGAAGGCGCTGATACCCGCTGCCCCGACCAATGGGTTGATCTTCTTGCCAGAGAGGACATAGAGCAACTTGCCAAACACCAGGCCCGCGGCGGTGTCCAATCCGAACGCAAACAATCCCAATACCAGGATTTTGAGCGTGTCCAGCCGCAGAAAGCTCGCCGCCGTCATCGTACTGCCCACCACCAGTCCCAAGAAGAGCGTCGTGACGTTGATGATCTCGTTTTCGGAAGCTTTCGTCAGCCGCTCTACCACGCGGGATTCCTTGAGCAGATTGCCCAACATCAACGAAGCGATCAGCGGCGCGGCTTGCGGCACGAGAATGCCCACTGCAATCGTGACGATAATCGGGAACAGCACCAATGCCAGCCTTGAGACGGGACGCGGGCTGTAGTCCATTTTCGTCATCCGCTCCTCGCGGGTGGTGAGCAGGCGCATAATCGGCGGTTGGATAATGGGGACGAGGCTCATATACGAATACGCGACCACGGAAATCACGCCGAGCATGTGCGGCGCGAGCTTTCCGGCGACGTAGATGCTCGTCGGGCCGTCGATAGCGCCGATGATGCCGATGCTGGCCGCCTCATTCATTGGGAAGCCGAGCAGGATAGCGAGGACCAACGTCCCGAAGATACCGAACTGTCCCGCCGCGCCCATCAGTGCGAAGAGCGGTTGCGCCAACAGCGGCCGGAAATCCATCATCGCCCCCACGCCGATGAAGATCAACAGCGGGAATAACTCGTTGTCGATGCCGGCCTGCTTCAGCACGTATAACATGCCGTTCTCGTGTGGATCGATCATCGCCGAAAGCGGCAGGTTGGCGATGATGCACCCGATCCCGATTGGCAGTAACAGCACCGGTTCGTACTCTTTAGCAATCGCCAGATAAATCAGCACGCCGCCCACAGCCATCATCACCAGGCTCTGCCACGAGACGGCCAGCAAACCGGCAATCAGATTGTTTAGATCAATACCATTCACAGGCGACTCCTCTATAACAAAGACTACAAAAGTCTCAACACGGATTTGCGTTTTGTAGACCTTTTGTACATAGCAGTTATTTGTTTACCCAGGTATCTCGTGAGACTTTTGTAGTCTGCTTCCTGGTCAAACGTCTTCTTTCAGGATACAGCGCATCCGGTACATCGGGCGTTCGCGGACGAAGCTCAGCGTCTCAAGCAATTCCACGGCGGCTTTCTGCTGCTGTGGGATAATGCAAAACACCCGCATATCCTCCGCGTGAGCCTTGACCAGCGCAGACACAACCGCGGTGATGTGCATCTGCTCGGAACGCGAATCCTCGCGCGTCGTCTTCTTCGCCACAAAGTTGCCGATCTGGACCACGCCGGGCAAGTGCAGATTGGTGACACCCATCGCCACCAACCGGTTATCTTCCCAAATGCCGAAGGCCGGGCCTTGCTGGAGCGGGTTCTGCACGGCAAACCGCAGTTCAACGCGCGAATCTTCGCGACGCTCGCTCTTCGCCAATGCCTGCATCGCCGGTAAATCGGTGTCAGCCAGTTCGGTTGCCGGGCCGGTATCCAGGGCATCGATCTCACCATGGAAAACCATCTGCCACTGCGGCTCACTGCTGAGAACTTTGAAGGCTTGTTCCACTACAGCACGCTGTGCCTCATCGACCAGCAGCTCCATTTCACTGCCGTGGCTGATCAGAAACGTCGTGTAATTGGCTAATAGCTCCGCCGACTCGCCGATAAAAGCGAGCTGCAACCGCGGAATCGCTTGGCTGCTGGCGACCGACATCGCCGGCGAGTGGGCAATATCACACTCTGCGGCCAGCGTGGTCACACTGGCGACAAAGGTGTAATGCGCCAACGTCCAGTTGGAGTCGCGCGTTTGCGCCTCGATCTGGCTCGCTAAGTGCGACGAAAGCCGCTCGGCGTGGGCCATAGCCTGCATCGTTCAACTCTCAATCGCCATCAAGGGGGCGCCGTGTTCCACCTGCTGCCCAACGGTGATAAAGAGTTTGCGGATCACGCCTGGTTGGTTCGCACGGATGGGATTGTTCATCTTCATCGCTTCCAACACGCACAATTCCTGACCATGCTCCACACGCTCGCCCACGTTCACGCCGATGCTGACGACGGTTCCCGGGAGCGGGGCTTTGATCTCCTCAAGTATCCCATCTGACGTGGCAGGAGCCGGCTGGGCTTCCGGCGCTGGGGCAGAGGAAGCTACTGGCGCAGCAACCGGAACCGGGGTAGATGCGGGAGCTGGTGCGGGAGCAGATGCCGGAGCGGATGCGACATTGACTTCGACGACCTCGCCATCCACGATGGCGCGCACAGGCCGTGCGCGTGGGTCAGGGACCTCGACGATGTACTGCTTCCCATGAACAGTGACGTAATAAACGGACATACTCGATTCCTCCGAGAATTGGTAAACAGTAGATGGTATACGGTAGACGAGGATAGGGACAGAATGCCCGTAAGGAGCGAGGCTTTCTATTCCTGTCTGCTTGTCTACTGTCTACCGTCTACTCCTCCTATGTGCGTGCGAAACGTTGGCGTTGCGTGAGCCGTTGTTCGCGCGCATGATAGTCCCAGGCATCCGGCATAGTGGAGGTTTTTGTTGGCGTGGGCGCGGTACCGGCGCTAGCCATCGCCAGGGCCACAGCCGCCGCTGCGGCGCGATACCGGTCACCCTCTGCGCTGCCCGTTGCCATGAACGGTGTACCACCCTCCAACGTCAGAGCCAGGGCTACGGCGACAGCAGCAGCGCGTTCTCGATCCTCATCTCGTGGCCGGCCAGCCTCAGCCTTGGCATCTGGCTGGCGGGCGGCGGCGTCCAGATGCAGCACCACGTCCGCTACCCGCGTCGCAAAGGCTTCTTCTGTCTGAGCCTCTTCGGACGACGCTTTCTTGCGGCGTGGTTTGTCGGTGATCAAGGCCGTCATCGCATACATACCCAGGACGAGCATCCCCAACGCCGCAAACGTCATCCCCATGCCCCCAAGGGTCAATATCAAAGCTTGATTTAGTAATGTTGTCATAATCTCGTAGCTCGTTGCTGGATACTGGATACTGGATACTGGATACTGGATACTGGATACTGAATGCTGGATATGCGATCTTCGCCTTACCCCTCACTCATTACCCGTTACCCGTTACCCTTTTCTCTAAACCGGCATAATCCCGTGTTTCTTGGGCGGTTTGGGCCGGAGTTGCTCGCGCAGCATGTGCAACGCCGCGATGAGCGTGGCGCGCGTTTGCGCGGGTTCGATCACGTTGTCCAGGATGCCGCGTTCCGCTGCGTAATACGGCGTAGCGTGCGTCTCGCGGTAGTCCTGCACCAGCGCCGCGCGCCGTCCTTCAGGATCGGTGTCTGCCGCAATCTCCCGGCGGTTCAATACGTTGACCGCCGCCTCAGGCCCCATCACCGCGATTTCCGCCGACGGCCATGCCAGGTGCAGGTCTGCACCGATGGCCTTGCTGCTCATCACGATGTACGCACCGCCATAGCCCTTGCGGACAACGACGGAGATTTTCGGCACTGTGGACGCGACGTAAGCGTAGATGATCTTCGCGCCGTGGCGGATGATGCCGCCATACTCCTGCGCCACGCCGGGCAAGAAGCCGGGCGAGTCCACAAAGGTGATCAACGGCAGATTGAAGGCATCGCAGAAACGCACGAAACGCGCGATCTTGTCGGAAGCGTCGATGTCGATGACGCCGGCCTTCTCCAACGGCTGCTGTGTCACAATACCCACCGCCTGCCCCGCCATCCGTGCAAACCCCACAAGGGCATTCCGCGCCCATCCAGCATGAACTTCGAAGAAGCTTCCTTGATCTACCACCCCGTCGAGCACTGCGCGCATATCGTAGGGGACGTTGGGATCATCTGGGATAAGGGTATTCAGTCGCTCCGGCTCGGAAGGCGCCAAGGCAACATCGACTGGTAGGTCCGGCGGGTTTTCGACGTTGTTCGCCGGAAGATAGCTCAGCAAGCGCCGCACCAGACTGAGGGCGTACGTTTCGTCCTCGGCCATAAAGTGCGCCACGCCACTCGTCGTCGCGTGGACGCGCGCACCGCCCAGGCTCTCGTGATCGACGTTCTCGCCGGTGACGCTTTTGACGACGTCCGGGCCGGTGATGTACATCGTGGACGTCTTGTCCACCATAATGATAAAATCGGTAAGCGCAGGGCTGTACGACGCGCCGCCCGCGCACGGCCCCATCATCACCGCAATCTGCGGGACAACGCCCGATGCCAGGACGTTGCTGGAAAAAATCTCACCGTAGCCGTGCAGCGACGTCACACCCTCCTGGATGCGCGCGCCGCCAGAGTCCAATAGCCCGATGATAGGGACGCCGTTACGCAGCGCCAAATCCTGAAGCTGCGTGATCTTGCGCGCGTGCGCCAGCGAGACGGAACCACCATAGACGGTGAAATCCTGCGCGTACACGCAGACGGTCCGCCCCTGAATCTGCCCAAACCCGGTCACGACGCCGTCACCGGGAATCGCGTCGGCGTTTGTGGGATGTTCAAGCGTGAACGGCTGTAATTCCTGGAAGGTATCGGGGTCAAGCAGCGCCGCGATGCGCTCGCGGGCCGTCATCTTGCCCCTGGCGTGTTGTTGATCGATGCGGGATTGTCCCCCGCCTAACTGTGCTTGTGCCTGGCGCGCCCGGAGTTCATCCAGTTGCGCATTTGTTTTCTCCGTCAAACTATTCTCCACAAGAAAGAATCAGCGAATGGGCGAATTAGCGAATAAAGGATAACAACATACCGATTACTCATTTCTCGTTACTTTACGCCCACAAAAATCACCACCGTCCCCAACATCTTCAGCTCCCACGAAATGTCGCGCAATCCGGCGGCTTCCATAACCTGCGCGGTGGCTGCGGGCGCAGGAAATTGCTTCACAGACTGGGGCAGATAGGTGTATGCAGCGCGATTTTTGGCGATTAACTGTCCGAGCAGCGGCGCGACGCCGAAAAAATAGAGCCAGAAAAACCACGTTAGCGGGAAGCGCTGCGGCCACGTCATCTCCAAACACACCACCCGGCCGCCGGGCCGCACCACCCGCGCTTGCTCCACAAACGCCTGAGCCACGTCGGGGACGTTGCGCAGCATAAACACAGAGATGACGGCGTCGAACGTATCGTTCGGAAACGCAAGCGCCAGCCCGTCGCTGTTGACCCAGCGCACCCGCTGCGCCGCCTGCTTGTGCGTTTTCTCCCGCGCTACATCCAACATCGCCAGGGTCAAGTCTGCGCCAACAATCTGTACACCATTGAGTCGATCCGCCGCCAGCAGGGCTACATCGCCGGTGCCGGTGGCGATATCCAACAGCCTTCCGCCGGAAGGGACTTGCGCGCGGGCGAGCGCATGTTTGCGCCAGTTTTGATCCTGTCCCAGCGATAGGATCCGATTGATCTTATCGTAGCTGGGCGCGATGCGGGTGAACAACGTGCGTATCGCCCGCTTTTGTGCTGCATTTTGCCCGCCGTGTGAAGGTACAGCTTGTCGATTGTCGTCTTGATTCATTCGTCAAAAGTCCTGATGCCCCGGCGCGTGCGACGAACAGACAATCTGTCATCACAGCTTGCTGGCATTATAGCCCTCTTGCAAGCAAGGCCGTAGTGGGAAGTGTCACTTCCCTGGGTGACAAATTCTGTTTCTTGGGGAACCTTATTGCAATCCTTCTTCCACCTGACGTAGCATCTCATCCAGCGAGAGGCCAATCTCCGGCGGGAGGGCCACTTCGACGGGCACACTGGTTTGCAGGTGATACGTCAGCGAAATCGGCACTTCGACCTGGAGCGGAACTTCGAGGGTGTACTGTATGGGGATGATCGCCTCGATGGGGATAGCGACCTCTTGCCGGCCCAACAACGGGATGTTGAAGTACGTGTTGATCACGGTAGAAAGCGGATAGTCGATGTCCAGCGGCAAAACAAAGGTCTCGCTGATAGGAACGGTCGTGTTGAAGGGGATAACCTGGTCTACGTCAACCTGGATAACGAACGGTTCACGGCCTAGCATAGCGAGACTCACACGCGCGTTAGCGATCATATCCAGCGCACCCTGCCGGAAACCGGCGATGACAAGAAAGAAATAGGCGTTCAACGCCAGGGATATCACAACCAAAATCGTCAAAACGACCAGCCAAATACGGGCGAAGGGTTTCATAGAAGAATCTCCTCAATCGGACGATGTATCGAACGCCGCCAGCCCCTCCGCAATCCGTTGCAGGATCATCGGATCGCGCCACAGCAGCGCATCGACCTGGAGCGCCGTTGCGCCGAGTTCCAGGCAGGCGATGGCGTCTTGCAGGCTG
>Ga0129302_1002042_pt1 | contig 14670 bp, 14 predicted proteins | sample BlaSprsedimmetaG_FD_94476 | JGI IMG/M metagenome (GOLD analysis project Ga0129302, IMG submission 94476) | Hot spring sediment bacterial and archeal communities from California, USA to study Microbial Dark Matter (Phase II) - Blank Spring... | ecosystem: Environmental > Aquatic > Thermal springs... | reverse complement strand
TTTTGGTCAGCAGATTCGGCAAGAGTATGAGAGGAGTAGTCATGAAGATTTTAGCCATAGACATAGGCGCTGGAACTGAAGACGTGCTGCTTTATGATGACCAAAAACGGAGTGTCGAGAACTGCGTAAAGATGGTTCTGCCCTCCCCATCTCAGGTTTTTGCAGAGAAAGTAAGAACCGCAACTTGTCAAGGTAAGGACCTGTTTGTCAAGGGAGACACGATAGGCGGCGGAGCCCTTTCGCATGCCCTGAAACAACATGTCGAAGCGGGACATCGAGTATTTATGACAGAAAATGCGGCGTACACTGTAAGAAACAATCTGAATCAAGTCAAAGAACTGGGAATAGAAATCGTCCAAGATTCTGGACCAAAAAACTTCGAGGGAGAAACAATAGTTCTTGAAGAAGTAAACATCGGGAAACTACGTGGCTTATTGAAGTTTGTTGGAGAGCCCCTTTCGGACATAGATTTTGTTGCCATTGCAGTTCAAGACCACGGAGTTTTCCCAGAGGAAATGAGCAACAGACGGTTCCGCATCAACAAAATAAAGGAACTTCTGAAAGATAATCCGAAACCTGAAGCATTCGCCTTCCGGGAAAACGAAATCCCCCCATATTATCCGCGAATGAGGTCCGCAGTTCACGCCTCGAAGAGACAGCTGCCGAATGCCCAGGTGCTGGTTATGGACACTTCTCCTGATGCCATACTTGGATGCCTGATGGACCCTGCTGTAGAGAAGGCTGATCCGATTCTGGCGGTTAATGTGGGCAACGGACACACCATGGCTGCAATAATATCAAGGGGTGAAGTAACCGCAGTATTGGAGCATCATACAAGACTGCTGAATCCGCAGAAGATGGAGAGGCTTCTGAGAGATTTTGCAGACGGGAAGCTCTGCGATGAAGAAGTTTTCGAAGACAACGGACACGGCATGTTCTATCTGAAAAAACCAGCCGGCTTCTCTGAAATCGAGAAAGTGGTTGCAACTGGACCCAACAGAAAGGTTCTAGCCGAAACAAATCTGTCTGTTCATTTTGCAACCCCTGCGGGCGATGTGATGATGACTGGTCCCATCGGCTTGGTTGAAGCAACCAAAAGAAAACTGCTGTAGATTCGGCTGTGTTATGGTTTGTATCCGTTTAGGTTGTTGAGTGCTAAAACTGCCTCGGTTATGTCCGCTGTTGTTCCTGGGCTCAGCTTGTGAGCTGAATCTCGTAGTTTGCTGTCCAGCTTTTGGAGCAGATTTCTTCCTAAAGGTGTTGTTAAACCCCCCTCCTTTAACACCTGCCCAGCCTCGGCTGAGATGATTTCCGCCTTAGCTTGACCCACTTTTCGGGAGATGAACGTGTCTGGGACTTCGGCGAGAATCTTCAGGAAAGCGTGGACGGTAGCAGTGTTGATGTCTCCGGTCTCCTCAAGTTGCTTAACGAAATAGGGGTAACCAAGATCAAAGGTGATTGAATAATTGTGCACCCACTCAGAGGCTACAGAATCATAAGAAGAAGCAATTTCAAACGTGTCAAACAGGGTCACGTCCTCACCCAGAAGTATCTTCTTTGATTCGGGGTCGGTCACATCCAGTTTCTTAACCCTGTTCAGTCCCCCAGGATTAAGGAGAGCTATTGCATCGTAAACAGCCACCGCATCCTCCGGGGTTGTCGACTCGACAATCACCTTAATGTTTTCTCTAAGCTTAGGCAAAGAGAAACTGTTCCTGATCATGCCCGCCGCAGCGGCTATGGGCGCAAGCAAAATTATAGCCCCCAACAGGGTGTTGCCGCCGCTCTGGCTCCTTCGCATTCTGTCAACTGCGTCTTTGATTATGTTCCCGATGCCCACCTCTGAGGGAGCGATTTTCTCCCCCGCCACTTTGATTCCCTGCCGAGCTGCCTTCCTGAAAGATGGCGCAGTTGCAACTGCAGATGCCAAAAAATGTTCGTATCTGGTTTCTGGAAAGTCTGCTGTTCTGTGGACGTTTCCGGGCTTCGGGTAGCCGCTGACCTCTAGTAGAACGGCGAATTCGATGCATCTGGCGATATGATCAGCCTTTTCTGCGGATGAACTGTAATTCATGTTGTCAACCTGAAACTTTCTGTCACCGTCATCTGATGGGGTGGCGGTTTAATTACTTTGTGTAAATTTTTTTCCTTCAACAGAAGAACTATCATATTAGGCTCCTAATAGCAGAAGATTGTTGAAAAACAGCTTTTTCCTGTATTCACAGAAAGAAAATTATTCTATACATACGTGTAGAAGCCTTTTCCCGCTTTTTTGCCTATCCATCCTTTTTTCACGTAATCTTTGAGGAGAGGGCATGGCTTATACAACTCCGTTTTGTGTTGGCTGTAGGCTGTCTCCAGCCTGTCCAGAATCCAGTCTAATCCTTTGTTGTCGGCGTATTCGCAGGGACCTGAAGGCCATCCTGTACCCAGCTTCATTCCCACGTCTATGCTCTTCGGCTCGGCAACATCCTCCAAAAGCATCCACGCCGCCTCGTTCACGGCAACAGCCCACGACCGTTCAACATCGTATTTCCCAGCCAATCCAGAGGGTATGGATGGTCTACCTTTCGTCCAGTCATAGAATCCCGTTCCCGTCTTCTGGCCCAGCTTCTTCTCCTTCACTAGATGCTCAGTGAGTTCTAGGCATGGCCGAAACCTTTCGCCGTAGGCTTCATGCAAGATTTTGCTGACGTCATATTCGAGGTCTACTCCAACAAAGTCGACGAGCTCGAACCAGCCCATAGGAAAACCTCCGAGGTATTTTGCGGACGCGTCTATCTCCTTCATGGAGGCTTCTCCTCGAATGAGTGTCCAGAAGGCTTCGTTAAAGACTGCCACAAGGATTCTGCTGACAATAAATCCGCGGGCATCCTTCTTGCATAGTATCGGCGTTTTTCCAAGTTTTCTGCAGACGTCCATTATGGCATTTATGGTCTCACTGCTGCTGTCGCTGCCTTTAATCACTTCAATCAGACTGGTCAATTGTGGGGGGATGAACCAGTGCATTCCAGCAGTTTTTTCTGGTCTTTCTGTTGCCTTGCCCATCTCGGTTACGCTCAATGTGGAAGTGTTAGTCGCTATTATGGCGTGGGAAGGCGCATTTTCAGCAATTTTCGAGAAGACCCGCTTCTTCAACTCCATGTTCTCCGAGACAGCCTCAACAGCCAAATCGATATCAGCCGCCGCCTCCTCATACGCGGTGGTTGTGGTGATTCTTGACAAAGCCGCTTCCGTCTCGTCGCTGCTGAGTTTGCCTTTCTCCACGAACTTGTTTAGGCTCCATCTTATCTCCTGAATCGCCTTTCTCAAACTCTCGTTACGTCTGCTCAGAAGATTCACTTCGTAACCTTTCATCGCGAAAGCTTGCGCTATTCCATGCCCCATCAATCCAGTTCCGATAACGGCTACACGCTGAATCTCTCTGTCCGTCGTCTCTTTCACTCTCTTCTATGCTGGAATAAACTCATAGCTGACTCTTCCGTCAGAAGTGACCTTAGCCACAAGCTTAACCTTCATGCCGATTTGCACATCCTCTCTTTCCACGCCAACCAGCCAAGCCAACGCTCTGACTCCCTCCCTGAGCCGAGCAATGGCAACAATGTAGTCGGGTTCCTCCGAGAAGCTGGCTGGCTTCACAACCACCTGCGTGAAGGTTTCGATTTCGCCCTCCCCCTCCAACTCTGTCCACTTCAGGTTTGATGAGCCGCAGTCTCCGCAATCGGCAACTGGAGGAAAATGCAGCTTTCCGCACTTCTGGCATTTTGTGGCGTAGACTTTTCCTTCTTCTAGTCCCTGCCAGAACTTGGATGTTCTGCTTATGGGCAGATTATATGTTAGGTTCAATGTTCTGGCGCTCTTCAACGTCGAAGGTTTGTCCAAGTTTTTCATCTCCTGAGTATGGTCACGTAGCAGTAGTGTCCTGTTCCTCCGGTGTTGTGGGCTAGGGCAGTGTAGTTTTTCATGGGAGCCTGTCTTCCTCTAGGCTTTATTTCCTCTCTTAGCTGCTTTGTTAGTTCCGCAAGCATAGAGACCCCGGTGGTCCCAATGGGGTGACCCTTAGCCTTCAGTCCTCCGTCAACGTTAATCGGGATTCTGCCGCCCACCTCAGTCTCTCCTTCCCTAACCATTCTTGCTCCCTCACCTTTTTCGCAGAAGCCCAAGTCCTCATACGCCATGATTTCTGCTATGGTGAAACAGTCATGAACTGTCGCCACATCTACATCCTTCGGCGATACGCCTGCCAGTTTATATGCCATTCTTGAAGCCTTTACGGAAGCCTCTAGCCCCACATAGTTTTCTCGTTTGGATAGGTTAGCGGTGTCTGACGAGAATCCTATGGCTTCTATCCACACGGGGTCCTCCACTCCCAGCTCCTTCACTTTATCTCCAGAAGCTAACACAATGGCTGCTGCGCCGTCAGTTATTGGGCAACAATCGTAGAGCTTCAGTGGCCAAGCAATAACGCTTGAACCGAGCACCTTTTCCACGGTTATTTCAGTTTGTAGGTGAGCCAGCGGATTCATGGCAGCATACCTGTGGTTTTTGACGGCGACCAAGGCGATGTCCTCCTCGGTGGTGCCATACTTTGCCATGTGCTGGACTGCGTGAACGGCATAGTAGGCTGGAAAGGTCATGCCGAAGTTTTCGAACTCCCAGAGGTAGTATCCTGCTCTGCCTATCATCTCCATTGCGGTTGGGGTATCTATCTGCCTCATCTTCTCGACGCCGACAACCAATGCGGTGTCCAGTTGACCGCTTGCTATGGCAGAGTAGGCGTTGAAGGCGGCGGCGCTTCCTGAGGCACAGGCTGCTTCGCATCTGACCAGCCCTGCTCCTGTCAGTCCGCAGTATTCTGCTATGACAACGGCTGGCAGGGGCTCCTCTGACCAGACACCCATCGAACCCACAGCCACGTAAGGTATCTGTTTGGCGATTAGTCCAGAATCTTGCAGGGATGGCTGGACAGATTCGAAGGTTAACTCGGAGAGGTTAACGTCTGACCTGTCTCCGAATCTGCTGTGACCCACCCCGATAATCGCCACTTTATTCATGTTTTATCCCAGCCAAACCGCTGCTATTCTGACCTATTTGGCAGAATTTAAGATTTCAATCTGACCTTGTTAGTTGCTTGAGGATGGCTAATCTCTGAATTTCGGATGTTCCCTCGTAGATTTCGGTTACTCTGGCGTCTCTGTAGAATCTTTCAACCCTGTATTCTCCCAGATACCCGTAACCGCCCAAAGTTTGAATCGCCGCATCTGTTGCCTTCACTGCCACAGTGCTTGAATATAGTTTAGCCATGGAAGTTAACATTGAATCCACCTTGTTTTGGTCGATTCTGCATGCAGCCTTGTATGTTAGCAGTCTTGCTGCCTCGATTTCGGTTGCTGCTTGGGCGAGTTTGGCTCCTATCTGCTGGAACCTGATTATGGGCTGTCCTGCGGATTCGCGTTGTTTGGCGTATTTGAGGGCGATTTCGAGTGCTCCCTGTGCCGTTCCCACCGCTTGGGCAGCGATTGCTGTTCTGCTTATGGTGAAGAAGTCTAGGGAGTGGCTGAAACCGTTGTTTAGTTCGCCTAGGATGTTGCTGTCGTTTGCTTTCACGTTTTTGAGGTGGACTTCGCCTGTTGCTATGCAGCGGATTCCCATCTTGTTATGCAATTTTGTAACTGTTACTCCCGGCGCCTCTTTATCTACTATGAATAGGGTCTGGCTTTCTCGTGGAGCTTCTCGGCTGCCTGTCTGGCACAAAACAGTGATGAAGTTGGCTAGGGGCACATTTGTTATGAGGGTTTTTGTCCCGTTTATCCTCCACCCTTCTCCATCTTTAACCGCCGTGGTGTCCACTGTTGTTATGTCAGTTCCCCGTTTTGGTTCTGTAAAGGCGGCGGCGGATATCCAGTCTCCACGGCATAAGGGCGGGAGGTAACGGTTTTTCTGTTCCTCTGTTCCGTGAAGGAGAATCAGGTCGCTTCCGAAGGTTCCCATCATGCACGCCAATCCTAATGACGAGTCTGCGCGGCACATTTCCTCCATGGCTAAGCAAGCCGCCACGTAGCCTTGCCCTCCGCCTCCATACCTTTCGGGAATGAATAGACTTGGGAACCCTTGCTTTGCAGACTTCCTGTAAAGCTCCATCGGAAACTGTTCTTTCCTGTCCAGCTCCAACGCAAGGTCTGGTTTGAATTCTTTTTCGCAGAACGTTCTGACACGGTTTTTTAGGTTTTGCTGTTTCTCGGTTAGCATGAAGTCCATTAGAATTCACCAACAGGTATTTTGAATGGTGTGGGAGGATAAAACTGTTCTCGAAACTGGAAAACTGATGTTTCTGCGGTTGCTGTTTATGCTAAGTTATCGGTCGTGATACATTTTGTCCAGAGTTATTCTTAGTTGCTTTATTTCCTCTTCCAAGTCATTTACTTTGGCCTGCATATTGTTGAATGCCTCGTTGAATCTGACTTGGTTTTCGAATGCTTTGATGATGTCGTTTCCATGGTTTTTGAAGCCTTTAATCACAAACTCTAACAGAAACAGGAATTCCGAGTCGTTTTGGCTAAGCTGCCCTCTTGCCCGGAAACCATCCAAAAAAGCTTTAGCCTTCAAATACGCTTGCTCATTCTCTATCCTAGTCTTCTGCAACCTCTGGAGCGCTTCCTCTTGATCCATAAGAACTCCCCTCTCTGACCCACACATTATCTGTTGTATTCATTTAATATTTAAGCCAAACTTTCAAGAAATAAGTTGTGGTCACTGGTTGGCGTTGCGGTACGTTTATTAGAGTTTGAATATGTATTATATATTAAGACTTATTCCATTTTTTGGGGGTTTAAGATGTCCAACGAGAAACAAAAACAGAACATAAAACAGCGGATTGCCGTGATAGAAAAAGAGTTTTTCGGCTTGCTGGGAAACGAGAGAGCTAAAGCCAGAACAGAATATCGCAATCTTCTGCGCATCTACAGCAAAGAATGTGGGCTAGAAGAGCCTATTTATCTGAAAAGAGCTTAACAGTTTATTGTAAAGTGTTGTCTTAATAAGAGACCGTTGTGTAATATTGTTTGTAGAAGCTTAGTAGATTTGACAAGACTTTGTTTCTGTCGTTTATTTTGACTTTTCTACAGTATAATATTGGATAAATGAGGGTGATTTAAGATTGTCTGTGTATGGGATTCAGTTTGTGATGCAGGATAGGCTTGTTCGTAAGCTTGCGAAGGCAGGAGCCACTTCTTTTGAAAATGCTGTCACGCTTGAGGAAGCTAAATTTGATGAGCAGGAGCAGTATTGGCTGGATTATTTTGCGGGAGTTTTTCTTGGCAAAATAAAGAAGACCGAAACAGATCTTTACTATGTAATAAATCAGCATTTGCCTGATAATTAACCGGGAATATGGTTTCTTGTTGATCGGAAAAGAGTGGGGAATAGTTTGTCTAACTCTAAAACAGAAGCTCTAAGATGCTCTATCGATTTGATGGAGAAAGAAATAATTTACTTTACGGGCAGAAAAAGAGCGGTAGCCCGAAGAAAATATTTTAGGCTCCTAAAATCATGCAGAGACGAATCTAACTTGGAAGAGCCAATCTACCTCAAAAGAAGGTAGCTCCAGCATGTTAGAATATTAGAAGAAAGTTTTTTGCGTTGCTGCTTGGGTTCACAGAAAAAATATTGTTTTCAACGATGTACCTCTATTAGTTTCCTAATATGCCCCTTTTTCTTCTCTGGTTAGGAACTGTGGATGCTATTTTCGGTTGTTAATTGGATCATATTTCTTTAGCAGGTATTTTCTTAGACTTTGCGCTTTTTCGGTTGAGTTTGTGTAGAGTGCCCTTACTTGGGTTGCTCCTTTGCTCTTTTTTCTATTTATTGCATCTCTGATTCCTTCAATCATCCCACCTGCCCCCGCTGTGCCGATGTATTTGATGTCGTATTTTGCGTTTGCAAACAGGTAAACTCCGGATCTTGCCTCCAGCGTTTCATAGTCTTTTAGGTTGATCCACCACTCTGAAAAAGCGGAAACTCTAGGATCTACAACATCATTTGGATCCCATTGCATTTTATTACCCCTAAGCATCCTATTTGTCAAAACTATATTTGCTTTATGTAGCCACAATTCAGTTAGAGTGCTGCGTGATGGTTTGTAGCTCCCCAGTTTGTTTGATGATTTGCCTTGAGGCTTGCTCAGTCTGGACTTAATTAGCTTTGGATTATTCTTTGTCAACAAATCTTGACTAAAGCACATCATTCATGGTCAAGAAAATTTGACAAAAACGCTTTTATCGAAAATTTAACTTCGTTATTGGGCAGGGCTTTGGCGTGTCATTAAGCAGATCGCTACAATTTGTAATCTTTGGATTTGCCGTTTTGTTATGCGGGGTCTTCTTGTTTGCTGTGCCTGTGTGTTTTTGTGCTGAGCCTTCGGTGGGCGTCAAAGAGGGCGACTGGATTGAGTATAACGTTACTATAACTGGGAAGGGTAGTCCGCCTCCGACACATGATGTTAGGTGGTTTAGAATAACTGTTTTAGATGTGGAGGGTACAGCTTTCTCTGCCGATTTTACTGTCAGGTACGCTAATGGGACAATAGGCAGCGCGGTTTGGAAGTATAACTTCACTGAAGGAGATGTTCGAGGCTGGACAATTATTCCTTCGAATCTTGGTCCGGGGGACACGTTCTATGATTACTCGATACACACGGGTGAACCCGTCAATGTGACTATTCAAGGTGAGGAGCAGAAAATGGTGTTGGATGCAACCCGTACGGTAACGTATGGGAGTGACTCGTTTAGGCATAAGACGTGGGATAAAGCCACCGGCGTGTTTATTCATGCTGTGGAACGTTACAAAAATGTGACAAACAGGTATGGCTGGTACATCGAAGACTTGACGGCTGATGTGCAAGCAATTGGCACAAACATGTGGAGCCCCCAGATTCTGGGGTTGAATCAGACAGCGTTCTATTGGCTGGTTGGAGCAGCGGCGCTGGCGCTGCTGATATGGCTTTCTGCGGTAGTTGTTTTGCGAATGAAAAGAATAGTGAGGCTGTCTTTAAGCGCTTCTACTCAGGTGAAGTTTGTAGTCTTCACTGTGGTTGTCACTGTTTTAGCGGAGATTGCGTCTATGGTGTTTTTGCCTTTTTACGAGTTGGGGTTGAGTGTCGCCGAATTCAATCTGGGACTGCAAACGTTCTGGGTCATTTTTGTTTTGATGAGTATGTGGTTTAGAATGAAGGGCAACTACTTCGTTCACGAGGTTACGATGCTGATAGTAATGTGCGAAACGTTGGTTGGGTTTTCGGTGGTGCTGCTTTTGGACCCCATGAGCTTCAGTTCCATGGCGGTTCTCGCCAGTACGCCTGTGCGTTTGGTTATGAATTTCTTGCATGCCATTTTTTCGATTCCGGCATTAGCTTTTGGAACTTGGCTTGTTGCTATTTGGCGTCCCAAGTCAACAACGTATCCGGCTAAGAGCAGAAGAATAGCGCAGTTAACTGCGGTTTTTTGGGTGCTGTCGTATGCGGTGGGCGTTTTGGACTTTTTGCTGCTTCACACCACCGTTTTTGGATAAACAGCATGTCCCTCTTTTCTTGACTATCAAAAATGTGGTTGTAGAAAAAAAGAAGGTAGAGGATTGTCTATGAGGTGTGTGGTTTTTTGTGTCTGTTCAGGAGCACTATTGGGATTGTGATTGCCATTAGCGTTAACAGCATGGCTGGTCCTGTGAGGTCAGGTATTATTACGCCTGTGCTTGAGTCTATCAGCTTTACTTCGCATTCATAGCTGAACATCTGCTGATTTTCGTTTAGTACGTCTGTTGCATGCTCTGCGTGGTAAACTTGGATTCCAGTTTCTTTGTCCCAATAGTAGGTGTAGTGATAAATTTGATTAAAAATGTCGCTGTTGTGGTCCAGAACATTGGTTTCTCTTGTTCCTGTTTCAGTTTCCAGCATTATCGACTCGTTTAGGTATCTTGCGGGCATTGGCCACATGTCAAGTAGACTATACGCAGGCCGTATTTCTGCGCCGTCTGGAAGATTTGCACCGATAACCATCAGCGATGATTCAATGCTGGCAATGTTTTCTTCGAGCGTAGTTGTGGTTTGGGTTCCGTTTGTCCAGTGATATGTGACTTCAAATGTTATGACGTCGCCGGTTATGTCGATGACGGTGTAGTTCATTAAAGAGGACTCGTTGTAGGTTTGCAGGTATTGAAGATAGAAAGGCGGGAACGCTACTTGGTCGCTTTCCCAGAGGATGAGGGTGGGTTCGTATAGGAACCAGTCGCCTACCTCGACGCCGACGTCCCAGTCGTATTGCGCCAGAGCTGGAGCAGTCGTTGCGGCCAACAGTAATGCTGAAAGTGCAGCTAGCAAAACTGTTTTTTTCATTCTATTTCCCCCCGATATTTTACCCCTGCGTTATCTAACTGTGAAAAAATATTTATGATTTGCTGTGGAACGAAAGTTTAATTAGTCTTAAGATTCAATATATTGGGGGATACGTTTAGATGGGGAAACGGCTTCGCCATTCCAGCCAAGGGGGACCAAAAAAGTACAGGCTTGTAAGAAATCCGTGGTGGGTAAAAGAGCCTTACAAGCTTGAGCCCTGCGTAAACTGACAGAAAAACCGTTTCGTTGCTTGTCAAATACAAACCGAGTTTGATATTCTGTAACATATCCATGTTCAATTCTTCATCTATACAATATGCACGTGTGAAATCCATGCACAAAACCTGTGCTGCGCTGCAATTTTCAGAAAAAAGACTGTTTTCAACAATGTACCTCTATTAGACTCCTAATATGCCGTAACAGAAATGTGAAAAACTGCTCCAACACGATGCAAACGTGGACAATTGGGTTGGTGTGCTGGTCGTAACCCGACTTTTGTTTTGACGGCATTCAGCTATACGGGCTACCCGCGTCTCCCGCAGAACTCACAGACGCCTATTCGCCCTTTCACCCTGCAGGACAGCCGTTTCACCGCAGCCAACCGCATCCTCAACGTTACTCACGCATCATCCTCATCCCACGGCTGGACGTTCCGTTTCTGCTCAGGAACCAAGGCTCTCGCCCCGCACCCTTACGGATGCTGCAGTTCAGCGTGGTGGGCGGAGTTTCCTCAGGCACAAGACCCGAAGCCGTCCGCCAGCTCACCAACCCACAAACAACAAAGCAAAGACAACAAGATAAAAATATTGATTTTCCAAGGTCAAACATTCCATTATTTGCTTCTGTGAAGTCTTTTGGATGAAAATAGAGCAAAGGCTTGCGGTGTTGTGGATTTGTTCGGAGTGCGCCCTACAGGCAACTGCCTGATTTACGTTTGCTCAACCTTTTTTTGAAGAATAATAGAGCAACTGTTGCAATTAGAACTAAGGGTATGATAGTCCATGAGGGAAACTCTGGGATATTGCCATATTTGTCTGTCTTTATTAACAGTAACTCAGGAGGGTCAGGGTAGGGGTGACTTATGTATCCTGCCATGGCGAATGCGCCATCAGAGGTTTCAACTAATGAATAAATGTAGTGATTTCCTGTTCCTCCATATGTTTGACTCCAAAGTTCGTTTCCACTCGCGTCGGTTTTAACCAGCCAGCCCTCGGTCACTCCACTATTAAGTTGCCCTTTTCTTGTGTATCCAGCTAATGCGTATCCTCCATCTGAAGTCTCGACCAGCGAGTATGCCTCATCAACATCTGATTTAGAGTATGTTTGATTCCACTCAGTGTTTCCGTGTTCGTCAATTTTTATTAACAGAAAATCTCCAAAAAGGCGACCCGCTAATGCGTAGCCCCCATCAGAGGTCTTAACCACTGAATTGGCTCCTGCATGTTCTCTTCCCCCGTATGTTTGGTTCCATTCAATGTTTCCCTGTTCATCGGTTTTTATTACCCATACTTTAGATTCGACAAGGTAATGACCAGTGTTACCAGCTAACAAGTATCCCCCATCAGAGGCTTCAACCAACGCGTTAGCATAATCATATCCCTCACCTGCCACTTTTCCGTAAGTTCGGTTCCACTCCATGTTTCCATTTGCATCCGTTTTAACTAACCAAAAATCACGATCAGCAAACGGATCTTCATAATCTAGACTAAAGGAACCTCCAATCGCGTAGCCTCCGTCAGAGGTTTCAATTAACGCCTTGAAGAAATCGTAACCTGGTCTACCGTAAGTTTGGCTCCATTCCAAGGTTCCATTAGCATCAGTTTTAACTAACCCGTTACCACCTGCTATTGCATATCCTCCGTCAGACGCCTCAACCAAAGAATGGGCTGAAGGTGCTTCGTATGTTCTGTTCCATTCCGTGTTCCCGTTTGCATCTGTTTTAACTAACCACAAGGCGTTGCCACCAGCAGCGATAGCATATCCGCCGTCAGACGTTTCAACTAAAGACTGTCCCACTCCACTTCCGTATGTTCGAATCCACATCTCAGAAGAAGCTCCAACCAAACTAACTAATGTAAAACTAATCAGAACAGGAAGCAACATGCCTGCGAGAAACAGTCTCTTAAGATTTATCAACCATCCCCCAAAACTATACTCTGGAACCGATGATTAAAAGAGTTTCTGTCAAGAAATCTTGACCAAACCTGCGTTTGGTTGTCAAGAAAAATTGACCAACAAAATAGGTTATGAATCGCCACTCAATTCTAGGCATAATTTTTTGTTTCAAGAAACTTTTCTACTGATAACATCTGTTAATTACTTAACCTACTAAACCTTACATTATTTTTGAGCCTTACAACATCTGCAGCAACAAAAAACAACATCAACCCTTTTGGAAACCGAAAAACTTAAATGTTGTATTCACCCACAGTATAACTGAGAGTCATATAAAAAACGTGCCGCTACCTAGCCCCAAGCAAGAAGCTAAAACAAACGGAAACAGGGGGACAAAAAGTTAATCAAAAAAGTAATTGTTTGTCTTCTGATTATGATGGCGATGGTGATACTTGCAGTACAATTAGCAAGCGGCACAGTGCATCATATTTCTGGGGTCAACTATCCTTACTCGGCAGGAATTAACCCTTGGTACTGCGAATGTAACCACGATACTTTCCCAGGAGCTTCAGACAACAGTGAAGTAGGGCTTGGCGTAATGGCAGTATACTACGGTCCGTTGTATTTTGGCCGTGCATGGTGGGATTTTAATGCTCAATATGGATTTGGAGATGTTGGCATGTATTCCGGTCTTGTAATCGACCCCTGTGTCAACGGCGATGACCACCACTATTATGTGTGCTACGATGAGCCTCAAAATACAACACCATTGGGCGCGTCGTATTACTGCATGTATGTTCATTATGAAATAGACCCAGGTACTACCCCAGTAAACATAGGTCTAAAAACTTCAGTTGAGGGTTTTACCACAGCTGTCTTCTATCATCCAAGCTATCCACCCTGGGCACCCTACTGGGGACCGTATTGGTGGCTAGATGCATATACACAGAATCCATACGATCCAACTGACCCCAATGGATGGAGCTTCTTGCATGCTTGGAATTAATGGCACGCGTCCGCATTAAGGAGATATTGAAATGGAAAAAAATACTGACGTAAGAAAAAAGCGCCATTTACCGTTACTATTTGCCGTTATCGCAGCTTTAATGATTTTTTCTTTGTTTGCAACAATATACGCTTCTATAAATTTAACACCATCCGGTAAACCAGTTAACCGAGTTACACCCGACATAGAGTCAGCTGGTCCTGAATCTTATTTTCAGGTGGAAATAGCGTATGCATATGTTGGTCCTCTGCCGCCAGACAAAGCATCCTACGTCGACCCAACAACCAACGTAACAATGGTTCATACAAGTAAGTATCCATCTGCAGTTTTCTTGGACTTTACAGCCGTTCCGTCCCTGACTAGCTCTTGTGACGCAGTTATTGAGGCATACGGAGTAAAGATAATTGCAGACACAGGGCCAACCGAATATTATGGATGGTGTGTCGGAACGGCGAACTATAGCACATTCACCCAAGACGACTTTGCCACCATAACCAGTTACAGAGCCGACCTGATACAAAAGAGCACATATCAATTCAGAGGCGGCACCTTCAGCTATAGCTGGACAGCCGACCGCTCTGTATTAAGCCACACCATAGGCTCGGTAGGAATGTACACAGTGAACAGTACGTTTACCCAGCAGAACCGTTTTGATTTATCCAGTGCAGGAACACCAAACGCAATCTCAGTAGAAGTCTACAGAATTGGATACATTACGATGACTAACGGCTCAGTCACCATACACGAGGACGACGTAACAGACAACAAACCAGTAGCTTACGCCCAACTTAGCAACCATGAAGACGGCTTCATTCACAACAACATAGTGCCAACAGAACAGCTACCACAAATTGATTTATTCCACCCCCCCACTCTCTAACTGCACCTGAAACTACTGAAACAATATTACAACATTAAACGAACTACAAACCTAGAGCGAGTAAGAACTGTTTGCTCTAAAAATTCTTCCATTCAAATCATCTGACGATTTTTTAGAACCCAAATCAAATTTTCCAAGACAAAACACCCCATTATAGTAATGCTTATATTTTCCGTTTTGTGTTCTAGATAGTTGGCGATCACAAGATGATCGAATAGATCTCCACAAAAGATGCAACTCCTGACCCCACGGTTAGGAGCAAAGGGTGGAGTGAGCTTCTAGTTG
>Ga0129302_1002040_pt1 | contig 14684 bp, 11 predicted proteins | sample BlaSprsedimmetaG_FD_94476 | JGI IMG/M metagenome (GOLD analysis project Ga0129302, IMG submission 94476) | Hot spring sediment bacterial and archeal communities from California, USA to study Microbial Dark Matter (Phase II) - Blank Spring... | ecosystem: Environmental > Aquatic > Thermal springs... | reverse complement strand
TAAGTTTTCAATGATATCAATTGTTTACCTCCAAAGTACATAGCATATCGCCATGAAAATATAAAGCAAAAAACATAATTTTTATAATATTTTTAATCATTTATCGTTCCCGGATGGAAACTAGTTAATTGGGGGACATAATACTTATTTCCGCGGAAATAAGTATTATGTCCCCCAATTAAAAAGATGTCCCCAATTAAGAAGGAGGGGCGCGGTATAAAAAACTTGATTTACTGTCTCATCGGGTATATTTTGCCGTCGCCAATAAAGGAGGTAGTCTCCTGGATATCGTGACGTGGTCCACCTTGGTGGGACGCTTTTGATCCGTGCTGTCGCGCCGGCCCGGCGGCATGCCGAAACCGGGGGAAATCACGAAGGTATAAGCCGGGCGTGCGGGTCGGAAAGGGAAAATTTCGTTATGATCGAGATGGTTTTTCATGGTCTTTCTTAACACGCTCTTTCTCTCCCTTTTCATCACCGTGGTGCTGGTGCCTTTTTTCCGGAGCCTGGCTTATAAAATAAATGCGGTCGACAAGCCCGACGAACGCAAGGTGCATGCCCGGCCAATGGCGCGGACCGGGGGTCTGGCGATGGCCGTCGGGGCCTTGTTGCCGTTGTTTCTCTGGGGGCAGGCGGAGGTTTTTCGGCCTTGGCTGCTGGCTTGTGCCATCATTGTGGGGGCCGGTTTTGTCGATGATCTGATCGGGCTTGGCCATCGGGCCAAGTTCGGAGCCCAGATTCTGGCCGCCGCCGTGGTCGTCCTTTACGGCGGCATCGCCATCACCAGCCTCGGCGCCCTGCTGCCGGACGGCTGGCTGCTGCCCGCCTGGCTTTCAATCCCTTTAAGCATCGTAGTTATCGTCGGGGTCACCAACGCCATCAATCTGGCCGACGGTCTCGACGGCCTGGCCGGCGGCATCACGGTTATTTCCTTTCTGTTGCTGGGTTATTTCGGCCTGCGCGCGGGCGATGCCGTGGTGGTGATGGTGGCCGCCGCCGTGATCGGGGCGATTTTCGGTTTTCTGCGCTACAATACTTACCCGGCGACCATCTTCATGGGCGACGCCGGCAGCCAGCTGCTCGGTTTTCTCGCGATCACGGTCTCCCTTTACCTGACCCGGACGGATGTGATCTACAGCCCCCTGTTACCGCTGCTGTTGCTGGGTTTTCCCATTCTCGACACCCTGACGGTCATGCTGGCCCGCATTTACAATGGCCGCTCGCCCTTTGCCGCCGACAAGAATCATTTTCACCACAAGCTGATGCGTCTGGGCCTGGCGCATCGGGAAGCGGTGCTGGCGATTTATCTGGTGCAGCTGGGGCTGGTGCTGGCCGCCTATCGTCTGCGTTTCAGCTCGGACTGGTTGATTCTCGGCTGGGCCCTCGGCATCGGGGCGGCGGTGAGCCTTTTTTTCTATCTGTCATCGCGCTTTGGTTGGCGTCTTACCCGGAAAGCGGAAAACCTTCCCGGAAATTTTCAGAAGATATTGGCCGAAGCCCATCTGCTGACCCGGGTTCTGAAAGTCCTTTTTTTGCTCCTGCGGATCAATTTCTCTCTGATCCTCCTGGTGGTGGTGTTGTCGATGGCCGAGATTCCGGGTTGGTTCGCCGGGTTGGCGCTGGCGCTTTCCGGAGTGGTCCTGGTCCTGATGCTCACCGGAAGTCGTCATTACGAATTTTTTCTGCGGACCGCCGTTTATCTGCCTCTGCCCCTGCTGGTGTACTGGGGCGCCGTGGCGCCGGCGGACGGTCGGATTTCGTGGTGCCGATGTTGCGGCGCCGGTTGGTTTTATGGGCCGCTCTACGTTTCTTTGATTATCTTTTCGCTGTTGTTGCTGAAGCTGACCCGGCGTGACGGCTATCAGAGCACGCCGCTGGATTTTCTGATTCTGATGACCGCGATCCTGCTGCCTTCGGTGGCGCCCGCGGAACTGGCCGGAGGGCAGGTGAAGACCCTGGCGATCAGGATTATTGCCGTTTTTTTCGCGCTGGAAGTGATTCTCGAGGAGTCCAGGACCAGAAATCTGGACCTGGGCCTGACGGTGGTCGGGGTGCTGTTGCTGGCGGGCTTGCGCTGGCTGACGGGGGCGGTCTGAAAAACCGTCCCCGGATTTTTCCTAAGAGAGCAGGCGGTCGAGCCAGGAGCGCTTTTTCGCCTGGTCGTGGTTGTCGGGTTTGCCGGCAGGCTCGGTCCGGGGCGCGCCGGGGCTTTTTCCCGCCGGGCTTTTCCCGCCCGGGCTCGCTTTGCTGCGGTCCGTTTTTTCCCGACCCGTGGATTCGGGTCCGAGTTTTATGATTTCTTTTAATTGCTTGAGTTCGTTTAAGGTCTGAAAATAGCGCAACGCGACCTGCCAGCGTTTCTCCAGACTTTTCTGCAGCAGCAGGGTCAGTTCGAGCAGCAGTTGATCGCGGCCGGTCAAGGCGTGTTGCAGATCCTGCAATTGTCCGGCCTGGGCTTCGACCAGGCTTTCAATAAAACCCAGACGTTGTCTGACCTCGCTCAGGTCGCGGGCGCCGACCGCCTGGTCAAAGCCCGCCGGCGGCATGGCGGCGGGCGCGGCTTGGCCTCCGGCTTCGTCGTCGGTTTCCGCGCTTTCGCCGAAGAGTGAGTTCTGCGCGCGGGTTTTTCTTACCTCTTCAATGATAGCTTCATCGATCGTGGTCAGGCCGTCGGCGTAGCCGTGGACCAGCGCCATGTCGCAGATATAATTGATCAGGCGCGGAATCCCGTGGCTTTCCTGGTGCACGGCGGCGATGGCGGCGTCGCTGAAGAGGGTGGCGTAATTGGGGCAGCCGGTAACCTGCAGGCGGTGGCGAATGTATTCCCTGCTTTCTTCCAGGTTCTTCAGCCCTTCAAGATGGTAATGAACCGTGACCCGTTGCAGGAATTGGCGCAGGTGGGGACGGCGCAGTTTCTGCCGCAGTTCCGGCTGGCCGACCAGGATGATCTGAATCAGGTGCTCCTTTTCGGCCTCGAGGTTGGAAAGCATGCGAATCTCTTCCAGGGTGCGATCGGGCAGATTCTGGGCTTCGTCGATAATCAGGGCGACCCGTCGCCCCTGCCGTCGCTCCCGGTGGAGAAAATCATAGACAAGGGCGATCATGTCGCCCTTGTCGAGCTGGTCGCAATCCAGCTCGAATTTGCGGCAGAGGAGCTTGAAAAAAAGTTCGGGTTCGACATCGGTATGGCTGATCAGGGCCACCTGCAGATCCTTGGGCACCTGGCGCAGCAGGTAGTTGATCAGCGTGGTCTTGCCGCAGCCGACCTCGCCGGAGATGACGACGAAACCCTGGTTTTCCCGAATGGCGTATTCGAGATGGGCATAGGCGCTGTCGTGGCCGGGGCTCATGTAGAGAAAATGGGGGTCGGGAAGCAGGTCGAAAGGTTTCTCCCGCATCGCGTAAAAAGCTTTGTACATGGTGAGCGGTTTTCCTCGGCCGGGCCGACGGGGTCGGTCGGGCCTCGATAAAAAATGGTTAAATGTTTTTCGGCGAGCGGGCGCACATGGGGTAAAAGTACCGCTGTGGTTATAGAGTCCGAGGCGGAAAAATACAACCCCTATTTTGCCCTTTACCAGCGGTTCCGACGGGGTCCGACGTCTCAGCCCCCAATTTTTTAAATCCGGGAATCTCTCCGGTTGCAAAACGGCCGCTCATCTGGTATCTGGTATCTGTACCTCGCACTGAGTCGGTAGCCGTGCCGGGCTTATGCTTTTGGGGGCGGATTCACGGGTGCTAGGCCTGTGCGGCTTTGAGTTTCTGCCCGCGCCCTGTTTTTGGCCGGCATGTTTTTTTTTGAGGAGAGCGGCGCGCTTACATCCCTATGTCGGAAAATGCTGCCGAATGGTTGATTTATATCGTGGGCTCCGGGAATGTCCAGGGGGAATTGCTGGCGATTTTTCTTGAAAAGGAAACCGGTCTGCCCTGCCGCAACGACACCGGCGGCGGGCTGCTGCCGGCCAGTCTCAAGCCGGGTTGCCGGGCGATTGTGTTCAGCGATTGCAAGGGGCGCTCGGTTTCTTATATCGTCAGCCGCTTGAAGGACCATGATTTTCAGACCAGCGAGGATGTCTTTATCGCGCTTTTCAACGTTGACAGCGCCTGCAATGTCGAGGAGGAATTGCTGCGTTTAGGGGTCTGGGGGGTTTTTTATGAAGAAGACCCGCCCAAAAATCTTTGTCGCGGGGTCGAGGCCATCCGCAACGGTGAAATCTGGCTTTCCCGGCAGCTCATGAGCTCCTGTCTGGTCGATATGCGGCGGCGCGAAGGCGGCACGCGCGAGGAAAAATTCGTCCTGACCGGCCGCGAGCGCGAGGTGCTGCTGATGGTTTCACAAGGCCTGGGCAATGACGCCATTGCCGCTAGACTCTGCGTCAGCATTCATACCGTGCGTTCCCACCTCTACCGGATCTTCAAGAAAATCAACGTCGCCAATCGCCAGCAGGCCTCGATCTGGGCCGCGCGTAATCTCTGATTCGCCTTTTCCGCGCGCCTTTTCCGTGGGCTTGGTTCTCCTTTTTTGGCCCCGGTCTCCGCCTGGTGGCTTCCTTCCCTCTGTGCAGCCTTTTTCCACGACAAATTAAGCTTTTTTTCATACTTTCGTCGTATTTACTCTTGCTTTGGAATCAATTTAAATAAAAGGTGATGTGATTGGGGGTCGGGTTGGCAAAGGAATGGCAATTGGGGGGGACGGTGTCCCCGGGATTATAATTTTATAAAAGGAGGAAAAGGCAATGAAAGCGATCGGGAAAATTTTTAGCATGGCGTTGTTGCTGGTCTTTCTGTCCGGCGGAGCCGGTTGGGCGTCAACGTATAATTTCACGGATCCCAGTGGCCAGTACTGGGCTGGAACAGCTAACGGTTCATTGACTATCAGTGCCGACGATATCGCGGCGTTTCTGGCCGATGCTGCGGATGGGTCGCTGGATGGTGACTACAGCTCCCTGTACTCGGGCAGCTACAGTTATGTGCATGGCAGCGCTCCGGTTAGCGGGAGTGCCTTTACTGGAAACTCGGGAAGTTTCTCTCTTGACGCGGCCGGCAACGCCTATGTCGGCGGCACCGGCGGCAGCTTCGCCTTCGCCGGGGGCACGCTTTATTATGCTTTTTCTGATGTTGACCTCGGTTCGTCTGAAGTTACCGCTGATTTGGACCTGATGTTCTTTCGGGGCGATCCGACCGCTAACTATGTCTATGCCGGTCTCGGTATCGACAGCCTGAGTTTCGTCTTGGCTGATTGGCAGAACCTTAATCTGGCGGGCCTGTTCTGTGGTAATTGCGGCGGCGGTGATTTCACCTTCACTACCAACGGTGCCGTGGATGTTGACGTGATCGCCGGCAAGCATTGTGTTCCCATCCCCGGTGCCGCCTGGCTGCTGGGTTCCGGTCTGCTCGGCCTGCTCGGGGTGCGGCGGCGTTCCGCCTGATGATCGGTAGTTTCGTTTAGGCATGCGGGTTTTTACCGCAAAAAGGGCCGCGTTCGCGGCCCTTTTTGCATGCTTTTTTATAGGGCGAGTCGGGTGTGTCCATGGTGCAATTTTGGGGCGCAACTCGATTGAAAAGAACTTTTTTGCCTGCCCCTCCTGGTGGTTACCTTCCTTCTGTGCAGCCTTTTTCCCACGGCAAATTAAGCTTTTTTTCATACTTTCGTCGTATTTACTCTTTCGGTATGATGTCGTATATTCCCATCATGGCGAGTTGAGACGCTTGTACTTCGAGAATCAAACGCCGGTCGAGACATTAGATGCACCGGCAGGGTAAAAATAAACAGTGGAGGAAAAAAGGCAATGAAAAGGTTACTGGCGATAACAGCGTTGGCGCTGATGCTAGCGTGGGGTCTGGGAGTGAGCGGAGCAATGGCTTGGTATCTGGATTTTAATGTGCATAGCGAGAACAATCCTGGCTCGATTTCTTACGCTGGTGGAGCTGCCCCATTAGAGGGTAGTGGAATCGTCGTTGATGACGTGATGTTGCAGGATGCAGCTTATGATGCCAGCATTTCCCTCTCGGGCGCAGTACTTAATTTTGTCACAGGCAATCTAGTCAGCTACGACAATGCCGGTACGTATGAGACCTGGACATTTGGTCCTGGTGGGTATATCTCAATTACCGATCCCCAATATTCTGCCCCGCTTATGTATGGATCTTGGGAAAACGCCATAGTTATGACGCTTTATGATGGTGGGGTTTTCTCATTGCAACTGGCAGCGGGCTCCTATCTGGATCATAAAAACGGGTTGATCCTTTGTGGGCTTGGCTTGCCGGGCTATGAGTGTGCAGACGCGTTGGTTGGTAACTTTGCTGGTGGCCTTAACCTAACTTTTATAGCCAGTGTGAACGATAATACTCACGCATTCACATCTACTTCCGTAAATACCGGGGACGTCCCCAATACTCCCGTCCCCGTTCCCGGCGCCGCTTGGCTGCTGGGTTCCGGTTTGCTCGGCCTGCTCGGGGTGCGGCGTAGACGGAGCTGAGGGTTGGTCCGGCGCGAGCGCGGCGGGGTTTTCATAAATGATGGTTTGCAAAAAGGCCCGGCGTCTGGCGTCGGGCCTTTTTTTTGCCGCCGCCTGAAAAAACTGAAAAACTGGAAAAACTGGGGACATAACACTTATTTCTTGGACGGAAATCAGGTCATGTCCCCAGGATATCCTTCTGCAAAGTTACTCTTCCGAGTAGTTACTGTTGCAGCCCGACACCAAGGTTATGCAAGAGCCGGCCTGGCGCTGGTCTGAGCCGTGGGACCTTAGGTGGTGTCCATTTTATTGACAGATGTTGTCTGATGGCTTATTAAGATGCGTAACCGTTGCATTCCGGCATGCAACCACCAAGCGGAATAGCTACTTGAAATTTAACGAAAATCAATGCAAGACGGTCTTCATAAGGAGTGGTGATGAAGGTTTTTCTGGTGGCCGGGGCGCGGCCCAATTTCATGAAGATCGCGCCGATCTATCATGCCGCGGTCGGTCGGGCCGGGCTCGAATGCCTGATTGTTCATACCGGCCAGCATTATGATTATGAGATGTCGCAGGCCTTTTTCGACGATCTGGAATTGCCCCGGCCCGATTTTTTTCTGGAGGCGGGCTCCGGCAGCCATGCCGAGCAGACGGCCCGCATCATGGTTGCCTTTGAGAAGGTCTGCCTGGAGCAAAAGCCCGATCTGGTCATGGTGGTCGGCGATGTCAATTCGACCCTGGCTTGCAGTGTGGTTGCCAAGAAGCTGTGGATCAAGGTGGCCCATGTCGAAGCCGGATTGCGTAGTTTTGATCTCAGCATGCCGGAAGAGATCAACCGCATGGTCACCGATGCCGTCAGCGATTATTTTTTCGTTACCGAGGAAAGCGCGGTGCGTAACCTGGAGCACGAGGGCAAGGCGGCCGACCGGATTTTTTTTGTCGGCCATGTCATGATCGACAACCTGCTGCGCCAGGTCGAAAGGCTTAAGGAAATCGACGGCCGCAATTTTTCGGTTTGGCCCCTGAAGGAAAAGCTGGCGGGTCGCGCCTATCTCTTTCTGACCCTGCACCGTCCCGCCAATGTCGATGACGCTAAGGTGCTGGGCGGTATCGTCGCGGCCTTGAACCAATTGGCGCAAAAATACCCAATCTTTTTTCCGGTGCATCCGCGGACCGGCAAGATGCTGCAACGCTTCGGCCTGAAGCTTGATGAAAATATCATGCCGCTGCAGCCGCTGGGTTTTCTGGAGTCCCTTTTTCTGTGGCGGGACGCCTTTCTCGTGCTCACCGACAGCGGCGGACTGCAGGAGGAAACCACGGCCCTCGGCGTGCCCTGCCTGACCCTGCGCGACAATACCGAGCGCCCGATCACGGTCGAGCTCGGCACCAACCGGCTGGTCGGCAGCCATCCGCAGGCCATACTCGGCGCCTGCGCCGAATATGAAAAAGACCGTCCCCGGCCGCGTCCGGCTCCGCCCTTGTGGGACGGCCGGGCCGCATACAGAATCTGGGAAAAACTGGGGACATAATACTTTTTTCTTGACAAAAATCAGGTCATGTCCCCGGAATAACCCGCCGGAACAACCCGCCGGAACAACCCGGATAATTACGGTTTTTAAAAAAAGAGGGGAAGAACGGTTGACCGGCGGGCCCCCTTGCGTTATACTTGCATTGTTGTTTAAGTGTAATAATATGAATAGGTGATTATATTTTTGCGTGAGGTGACGGCCATGCCGAAAATTTCGGCCTTTGCGCCCGAAGCGGATCTTATCGATCTGCATGCCGCATTCTGCACGATCTTTTCCTCGCCGATTCGTTTGCGGATCATGGATCTGCTCGGCGACGGGGAAATGTCGGTGGGAGCGGTGGCGGAGGCTCTGCATCTGTCGCTGGCCAATGTTTCGCAGCATCTGCGTCTGATGCGCAACCAAGGGGCGGTGGTTTTTCGGCGCGACGGCAAGACGCTTTATTATCGGGTCGCCAATCCCAAGTTCATCGAAGGTATCTTGAAAATCAGGGAAGGTTTACTTGAGGAACTGAAAAAAAGAGGAGGTTTCTGATGTGGTTACGAAGGCTGGTTTTTCTGATGTTGTTGCTGTTGCCGGGACTGTCGGGAGCGGCAACCGGCGGTGCCGGCGCCGCCGCGGCCGGCGTCGGGGAAATTTCCGGGGCGGGACTTTCCACCGCCGATCACAGTCGTTTTGCCGAGCTGGATCGTCCGTTCGCGACCGGCCCCGAGGTCACTCGGGCCTGCCTGAAATGTCATAATCAGGCCGGGACTCAGGTGCAAGGCTCGATACACTGGACCTGGGAATGCGAACCCGGCGCCGGAGCCGACAAGCCTCCTCTGGGTAAGGCCCACGTCGTTAATAATTTCTGAATCTCGCCCCAATCGAACTGGTGCAGGTGCACCAGCTGTCACGCCGGGTACGGCTGGAGTGAAAAGGACTACGATTTCAGCGCGCAGGAAAATATCGACTGCCTGGTCTGTCACGACACGACTTCCACTTATGTCAAGTTTCCCACCGCTTGCGGCCATCCCGCCTATGTCGAAAAAAGTTTCGGCGGCAAACTTTACGCGCCGGTCGATCTGCGCCGGGTGGCTCGCGCGGTGGGCAAGCCGGGGCGGGAAAATTGCGGCAACTGCCATTTCTACGGTGGCGGCCGCGACGGCGTCAAGCACGGCGATCTCGATTCCTCGCTGCTCAAGGCCGACAAGGCCTTGGATGTGCATATGGCCGCCGAGGGCCTGAATTTCAGCTGCGGCAAATGCCATGTCACCAAGGCGCACCGGATTTCCGGGCGCTGTTACGAAAAACCCGCTTTTCAGAAACATGAACCGGCCTTGCCTAAGGATGACGGCGAGCGGCTGGCCTGTGAATCCTGCCATGGATCCAGCCCGCACCGGCGCAACCGCATCCTTGATCACCACACCGACAAGGTGGCCTGCCAGAGCTGCCACATTCCGACCTATGCCCGGGGCGGGGTTTCCACCAAAGTGTGGTGGGATTGGAGCACGGCCGGAAAATTCGCCGAGCCGGGCAAGATTATCGTCAAAAAGGATGACTTCGGCGACGTTATCTATCACAGCCAGAAGGGCGACATGCTTTGGGGCCGCGAGGTCGAGCCCGAATATCGCTGGTATAACGGCGTGATGACTTATTTCGAGGCCGAACAGCGCCTGCCCTATGGGGTTGACCGGGTCGAACTTAATGTCCCCGAGGGCGATTACCAGGATCCTCGGGCCCGCATCTATCCTTTCAAGATCATGCGCGGCCGGCAGCCTTTCGATCCGGAAAATCGGCTCCTGGTGATTCCGCATCTATACGGCAAAAAAGAGACCGGAGCCTACTGGGGCGCCTATGACTGGGAACAGGCCGCCGCCGTCGGCATGCGGGAAGCCGGGCTGCCGTTCAGCGGGCGGCTTGACTTTATCGAAACCGGCATGTACTGGCCGATCACCCACATGGTCACGGTCAAGGAGCAAGCCCTGGGCTGCGAGGCCTGTCACAGCCGGAACGGCCGCCTGGCCGGGCTCAAAGGTTTCTATCTGCCGGGCCGCGATCGTTGGCTGGGGCTGGACCGCGCGGCCGGTATCGCCCTGCTGCTGACCTTTCTGGGTCTGGCCCTGCATGCCGGGCTGCGCTTTCTGGGCAGTCGCCGTCAAGGAGGTCGGTCGTGAAAATCAAACTGCATTTATATACTCGTTTTGAGCGTTTCTGGCACTGGTTGCAGGCTTTTCTGATTATCTTTCTGCTCCTTAGCGGTTTTGAGATTCACGGCGGTTATCGGCTTTTCGGCTACGCCGCCGCCTGCCGCTGGCATAATCTGGCCGGCCTGGTCCTGCTCGGGCTGACCGCGTTCGCGATCTTCTGGCATTTGACGACCGGGCAGTGGCGGCATTACCGTCCCCGTTTCGAGAATCTGCAAAAGATCGTCGCTTTCTACCTGGTCGGCATCATGCGCGGGGAAAAGCATCCGTTTCACAAGAGCGAGGAACGCAAACTCAACCCCCTGCAGGCGCTTTCCTATCTCTTCCTGAAGGTGGTGCTGCTGCCCCTGCAGCTGCTCAGCGGTCTGCTTTATTATTATTACAACGATTGGCCGGCCTGGGGTCTGAGTCTGCGGCTTAACGGGGTCGCCTTTTCCCATACCCTGGCGGCCTTTGCCCTGCTCCTGTTTCTTCTCGTCCATGTCTATCTGACCACGACCGGCGGCACCCTGTCGGCCTATACGGTTTCGATGTTTACCGGCTGGGAAGAGGTGGAAGTGGAGGAGGCGGCGGCCGGGCGAGAAAATGAGAGTCACAAAGGATAAAGATCGGACCGGAAAGTGATTCGCGGATTGATTTAGCTTTTCTAAACTGCTATAAACGCGAGCGGGCTGATTTTTCTCCCGCCGCCCGGGTTCATGGAGAGTATATTGACGGTTTTTTGAAAAGTCAAAATTCTGTTATTTCCATTATTTTCGCGGTGTTATGCCAACCAAAGACGGGCTCGAAAAAGGGTTCGTCTTTTTGGTTTGTACGAGTTGTTTTGTAAACCCAGAATTTCCGGTGTTCCCGATTTTTCGGGTTGGCCGCAGAAGAATCCAGGCTGCGCCGGTTTTCCCTGAACAGATACTGATTTTTAATTATGATGGAGGTTGAAGGATAGATAATGCAGACTCTGGAAGATAAGTCCGTCAATACGATTCGTTTTCTCGCGGTCGACATGGTGGAAAAGGCTAATTCCGGGCATCCGGGCATGCCGATGGGGGCGGCTCCGCTGGCCTATACCCTCTGGCGTCGTTTTCTCAAACATAATCCGGCCCATCCCCAGTGGGCCGACCGCGATCGTTTTGTCCTTTCCGCCGGTCACGGTTCGGCCTTGCTCTACGCCCTGCTGCATCTCTGCGGTTATCCCTTGAGCCTGGATGACCTCAAGGCGTTTCGGCAGTGGGGCAGCCGGACCCCGGGGCATCCCGAATTCGGGCATACCCCGGGGGTGGAAATCACGACCGGTCCCCTGGGGCAGGGCCTGGCCGCCGGGGTGGGCCTGGCGATGGCCGAGAGAAGCCTGGCCGCGACCTTTAACCGGCCCGGTTTTCCCGTGGTCGATCACTTCACCTACGGCATCGTCGGCGACGGCGACCTGATGGAAGGCATTTCGCACGAGGCCGCCTCCCTGGCCGGCAACCTCGGCTTGGGGAAACTCATCTATCTTTATGACGACAATCATATTTCCATCGAGGGGCCCACGGAAATTACCTTTACCGAAGACCGGGTCGCCCGTTTCCGGGCTTACGGTTGGCAGGTGATCGAAGTCGCTAACGGCAATGACGTGGCCGCGCTCACCGCCGCCCTGAACGCGGCCCGGGCCGAAACGCAACGTCCCAGTCTGATCGCCGTGCGCACCCATATCGGTTTCGGCAGCCCGGCCAAACAGGACAGCCCCTCGGCGCATGGCGAACCTCTGGGCGCAGCGGAAATTATCGCCACCCGGGTCAACCTGGGCTGGCCGGAGGAGAGCTCCTTTTTCGTGCCGGAGGAAGTCTATCAGGATTTCGCCGGGGTTGGCGCGGCCGGTGCGGCTGCGGAACAAGCCTGGCTGGAGATGATGAGCGCTTACGCGCAGGCCTTTCCCGAACTCGCGGCCGAATGGCGGCGGCGGCAGGCGGCGGAACTGCCGGCGAACTGGAAAAAAAGCCTGCCTGGATATGACGCCGATGCCAAGGGCGTAGCCTCTCGCGTCGTTTCCGGCAAGATCATCAATCGGCTGGCGGCAGTGCTTCCGGAACTGATGGGCGGCTCCGCCGACCTCGGGCCTTCGAACAAAACTCTGATCGAGGGCGCCGCCGATTTCACGGCGCCCGCTTTTTCCGGCCGTAATATTCGTTTCGGGGTGCGGGAACATGCGATGGGAGCGATCATGAACGGTATCGCCCTGCATCGCGGTCTCAGGATCTTCGGCGGCACCTTTCTGGTTTTCTGCGACTACATGAAACCGGCGATTCGCCTGGCGGCGATGATGGGCCTGCCGGTGATTTATGTTTTTACCCATGACAGCATCGGCGTCGGCGAGGACGGCCCGACGCACCAGCCGATCGAACATCTGGCCAGTCTCAGGGTGATTCCCGGCCTGACCGTGATTCGGCCGGCCGACGCCAACGAGACCGTGGCCGCCTGGCGGGAGGCGCTGCTGCGCACGACCGGGCCGACGGCTTTGATTCTGACCCGGCAGAATCTGCCGACCCTGGCCGCGACCGGCAGGAAAGCGGCGACCGGAGTGCATCGCGGCGCCTATCTGCTCAGGGACGCGCCGGAAGCCGACCTGACCCTGATCGCCAGCGGTTCGGAAGTGGCCCTGATCCTGGCGGCGGCGGAAGACCTCAAGACCAGGGGCGTGGCCGCGCGAGTGGTTTCCATGCCGAGTTGGGAACTGTTTACCGCTCAATCCAAAGCCTATTGTGATCAGGTGCTGCCCCCGGGCGGTCGGCGGCTGATCGTCGAGGCCGCCGCTTCCCTGGGTTGGCATCGGTTCCTGGATGGACCCGGGGACATTCTGGCCCTGGATCATTTCGGCGCCTCGGCGCCGGCGGTGGAGCTCTTTCAGCATTTTCGTCTGACGCGCAAGGAAATCGTGCGGCGGGCTCAGGCGCTGGTCAAAAAACGAGTTGGCTGGAGGTGAAATTATGTTCGCAACCGCTTTGAACCGTCTTGAAATTGAGTCCGGTCCGGTGCGCTTGGCGCTGGACGAACGCCTGGACCAGTGGCAAGCGCAAAATGTCGGACGCCGCCTCTGGGCGGCCGATCCCACGGTCTGGATCGTTGATTCCGACCCGGCCGGAAACATTCCCGAGCTCAGTAACCGTCTGGGCTGGCTTGATCTGCCGGTAAGTATGGCCGGGCTCGCGACCGAGCTTGAAAACTTCGCCGCCGGCATTCGCGCCGCCGGTTTCTCCCGAGTGGTGGTGCTGGGCATGGGGGGCAGCAGTCTGATCGCCGAGGTCTGGAGCGAGGTTTTCGGTGTGGTCGACGCGGGTCTGCCGCTGCTAGTGTTGGACAGCACCCACCCCCTGGCCGTGGCGGAGATTGGAGCGGTCGAGACCCTGACCGAAGCCCTTTTCCTGGTGGCCAGTAAATCCGGAGGCACCCTGGAAACCCTTTCTTTTTTCAATTATTTCTATCAGCGGCTGAGCCGGCTGCGGGAAAATCCCGGACAGAATTTCGTTGCCCTCACCGATCCCGGGTCCGGACTTGAAAAGCTGGCCCGGGAAAAGGGCTTTCGCCGCATCTTCGCGACTCCGGCCACGGTCGGCGGCCGCTATTCGGCCCTGACCGCCTTTGGCCTGTTGCCGGCCGCTCTGCTCGGCCTGGCGCCGAGCCAGCTGCTGGCCCGGGCGCAAGTGATGATGGCTGCCGGCGCGGCGAAAATCGCGCCGCGGGATAATCCGGCGCTCAGGTTAGGAGCTTTCCTGGGGGAACTGGTCCGGGCCGGCCGCGACAAAATGGGTCTCGTGCTTTCGCCCCGGCTGCGCCCGTTCGCGGTCTGGCTGGAACAGTTGATCGCGGAAAGCCTCGGTAAGCAGGGCTGGGGTTTGTTGCCGGTGATTATCAGCGAGACCGAAGCCGTTCCCCGCTGTAATCGGGAGGGACGGCCCGCCGAAGACGCTTTTTATGTTTTTCTGCGCCTGGGCGGCGATGATAACCGAGTTCTGGACCAGGGCCACGCGCAGGTGGTCGAAGCCGGACTGCCGGCGGCCCTGATCCGGTTGGATGAGCCCGCCGATCTCGCCCAGGAACTTTGGCGTTTCGAGCTCGCCACGGCCGCCGCCGGTGCGGTTCTCGGCCTTAATCCTTTTGATCAACCTGATGTTGAGGCCGCCAAGCAAGGGGCGTGCGCCGTCATGGAGAGCTGGGAACAGGCCGGTTGTCTGCCGTCTCCGGAGCCCCTGGCGAGGTTGGCTGAAGGCCGGCTGTACGGCAGCCGCCATTTCGAAAAGGTCACCGATCTCGAACAGGTGCCGGTCCGGCTTTTGGCTTTGGTTAAGCCGGGAGATTATCTGGCCCTGCTCGTTTATCTGCCCCGGACTTCGGAACTTGACCGGGTTCTGGCCCGCCTGCGGGAGCATCTGCAGGCTGCCTGCCGGGTGCCGGTGACGCTCGGTTACGGTCCCCGCTATCTTCATTCAACCGGTCAGCTGCATAAAGGCGATGGTAATCACGGTGTTTTTCTGCAATTGAGCGGC
>Ga0129302_1002037_pt1 | contig 14695 bp, 8 predicted proteins | sample BlaSprsedimmetaG_FD_94476 | JGI IMG/M metagenome (GOLD analysis project Ga0129302, IMG submission 94476) | Hot spring sediment bacterial and archeal communities from California, USA to study Microbial Dark Matter (Phase II) - Blank Spring... | ecosystem: Environmental > Aquatic > Thermal springs... | reverse complement strand
TGATAAAATCTTTCAAAAACATCATTTTGGTTTTAACAGACGAAACCGAAAATCGGTGCTATGCAACGCAACTTCTTACCCCCCCAGTAACTAACCGATTACAATACAGGAAAACTTAAAACCAGTTTGAATTTTGAATTTACAATTTTGAAGTTGAAAAGATACCGGCATATATACCTGTTCTGCTTTTAACTTGAAAATTTAAAATTGCAAATTTAAACTGCTACTTAATCACTGCCATTACCTGCGGCCTTGAGGAGGCTTTTTCGCCTTTTTCGCCCTCGACATCCACAACATAAATATAAATTCCCGAAGCGAGGCTTTCAAGCCTTGACAAATCAACCTCTTCCGTATGCCCGCCCGCGGGTTTTTCGCCCTTAAATGACGCCTCAAGCACAAGCTCCATATTCAGGTTATAGAGCCTTAGACGCGCGGCGCTTATCGCGGCAGAGACGCTGAAAGAGGCCTTAAAAGAACCCGCCTCAGAGATTTTAAGCGGGCTCGGGTAAATGACGGACCTTGTAACCCTTAACACAGAAGAATCCACAGGCGTAACAGGCGTAACAGGAACCTCTTGTGTGCCTATGACAAAATGGAGCGCCGAGTGCGCGGGAACGGAATAGTTAAACGCGTTTCCTGTTATGGCGGCCGATGCCCTCCGGGTTATCAGGTGGCTGTCGCCGCCAAACCCCCATACTTCAGCGCCGGTATATGCCTCTGATGACGTTATTGATATATTGGCGGTCTGCGCGGAAGGCGCCTTGTTGAGCACTATTATGTGGAGCTTTGACTCATCCGTGCCGTGAATGGAGGCATAGGATGTCATATTAAAGATATCATCCGAATCGCATTTTACTTTTGTATTCCCGTAAACCGAATTCTCTCCGTCATAGTTGCGGAATAACCTGAAAGCAGCCGAGTGAAACGGGCCGTAGGCTGTCTTCCACATCGCGGCCGCGTAAACCCCGTATTTGCCGAAGATGCCGAGCGTATCAGCCATTGATATGCCGCCCGAATAGTCGTTTCCTCCGCCGTGGTTGTATTCGGTCAGCGCCAGCTTTGTCCCGGGATAATGGGTATTGATTGAGGCCTGAACCTTGGGAATTATGGGAAGCGACCAGGAGAACCACTGCGCGACAGAGCTGTTCTCCCTGTACGAGGCATCCCACAGCGTGCGCGGCGCCTGCATCCGCGCTATGCGCGCGTCGTTTGTGTTGCAATTCCCCAGTGTAATCCTGCAGGCTCCGCTTTCATATGTGTACGGCGGGGCAAGGCCTTCCCTCGCCTCGGAATACAAGTGAAAGGAAAAGACATCAAGAAGCCGCCGCCCGTCCGCGTCAGATGCCTCTTTCATCTTTGCCAGGTAATAATCAACATACCACTGAAACGAACCCTTTTCAGAGGCCCAGTCAGGCGGGTCCTGAAAGTTGTTCATTGCCCAGAACCCGAAAAACATCGGCCCGAATATTTCAGCTCCGGGGTCAACGTCTTTTATGGCCTTTGCCGTATCCACGCTTCTGGTTATAAGCTCGACAGCGCCGCATTTATCGGGATGTATTCGCGGGTGCGTGGAGCTCCAAAGCCCCGGCTCATTGTCAAGCGCATAGGATTTAACCCCGTTTTGCGTTGACGAGAGGCCGAAGTGGCTCACAAGGTAATTAACCGCCTCGTCAATATAGACATAGTCATCAGTTAAATCGGGAGGATACGCGAAAGCAGAGCCCTTTTTGGCAACCACCTGTTTCCACCTTGACGAAGGCGCTGTCTCAGCGAGCGTTACAGTGCCTGCGTTGTCAGCAGAGACATAGCCCGCCATCTGGACGGTAATAATTGACCTCATACCCGCGTCAAGGCTCTCCTGATGAAACCGCCTCAAAAGCCCGCCGGGCTGGCTGCAGTCATCACCATAATTATAACTGGATGAACAAAGCCACGTATCGCTTACATGGTTCCAGTCATTCCCCGCGTTAGAAAAATTATTCTCCCAGTTGTACCCTGATGTGCGGTTGCCGCCGAGCCTGTAAAGCGTAAGGTTTTCCTGTCCCTCCATAAGCTGGTTTGTGCCGTAAATATAGGGGGAAATGGCCGCGCGCTCCTGCGAAGTGTCAACAGTTATTGAAACAGGATATAATGACGCAAGCAACAGCGCGAATATTATCGTTAAAACAAACCGTTTAAAAAAAAGATTCATCAAGCCTCCTTTTGATTATATGCCGGATTTATTTCAAAACAACTATTCCCTAAGAAGCCCCCTTTTGCAAGGGGGCTTCTTAGGGAAACAGCACAAAGAACGTTTTTTCCGCTCGCGCGGAACTTATTCATACACTAACACATATAATTCCCGTTGTCCAATATATATGACAAACCGGAGGGGAAATAGTTGCAGGCATAAATATGGTTTCAGATTTTGTAGTTTTGTAGCCGCGAACTTCAGTTCGCGCGCCTTTCAATACCGCAAACTGAAGTTTGCGGCTACATTTAAAAACTACATTTAAAAACCAATCTACGTCAAAACAAATCATTCGGATTTACCGGGACCTTAAAAATATTCACCTGCCAGTGGAGGTGCGGGCCCGTGGAGATTCCTGTGCTTCCCACGGTTCCTATCACATCACCCTTGCTCACCCTGTCCCCTTTTCGCACAAAGACCCTGTGCATGTGGTAATAGAGCGAGTAAACACCGCCGCCGTGGTCAATTATCGCTATATTGCCGTAAGCTTTTGTCGATGAACCTGTCGCGACGGTTCCGCTGTTGGCTGCCCTCACATTTGTGCCGGTGCGCGCGGCAATATCAATCCCTTTGTGCCGCCAGCCCGCATCCCCGCTGTCATAAACACGCGACTTGCCGAATGTGCTTGTTATCCGTCCCTCAACAGGCCATATAAAAGGCATGTCGTATTTTACGGGCGTTACGCGCTCCTGAAACTGCGATATCATCCGCCCCTCCCGCCTGAGCGCGGCAAGCATCTCGGAATCCATCTGCCCGCCCGTATTTACCACGCTATGCTCAAACGCGAGCGGCTTAATCTCCACCCTCTCTGTGAGCGACCGCATTGTGCCGCGCCTGGGCCTGCAGCTTATTACCATATTTTTTCTTCCCTTTGCGTCAAGAGGCACGGGAATAAGAGCGGTGTATTCATACTTTCTGTCCTTCAGGCTGAACCCCCTGTAAAAGACCGGATACCTCTCCCCGAGAAAACTCACTTCAGCGGCCATTATCTCTTCCCTGTCTGCCATCTTGAGTTTTATTATCCCCCCCTCCCTGACTGTGTTTGTATCAAGAATGGCGTAAAAGGCGCGCGAATCCGCGGCCGTGAAAACCAAAAAGAGAGAGAGAAAGAGTATGCGCACAGGCGGCCTTATTGGTACTTGAGCGTTTTTATGAGATTTTTAACCGACTTGATTTTGTTCGCTTCCAGATACTCTTTTATTCCCGCCGCAACCTTAACCGGTGCCGCGGGATCCCTGAAATTGGCCGTTCCAATCTGGACAGCCGAGGCGCCGGCTATTATAAACTCAAGCGCGTCCCTGTAATTCATTATGCCGCCTATGCCTATCACGGGAATCTTCACTCTCTTTGCCGTCTTGTGAACCATGGCAAGCGCCACGGGCTTAATCGCAGGGCCCGAGAGCCCTCCGTATATATTTGAAAGCACGGGCGTTTTTTTATCAAGGTCAACTGCCATTCCCACAAGCGTGTTAATGAGCGAGACAGCGTCAGCTCCGTAATCCTCGCAGAGCAGCGCAATATCTTCGATGTTTCCCGTGTTGGGCGAGAGCTTCATTATGACGGTTTTTTTATAAACTTTTTTAATTCCGCCGAGCATCTTAATTATCGCCTTCCTGTCGGCCGCAAACTGCAGCCCGCCTTTTTTCACGTTCGGGCAGGAGATGTTTACCTCAATGCCCGCGACAGCAGAATCCGCCAGCCTTTCCGCCACCGCGACATAATCCTTAACATCCGTGCCGTATATGTTGGCAATTACAGGGGTTTTATAACGCGCAAGCAGGGGCATCTTGTCTGAGAGAAATTTTTCAACGCCTATGTTCTGAAGGCCTATGGCATTCAGCATTCCCGAGGCTGTCTCAACAATCCTCTGCGGCCTGTTTCCCAAGACAGGCTCAAGAGCGATTCCCTTTACAACTATGGCGCCAAGCGCTTCAAGGTCAAGAAAATCCTTAAACTCAAGGCCGTATCCGAATGTGCCCGAGGCGGTCATTACGGGGTTTTTGAGATTAAGCTTTCCTATACTCACCGACGTGTCTGTTTTCATCGTGCTCTTCTTCATATCAGGAGCCTCCTCATCACTTAAAGCACCAGCTCGTCAAGTTCGAATACCGTGCCGTCAACACACACCCGCTTGTATTCGAAGCTGTTTTTCACTCTCTTTGTTCCCGCGTTTTTTACCTTCACCGGCGTCACGCAACTTACGCACGCGCCTATTCCGCACCCCATATACTCCTCAAGCGACACAAAAACCCTTGTGCCTTTGGGCACAGCCTTTTTCAGCGCCCCGAGCATGGGTTTGGGGCCGCAGGCAAAGACAACAGAATCCACGGACGCCGCTTTTTTTACAATATCCGTGGCAAAGCCCTTTATGCCCGCGCTTCCGTCATCAGTTGAGAAGAGAACGCCCTTTTTACAAAACTCCCCAGCTTTTATCAGCAGGCCTTTTGACGCGGCTCCCTGAATCAGCTTCAGCCGCATGCCCGCGCGCCTGAGCCATTTCGCGAGGTAATTCGCCGACGCCGCGCCTGTCCCACCGCCGACAACAATAAACAGCGTTTTTTTCATGCCGGGCGTGATGAAGTCAATATATGAATTGCCGCGCGGCCCGGTAAAATTCAGGCTCTCACCCTTTATTTTCCGGCTCATAAGAAAGGTTGCCCTGCCTATGGCGCTGTAAACAATATCAATGCTTTTTTCCGACGCGTCAAAGACGCTGAAGGGCCTGCGCAAAAGCGGGTCATACGAATCAGAGACAAGCAGGTTAATGAACTGGCCGGGCTTTACTCTTATGCCCGCCTTGACAGCCAGCCGCATGTGAAATATGCCGCGCCCGATTTTCCTGTTGAAAACAACCTGTGAGTCATGTGTCAGCCTTTTCATTTCATCCTTTCGCAGAGAAGGGGCTCGCTTGCCTGCCGAAATCCTGGTGAAGGCCGGTCCTCTTCTCGCGTCTTGCGGCCTGTCTCTGCCTTGCAGTTGTAGCCGCGAACTTCAGTTCGCGTTTTTTAAAGGCCACTTTTAAATACCGCGGACTGAAGTCCGCGCCTACGGTTAAAAACGCCTTGAATACTGCCCTGGCTTTGAGACGGGGATGAACCCCGTCTTCTTCGTCCCTAAAGAACACCCTCACCCTGCCCTCTACCTCAAAGGGAGAGAGAGGACAAGACGTTAAACAGCCTTAATTATACAATATCAAATATCAATTTTAAATTGTCTTTAAATCGTCTTATAATACTCCTGCAAACTCTTTACTGTCAGCTTCTTCTTTTTCACGGCCTCAATCGCGGTTACAATCGCCTGCGCTCCGGAGAGGGTTGTTGAGTACGGCACATTCATCAGTATCGCGCTGCGCCTTATCTCGTAATCGTCGCTCCGCGGGCCCTTGCCTACCGGCGTATTTATGATTAAATCAATTTTTTTATCTTTAATCAAGTCAATTATGTTCGGCCTTCCCTCGTGCACTTTGAGCACCTTTTCCGCGTTTATCCCCGACATCCTCAGCGCGTTTGCCGTGCCCTCTGTCGCGGTTATCTTAAAACCCAGGTCCTCAAGTTTTTTAGCCACAAAGATCGCGCTCCGCTTGTCCTTATTCTTTACGCTCACAAAGACAGTGCCTCCGAGCGGTATCCTGTTGCCCGCGCTTGCCTGTGCCTTGTAAAAGGCGCGGCCAAAGTCGTCGTCAATGCCCATAACCTCGCCCGTTGATTTCATCTCCGGCCCCAGGACAACATCCACGCCCGCAAGCTTGTTAAACGGAAATACCGCCTCTTTTACGGACGTATGCCTGATGTCGAGGTTTTCCTTCACGCCCAGCTCTTTCAGCGTCTTTCCTGTCATAACCCTTGCCGCCACCTTTACCCACGGTATGCCTGTGGCTTTTGAGACAAACGGGACCGTGCGCGACGCCCTCGGGTTGACCTCAAGCACGTAAACAATGTCGTTTTTTACGGCAAACTGTATGTTCATCAGCCCCTTTACCTTCAGTTCGCGCGCCAGGCTCCTCGTATATTCCTTTATCTTTTTCAGTATATCGCCGCGTATCGTGAAGGGAGGAAGGACACACGCCGAATCCCCTGAGTGTATTCCCGCCTCCTCAATATGCTCCATTATGCCCGCGATAACCGTATCAATGCCGTCTGAGACGCAGTCAACATCAACCTCAACCGCGTCCTCAAGGAACTTGTCGATTAAGACGGGATGTTTTTCCGACACAATAAAGGCCTCGGCTGTGAATTTCTCGAATGTCTCGTCATCATAGACTATTTCCATTGCCCTGCCGCCAAGGACATACGAGGGCCGGACAAGCGCCGGATATCCTATCCCGGCTATAATTTTGCGGGCCTCCTCAATTGAGTATGCCGTGCCGTTCTCGGGCCTGCTGATTCCGAGTTTTGCCAGGATACGGTCAAACTTTTTCCTGTCCTCAGCGAGGTCAATTGACGCGGGCGATGTGCCGAGTATTTTGACCCCGTTTTTTTGCAGGCTCTCCGCGAGCTTGAGCGGCGTCTGTCCGCCGAACTGCACAATAAACCCTGCGTCTCTGCCCTCTTCTTTCGCGATTGCCAGGACATCTTCGGTTGTCAGCGGCTCAAAATAGAGCTTGTCTGACGTGTCGTAATCGGTCGAGACGGTCTCGGGGTTGCAGTTGACCATTGACACCGAATATCCGTCCTCTTTGAGCGTGTACGCGCCGTGCACACAGCAATAGTCAAACTCTATGCCCTGGCCTATGCGGTTCGGCCCGCCGCCCAGTATGACCGCTTTTTTCCCCCTTAGCTTCGGGTTTTCATTTTCCACCTCATAAGTCGAGTAGAGATAGGGCGTTCTCGCCGGATATTCGCCCGCGCACGTATCAGCGTGTTTGTAAACAGGCTCTATTCCGAGTTTCAGCCTTGCGGCCCTTACCTTCTCTTCCTCTGTGCCGGTTATAAAAGAAATCTGTTTGTCGGAGAACCCCTGCTCTTTTGCCCGTTTCAAAAGGTTCTTGCTGCCGGCCCACCCTCTCTTTTTAACCGCTGATTTGGCTGAGCGCAGCTCGCCCTCAAAATCAACAAGCTCTTTCATCTCCCTGATAAACCACCCGTCTATTCCCGAGAGCCCGCTTATCTGCCCGGGCGTCATTCCTTTGAGAAACGCGTAACGCAGGTAAAATACCCTCTCTGAATTGGGCTCCTTCAGTTTTTTTCTGATATCCTCAACGCTCAGCGTTTTGAGGCCGATATCCTTTCCGTCGGCGCCGAATCCGGCGCGCCCAATCTCAAGCGACCTGAGCGCCTTTTGAAATGATTCCTTAAACGTCCTTCCCATTGACATTACCTCGCCTATTGCCTTCATCTGCGGGCCGAGAATGTCCTTTGTCTCGCGGAACTTCTCAAAGGTAAACCGCGATATTTTTGTCACTACATAGTCAACCGCCGGCTCGCTTGAGGCGGGCATTCCGGTCATTGTGCTCATTACCTCGTCAAGCGTGTATCCTACGGCGAGTTTTGTGGCTGCCCTCGCTATCGGGAACCCCGTCGCTTTTGAGGCAAGCGCGGAACTGCGCGACACGCGCGGATTGAGCTCTATCACCATCAGCCTGCCGTTTTCCGGGTTTACCGCGAACTGTATGTTGACGCCTCCGTTCACGCCTATCTCGCGCATAATGTCAATACCCGCTTCCTTTATAAGCCTGCCCTCCCTGGCCGAGAATGTCTGCGCCGGCGCCACGCACATGGAGTCGCCCGTGTGGACGCCCATTGGGTCAATATTCTCAATCGAACATATCAAGATAACATTGTCCTCGCAGTCGCGCATAAGCTCAAGCTCATATTCCTTCCAGCCCATTACCGATTCTTCCAGCAATACCTTGCTCACAGGCGATTCCTTGAGCCCGTATTCGGCCTTTGCGCCGAACTCCGCCATATTGTAAGCCACTGAGCCTCCGGCGCCGCCGAGCGTAAAAGCAGGGCGTATGAATATGGGAAAACGGAGTTTTTTCGCGGCGTCAAGCGCCTCCCTCATATTTGTCACATAAGCGCTCTCAGGCACGTCAAGCCCCAGCTTTTTAATGGCCTGCTTGAACTGCAGCCTGTCCTCTGCCTTTGCTATTGCCTTATAATCGGCGCCTATGAGCTCCACTCCGTATTTTTTCAGAATCCCCTTTTCCGAGAGCACAGCGCCGAGATTCAGCCCGCTCTGCCCCCCCATTGTGGGAAGAAGCGCGTCAGGCCGCTCTTTTGCTATTATCTTTTCCACAAATTCGGGCGTTACCGGCTCAAGATAAGTCGCGTCCGCGTATTCGGGGTCGGTCATGATTGTCGCCGGGTTTGAGTTTATCAGAACAACCTTGTAGCCCTCCTCTTTCAGAGCCTTGCAGGCCTGAGTACCCGAATAATCAAACTCACAAGCCTGCCCTATCACAATAGGCCCCGAGCCTATTATCATTATTTTCTCGAGGTCCGTTCTTTTCGGCATCGTCTTCTCCTTTATTGTTTAAAGTTTCATGTTTTATGTTTCACGTAGCCGCGAACTTCAGTTCGCGCGCCTTTCAAGCACCGCCTTCAAACACCGCAAACTAAAGTTTGCGCCTACGTTTAATACGCTTAAAAACTTCTTAAATACCGCGGACTAAAGTCCGCGCCTACCAGCTTTAAGTTTTCAGTTTTCATCCCTATCTCATATAATCTATAAATTTCCCGAACACATACGGCGCGTCGTGCGCTCCGGGCCTTGCCTGGGGGTAATACTGGACGCCGAAACATTTCAGTTTCGCGGCCTCGATTCCCTCAACTGTCCCGTCATTCAGGTTTATATGGGTTATTGACACGCCGGAATTTTTCGGGAAGGATTTTTTGTCTATGGCGTAGCCGTGGTCCTGGCTCACAACCTCGACAGAGCCTGTGCGAAGGTTTTTCACGGAGTGGTTCGCTCCCCTGTGGCCGGATTTCATCTCATAAACCTTTCCTCCGAGCGCAAGCGCCAGTATCTGGCACCCGAGCCCTATCCCGAGAATGGGCTTTTTGCCCGCAACCTTCCTCACCTCTGCTGCCACGCCTTCCCTCAAAGCAGGGCCTCCGGGGCCGTTTGAAATGAATACGCCGTCAATCCCGCGTTTCAGCAGCTGCTCCGCCTTTGCCTGCGCCGGCATCACAACAGGCCCGCATCCCGCTGAGGCGAGCATGCGCAGGAACGACTCATTAACCCCGCAGTCAATGACCGCAACCCTGAATTTCCCGGGTTTTTTCACAATACGGATATAAGAAGATTCCTTGTTGAAAATTTTGATGAGCTGAAGGGTTTTTGCCGCAGGCCAGGTATATTCCTTTTTAACAGGCGCATCCGCAGCCGGCCGCGCCTTAAAACTTTTAAGCCTCTTAAGAACACCACCCGCGGTTCCCTGCTTTGTCGTAAGAATGCAGTTCATCTCTCCGCGTTTTCTGATATGGCGCAGTACTGCCCTTGTGTCCATGTTTTCCGCCGCCACAACGCGGTTTTTCACGAGATAATCACGCAGGCTTCCTTCCGCGCGCCAGCTTGACGGCGCGGGGCTGAGCCGCTTGAATACAGCCGCGGCAGCGTGTATCCTTCCCGATTCCGCGTCTCCGCTGTTTACGCCGTAAGCGCCGATTTCGGGATATGTAAAGGCTATTACATTGCCCGCTGATGACGGGCTTGAAAGCGCCTCCTGATAACCCGCGGCCGATGTGTTGTAAACACACCTGCCGAATGCCTCTCCCGCGGCGCCGCACGCCCTTCCTTCAAATGTTGTGCCATCCTCCAATACCAGAATTGCCCGTTTCATCCCTTCATCCTCCTCCGACATTTTTCATATGTTTTTGTAGTACTCCTGCACCGGCTTTACCGACATCCCGCCCTTTTTGACCGCCTCAATCGCCGACACGACAGCCTGGGCGCCCGATATGGTTGTCGTAAAGGGCGTGCCCTGTATTATTGCGTTCAGCCTTATTTTGTAATCGTCCGACCTCGGCCCCTTGCCCGCGGGCGTGTTGATGATAAGGCTCACAACACCGCTCTTTATAAGGTCAATTATGTTCGGGGATTTCTCAGCCGCCTTCCTTACCGTATCAGCGCTTATTCCGTATCTTTTAAGCGCTGATGCCGTCCCTTCCGTAGCTATAATTTTAAAACCAAGCTCCTCAAGCTTTTTGACGACAAAGACAATATCCCTCTTGTCCTTGTTTTTGACGCTCACAAATACCGTGCCTGAAAAGGGCAGCTTTTGCCCGGCTGCGAGCTGGGATTTAAAATAGGCGCGGCCGAAGTCAGCGTCTATTCCCATCACTTCTCCCGTTGACTTCATCTCAGGGCCCAAAACAGTATCCGCGCCCGGAAACTTGTTGAAAGGAAATACCGATTCCTTTACAGCAACGTGCGGCAGGTCAAGCACCTCCTTCACTTTAAGCGATTTAAGCGTCCTGCCGGACATCACCGTAGCGGCTATCTTTGCCCACGCGACTCCCGTTGCCTTTGATACAAACGGGATGGTGCGCGAAGCGCGCGGGTTTGCCTCAAGGACGTAAACCACATCGTTCTTAACCGCGAACTGTATGTTCAGCAGCCCCTTTACCTTGAGTTCTATCGCGAGCTGCCTGGTTATGCTTTTAATCTTTTCTATCATGTCGCCCCTGACCGTAATGCACGGCAGGACGCAGGCAGAATCCCCCGAGTGTATTCCCGCCTCCTCTATGTGCTCCATTATCCCGGCTATGACAGCCTCTTTTCCGTCGGATACGCAGTCAACGTCAACCTCAACCGCATCCTCAAGAAACCTGTCAATCAGGACCGAATGTTTTTCAGAGACTATAAAGGCTTCCTTTACAAACTCCTCAAAAGAATCGTCGTCATAGACAATCTCCATTGCCCTTCCGCCAAGGACATAAGACGGCCTCACAAGCAGCGGGTATCCGAGGTTCGCGGCTATTTTTTTCGCCTCTTTAAGGGTGCGCGCGGTGCCGGGCTCGGGATGCGCGATGGAGAGCCTGTCAAGTATTGCCGCGAATTTTTTCCTGTCTTCGGCCAGGTCTATTGACGCGGGCGAAGTCCCCATTATCTTCACCCCCGCCTTATACAGCGGATTCGCGAGCTTAAGCGGCGTCTGTCCGCCGAACTGCACAATAAACCCGGCGTCTTTGCCCTCCTGACCCGCGATATTCAGCGTGTCTTCCGCTGTAAGCGGCTCAAAGTAAAGCTTGTCGGAAGTGTCATAGTCTGTCGAGACCGTCTCGGGGTTGCAGTTGACCATTGATACCTCATACCCCTCCTCCCTGAGCGCGAATACAGAGTGGACGCAGCAGTAATCAAATTCAATTCCCTGGCCTATGCGGTTCGGCCCGCTGCCGAGTATTACGGCCTTCTTCTTTTTCGAGACCGGATTTTCATTCTCGCTGTCATAAGACGAATAGAGATAAGGCGTGTATGCCTTGAATTCCGCGGCGCAGGTGTCAACAGCCTTGTAAACAGGCTTAATCCCGGCTTTTTCCCGCTCCCTCCGCACCTGCATCTCATCTTTTTTAAGAAGAAACCCGAGCTGCCGGTCGGAAAAACCGTATTCCTTTGCCTTCCTGAGAAGAGCCTTGAACGCGCCGGGTTTTTTGGCGCGGGAAGCGGCAAAGCGCCTTATCCCGGCCTCGCACTCAATTAAATCCGTAAAATTTTTCAGGAACCACGGGTCAATCCCCGTAATTTTATAGACGTCCTCAACAGAGACGCCCCTGCGTAGAGCCTCCCGGACAAGAAAAATTCTTCCGGACGAAGCGGTTCGTATCTTTTCCTTCAGTTCCCTGAGCGTAAAACCGCCTGCTATCCCTTCCTTTCCGTCAGCGCCAAACCCCGCGCGGCCCGTCTCAAGCGAGCGCATTGCCTTTTGAAAGGACTCCTTAAATGTCCTGCCTATGGCCATAACCTCGCCTATTGATTTCATCTGGGTTCCCAGCTCATCTTTTGTCTCGCGGAATTTCTCAAAGGTAAACCGCGGAGCCTTGACAACCACATAATCGAGCGCGGGCTCAAATAACGCGGGCGTATATTTTGTAATGTCGTTCGGTATCTCGTCAAGGGTGTAACCCACGGCAAGCTTTGCCGCAATCTTGGCTATGGGAAAGCCGGTGGCCTTTGATGCAAGGGCCGAGCTGCGCGACACGCGCGGGTTCATTTCTATTACAACGAGCCGTCCGTCCTTCGGGTTTACGCCGAACTGAATGTTTGAGCCGCCCGTGTCAACGCCTATCTCCCTGATAATCGCGAGAGAAGCGTCGCGCATTATCTGGTATTCCCTGTCTGTCAGCGTCTGCGCCGGCGCGACGGTTATGGAGTCGCCCGTGTGGATTCCCATCGGGTCTATGTTCTCAATCGAGCATATTATGACGACATTGTCCTTTTTATCCTTCATGACCTCAAGCTCATATTCTTTCCAGCCTATTATGGACTCCTCAAGAAGCGCCTTTCCCACGGGCGAGTCCTTCATGCCGCGCATAGCCTTTTCCTTAAACTCCCTCATATTATACGCGATTGAACTGCCGCTCCCGCCGAGCGTAAAAACGGGCCTTATTATCACGGGAAAGCCGGTCTTTTTCGCGGCAGCGAACGCCTGTTTCATATTTGACACATAGGCGCTTTTGGGCACATCAAGCCCGATTTTAATCATCGCGTCCTTGAAGAGCTGCCTGTCCTCCGCCTTTTTAATCGCCTTTATGTCCGCGCCGATGAGCTCAACCCCGTATTTCATGTCAAGCCCGCGCTCGACAAACTGCACCGCGAGGTTAAGCGCTGTCTGTCCGCCCACAGTCGGAAGTATGGCGCAGGGCCTCTCCTTTTCAACAATCTTTTCAAGAATCTCAACAGTCAGGGGCTCAATATAAGTTGCGTCCGCGAACTCGGGGTCTGTCATGATTGTCGCAGGGTTTGAATTCACAAGCGCGACCTTATACCCATCTTCCTTCAGCGCCTTGCAAGCCTGTGTCCCCGAATAATCAAACTCACAAGCCTGCCCTATTACAATCGGCCCTGAGCCTATTATAAGAATCTTCTTAATGTCTCTGCGTTTCGGCATTGCGGCTCCTTTCAAGTTTCATGTTTCATGTTAAGTGCAAGTTTCAAGTTTCAGGTTTCATGTTAACTTCAAAATTGCAAATTCAAAATTTAAACTGCCTTATTTTCTACTCCTTCATTTCCTCAACAAACCTGTTAAAAATATACTTCGCGTCATGCGGGCCGGCGGCTGCTTCGGGGTGGTGCTGTATTGAAAACGCGCGCAGCCGCTTTACTTCTATGCCCTCATTTGTGCCGTCGTTCAGGTTTGTGTGCGTTATCAGGACCTTGTGCTTCGATTTCTTCAGGGACCTGACATCCACGGCATAGCCGTGGTTCTGGACGGTTATGTCAATCTTTTTGGTCCTGTGGTCAATCACAGGATGATTTGCCCCCCTGTGCCCGAATTTAAGCTTGTATGTTTTTCCGCCGAGCGCCTGCGCCAGGAGCTGGTGCCCGAAACATATGCCGAAAACAGGTTTCTTTCCAAGCAGTTTTTTTATCTCAGCGACAAGATAAGGGACAGCGGACGGGTCTCCGGGGCCGTTTGAGATAAATACGCCGTCACAGCCGCTTTTAAGCAGTTCTTCGGCCTTCACTGTTATTGGATATACGGTAACACTGCAGTTTAAAGATACAAGGATTCTCAGTATGTTCCTTTTGATGCCGCAGTCAATAGCCGCGACCTTGAGCCGCTTTGTGTTTGCCGCAGGATACAGATAGATTCCCTCATTTTTGAGTATGTTCAGGGGCTTGAGCCCGGCATTCCATTTATACGCGGCTTTTGCCGATACTCCGGCGGCCAGGTCAATTCCGTTTATTGAGGGCGACTGCCTCACTTTTTTAAGCAGGGATTTCCTGTCCAAATCAATTGCGGAAAGTATTGATTTCTGCGCGCCCTTATCCCTGATGCGGCGGGTCAATGCCCTTGTGTCTATGCCTTCAATTGCGGGTATCCTGTTTTTCACAAGATAATCCCTGAGGCTCATGACGCCGCGCCAGCTGCTTGTTATGGAGCTCATCTCCTTTACCACAAGCCCTTCGGCCCGCACTGCCGATGACTCCGCGTCATCAGGATTTACGCCGTAGTTGCCGATCTGAGGGCAGGTCATGGTGACTATCTGCCCCTTATACGACGGGTCAGTAAGAATCTCCTGGTATCCTGTCATGGATGTGTTAAATACAATCTCACCGAAGGCCTCTGTTTTCGCGCCCGCGGACAAGCCCTCAAAAAACGTTCCGTCCTCAAGCATCAGTATTGCTTTTTCCATGTTTAACTCCGTGATTAATTTAAACAACAAGTTTTCAGCACTCGTAGCCGCGAACTTCAGTTCGCGCGCCTTTCAATACCGTCACACTCAAATGCCGCGGACTGAAGTCCGCGCCTACGTTAAAACCAAAACAACCGCTTCCTGCCTTTGTAGCCGCGAACTTCAG
>Ga0129302_1002036_pt1 | contig 14700 bp, 6 predicted proteins | sample BlaSprsedimmetaG_FD_94476 | JGI IMG/M metagenome (GOLD analysis project Ga0129302, IMG submission 94476) | Hot spring sediment bacterial and archeal communities from California, USA to study Microbial Dark Matter (Phase II) - Blank Spring... | ecosystem: Environmental > Aquatic > Thermal springs... | reverse complement strand
GAGCACATGTAGAGATAATCGCGGGCGACGGCGACACCAGGTAAGGTGGATGCGAACTCGGCCACTCGCTCCACGTCCACGGTGGCGGAGATATTCACGCCACAATGGCAGATGTACACGCCAATTCGAGGTTGTTCTTCCATCACTACCCCTCACCCAAAGCCTGATTGACCAACTCCATGATGTCCATCACCCGCAGCGTCCGGCCGTCGTTTTGTTCGGGATCGTCCAGCTTCTGTACCTTGACCGCATCCTCCAGCGTCAGCAAGCAGAAGGGACAGGCCACGGCCAAAATATCGGCCCCGGTCTCGGCGGCCTCATGCACCCGCTGGAAGGCCAACCGCTCCTCCAGGTTCGTCCCCTCGGCCCACATGCGCCCGCCGCCGCCCTCGCAGCACAGGCTCCGCTCGCGGCTCCGGTCCATCTCCACCAATTCGACGCCGGGGATGGCCTTGAGTATAGCGCGGGGCTCGTCGTAGACGTGATTCTGCTTGCCCAGGAAGCACGGGTCGTGATAGGTCACCTTCACCGGGCAACCATCCACGGTGACCTCGTTGGGCAGCGCCAACCGCCCCTCCGCGATCAATCGGGCCACCAACTGCGTGTAGTGCCAGACCTCCATCGATTGTCCGTCGGCCACGTCCAGGCCATACTCGTTTTTGAAGGTGTTGAAACAGTGCGGCGACGTCGTCACCATCCGCTTCGCCCCCGTGCTGCGGAAGATCTCGCTGTTCTCCTCGACCAACATCTCGAACAGCCCCACCTCCCCCAGGCGCCGGATCTCGTTGCCGCAACAACTTTCCTCGGTGTCCAGGGTGCCGAAATTGAGCCCGGCGGTCGCGAACGCCCTCACCAACGCCCGGGTGACCGGTTGCGCGCGCATGTCGTAGGACGGCGTGCAGCCCACGTAGTAAAGCCACTCGCACGGATCGCTATCCGCCGCCGCCAGCGCATTCTTGGCCGGCGCCCCATCCGCCCAGGCCGCGCGATCCTCCCGCGCCATACCGGAGGGATTGCCCTGGCGGAAAGTGCCCATCAGCGCGGCCCCGATGGTCTCCGGAATGCGCCCGCTCTCCACCAACTCGCCCCGCAGCGCGATGATCAACTCGGCCGGTTGTACGTCCTTGGGACACCGCTCGACGCAGGTGAAACAACTGGTGCAGTCCCACAACTCTTCGTGGGCCTCGACCTTCATCTCCGGTTTCACCAGCATCCGGTAGATCATGTTGCGGACGTTCAGTACCGTCTTGCGGGCCACCGGGCAACCGCCGGTGCATTTGCCACATTGGATGCACCCGAAGAGCTCCAGGCTTTCCGTCATCGTTTTCGTTTTCAACGCCATCTCATTCCTCCACTCTTTACGCCGACGCCGCTTCAGTCGCTGCGCTTCCTTCGCTTCCTTCACTCAAGGCTGAAGGCTGCCGGTCAGCACGGGGTGTGTTTCATTTCATTTGAGAACTATACTGGCACGGTCGGGAGACCGGCCAGAGCGCCATTTTTGCCCGCTGGGGCCGGTCTCCTGACCGTGCCCCAAAGCATTTGAAACACACCCGTCAGCACACCGCCGGGCCAACACTTTCAAAGCCGAGGCCGCCGCCGCCTTCGCCTGTCCCACCGTGTCCGGGATGTCCTTGGGACTCTGGCAACAGCCGGCCATGAAGACGCCATCCAGGTTCGTATCGACGGGGCGCAGCTTGGCGTGAGCCTCCTGGAAAAACCCATCGGGGGAACAGGCCAGCGGTTCCCCGTCCAGGGGCGCGAACAGTGACGCCGTTTCCGCCGTGTCGGTCCGGGGGACGATGGCCGTCGCCAGGACCACCAGGTCCGCCTCGACCTCGACCGGCTCACCCAGCATCGTATCCTCGGCCAACACGAGCAGTTTATCTCCCTGGCGATAGACCTCCGACGGTTCCCCGCGCCGGTAGAGCACGCGCTCGTGCTTCACCCGGTCGTAAAATTCCTCGTACCCCTTGCCGAAGGCCCGCACGTCCATGTAAAACACCGTGATGTTGGCATCAGGGATTTTATCCCGCACCAGGTGGGCGTGTTTCGCCGTGTACATGCAGCAAACGCGCGAGCAGTAGGGCACGCCTGTGTGAGGATCGCGAGAACCGACGCACTTGATGAACACCACGTCCTGCGGCTCCTTGCCGTCGACGAGGATCTTCCCCTTCGTCGGCCCCGAGGCGGACGACAAGCGCTCGAACTCGATCCCCGTCATCACCTCCGGGTAGACGCCGTAGCCAAACTCCGGCTTGAGCGCGGGCGCCATCAGGTCGAAGCCGGTGGCGACGATAATGGCCTCCACCGCCAGGTCCACGAACGTCTCCTCCTGCTCGAAATCGATCGCCCCGGCCGGGCAGGCGTCCTTGCACTTGAAGGTCTTGCCGCACGTGCCCCGCGTCAGGTAAAGGCAGGCGTCCGGATCGATCGTGTACTTGAGCGGCACCGCCTGCGGGAACGGGACGTAGATGGACGAACGTTGGGAGATACCCTCGTCAAAATCACTGTCGATACGGCCCTTCATCCGGCACGCCTCGGCGCACGAGCCGCACCCCGTGCACGTCTCCACGTCCACGTAACGCGGCTTCTGCCGCACCCGCACGCGGAACGACTCGCCTCCATTCTCCTGCTCGACACCATCCACCTCGGCATAGGTCATCAACTCGATGTTCGGATGGCGCCCGACGTCCACCATCTTCGGCGTCAGGATACAGGACGAGCAATCCAACGTCGGGAAGGTTTTATCCAATTGGGCCATGCGCCCCCCGATAGAGGGCTCCCTCTCGACCAGGTAGACGGGGAAACCGGCATCGGCGATATCCAGCGCCGCCTGAATCCCGGCGATCCCTCCTCCGATGACGAGAGCAGCTGGTCTATCTTGAAGCATAGCTTTCATCCCTTTCCAACCACAAACACGTTAAAGGATAATGTCCAATCCCCATACCTCACCCATATCCGTAATGGATGGATCGTCGTAACGTTCCAAGGTCGCCAACCACTCCGGCATCTCCTCTTTGATCTCCTCTTTGAGCATATCCAGGTCATCCTCCTATCCCACCGTGACCACGTCCAGCATCCGGTGGATCTGTGTCATTTCAAAACCCTTCTGCTGGCTGGCCTTGTTCGGGCAGACGGAGACACACGCCCCGCAGCCCTGGCACAGCACGTCGATCACCTGCACGTACTCCCGCGTGGTCCCACCCTGCACTTCCAGTGGCAGCGGCAGCGGGGGCGTCTCCAGCACGACCCGTGCGTCGTAGGGGCAGACCTCGATGCACTGCCCGCAATTGGAACACAGCAGCGGATCGACCCGGGCCGTGATGGGCGTCGCCTCCAGCTCCACCTTCGAAAGCAACGTGACTGCCCGCATCGCCGCCCCCTCCGCCTGGGCGATGGTCTCATCCAGGAAGCGCGGCGAGTGCGCCATACCACACAGGTAGACCCCGTCGGCCGCGAAGTCCAACGGTCTCAGCTTGACGTGGGCCTCCAGGAAGAAGCCATCCTCGTTCAGCGGCACCTTGAGCAACTTCGCCAGCGCGTCGTTGTCCGCCCGGGGCTCGATCCCGGCACTGAGGACCACCAGCCCGGCGTCCAGCGTGAAGCGCTCGCCCTCCGGCTGCACCACCACGTCGACGGCCAATCCGTCCTCACAGCTCCGTACCTCGGGCTTCTCGTCCGCATCATACTGTAGGAAGACGACGCCCGCCTGCCGGGCCTCATGATAGTACTGCTCCTTGAAGCCAAACGTCCGGATATCCCGATAGAGGATATAGACGTCGGTCTCCGGGCTCCGCTCCTTGATCGTCAGCGCGTTCTTGATCGCCTCGGTGCAGCAGATGCGGGAGCAGTAGGGATGTTCGTCGTCGCGGGAGCCGACGCATTGGATCATCACCACGCTGCCCGGTATATTGGTAGATTGGTATATTGGTAAACCGGTAGACTGGTGTATTGGTAGATCGGTAGACTGGTGTATTGGTAGATCGGTAGACTGGTGTATTGGTAGATCGGGTGATTGGGCCAGCGTCTGTTCCAGTTCGCGCTGGGTGATGATGCGTTCGTCCTCGCCGTACCGGTATTCCTGGGGCGTGATCTCCTGTGCGCCGGTCGCCACGACGATGGCGCCGTGCTCGATCTCTTGAGCGTGACCGTTGCCCTCGCCACCAACCTTCCGAATCAAGGTCCGGTACTGGCCCACGTACCCGCTGACGTCCACGATCTCCGTGCCGGTGCGCACCGAGATGCGTGGATCGGCCGAGACGGCGTCGATCGTCTGCTGCAGGAGCACCTGCGGATCGGCGCCATCGGGCAGCGGCGTGTAGATGTGCTGCAGGTTGCCGCCCAGCGTCTCCTCCCGCTCGACCAACGTCACCCCGAAGCCCTGCCGGGCGATGGAGAGGGCCGCCGTCAAGCCCGCCACCCCCCCGCCAACGAGCACGGCGTGGTGATTGACCTCGAAGGTCCGGTGGGGGATCGGCTGCAAATTGCGCGCCTTCGCCACCGCCATCTTGGTCAATTCCTTCGCCTTCTCCGTCGCCACCTGGGGATCGGCCCGGTGCACCCAGGAGACCTGCTCCCGGATGTTGGTCATCTGGAACAGGTGCCGGTTCAGGCCCGCGCTCCGGAGCGTCTCCTGGAACAGCGGCTCGTGGGTGCGCGGCGTGCACGAGGCCACCACCACCCGGTTCAGGTCGTGGGCCTCGATCTGCTCCCGGATCCGCTCCTGGGTATCCTGGGAACAGGTGTAGAGATTGTGATCGGTATACACCACGTCGGGCAAGCGAGAGATGTACTCGGCCACCTCCGGCACGTCGACCACGCCGCCGATGTTGATCCCGCAATGGCAGACGAAGACGCCCACCCGGGGCGCTTCCTCGCTCACGTCCCGCTCCGGCGGATAGGCGATCTCCTCCACCATCGAGCCGCGCCCTGACGCCAGCAACGCCGACGCCTGGGCCGCCGCGCAAGAGGCCTCAATCACCGTCTCCGGGATGTCCTTGGGCTCGCTGAACGGCCCCGCGACGAAGATGCCACCGGCCAAAGAGCCGCTGGGCCGCACCGTCTGGGCGGGCAGGTAGGTCGGCGTGCGCGCGAACCCGTATTCGTTCAACGCGATACCCAACCGGTCCGCCAGCTCCCGCGAGCCCGCCGGCGGGCGCAAGCCCACCGAGAGCACCACCAGGTCGAATGTCTCCTCGACGTTATCCCCATCGTCGGTGGCGTACCGCACCCGCAGGTCGCCCGTCCCCGGCACCTCGGTGACCGTGGAGACCATGCTCCGCACAAAGCGCACGCCGTACTCATCCTCGGCCCGGTTGATGTAGCGCTCGAAGCCCTTGCCGAAGGAACGCACGTCCATGTAGAAAATGCTCGGCTCGACGTTGGGATCGTGCTCCCTGGCGATCACGGCCTCCTTGGTCGCGTACATACAGCAGACGGCCGAGCAATACCCCTGCTCGCAGGCCGGGTCGCGGGAGCCCACGCACTGGATGAAGGCCACCTTGCGCGGGTGCGCGCCGTCGGAGGGACGCTGTACCTCGCCGCCCCACGGCCCCGAGGCCGAGAGCATACGCTCGAACTCGATACTGGTGACCACGTTGTCCAGCCGCCCGTAGCCAAACTCGGGCCGGATGTCGCCTTCGACCGTGTCCAGGCCCGGTGTCAGGATGACGGCGCCCACCTGGAGGTCGATCAATTCCTCACCCATCTCGTGATCGATGCAGTCCTTCTGGCAGGCGTAGACGCACTGCAAGCACTCGGAACACACGCCGCAGGCCAGGCACCGCGCCGCCTCGGCCCGCGCCTGTTCCTCGGTGTAGCCGCCCATCACCTCGCCGAAGGTCGAGAGACGCGCTTCCATCGGCAACGTCTCCAGCGGCACCCGAGATTGGGATGATGCGTCGCCCTGGGCCATACGGGCAGTGACTTCTTCTGGGGAAAGGTCGACGACTTGGTCCTCCTGCAGTCCCTCCTGCTCGGTCGTGGAGGGAAGAGTGCCTTCTTGCAGGTAGGTGTGGATCGAGTCGGCCGCCCGGTGACCGTCCGCCACGGCGTCGATGACGAAGGCGGTGCCGGTGACGGCGTCGCCCGCCGCGAAGACGCCGGGCCGGCTGGCAGCACACGTCGCCTCGTCGGTCGCGACGGTGCGCCACTTGGTCACCTCGACCGCTGTCTCTTCAGAGATGAAGTCTAACCCGGCCTGCTGGCCCACCGAGAAAATCACGTTGTCGCAGGGCACGAAGAACTCCGAACCCTCGACCGGCACCGGCCGGCGGCGCCCCGATTCGTCGGGGGGGCCCTGCTCGGTGCGCACCAGCTTGAGACCCTTCATCCGCCCGTCCTCGCCCACCACCTCGATGGGGTTGGTCTGCCAATGGAAGACGACGCCCTCCTCCTGGGCGTGGTGCAATTCCTCGCGATCGGCCGTCGCCTCCTCGGGCGTGCGGCGATAGAAGACGCGCACCTCGGAGCCCATCCGCACGGCAGTCCGCGCCACGTCCATCGCCACGTCTCCGGCCCCGATGACGGCCACTTTCTCCCCCAATTCCGGGGCGCTATGGTCATCGTCACACTGCGAGAGCCGCACGTCGCGCAGGAAGGTCGTGTTGATCATCACGCCGTCCAGGTCGGCCCCCGGGATGGGCAGGCATATCCCCTCGTGGGCGCCCACAGCGACGAGCACCGCCTCGAACCCCTGGTCGAAGAGCGCGTCCAGGTCATCCACGCGGGCGTTCAGGTGCAAATCCACACCCAGGTCGACGATGTCCTGCACCTCCCGGTCGATGACGTCGGACGGCAACCGGTACTCGGGCACGCCCACCCGGAGCATGCCCCCGGCCACGGGCAGCGCCTCGAACACGTCCACGCCGTAGCCCATCCGGCACAGGTCCTGGGCCGCCGTGAGCCCGCAAGGGCCCGCGCCAATAACGGCTACCCGCTGCTCGTATCTGCGTTCGGCCGGTTCCGGCGCCACGCGCGGCTGGGCGTAGACCGTGTCGGTGACAAAGCGCTTGAGCGCCCGGATGTTGACCGGCTCGTCCCACTTGCCCCGGCTGCACGCCTCCTCGCAGCGGCGATTGCAAATACGCCCGCAGATCGCCGGGAAGGGATTGTCCTCCTTGATGACGCGCATCGCGTCCTCGTAGCGGCCCTCGTTGATCAGGGCGATGTAGCCCTGGGCCCGCTGACCGGCGGGGCAGGCGTCGCGACAGGGCGCCGTCCCTTGCTTCTCGATGACGTAGGCGTTGGGGATCGCCTGCGGATAGAGCCTGTAGATCGCCCGCCGCCCGGAAAGGCCCACGTTGAACTGGTCGGGCCGGTGGATGGGGCAGACGTCGGCGCAGTCGCCGCAGCCGGTGCACTCGTCCACGTTCACGTAGCGCGGATGCTGGCGCACGCGCACCGTGAAATTCCCCGGCTCCCCGTCGATGGTGTCCAGTTCGGCGTAGGTCATCACCTCGATGTTGCGGTGCCGACCGCACTCGACCAACTTGGGCGCCAGGATGCACATCGCGCAATCGTTGGTCGGGAACGTCTTATCCAGTTGCGCCATCACGCCGCCAATGGCAGGGCTTTTATCCAATAAATAGACCTTCAGCCCGGCCTCGGCCAGGTCGAGCGACGCCTGCATGCCGCCGATGCCCGCCCCGACGACGAGTACCGCGCCCACGCTATCTCCATGACCATCATTCCCATCAAGCAGCGATTGTTCCATTGTTTTATCTGTCAAGACCTCGTCCCCTTGCTCTGTTAACTCATCGATCATGCCATGACCTCGTCCAACATCTCGTACATCTGTATGGGCTCGAATCCTTTTTGATAACAGGCCTTGTTCGGGCAACTGACGATACACGCGCCACAACCCTGGCACAGCACGTCGATCACCTCGGCGTAGTGCATCCCGGGCTCCAGTATGCGCGCGCCATAAGGGCACACCTCGACGCACGACCCGCAGGCCGCGCAGAGTTCGGGATCGACGGTGGCGACGATAGACGTGGCCTCCAACTCGTCCCGGGCCAATAACCGGACCGCCTGCACCGCCGCGCCCTGCGCCTGGGCGATGGTCTCATCCAGAAAACGCGGCGAGTGGGCCAGCCCGCACAGGTACACCCCATCGGCGGCGAACTCCAGCGGTCTGAGCTTCACGTGGGCCTCCAGGAAGAACCTGTCCTCGTTCAAGGGTACCTTGAGCAGTTGCGCCAACGGCTCGTTATCGGCGTTCGGCTCGATCCCGGCGCTGAGGACCACCAGCCCGGCATCCAGCGTGAAGCGCTCGCCCTCCGGCTGTACCACCACATCGACTGCCAACCCATCCTCGCCGCTCCGCACCTCGGGCTTCTCGTCTGCATCGTACTGGAGGAAGACGACGCCCGAGCGCCGGGCCTCGCGATAGTAGCGCTCCTTGAACCCAAAGGTCCGGATGTCCCGGTAGAGGACGTAGACGTCGGTCTCCGGACTCCGCTCTTTGATCGTCAGCGCGTTCTTGATCGCCTCGGTGCAGCAGATGCGGGAGCAGTAGGGGTGTTCGTCGTCGCGGGAACCGACGCATTGGATCATCACGACGCTGGTTGGTTTATCGGTAGATTGGGATATTGGTATATTGCTAGATTGGTGTATTGGTAAATCGGTGGGCTGGGTCAGCATCTGTTCCAACTCGCGCTGGGTGACGACGCGTTCGTCCTCGCTGTAGCGGTATTCCCGGGGCGTGATCTCCTGCGCGCCGGTCGCCACGACGATGACGCCGTGATGGATCTCCTCCTGGCTGCCGTCGGCCAACCGAAGCATCGTGCTGTACTGGCCCAGGTACCCGCCGATGTCGGTCACCTCGGCCTCGGTCCGCACCGAGATGCGCGGGTTGTCCCGCACAGACTCAATTGTCTGCTGCAGGAGTACCTGCGGATCGGCGCCATCGGGCAGCGGGGTGTAGATGTGCTGCAAGTTGCCGCCCAGTTCCGCCTCCCGCTCGATCAACGTCACCCGGAAACCCTGCTCGGCGATGGACAGGGCCGCCGTCATACCGCCCAGCCCGCCCCCGATGACCAATGCCTCATGGCTGACCTCGAAGGTCGAGCGGTCGATGGCGTGCAAGCGGCGCGCCTTGGCGACCGCCATGCGGACCAGGTCCTTGGCCTTATCCGTCGCCCGCTGGGGATCGTTGCGATGCACCCAGGAATCCTGCTCCCGGATGTTGGTCATCTGGAACAGGTGCGGATTCAGCCCAGCCGCACGCAGCGTCTCCTGGAACAACGGCTCGTGGGTGCGGGGCGTGCAAGAGGCCACCACGACGCGATTCAGATCGTGCTCGATGATCTGCTCCCGGATGCGCTCCTGCGTGTCCTGGGAACAAGTATAGAGATTACGTTCGACGTACGCCACGTCTCGCAGGCCGGCGACGTACTCGACCACCTCGGGTACGTCCACCACCGAGCCGATGTTGATCCCGCAATGGCAGACGAAGACGCCCACCCGGGGCCACTCGTCGCTCACGTCCCGCTCCTCTGGCCATTCCGGCTCCACCGTCATCGTGTGCCGCGCCGACGCCAGCAACGCTGACGCCTGGGCCGCCACGCAGGAGGCCTCGATCACCGTCTCGGGGATGTCCTTGGGCTCGCTAAACGCGCCGGCGACGAAGATGCCCGGTCGCGTCGTCTGGCCCGGTCGATAGGCCGCCGGTTCGGCGAACCCATAGGCGTTCAACTGCACCCCCAGCCGTTCCGCCAGTTCTCGCGTCCCCGCCGGCGGGCACAACCCGACGGAAAGGACGAGCATGTCGAACACTTCCTCGACGTTCTTCCCATCGTCGGTGGCGTAGCGCACCCGCACGTCGCCGGTCCCGGGCACCTCGGTGACCGTGGAGACCATGCTGCGCACGAAGCGCACGCCGTACTCATCCTTGGCCCGGTTGATGTAGCGCTCGAAGCCCTTGCCGAAGGAGCGCACGTCCATGTAGAAGATCGACGCCTCGACGTTGGGATCGTGCTCCTGGGCGATCAACGCCTCCTTGGTCGCGTACATACAACAGACGGCCGAACAATAGCCCTGGTCACAGGCCAGGTCACGGGAGCCGACGCACTGGATAAAGGCGATCCGGTGCGGATGCCGCCCGTCGGAGGGGCGCTGCACCACCCCACCCCACGGTCCGGAGGCCGAGAGCATGCGCTCGAACTCGATGCTGGTCACCACGTTGTCCACCCGCCCATAGCCGAACTCGGGCCGGATGTCGCCCGGCACCGTCTCCAGCCCCGGCACCAGCACGACGGCGCCGATATTCAAATCGATCACCTCGTCCTGCATATCGTGGTCGATGCAGAGCTTCTGGCAGGCGTAGACGCACTGGAGACACTCGGAGCAGATGCCACAGGTCAGGCAGCGGGCCGCCTCCGCCTGGGCCTCTTCCACGGTAAAGGTCGGGTAGACCTCGCGGAAGCGCCGGCCGTCGCCGGCCGGTTGCAATCGCTCCTCGACCGGGAGCTTCGCCACCTCGTGACGCGCCTCAGCCGCCGCCTCGCCCCGGGCCACCTTCGACCGGGCCTCCTCCTCGGTCAGCTCGGCGACTTCGAGCTCGGGCTCCGGTTCCGGCAAATCTTCACCGCGTAGATAGGCGTCGATGGACCGGGCGGCCCTGTGACCTGCGGCGATGGCGTCCACCACGAAGCGTGTGCCCGTCATCACGTCACCGCCGGCGAAGAGCCCCGGCACGCCGGTCGCCAACGTCACGTCGTCGGCCGCCGCCCAGCGCCCGCGTATCTTCGCCTCGTCGGGCAAGCAGGCCACGTCAGGCCGCTGCCCGATGGCGAAGATCACCACGTCGGCCTCGATGATTGTCTCGGTCCCCGGTATTTCGTCGAAATCGGGCCGTCCATCGACGAAGCCCCGGAAGTCGATCTCCACGCACCGCAACCCACGCACGTGCCCATCAGTCGCTTCAACTTCCTTGAACGTGCGCGAGGGGAAAAGTTCGATCCCTTCCTCGACGGCGTCTTGAATCTCCCACTCGTGGGCCGGCATGGTCTCGCGGCTCTCCAGGCACGTCATCCCCACCCACTCGGCGCCCAGGCGCACCGCCGTCATCGCCGCGTCCACCGCGACGTTGCCACCGCCAAGCACCAGGACCCGCTTCCCTTCCACGTTTTCCGTCGGCTGATCCTCCAGCGCCACCTGGCGCAGGAAATCGGTCGCCACCGTCACCTCGGGCAGATCCACGCCGGGGATCGGGATGAGCACGCCCTCGTGGGCGCCGACGGCGACGAAGACGGCGTCGTAGGGCTCCCCGCCGTTGGCGTCACCCGCCAACAGCGCCGCCGCGTCGTCCACCCGGTGCTTGAGTTTCAACTCGACCCCCAGGTCCACGATCTGGTCGATCTCCTGCTGCACCAGGTCGTAGGGCATACGGTAGGCGGGGATACCGACGCGCATCATCCCGCCGGCGACGGGCAGCGCCTCGAAGACGGTCACGGCGTGGCCCAGTTTCACCAGGTCCTGGGCGCAGGTCAGGCCCGCCGGTCCGCCGCCGACGATGGCCACCCGCTGGCCTGAGAAAGCGACCTGGGCCTCCGCGTCGGCCTCCACGGCCGTTTTGGTCATGACTTCGGCGATCTCTTCCGGATGATCCAGCGCCCAATCGGCGACGAAGCGCTTCAGGCGCATGATGCTGACCGGTTCGTCCACCTTGCCCCGGGAGCATTCGTCCTCGCACTTGTGATTGCAGACGCGCCCACAAATCGAGGGGAAAGGATTGTCCTCCCGGATGGTGCGGTAGGCGTCGGCGAAGCGCCCCTCGCGGATCAAGGCCACGTAGCCCTGCGCCCGCTGGTGGATGGGACAGGCGTCGCGGCACGGCGCCCGTCCCGCCTTCTCGATCACAAAGGCGTTGGGAATCGCCTGGGGGTAGAGCTTGTAGGCCGCCCGGCGTTCCGAAAGATCGACGTTGAAGGCATCGGGCCGGACGATGGGGCAGACCTCGGCACAGTCGCCGCAGCCCGTGCACTCGTCCACGTTCACATAACGGGCGCGCTGGCGCACGTGGGCCGTGAAGTTGCCCGCCTCCCCCTCGACGTCCTCCAGTTCGGCGTAGGTCATCACCTTGATATTGAGGTGCCGGCCGCACTCCACCAGCTTGGGCGAGAGGATGCACATCGCGCAATCATTGGTGGGAAACGTCTTATCCAACTGCGCCATCGTCCCACCGATGGCCGGGCTCTTATCCAGCAGGTAAACTTTGAATCCGGCTTCGGCCAGATCGAGGGACGCCTGCATGCCGCCAATACCGGCACCGAGCACCAACACGGAACCGGTGGGATGATCACTCAACTGTCCGGCCGCATCCGCGTTTACCATCACCTTGGCATTATCTGACATCTATTCACCAATCCTTCACTTCCGCCATCAACGTATCCTAGAACTCGCCCGAGCGATCGACCAGGCGTAGCACCAGGATCGCCATATCCAGCGCCTCGCCCTCGCTGGTGACGAAGTAATCGCGCAACGTCACCTCGTGCTGGAACCCTATATCCTGGACCGCCTTGATCACCCGGTATTGATTCGTCACCACTTCGATGTACAGCTGTTGCAGGCCCAGGCGACGCGCAACATCGATCAGGCTGGCCAACATCAACGTGCCGATACCGCGCCCGCGATACTGTCGATCCAGGAAAATGCGCACCCAGGCCAGGTGGCGGTGATAGCGCTTACGGAAGTGAAGGGTGGCGTCACCGATAATTTTGTCATCCACAACCGCGATCAATGGGTAGACCCGCTTCAAATCCAGGTGGTCCACCCAGCTCTCGACGATGGATGGATCGCCCGCATCGTCGCGGAAGTATTCTAAATCTTCCCTGGACGCCCGAGCGAAGAGGTCGACCAATCCCTCTTTATCTTCCTTGCTCTTGCTCAATGGGCGCAACAACAGCCGCGAACCATCGGCCAGCGTCTTGACCTTTCGATAACGGACCAGCTGTTCCCATAACTGCTCCCGGTCTTCAACTTGTGTCATTTCCATCCTCCTCCCCGAATCACCCCACACCTACGCCTGCGAATCCTGGGCCTGCTCCATCGCCTTCAACACCAACTCCGCGACGTCCATCACGCGAATGCGGGCGCGGCGGGCTTCCTTATGATGGCGAACTGCCTCCGTCAGCGTTCGCTCGCACTGTTGGCATGCCGAGATGATCGCCTGGGCCTCTACCTCGCACGCTCGATCCACCCGGCGACTCGAGACCTCGGAACCGACGTCAGGATCGAAACTCTCCAGGTTGCCGCCGCCGCCGCAGCACTCGGAGATCCCACCCGAGGTGCTCATCTCTACCAGCTTGACGCCGGGGATACGCTGCAACACCCGGCGGGGCGCTTCGAAGACGCCGCTCTTGCGGCCCAGGTCACAGGGATCGTGGAACGTCACCGTCATATCCAACTCGCCCAGTTCGAGGGCCCCCTGCTCGACCAAATCGTCGATGAGTTCGGTCGCGTGCAGAACTTCCAGCCCGATGTCCTCTTCCAGGACCTCGGGATAGACGTGTTTCCACATGTGATAACACGAAGGGCAGGCGAAGACCACCCGGGACGCGCCCAGCGCCTTGGTCTGCTCGACGTTGTGGCGGATCAGTTCCCTGGCCTGTTCCAATCGCCCCATCGAGAGCAACGGGTAGCCACAGCACCACTCCTGCCCGCCCAACGTCGTGAACTCGGCCCCGGTTGCCTCGGTACCCTTGGTCAAGATCGTCGTCATCGCCTGGGGGACCCGGTAACTGCGGGGGAAGAAAGAGGCCACGCAACCGACGAAGTAGACCAGATCGGCCCCCTCCTGACCGCTCAAGCCCGGCGGAACGTCCGCCAGGTTCTGGCTCCAGATCATGCGCATCTCGTTATCGTCGCCGCTGATGTTGTGATGGGCCTCGATCGTCTGGCTCAAGCTATTGAGCCGGGAGAGCCCCTCGCACAAGCGCTCGTCGATCTCGGCCTCGGATCGTTGTTCCAGGTATTCGGCCAGGATCTCCCGTAACTCTTTACAATCCTCGACCCGGTATCCCTCTTCGCCCGCCAACTCCTTGAGGGCGATCATCACCTCGTTGACGCTGATGTCGTTGGGGCAATGCGCGCCGCACATCTCACACCCAAAACAGAGCCACGCATCCCGGCTGGCAAAAAGGCGCTCCTTTTGCCCAAACTGGACCAGACGCAGCAACCGATCTGGCCCGTATTCCATCGCGAACGCACTGGGGCAGCCGGCGGTGCACTTATGACAGTGATAACACAACTGTACCGTCTGTTTGCTGAGGTTGTTCACCTGCTCCATAAACTTTTTTTCCACGACCTATCCTCCCAAAACTATTAGAACCTTCGAGACCCGGCGTAACGCCACCGTCCCCGGTCGATCCTAGAATTAGCTCACGATCACGTCCGCCATCGCCAGCACCTGCCGGGGCGTCCAGTTGTGGATCTGGCTGGCCTTGTTCGGGCAGGCCACCACACACGCCCCACAGTTCTGACACAGCGCGGTGTTGACCGTCGCCACGTGCCACACCGGATGAATCGAACGCGCGTCATAAGGGCAGGCGTCCACACACGCGCCACAGGCCGAGCACCACTGCTCGATCACACAGGCCACCAGCGGATCCTGTGTCATCTCATCCTGAGAAAAGAGCTGCAGGACCTTGGCGGCCGCCCCGGAGGCCTGCGAGACCGTCTCGGGAATGTCCTTCGGTC